>Ga0302176_10001030_pt1 | contig 14272 bp, 9 predicted proteins | sample I_Palsa_E1_1_FD_198787 | JGI IMG/M metagenome (GOLD analysis project Ga0302176, IMG submission 198787) | Peat permafrost microbial communities from Stordalen Mire near Abisko, Sweden - I_Palsa_E1_1 | ecosystem: Environmental > Terrestrial > Soil > Palsa > Peat permafrost | place: Sweden: Abisko...
CAGCTTTTCGACGGCTTCTTCCACCGTGCGCGTTTTTAGGCCGCAGTCCGGGTCTACCCAGACTCGCTCCTTCGGGAGAATGGTGAGAGCTTGCTGGACTCTTTCGCGCACGGCGCTCGCGCTGTCTTTTATGTGCGAATGGACGTCGACTACTCCGAAACTGATGTCTTTGGTGAAGGGATGGCGGCGGAAAAGGTCGAGCAGGTCGAGGTCGCTGTTGGACATTTCCAGATCGAAATTATCCACGGCCAGATCGAGCATGCCAGGATAAATATGCTCGAACTCGCCGTAGCAAGCGTGGGTGATGAAATAGGCGTCCTGGCCTTTGGTGGTGAATTCCATGGCTTCGATGGCGATGGACAATTCTTCGGGGCGCACCGAGAGAGCAGGCTCGTCGATTTGAATAATTTTGCAGCCGGCAGCGATTAGCGCTTCGACCTCCTGGCGGACGACTTTTGCCAGAGCGAGAGCGGCAGCGCGGCGGTCAGGGTAAAATTCGTTGAAGCTCCAGTCCATGATGGTGTAGGCGCCGGTGAGCATGCCTTTGACGGGTTTTTTCGTGAGGCTTTGGGCATATTTCCACCAATCGACGGTGACCGGGCCGCGCCATCCAACTTCCCCTGTGATTACCGGTTTGTGGTAATAGCGATTTCCGTAGCTGCGAACCAAACCGCTGGTGGCAAATCCGGGCAGGCGCTCGGCGAAGTAGGCGACCATGTCTCCGCGGTACATTTCGCCGTCCACCAGTACGTCTATGCCGAGTTTTTCCTGCTGCTCGATCCAAAAAGCGGTGGCTTTGCGCTCCAGATCGCGAAGACCTGCTTCCGGAAGTTGGCCTTTTGTAAATTCCGAGCGGGCCTTGACCAGATAATCGGGCTTGGGGAAGCTGCCGACCGAAGTGGTGGGGAAGAGGGGCAACTGCAAGCCGAGCTTTTCCAGTTTTTCACGGCTCATGGGCGGCCGCCGTTCAAAGCAGCTTGAACTTTAGGGAGTAATTCGAGTTTGGCGAATGCGCGGTCGCGCGGAAGATATTCGAGACCTGATGAAGTTCCAAGAAAGGCGCGTTCGCCTTTTATTTTCGGCAGCATGCGTTCAATCTGACGCGCGATCTGCGCAGGATCTTCCAGGCGGGTGTTGCGGCCATCCAAGAGACCGAGGCCGAGCGCCTTCGGGGAGCCGTTTGCGGCGATCATGTCCACGAGTTTGGGATAGTAGGTGAAATCGAGGCCGACGATATCGACCGGCAGGGCGACCAGTTTTTCGTAGAACGGCGCGCAATCGTGGAAATAAACGTATAGAGCAAGCTCGAGTTTGCGACCGCTCTTGGTGAAATTATCGCGCGCTTTAATGAGCGGAGCGAGCGAAGCCTGAAAAATCGGCCAATCATTCGGATACTTGATGGCGGCGGGCTCGTCCACTTGAATTAATTCGGCGCCCAACTGCGCTAGCGTGTCAATTTCAGTGGCAAGGATTTCAGAGTAGGCCTGAGCGCGATCTTCGAGGGCGGCAAATGGTTTCGATGAGCTATTACCGCCCTGCTGGCCAAGCGAAAATTTCGCGAGGGTGTAGGGGCCAGTCAGCACAGGCTTGATGCCGAGCTTTCCTGCTTTGCCGGGGGGAGTGGGGGAATGGCCGAGGGCGTTTCGCGCGAAGCTGTAATCCGCGGCGGCGAGATGTCCGCGTTTGAGCGGGGTTCCGGTGAAGACAGGCTGCCGAAAGTAAGTGTTCGTGTCGAAGAAACGGACTAGCCCTTTGATTTGAATGTTATCGATTTTGCCGGCCAGGTGGGAGATGGGATCGTACCAACGGATTAGGCCGTCGGTGATCACGTCGAGACCGGCCTTCACTTGTTCGCCGATGACGTAGCGGGTGACGTCGTTCTGTACGTCGAGGAGGTCGGCGGTGGAGCGGTCGCCGCGATCAAGCGCGGCGATGGTTCGGCGCAGGGTTTGCAATTCGGGAGAATCGCCGATGCGTGGGTAGCTTCCGGTGCTGGAAAGATAGAGACCTGGAGCGGGGTTCATTTGGAGCGACCTTCCGGTTTGGCCGATTCTCCCGCTTGGATGGAGGACTCACAAGCAAAGGCTGCCCGCCTAAAGGCGGCCGCTACAAAGGCTCGGAAACCGCGGGACTCGTTTGGTCCAAAGTTCTCGATTAGAACGGTGGGTCGGTGTTTGTTATCAGCACGTTGCGGAGTTTCTAATACTAAGAGTTCTCGATTAGAAATGACAGTGACCAGTGGCGAGTGGCCAGTGGTTAGAGGAGTCGGAAGTGGAGCAAATTCTGAACCTAAAAGAGCGAGAAACATATGGTGAGCAAGACTTCGCGATAGCAGCTCCGGTGAGGGCGTCACAAAAACGGAGTTCGGAATTTCGGATTTGCAAAATGTGATTTTTTGGCGATTTGAGCAGTTCGCCGTTCTTTGTTTTCTGGAACTTAGAGTGGTTTCTACTCCTGGAATTTGGCGATTTAACATGCTGCAAAAACGGCTAGTTTTGCTGAGTAACTGAACTCGTGATTGTGGCATTCTCGCGTTGGCGCACCGAGAGATGTCGCGCGATTGCCCGGTGGCGGTCCTGGCCAGACTCGCTTTGGACGACACGACAGCGCGATTCCTAATCCCGGCGCAAGCGATTAGAAAAGCGCCCTCACGGCCCTTGTCAGCCACGTCTTCGCTTCGAACAGCTTCCATCAGCCACCCTTTATCCTCGTAAAGCAAACTTAGAATGTAATCAGGTTGGGCGCGGGAAGCAAGGAAATGCCATCGAACGGGGGAAATCTAAATGCGAGATTCGAAAATTGGGGGGCGAAAAAAACTTGGGTTAATGGGACTTTGTTTGGCAAGAGGTCAGAAGACCGCATACGTCACGGGCGGCAGGAGTTGGCCAAACTCATACGGCCCGCGGCCATTTTTACGGAGCGGTTTCGGTGGGGTTGACGGTGGTGGAGGCGGGGTCGATTTCGAAACGGAGGAGCCAGTCGCTGGGGACGTTGCGACCGTCGAGTTTTGCTGGGGTGAATTTCCAGAGTTGGGCGGCTTTAAGCGCGCGGTCGGCGAAATATGGGCTGGGGCCGGGAGCGGCGAACGAGGCTTCGGTTACGGCGCCGGATTCGTTGACGTGAACTTTGACGCTGACGCGAACTTTGCCGCGGATTGTGTCTCTGGCTTTTTGCGGGGCGTCGGGCAAGATTTGCTGAAGGACTTTGGCGCGCACGACGCCGCTTGTGGATGCTGCAGATGGCGTCACGGATCGGGCTGGGGTTGGGAGCGGAGCAGCTGTGCTCGCTGCCGGTTTGTTCTCGCTGGGATTTTTGGGGGAACGCGTGGAATTCGGCGCGGGCTGAGGCAATGTCTTCGCGACTAGCGGAGGCTGCTGCGACGGCGCGGCGTGTTGCTGCGGGACTGGCTTCGCGACGGGCGGAGGCACCGACTGCTGCGATGACTTTGCAACGAGCGGGGCTTGTTGTTTTGATGGCGGCGCAGACTGTTGCGGCGGCGTCTGAACGGGAGAGGGCGATTTGACGGAGAGCGCGGGCTTGTTCTCCGGTTTTAGCTGGGCTGTTGAGGGCGCGGTCGGCTGAACTTTTGACGGGACTGACGGCTGAAGTCTTGACTGCACGGGCGGCTGAGGTTTTGGCTGAACACTTCCCTGAACATTTTTGTGAACTGCGGGCGGCTCGGCTGCGACTGGAGCGGACGGCTGAGCTTGCGAGTGGGTCCTGAGGAGAAGAAGGCCTCCGAGGATGGCTGCCAACGCCACACCTGCCAGCACTACTCCACCGATGGCGCGCGGATTTGCGAACGAAGTTTGCGAGCTTTGCGCGATCTGTCTGGGGGGCGCGGGAGAATTTTGTTGGAGGCGCGCGGAGATGTCGGCGACGGTCCAACGAAGTTGCGGGTCGCGGCGCAGACAGTGCCGGGCCAGATCGAGAATCTCGGGCGGGAGGTTTGACGGCAGCGCCGGCTCGGCCTGGTTGGTTCTCTCCCACACGGGCAAACGCTGGGTCAGAGCTTCGGCCAAGGTCATGCCGAGGGACCAAACGTCGCCTGCTGGTGAAATTCTTCCGCCGGCGGCTTCGGGCGGGTCGTAGGCTCCGGGCTTTCCTGCGGCGCCGCTTGATTCGCCGATGCGGCAAAGTCCGTCGCTCGAGATTTTCAAAAGATCGTCATCGGCCATGACGTTCGCGGGTTTTAGGCGGCAATGAACGAAGCCCTCGGCGTGAACGTATGCGAGGGCGTCCACTACGGGGCCGAGAATGTCGCTCGCTTCGGCGGGAGAAAGCGGCCTGCGCGCAACTACCTGCGAGAGATTTTCTTCGGCGTATTCCATCACCACGTAAAGCATCGGCGTGTGGTCGAGTTCGCAGCGGCCCATTTCAAGGAGGCGGATCAGGTGAGGATGAGAAAGTTTAGCGGCTCGTTTCCAGCGGGCGAGTTGGGCTGGGGCATCGACCGAATCCGCCGGGATTAGTTTGATGGCGGCTTTGGGAACTTGCTGTCCATCATAGTCGACCAGGAAGACGGAACTGAGTTCATTTCCGCCGACGAACTGGCCGAGGCGGAATTTTCCGTCGACGACTTGGCCTATCTGTTTTGTGGCGGCCTCGGTCATCTGATCTCCCTGCATGTTCGCGAACGCTGGACGGCGGCGAGTTGCCCGGACGCCGGCGTTTTAGTTTCCGAGAAATGGAACTGCATTACGCCTGAGAATGGACTCGGCGCGTCTTGCTGCGGTGTTTCAGGCTGGGTAGATGCCGGTTGCAGAGGGCGATGATTCCCCATTCCTCTCCCTCTTGCAATATATTCTGCAACATTAAGGTTCCGGCAGCGTGGAAAGTAATTTGCGCGGTGTCCAACTAGCACCACTCGAAGATCCAGCGAACCGTGCGTGGCAGAATGCGTGGGTTGGACGGGATGCTCTCAGAACAGGTAGGGGACGAGGGCCCAAGTGTCGCGGCGGTAGGCTTCGTGATCTGCGCCGAAGGTTGCGGACATGGCGCGTTCTTCCATGCGGATTTTGCGCCAGTACGCGAGGGACACAATCACCAGCGCGATGGGCGCGTGAATTTCGCCGGACACGATGGCTACTCCGCAATACATTCCGAGCACCGCGGTGTAAATGGGATGACGTATGAGGCGGTAGGGACCTGAGCGGATGAGTTGATGGCCGGCCGCGACTCGAACTTCTCCGCTCCAGTTGCTGCCAAGGCTGCGTCGCGCCCAGACGGCGAGGAGAACGAAAGCGGCTTCGATCACGAGTCCAGCGGCTACGACGAGGTGACTCTCGGGAAGAAACCGCCGCGTAAGGCCTGGAACAGGAAGTATAAGCAACAGCACGCCTCCGTTGACGAGAGCCAGATGCAAGCGGCGGGACCATTTGGATTCCGAGGTCTGCGTCGGCTTGCTATCTTTTGCGGCGATGCTCCAGTAAATGGAGAAAATGCACAGGAGCGCCACAGATAGCAGCATCCCGATGGGAAGCTTAAGTTGTGTGCGAGCACCGGGCGTTATGCGCCGAGTGATGTAGAACCCGATAAACGCGCCGACAATGGCAGCCACTCCCGTCTTAATTAAAACTCGCGGTGGCCTTTGCATGTGCATCCTCCTTGCTGTTGGGGCGTGCCGACGTCAGGAGCTGGCAGCAACGGGACCTCAGGAGTTAAAACCCCTTCGGTTGCGATGATGATACGGCACGGCTAAAGCCGTGCCCTGACGTAGCCGGTTCGTGAGGCTACTTTCCGGCACAGCCGGCCTTCGCAGCTCAGGATAAAAAGGCGTGCGTTAACGCTCTGCGAATCTTCCGTTGAACTGCCGCGAAGCTTTCGCTGAAATTGGGACAGCACCTACTGCTTCGCTTTCCCGCGAACCTGATCCACTTGCGCTTGCGTGACGAAGGGAGGCAGATGAATTTGGTCGGCGCAGGAGGCGTCGAGCGCCGCCGCGGAACCTTGCGTGACAAAATCCGACACGAGGCCGTCGATGCATGGGGATCCGGTGCCGTGAGTGCCTTCTTTCACTACAACTACCCGGCTGTTGCTCAGGTCCTTTGCGGCTTGCGCGGATGCTTCGGGAGGCGTCGCTGGATCGAGCGCGCCGGAAATTAGGAGCGCAGGGACGGCGGAACGTAGCGGCGCGTAGTAATCCTTGGGAATCTCGCCCTGAACCCAATCGCCGCACGCTTTTTGGTACGCGCGCACCTGGGAGTCGCCCAAGTAAGTGCCAGTGGTGTCGCGCCGAATCATTGCTTCCGTCGTACTAGGTACATCCTCGGCACAGATGACGGAAAGACTCATGCCGCGATCTATCTGTTTATCAATTGCGTTTCTTACCTGGATTACCGCGGTTCCGTAAATACTCCAATCGTCCTGATAGGCGCGGTGAATCATGTATGGAAACTCGCTGACGACCGCGGGAATGTACAGCAGAGGCCGTAGCGCTGCGACAAACATGCCGCGCGTGAGCGTGACTGGCTGCGTTCCCGCGGCTCCGTTATCCACGTCAAAGTGCGCGGGAGTTTTCTCCAGGCGGTCGACGATGGCTTGAAACTCTTTCTTCAGATCGGGGAAATCTTTATGGCAGGCCTCGTCGGCAGCGCAACGAGCGATCAACTGATCGATCGAGTGTTGAGTCGTCTTGGGGAACGCCAGAGGAATCCGGTACTGGGGCGGAGCTACTCCCTCCAACGCAATGGTGCGAACGTGATCTCCGTGTCGCCGGAGGTACACTAGAGCTGCTCGCGTGCCGTAAGAGCCGCCGAAAAGGTTGATCTTGTCGTAGCCCAAGGCTTGGCGCACGTCGTCGAGGTCGTCCGCGAAAATGGAGGTGGTGTACTGCGTGAGGTCCGCCTTTTTTTCAAGCTCGCTGCGGCAGGCGCGCACCTTTTCCGCAACCATGGATTCGCCGATCATTTCCTGTGCGATTTTCGGATCGCGCAGCTCGCACGGCAGCGGATTCGACGCGCCGGTGCCGCGCTGGTCCACCAGCACCACATCACGCTGCTGCCGTATCTTTGTGGTGTAACCCGTCAGCGGATAGGCGTCTACGGCGCTCTGGCCCGGGCCGCCGGCGAGTCCGAACCAAGGGTCAGCCGCGGGCTTATCGGAAATTGCCGGCAACACAATGATGTTCAGAGCGATCTTGCGCCCGCTCTGCGACTGCCGGTTTTCGTACACTTCATATTTTGCGCACAAGCCTTCTGTGTTGCCGTCAACTGTGCGACATGGCTGGAGCGGAATGCTTCCCATAGTTCTTGGTTTGAGCGTGGGCTTATCGGCGTTCGCACCGGGACGGTGGAAAGAGAGGGCGATGGAATTGCCGCTCTGCTGCCACGTTCCAACCAGCTCGCTTCCGTCTTCATTGAGTTTTCCTTCGTAAGCCGCGGCGATGCTTTTCAACTCCAGCCGCAAGCCGGTGCTTGGCGCAAAGGAAACTGCGTCAATGGGGATGGTGATGTTGCCCTGATCCACGCTGGTGAGCTTGCCGGTAAGAGCGCCGTCGGCTGCCTGCTCGATCTTCACGATCAAATGAAGACGCGCCACCATTCCTTGCCACTCGCCCGTAATGCTGTGGGCATCGGCGGCTTGCGGCGGAGCGGTAGGGGCCGCCGGGTTTGACTGACGATAGGGCTGAACTGCCGCGCTCGACAGCGAAGCTCCGACTAGCAGTACAAGCAGGATAAAGGCATAACGCTCGCATCGCGTTCTCATCGAGTCCGTCCTCTTCGATCTTTTTTCTAGAATTTGTTCGCTAATGGCCCATTTGCAACAAGGCAAACAGCAGTACCAAGCCGGCCAAATAAGCTGCACCGAAATGGGCGAGCGGGTCAAGAAGAAATGCGTACGAAATTCAAGCTCGGCCGACGTTGAGGCGATCCCGCTTCTGCCCCACAAAGCAAAACTTAAAATCAAAACGGAACGGGCCAGCGGCAATTACTTGCGGAAATAAGACGCTAGTCTCCAGTTCGATACACGGATTTGAGAATCTTGCTGCAAAGTGGGGCGAGATGGAGGATTTTGTTGGGTCGCCACCGGGAACTCAGAGCCTGGAGCGATGTAGAAAGCGGACTGAAGAATAGATCTGCGTCGAGAGAGGGCAATGGAAATTACACCGGGCAGCCGATTCGGAACCTTCGAAGTGTTTCTTCCCGTGCGGCCAGTCGAGCGGGAAATTCGACAGCGCAGCGAGGATGGATTTCCCGGGAGATTGTTTATTGTTGAAGGGATCGACGGGTCGGGGAAATCCACGCAGCTAAGCCTGCTGCACAAATGGCTGGAATCGAAAGGGTATGGAGTGGTGTTCAGCGAGTGGAACTCTTCGCCGCTGGTGAAGGATACGACGAAATTCGGAAAGAAAAAGAAGATGCTGACGGCGGCGACGTTTTCGCTGATTCACGCCACGGATTTTGCGGACCGGACGGAGAAGAGCATTTTGCCGCTGTTGAAAGCCGGCGCGGTGGTGCTGTGCGACCGCTACATCTATACGGCGTTCGCGCGAGACGTGGCGCGGGGAATGGACCGCGAATGGGTGCGCGAGCTTTACGGGTTTGCAGTGAAGCCGACGGTGGCATTTTATTTTCGCGTGCCGCTGGAGACGGCCATTGGGCGGCTGATGGACGGGCGCGACGAACTTAAATATTACGAAGCGGGGATGGATTTGGACCTGAGCGATGATCCGGAGGAGAGCTTCCGGCTGTTTCAAGGTTTGATACTGAAGGAATACGAAAAAATGATTTCCGAATTTGGATTGACAGTGATCGACGCCACTTTACCGATAGAAGTGCAGCAAACGCAAGTGAGACAAATCGTAAAAACACAACTTGAGAAAGCGGCGAACGTGAGGGTGCAACGATGAGGCAGACGTATGGAAAGCTTCTTCCGGGGATGCGGATTTCCGATCTGACCGGCAAATTGATCGTGATTGAAGGGACCGATGGCGTGGGACGCACGACGCAGATCAATCTGTTGAAGCCGTGGCTCGAAGAATTGGGACATGCGGTGCTGGATACGGGGATGGCGCGTTCGACGCTGGCGGGCGAAGGACTCAAGCGCGCGAAAGAGGGAAATAATCTGGGACGGGTGACGCAGAGCCTTTTTTATGCGACGGATTTCATCGACCGGTTGGAGAACGAGATTGTTCCGGCGCTGCGATCGGGATTCATCGTGCTGACGGATCGGTACGTTTATTCGCTGATGGCGAGAGCGTTCGTTCGCGGCATGGACTCAAAATGGATTCGCAGCATTTACAGCGTGGCGCTGAAGCCGGACGCGACATTTTATTTGCGATTGAGCATCGACCAGCTGATTCCTCGCGTGGTTTTTTCGCGCGGATTCGATTATTGGGAGTCGGGGATGGATGTCTATCCGGGACGCGACATGTACGACAGCTTTTGCAATTATCAGACTGCGCTGATGGCGGAGTTCGACCGGCTTAGCGAAGAATATAAATTCGAGGTGATTGAAGCGTCGGCGGATGCGGAGCAAGTGTTCGAGAACCTGAAGGCAGGAATATTCCGCGCTCTGGAAAGCGATTCACGAAAGGAATACATTTCTGCGCGCGGCGCGAAGACATTGTCTATTTCCGATTTGACCGCGAATGAGAAGGTCGTTCCTGCAGCACAGACTGCCAACGCAGCGAAGTTCGAGTCGGTGTTGCGATCTATTATGGCGCACTCAGCGGATGGCAACAGCAGAACAGCGCAGCAGCAGAAATAGTTTATACATACGCCGCAATTTGTAGTTCACTTCTGTAAGGCAGTTCTTCAGTGAGAGTGTTGCCTGCCAAGCGCAGGGTTCCTACTGCAGGTCGGGTTGGTCGCCGACGGAGAAGTAGGTGCAATCGGGGTGGTGGAAGACGAGGGCGCTGACGCTGGCTTCGGGGTCCATCATCATGCCTTCGGTGAGATGCACACCGATTTCTTCGGGGCGGAGGAGCATCCAGATGGCGGCTTGGTCGTCGAGATTGGGGCAGGCGGGGTAGCCGAAGCTGTAGCGTTTGCCGCGATAGCGCGAAGTGAAACGTTCGGCCATGGTCAGCGCGGGCGGATCGGGGAAGCCCCAATCTTCGCGGATGCGGCGATGGAGCCATTCGGCGCAGGCTTCGGCGGTTTCGATGGCGAGCGCTTGCAGACCGTGCGAGAAAAGATAACGGCCGGCGGCTTTGGCTTCTTCGGCGCGTTCGCGGACTCCGGCTCCGGCAGTGACGACGAAGAGAGCGACATGGTCACGACGAGCGGGATTTTTGTCTGCACCGGTTTGACCGGCGATGGCGGGCTCGGCGGGCAGGACGTAATCGCTCAAGCAGAGCTTGTCTGCTACGCGCTGGCGCTGAAAATGGAATTTGTGGATTGGCGAAAGTTTTCCAGGCTCGAACAAGGCAATGGAATTTCCTTCGCGTTCGGCTTCGAAGAATTGCCAGACGGCGGAAACCTTCATGAAACCTTCGGCTTCGCGTTTTACTTCTTCCATACTGTGAAAAAGTTCGAGGGCGCGCGGGTCGCGTTCTTTTAGCGCTTTTTCGAAATTTCCGCGGAATCCCATGTGACGTCCGAAAATCATGTAGGGATTGATATAGCTCCAAATTTCATTTCGGTCGGGGATGGAGCGGGCTTTGCGGTCGAGATAGGCGACGGGCGGAATTGGAATGTCGGTGCGAATGCGCGGCGAGCGCTCGTCACCGGCGGGGCCGAGCGGGCTCGGTGCGGGCTCTTCCACGGCGACGGTTCCGGCGTGAGTGTTGTCGCGCAGGACGGCTTGGCGTTGCGCGGGGTCGCTCAAATGATTCATAAGGCGCAAGCCGGTCATAGCGTCTTTCGCGTAGCAGACGGCGGTGCTGTATTGCGGAGCAATTTTCAGACGCGTGAATTTTTCCGATAGAGCCGCGCCGCCGACCAACAAGGGAACATCAATTCCTGCTTCGCGCAGGTCCGTGGCAGTGATGACCATTTGTTGCGCGCTTTTTACGAGTAAGCCGGAGAGGCCGATGGCGTCGGGATTATGTTCGCGATGAGCGCGAATTAATTCCTCGGGAGGAACCTTGATGCCGAGGTTGATCACGTCGTAGCCGTTGTTTTTGAGGATGATCTCGACGAGATTTTTGCCGATGTCGTGGACGTCGCCTTTTACCGTCGCGAGCATGACTTTTGCTCGCTTCTCGGTGTCGGCCTTCTCCATGAACTGTTCGAGATGGCTGACGGCGGCTTTCATGGCCTCGGCGGATTGGAGTACTTCGGCGACGATCAGCTCGTTGTTGTTGAATAAGCGGCCGACCTCTGCCATTCCGGTCATTAGCGGGCCATTGATGATGTCGAGAGGCGCATTTCCTTCGGCGCGCTTGCGATTGAGATCGTCGACCAATCCGTCTTTGGAGCCTTCGAGAATGTAATTGGCGAGGCGCTCGTCGAGAGGGAGGTCCGCGGCGCGTTCTTTTTTTCGCGAGCCGGATGCGCGGAAGTGATCGGTGATGGCGGTGATATGGAATTGGTTGATAGCGGCTTTTTGGTCGGGCGATTGTTCGCGCCAATCAGGCGGAGCGTTTCGCAAATGTTCGGCTTGCGCGCGACCTTCGGGGATCGCGGTGGGCGGAGTATTGAACAAAAGATCTTCGGCCAATTTTCTTTCCGGCTCGGGAATGGAACCAAAGCGCTCGATGCGTTCGGCATTGACGATGGCGAGGTCCAAACCTGCTTTGGTGCAATGATAAAGAAAGACGGAATTTACTACCTCGCGCGCGCCGGGAGGCAAACCGAAGGAAACGTTGGAAATGCCGAGAACGGTGCGCACGTAGGGAATTTGTTTTTTAATGAGGCGAACGCCTTCGATTGTTTCCAGAGCGCCGCCGATGTAATTCTTGTCGCCGGTGCCGCATGGAAAAACCAACGGGTCGAAGATAATATTTTCGGGGTGAATGCCAAAACGCTCGGTAAGCAGGCTATAGGAGCGCTCCGCGATTTCAAGTTTGCGTTCGCGGGTGAATGCTTGGGCTTGCACGGGATCTTCGTCGATGCAACCGACGATAATTGCCGCTCCGTAGGAACGCGCGAGCGGGCAAATGCGTTCGAATTTTTCTTCGCCGTCTTCGAGGTTGATCGAATTGATGATGCTCTTGCCCTGGCAATAGGTGAGAGCAAGTTCGACCGCGCGCGGGTCTGTGGTGTCGATCATGATGGGGACTTTAATTTTGCGGATAAGCTGGTCGTAGAACGGCGGGATGTCGGCGATTTCGTCGCGGTCGGTGCTTTGCAAGCAGACGTCTACTATGTGCGCGCCGCTTTTCACCTGGCGTCGCGCGATCTCGGTGGCTTCCTCCCACAGTTCCGCGGCCACGAGATTCTTGAACTGGCGTGAGCCGATTACGTTGGTGCGCTCGCCGACGACGAGCGGACGGGTGCTCTCTTCCGCCTCGATAATTTCGATTCCGGAATACACTGCACGATGAGTGGAATCAGGGGGACGCCGAGGAGATTTATTTTCGACCATCTGCGCGATCGCACGAATGTGTTTTTCGGTGGTGCCGCAGCAGCCGCCGACGATGTTGAGCCAGCCGCGATCGATAAAACGCTCGAGCTGTTGGGCGAGCGAAGTGGGCGTTTCCTGGTAGAGACCTTCTTCATTGGGCAAGCCGGCGTTCGGATAGCAGGAGACGAAGCCGCTGGTGAGCGATTGCAGGGTGCGAACATGATCGGTCATGAATTCCGGACCCGTGGCGCAATTCAGGCCGAGCGAAATCAAATCCACATGGTCGAGCGAAGACCACAGCGCTTCGATGCCTTGACCGGCAAGCATGGTTCCCATCGCTTCGATGGTGACGGAAACCATGGTTGGAATCGGCTGGCCGAGTTCCTGACTCAGTTGCTGAATGGCGAGGAGGCCAGCTTTGATGTTGCGAGTGTCCTGGCAGGTTTCCAGAAGCAGGAGATCCGCGCCACCTTCGATGAGGCCGCGCGCCTGCTCGCGATAATTATTTTGAAGCTGTTCAAAATTAATGCCGCCGGTGACGCTGATGGCTTTTGTGGTGGGACCCATGGAGCCGGCCACGAACCGCGGCTTTGCGGGCGTGGAGAATTGGTCAGCGGCCTGGCGCGCCAGCTCCGAGGCAATGCGGCTGATTTCGCGAGCGCGAGCGCCGAGTCCGTATTCCGCGAGAACGACCGGAGTGCTGCCGAAGGAGTTGGTTTCGATGATGTCCGAGCCGGCCTCGAGATATTTCCGGTGGATCGAGAGCACGACCTCGGGTTTGCTGACGACCAGATACTCGTTGCAACCTTCGAGCTGCGGGCCGCCGAAATCCGCTGCGGTGAGATTCGCCTGCTGCAGCATGGTGCCCATGGCGCCATCCATAATCAGGATGCGTTCGCGCAATAATTCCCGGAGGGCCAAGCCCTGTTGAATGAGGTTCCTCATGCCAGCAAAAATATTCCTAGGAGAATTCTATCAGGGGACGCGGCGGCGGACCGGGACGGAATCACGCTGCGAGACGAACTTACAACTTTATTGGGGTCGCGATGGGGTTTCGCTCACAGCGCTGCTGAGAAACTCTATGGGCACGGACTTGGGAACCATGCCGGCGGCAGCGCCCCGCGCGAGCAGCTCGCGAACGGCGCGGCGTCCCTCTTCACCATAATCCAGCGTCCAACGGTTCACATACATTCCGACGAATTTGTCGGCCAAGACCGGGTCCATGTCGCGGGCGAATTGCAGAGCGTAATTCAGCGCGGCTTCGCGGTGTTCGAGGGCAAAGGAAATGCTTTCGCGGATGATGCGACCGATTTGGCTGCCGAGTTCGGGGCCTATCTTGCGTCGAATGGCGTTTGCGCCCAATGGAAGCGGCAGGCCAGTGGTTTCCTGCCACCATTGGCCGAGGTCAACGACGCGATGCAGTCCTATCTGCGAGAAAAGCAATTGGCCTTCGTGAATCAAAAGGCCGGCTTCGACTTCTTTGGCTTGCACGGCGCCTAAAATTTTATCGAAGGGCATGGTCACCGTTTCGACGTTGGGCTCGAAGAGTTTCAAGGCTAGGTACGAAGTTGTCAGCTCTCCAGGAATGGCAATTTTGCGTCCGGCTAAATCCGTTTTCTTGATCGGATGTCCCGCGACGACAATGGGACCGTAGCCTTCGCCGAAGCTCGCGCCACAATCGAGCAGGACGTATTTGTCGGCGACGAAAGGGTAGGCGTAAAAGCTGATGGCGGTGACGTCATAGACTTCTTTACGCGCAGCCTGATTCAGCGATTCGATGTCGGAAAGCACGTGGTTGAATTTGACGCCGGGCAAGCGG
>Ga0302176_10001037_pt1 | contig 14214 bp, 9 predicted proteins | sample I_Palsa_E1_1_FD_198787 | JGI IMG/M metagenome (GOLD analysis project Ga0302176, IMG submission 198787) | Peat permafrost microbial communities from Stordalen Mire near Abisko, Sweden - I_Palsa_E1_1 | ecosystem: Environmental > Terrestrial > Soil > Palsa > Peat permafrost | place: Sweden: Abisko...
ACCTACACTCCGGAGGAAGATCGTCCCGGCGCGGTGCACGTCGCGGTCATCAGCAACGGACTGTGGCGCAGCCGCTTCGCCGGCGATCCGGCGGTCATCGGCAAGACCATCGAACTCACCGGTGATCCCTACGAAATCATCGGCGTGCTGGGACCCACTTTCAAAACCGATCCGCCTGCGGATATCTGGTTGCCACTGCAGGCCGACCCGAACACCACCAATCAAGGACATTATTTGTTGTGCGCCGCGCGCCTGCGTCCAGGCGTTACCTTGGCGCAGGCCAACGCGGCCATGAAATTGGCCGCCGAGGAATTCCGCCGAAAATTTCCCGGCCCGCTCATGGACAAAACGGAAAGCGCCATCGCGGTTCCGATGCGGGATTTGGTGGTCCGCAACGCGCGCGCTGCGCTGCTGATCTTGCTCGGTGCCGTGGGATTTGTGCTGCTCATCGCCTGCGCCAACGTAGCCAACCTGCTTCTCGCGCGGGCCACGCTGCGCAAACGCGAACTGGCCATTCGTTCGGCGCTCGGCGCCGGGCGCCGTCGCATCATCTATCAATTGCTTACCGAAAGCGTCCTGTTGTCGATGATCGGCGGCATCCTGGGTCTGGTCGTCGGTTACCTGGGTGTGCGCGCGCTGTTGGCCGTGAATCCGGTGGACATTCCGCGGATCGGAGAGCACGGCACGGCCGTTTCGCTCGACTGGCGCGTGCTGGCCTTCACTCTTTTCGTCGCGCTCTTCACCGGAGTTTTGTTTGGCTTGATCCCGGCCATCAGCGGATCGCGCACCGACCTCACCACCACCTTCAAAGAATCAGGTTCGCGATCCGGCAGCGGATTCCGCCAGAACAAAGCGCGCTCCATCCTGGTCGTCACCGAATTGGCCCTCGCCTTGGTTCTGTTGGTTGGCGCGGCGCTGCTCATCCGCACTTTCATGACGCTGCGCACCGTGAAACCCGGCTTCGATTCGCACAATGTGCTGACCATGGAGATGTCGCTCTCCGGCACGCGATTCGCCACCACCGCCGGCGTGGCCCAAGCCGTGCGTGAAGTGGAACGCCGCGTCGATGCTCTGCCTGGCGTCGAATCCATTGCCAGTACCTGCTGCCTGCCGGTCACCGGCGGTATCGATTTGCCTTTCACCATTGAAGGAGTGCCGCCGACCGACGGTCCGTATAACGGCGACGTGCAGTGGCGCAACATTTCGTCGCAATACTTTCAGGTTTTTCGAATTCCGTTGATCAGCGGCCGGACCTTCGACGAGCGCGATCAAGCCACTTCCGACCGCGTGGTGGTCATCAGCCAAGCCATGGCCAGGAAATTTTGGCCCAAAGGCGACGCCATCGGCGCGCGCATTACCATCGGCCACGGGCTCGGCCCGGAATTCGAAGAGCCCGCGCGTCAGGTCGTCGGCATCGTCGGCGACACGCGCGACAACGGCCTCGACCGCGACCCGGCACCGCTCATGTTCATCCCGCAAACGCAGGTCACCGACGGCGCCACCGCGCTGGAGAGCCGCGTTCTTCCGCTGAATTGGATCGTTCGAACCAAGGTGGCGCCGTTCTCCTTGAGTGCCGACCTCCAAAAAGAATTGCGCGTCGCCACCGGTGGACTGCCGGTGGCGCACATTCGCACCATGGAACAAGTTGTTGGCGAATCGACGGCGCGCAGCGACTTCAACACCTTATTACTCTCGATTTTCGCGGGACTGGCGCTGCTGCTCGCCGCGATCGGCATCTACGGCCTCATGACCTATTCGGTCCAGCAGCGCACCCAGGAAATTGGTATCCGCATGGCGCTGGGAGCCAGTCCGGGAAGTGTGCGCAAAATGGTCGTGCTGCAGGGCATGCGGCTCGCGGCGATCGGCGTCGTGATCGGCATCGCGGCGGCCTTGGCCCTGACCAGATTTATGGCCGGCCTGATTTATGGCGTGAAGACTTGGGATCCAGTGGTGTTCGTCACCATCGCCGCGCTGCTCGGCACCGTTTCATGGCTGGCCACCTACATCCCCGCGCGCCGTGCTTCGCGCGTCGATCCGATGGTTTCCTTGCGCTACGAATAATTTCGGCGACCAGCAACGAAGCCGTCGATTCTCGATGATTTCAATTTAGCGCTCCGTAGTGGAATATTCCGGCACTACAGCATTTACTGGCGCGACACGCCCACGCCAAATTCGCAACTCTCGCTTCCACCCGCAGTGCTACCTTGTACGCAGGCGAACCTCCAGAAATTTTGATTAGTAGGTAAGAATCCGATGCGAAAGCGCTTGCTCGTTTGTATCGTGTTGCTCGCTACCGCGGCCTCCGTCGCGTTCGCGACCGACTTTGCAGTCGTGGTCAACCCCGGAAACACCATCCGAGGTTTGACCCTGGTCGACCTCGGCAAAATTTTCCGGGCCAAGACCAACAGCTGGCCCGGCGGCAAAAGTATCATGATCGTCTTGCGCGATCCCGGCTCGCCGGCGGGGAAATTCGTCATCGAGAAAGTTTTAGGCGGCACCGTCGACGAAGGCAAGGATGTCCTGAACGACCCCAGCCGGAAGTCCACCGTGCCGGTGGTGTTCGCCGCGAGCGACGATGAAGTGCTCAAGATTGTGGAAGGGAACGCCGGGGCGGTTGGCGTGATTGACGTTTACAACATCACCAGCGGCGTGAAAGTCGTGAAGATTGACGACAAACAGCCCTTCGATCCTGGCTACGTCTTGAAAGGCCGCTAGCAGAAACAAATCGAGACCAAGAAGTCTCATGCGAGGGACCGTGAAAATCCGAAATTCTTTCTCGTGGATCGCTGTCGCCATTTTAACCACCGGCGTCGCCGTGCGCGCGCAGGATGCCACGCCACCCGCCACCGCGGCGATGACTGCCAACACGCCCGGAACGGTTCCCGTGACCACCTCCTCGCCCGAAGCGCGCCGCGCCTATGAACTCGGCTTGGTCGAGCGCGAAGATCGATTGTTTGTGGATGAAGGCCTTGAATTCTTTCGGCAGGCGGTGAAAGCCGATCCGCAATTTGCGCTGGGCCATGCGGCGCTCGGTTACTTTACGGCCGATCCCAAGGAAGCGAAGGAAGAGAGTGCCCTCGCCACGAAGTACATCGACAACGCTTCGGCCGATGAACAACTGCTGATCCGCTGGATGAATAGCACGAAAAATGGCGAGACCGTTGTGGCCATTTCCTCCATGAACGACCTCCTGGCCAAATATCCCAACGATAAACGGCTCGGCAACATGGCCGCCGAATGGCTCTGCGCCAATCAGGGCGCTTCCGAATACGGCGAAGCCATCCTGGTGCGCCTGCTGAAAAGCGATCCCAATTATTATCCGGCCATGAACAACCTGGCGTATTGCTACGCGCTAAGCGGACAGGCCCATCTGGCGCCGGCGTTGATGGACCGCTACGTCGCCGCGCTACCCAACGAGCCGAACCCGCAGGATTCCTACGGCGAAATCATGCGCATCCTCGGTGACTATCCCGCGGCGCTCGATCATTACCAGAAGGCGCTGGTCATCAATCCGCATTTCAATCCGTCGCAGGTCGGCATCGCTTCCACCTACGCGCTGATGGGCGATCAAAAAAAGGCCCGCGCGCAATATCTGGTGGCGATCAAGGGCACCAAAGAAAAGTCGACGCAACTGAACTACCGCATTCTTTACGCCCTGACCTATTACCGCGAAGGCAAACCGGCCCTGGCGCGCGAGGAATTTAGAAAAGTTGACGCCGAAGCGCACGCGGCGGGCCTCCCGTTGCAGCAAGCGGAAATCCACCGTACCAACGCGCTGTTCAATCCGGATTCAGCCAAGGCCCTCAAGGATTTGGATGACGCGCGCTCCGATCTTTCCGCGTCGCACGGGATTACCCTGATGCCGGGGGATCGCGACATCGAGTTAGCGTCGATTCTGCAAACCCGCGCGTTCATCGCCGCCAACTCCGGGAACAAGGAAGCCGCGGCAGACGCCCTCAAGCTGCTGCAAGAAATGGCCGACAGCAATCGCAGCACTCCGGTTCAAAATTCGTTCCATTCGGCCAATGGAGCGGTCCTGCTCATGCACGGCGACTATGCCGGCGCGATTTCCGAACTCCAGGAAGATCCGCAAAATCCTCTGTCGTTGCAATTGTTGGCGCAGGCCCAAAACAAGGCTGGCCAAAGCGCCGATGCCCAGAAAACTCTGGTGACCCTGGCGGGGATTAGCGATGAGCGCATCGAGACGGCTTATGCCGCGCCCCAGGCGCGAGCGTCGCTGAAGTCCGAAGCGCCGCAGACCGCCCAGGCCGGCGCGCACTAGGTCAGCTTCCGAACTTGGCGCAAAGCTAGTGAAATGCTTGGCCCTTCGCTAGCATCTCCAGGATCGCGGCCATGCGCTTCTGCCGTGTTTCCGGTTTCTTCGCGGTTTGCAGCCGGTAGCCAATCGCGTAAAGATTCGCTTTGTTCAGCGTTTCGAAAAAAGCATAAGCCTTCTTCTTTTTGCGCAGCGCCGCCAGAAAATCTTCCGGAATCGTCGACTTGCTCGGCGAATCGTAAGCCGCTTCCCAGCGCCCGTCCTTTTTCGCCGCTTCGATTTCCGCCTGACCGGCCGGCTTCATGCGTTTGGATTGAATCAGCCTTTCGGCGTGTTGCGTGTTGATTTTCGACCAGCCGCTCTGGCGCCGCCGCGGCGTGAACTTCTGCAGCCAGGAGAATTCGTCGTGCCGCTGTTTTTGGCCGTCGATCCAGCCGAAACACAGCGCTTCGTCCAGCGCTTGCGCATACGTGACCGAAGATTCTCCCGCATCTTTTTTGAAAATGCGCAGCCAGATGCCTTCGATCTGGCGATGGTTTGCGGCCAGCCATTTGCGGAATTCCGCCGGTGTTCGAAACTGAAGAATTTCATCCATAGCTCTCACCGCGCCTCGCGTGCGACCACAGTTTCCCGCGAAAAGAGCCGGGTGCGCAATCCGGCCCGCGCCGGGCAGGTAACCAGCGCGATTCAGCCGCCGACCTGGGACTTGTATCGTGATTGCGCCGGACCTAGAATCAGTCTAGGCAGGGTGAGCGCCAACTTCCCGACGACGAGAGGTGTGCCGTTGCAACTCGATGACCGCATGAAACAGCTGCTGCGAGAATTGGGACACGCCATTAACGATACGGTTTCCGATTCCGACCGGATTTCGGAAGCAATTTCCGGAGTGCGCTCCGCCGGATTTGACATCGTGTTGAAACTGGATGCGACCATCGGCCTGGCGCGCCGCGCCGCCGGCGACGCCAAGATGACCAACCAGGACCGCCGGTTCCTCGAATCGCTGCACATTCGGGTTGACGATGAATCGATGCAGGAAGAAACCATCGAGCCGCGCGTGGACATTACTCCGCAGGATGTAAAATTTCTGAAATCGCTAAAGGTATCTTTCGATGACGACATCTAACCTGATTCGCGGCTTGGCCGCGTGCGCTCTGCTGACCGCTACCTTCGCGCTTGGTGCCCCGGCGGGTGCGCAAACCACCGCGGACACTGCCGCGCCCATCGTGGTGCTGGAAAGGCCCAGCAAAGCGGTGTGGCTGAAAGCGGAAGTGGTGCACGCCGACCTGCATACCATCATCGTCCGGGAACGCGACAACTCGATGCTGATCCACACCTTCACCTATTCCGAAAAAGCCCAGGACAAGATGAATTACATTGTCGAAAACGGCGGATACCAGGCGGGCGATCAGGTCAGCATCCGCTGGATACCCGGCGGCAGCGAAGCTCTGGATATTAAAGGCCGGCCTTCGAAACCGTAGGCTGTTTTCTTTTCCCTCTTCAGAATTCTTCCGACGGAAACCTTCGTCCTCCGCTCCGCGCTCGCTTGCGCGCGACCGGCTCCTAATTCACGGTCAGCGTGAACGTCGTGCTGTGCGTCAGCGCTGGGTTGGAGCCCGCCGCAGCGCTGGTAGCGCTGACCGTCACGGTCGTGGTTCCCACCGGCGTTCCCGGGATTACCGGCGGCGGCGTACTGCCTCCGCCTCCGCACGCCGCGGTGCCCAGCAGCAACGCCACCACGAATAGCGCACCCGCAAAATTCCACCGCCGTCGACGAATCTGCATCGCCAAAATGAACAGCGCCGCGGAGAACACAAGTGCGCGGATCGCCCCGCTCTTCGCCGTCCAATCATTGAAACTGTTACGATCACCCGGTGCCACGCCGCTCGCCGCCGTCGTCGTGACGGTCAGCATCGTCGTGCCGCTTCCGGTTACCGTCGCCGGCAGAAACACGCATGCACTCTTCGCCGGCAGACCCGCGCAACTGAACGTCGTCACGCCACCGAATCCGTTTACACCGGCGATTGTCAGTGTGGTGCTCGCGGATTGCCCCGGGCTGCTCACCGTCACCGGCGATGGCGAAGCCGAAACGCTGAAATCCGGCTGAGGCACCACATTCACGGTGATCGCCGGAGAGTTCTCCCCGGTGAAATTCGAGTCGCCCGTGTACTGCACGGTGATGCTGTCCGTTCCGGTGGGCAGCCCGCTGGTGACCAGCAAGGCCGTGCCGTACTGGAATCCGCCTTGAATCAATCCGCCCACCATCATCGTGGCCAGCGTGGTGCTGCCCGAAAGAAAGGTCACATTGCCGGTGGGAAAGCCTGCTTGCGAAGTCGTGGCGATGATCGCGGTCAGGCTGACCTGGGCCCCCGGAGCTACGGTGCTCAGGCTCGATTGCACGGTCACGGTGGGTGAAGCTTTGGTAACCGTGAAATTGATCGCCGACGGTGTCGCACTCGGTTGAAAACTGGCGTCGCCCAGATAGTTGGCCGTGAGCGAGTAGGTCCCGACCTGCGGGAACGCTCCGCCGCCGATCGAAAGTGTTCCCGTATTGTTGAGCGATCCGATCCCTTGCGGGACCCCATTGCTGCTTAAACTTACTCCACCGGTGGGTGTGCCGAATCCAGATTGGCCGACCACGGCGCCGTTTAGACTGACCGTGCCTCCAAAGACTCCTCCGGTGAATGGCGTTCCGGCGCCGTTTAGAACGGTAAGGGTGGTCGTGCTCGGTTCCGGCGCAACCGTTACCGAAACAGGGGTCGAATCGCTCGCGCCCAGCGTTCCGTTTCCCGGATAGTGCGCCGTCACGGTGGTCGTCCCTCCTGGAATCTGGTTGGTCGTTCCGGATGCGGTTCCGGTTGAACTCAGCGGGACATCGTCAATCGCGCTACCGGTGCTGGAAAGCAGCGCCGCCAACTCGTTCGTAAACGAAGGCGTACCGGTTTTGGGCGCGACGGTTATGTTGAATGTCGCGCTAGCGCCGTGCGTGAAGCTGGTAGGACTTATCGTGAGGGTCGTAACGCTGGGCGCAAAGCTCACCGAGCTCCACTGGTTGACCAGGTTTGTGATGTTCACCGACCCCAGGCCGCTGGCCCGATCGTAGCCGACGGTGGCTGGATAATCACCACCCGTAATGCCCGGCACGGCGTTGTTGCCCACGGTGGTGTCGTAGAAAATACAAGTGGTGGCTGGGACCGGAGTCGCCTGCGAGCCATTGCAGCTCGCCAGGGTTTCCGCGGCCGCCAGTTTGTAAAAAACATAGTCGGCCTGGCCCACGCGCGCGCCTACTTTCTGGCGGACCAGCGCCATGATCCCGCCGAAGGTCTGCACGCTGGCCGAAGTTCCAAAGACGCCCTCAAACTCATTGTTCTCGCAGGAGCCCTGCAGGCAGACCAAATAGGGGTCATGCCCGGCGGCCGTCAAAGAAACGTCCGGCAGATTGCGCATCGGCGGAACCGCGCTAATTCCGGTGACTCCGCTCTGCCAGGCCGGTTGCGCAAACAGTGTGCTGATCCCACCGCTGCCTGCATCTAAATTCGGATTGGTACAGCCCGCGGCGCCTGCGGCGCAGCTTTGGTTCCAGACATCTTCTGGGATGTAGCTTTTCGCGGTAACGAATGTCGCGCTGTTCGTGGCATTCCAGTACGTCGCCGGCGTCGCGCCCTCTGCAAACATCGTGCCGCCCACCCCAATGGTGTAGGCCGACGACGCTAAAATGTTGACGGACGGTCCGTGCTTGGCTGGCGCGGTATTGTCGCAACCTGCCGAGCCGCTATCCCCGCTGGAAACCATATAGGTAATGCCTTGCGCCGCGGCCTGCTCGGCCAGATCGGAAATCCCCGCAGCTTCGGCGGCGGTGGCTCCCTCCTCACAGCTGCCAAAACTTTCGGTCATCACGTCGCCGAGGTTGTTGTCGATGATGTACAGCTCCGACAGATCTACGCCGTCGGCGCTGTTGGTGGACGCCGAAACCACAAAGTTTACGTTGGCCTGCTGCGCCAGGGCGTTGGAGTAACTGATGTCCAGAATCGCTTCGAGTCCGTTGCCATCCGTCAGAATTCCCGGATCAGCTCCATTCAGGATAATTTGCGGTGCCGGTCCGGCAACGCCAAAACTATCCCGAAAATCGGCCAAGTCTTGCGGATCTATATTTGAACGCGCCACCACCGCGACAGTCGAGCCGCCGCCGTTGATTGCTGGAGTTCCGGCATAGAGCGGAGCGGCGTTGTAAATGATGGCCAGATCGCCGGGACTAAGAGCATGCACGCCCGCGGAGGTGGAAAACTCCGGGGCCGCTCCCGGTTTCTTCACGAAGGGAAACGTTTCAGCGGACCGCACGTGCTGCGGCGCTTTCAGAAAATTGTGGAGCGTCGCGACGCCGACGACTACCGGCGCCAGCGCCGCGGGAATCTGCGGGTCCACCGCATTCGCCCAGTGATCTTCACTCACTCCCGCGGCGTTAGGGACCGAGTATTTATGTATCGTGGTATGGAAGGCCTGTTGCACCTGGCCCGCCGTGCCGGAAAATTCGATCGCGTTGCGCCCGTTCGCCACATGATTGACCTGAAATCCTTGCGACTGCAGCCACGAAGTAATGGTTTGAATATCCTGCTCGGACGCCCCGAACTGTTGCCCGAATTGCGCGGGGGTCAACCACTTGTGATAATTCGATGAAGACTGATCCTGCTGTTCATCCAGCAACGTCGCCAGCGCGGCCTGCTGTCCGGGCGTCGAACGCAGAACCAAAGTCATGCGCTCCATCGGCAAATTCAGCGGCGCTGCGCCGCGGTCGAATTCCGCCCGGGCCAGGGAAAACACATTGCCCTTCAGCAACGTGAGGTTCGCGTTATCGACGGCCTGAGTGATCCGTGTTTCGGGGGCGGGATTTTGCGCCGATGTGCCGGCAGCGCACAGCACCAGAAAAGCGAAGTCAAAAATCAAAAAACGCAGAAATCCAGAACGCTGACTTCGCATGGGCCGGTCACCTCGGTTTTCTGCATTACTGAAGGAAGGAGCGCGGGAGAGAATAGACTTGAGTTAGATAAGAGTCAAGTTGTACAAAAGGACAGCCTGTCGCAAGGTACACCTGCACCCAGCCAGCTCTTCCTAAGGGTGCGGCATTTCCAGCGGCCGTTCCCGGTGCAGCAGGACCCAGTCGCCATTTTCGGTCAGCGCTTCGTCCCCGACTTGCTTCGCGCAAATTTTGGCGTTCGTGTAATCACCGCGCTGCAGAAACTTCCCCATCAGCGCGGAGCCGTGGGCAAACAGCGCGGCCATGCGGCGATATTGTTTAGCGTGCTCGGCGAAGGCCATGCGGTTATTGAAGTGGTGCAAAATCGCGGCCAGGGCCAGCGTCATTTCGAACGCAATGCTGATCGGTTCGGGATATTCGGGCCGATGTAATCGCAGGTAACCGAGTACACCTCCCAGGATCACCACGCCCAGCATCGCACCGATTCCGAAGCGCTCGATCCATTCGTGATACCTTGCATTCCGTTCGGCGGCCCGGTCGAAGTACTGCTGTTGATTGTCGATCCAATATTTCCGAATGAAGGCCAGCCGGTTACTCCAGTCTGCCTCCGGCAAATCCGATTCTTGATGCGACGGCCGGCTCTCCGCCGCATTCCAACCTCGAAAGCCGTTGCGAATCCAATCCAGTTCCGATCGCTGTTTCCCGAAATAATGGTCCGCCACCGATTCCTTGATTCCGGCAAGCTTCCAGAAAAATTTAACACGCAAGCCTTCGGCCATGGCCCGGTAGTCTTCATGCTCGGTATCCAGTGCTCGTTTTCCAGAGATCAGTCGGACCAGGATGGCGAGGCCCACCACGCCCCCGGACATTCCAAGAAAACGGAGGTCATGCTCCCGTAAACCAGCGAATAACAAAAAAAAGAAGAACGCCAGCAGAATGAGCACATGCAACGTGACTTGGACCGCCAGCCATATTTTCTGGAAGTGGATAGCCAGCGCGTCGGCCGCCGCGTAACGGTGGAGGACGGCTCCCATCCCGGGCGGCAATTCTCCCTCGGGCGTATCCTGCAGCAGGTAACCCTTACTTTTGGCGATTTGCTCTTCGCGGCTTCGGCCCGCCTGCAGGATGTACCGGTTAAAATCGTCCAAGCGGCTGAACATGCTGCGATAATATTTTTCAGCCTGCTCGTCGTTCTTCTCAAACGCCTCCGGATAAATTTTGTTTATGCTCATCGCCTTCCCGGCATGGGGAAAGGGATTTTTCACCCGCGGCGTAACGATTTGATAGGCCGGGAAGCCATCCGGAGCTTCCAATTCACACGCGTCCGAGCCGGACACCCCCTCGGTCTGAAAGCGAACGACCTCCGCGGTGCCGCCCACCGCGTCCGATTCCGCGCCGTCCCACAGAGCGATCAGGATCTGGCTCTGCTTGCCGATGTACCGTCCCACCAGTTCGTATTGGCGATCCCGCTGCGGACCCGGCTCCGCAATCCCCTCGTAACTGTTGCCTTCGGCTAGGTCCAGCTCGAACCACTCGGTGCGCGCCAGCAGCTCGCGGAATTCCTCGCGCGAACTTCTCTCAATAGCCACTGTCGCCAGCGGTGTTTCCAACACCGTGACGCTTTCAAAATCCTGCTCGTACATGGCGAGCGGCAGCGGCAGCGGAGCCACCACTCGTGCGCCCACGTCCGGAGCCAGCGCCACTTCCGCCACTAAACGATCCGCGCCTTCGGCCAGCGCTGAGATCACCACCAACGGAGTAGCAGGGTAATCCTTGCGCAAATCGAGCAGAATTTCTTTTACCTTCGCCGCTAGATGGATCCGGTCTTCGTCCCGCAGGTCGCGATGCCCGGTGACGCCGATGACCAAGGGAGCCAGCAGCTGGGCGCGCTCGAATCCCGCTAGTTTTTTCTCACTCAATGCGCCTGAGCCTCCGGCCCGGGAACTCCCTCTCACCTATCGAATCGCCAAAACGTATCTTGCGCGGCCACCAGAGTAAAGAGCTAAAGCGCGAGCCGGAGCCGGCCAGCCGAATTTGATTCTGCAGTCTGGCCACCTCGCGCGCCACGCTGAATTCTTGTGTCCGGCACCGCAGGCGCGTTACGATGCGCGAGCCGAAGTTGCGTTTCCCGGCCGTTCAGCGGAGGTTGCTCTCGTGGCGTTCGACGTATTCATCAGCTATGCCTCAAAAGATAAAACCGTGGCGGACGCCGTCTGCGCCCGCCTGGAGGCCGCCGCCATACGCTGCTGGATCGCGCCGCGCGATATCGTCGCTGGCACTTCCTACGGCGAAGCGATCATCGACGCCATCCACGCCGCGAAAGTGATGGTCCTGGTTTTTTCCGCCAACGCCAACGCCTCCGGCCACATTCCGAAGGAAGTGGAACGCGCCGTAAGCAGTGGCGTCGCGATTCTTCCGTTTCGCATCGAAGACGTCGCGCCCGGCAAGTCGCTCGATTATTTCATCGGCTCCGTGCACTGGCTCGACGCCATGACTCCGCCCATGGAACAGCACCTCGACAGTCTCGCGGCGACCGTTCACAAATTAATTCCGGAAAGCGCCCAAGCCACGCCCTTGCCGCCAACGGTGATCTGGCAGCACGGCGCGACAGTGCCACCTTCATCAGCGCCTGCAATGGCGCCGGCGCCAGTTCCGGCGCCATCTCCAAGCCCGGCGCCGACCACCGCCGTCCGCCCGGAAACCAGCAGCCCAGCCGTTTCCGCATTATCTGGAAGAACGATCGGGATCGGGTTGGCGGCACTGCTAGTCCTCGCCGCAGTTGTTTTCGGATTCATGCACCACAGCCCGGACCCGCAGCCCGCTCCGGCCGCGGCCGTTGAACCGGAGACGAAGCCAGAGGCACCGGTCGCAAACGCAGCGGATGTCGTCCCCGAGCCCAAAAGATCTGCGGCTTCGGGAGCTTCAAAAAACAAACCCGTTGCAGGTGCTGGAGTCGACCCCGTCGTCGGTTGCTATCAATGGTTCAACAATGCGCCGGTGGTGATTCACGCCGACGGCACCATGACCACCGGCCCGTTCGTCGCCCACTGGAAAGTCATCAATGCCGCGCAACACCAGTACACCTTCACCTGGCCGGATAACATCGAGACCCTCACCATTACTCCCGACCAGCGCTCGATGAGCGGTACCAATAATTATGGTTACCCGATGGCCGGCGGGCGCGTCTCGGCCGGCGCCGGCATGCCCGGAACCTGGCACTGGACCAACGGCTGGACCGTCAACATCTCCGCCAACGGCACGTTCGTCAGCGGACAGTTCCGCGGAACCTGGCGAGCCATCAATGCCGCCGCGGGACTCTACGAAATGACCTGGCCCAAGCCCGTGGACACGGTGACCCTCATGGCCGGCGGCACCCGCATCGTCGGCGCCAACCAGTACGGCATAGCGATGTCCGGAGTGAAGACCGGCGTCTGCGGCGGAAGCTGACCCGGCCGCCGAACCGGGCAACGTCTAGTAGTTTTATATTATTTCTTCGTGGCATCCGCTCCGGTACATTCCTTCCACTTTTGGGGACCGTCATTCATTTGGCGGTAGGGGGATCATCCGTGGCCGCGCCAACTTCCGCTCTCGATCTGCAAGCTTCCAGCATCAGCACCAGCGCCTGGCGCACCCGCACTCTCTCGATCGTTCTATTGATTGTAATCGCCGGCGTGTTCTGGGGAGACTCACGCTACCCCGCGCTGATGAAGCGTTACCACGCCGGTTCGCAAATCAAAGCCTCTGGAGCGCTGACCTTTGGAACCGTCTACGCGGTTGATCGCGGGATGCCGTTGCCCACCCGAGTATCGCGCACGACCATCAACTGGCTGGATGCGAACCGCGTCGGCATGACCTTTGCATTTCTGTTCGGGCCGGCGGCGCTCACTTTTCTGGGAACGATTCGGCGCCGGCGTTCAACCTCACGTTATTTGAACGCGCTCTTCGGCGCGACGGCCGGCATGCCGCTGGCCGTTTGCACCAACTGCGTGGCCCCCATCGCGCGTGGATTTTACGCCTCGGGCTTGAGCACCGAATCGGTTCTCGCCGCCATGTTTGCTTCACCAGCGCTGAACGTCGTGGTGCTGGCGATGACTTTCGCGCTTTTTCCCGCGCCCATTGCGTTCCTCAAAATCGCAACGGTGCTGCTCCTGATTTTTGGGTTTGCTCCGGCGGTGGCTTCGCGCGCGGGTGTCGAACCGCTGCGCGATTTTTCCAGCCCGGTCGAAATTTCGACAGACCAGACCTGGGCGCAAGCGCTGCTCTTGACCCTGCGCTCGTTCGCCAAAAGTTTTTGGTACGTATTCAAGATTGCGTTTCCGCTGATGATTCTCGGCGCAATTCTCGGCGCGTTCGTCATCGAAATTCTGCCGCAACAGGCGCTGGTTGCGAACGTCACCGTCGGCGGCATTCTGCTGGTCGCGCTGGTCGGGGCGTTTCTGCCGGTGCCCATGGCTTTCGACGTCGCCATCGCCTACATCGCGATGACCAAGGGCGTCCCGCTTCCTTACGTGGTCACCATTCTGTGCACCCTGGGCATCATCAGCGTGTTTTCTCTTTCGGTGGTGGGCCAAACGATTTCGTGGAAAGTGGCGGCGGGCGTTTACGCCTCGGTGGTGGCGCTCGGGACGCTGGCGGGAATTGTGACTAAATTTCTGGGATAGCCGCGGCGTCCACGCTAGTGCGCGGAGCGAATGCGCGTCGCTAGTGCCCGCGCTTTCTGCCGCGCGATGTCGATGAATTTCTCGTCGGCGCCAATCTGGTCCAGAGCTGGCAGCAAGCGTTCGGGTTCGGGCAGCAACTTGTGATCGAAATCGGCGGAAATGGTCTGCAGCACGTCGTTCACACCTAATCGATCGTAACGCATGGTCCGCACCAGATCCGAAAGATCCGTCGACTGCCGCGCCAATCCTTCAAAAATGTTTACCAGCTGCGTCGCTGATTCGTCCAGCGTGTAATTGAATTTCGTTTC
>Ga0302176_10001040_pt1 | contig 14185 bp, 8 predicted proteins | sample I_Palsa_E1_1_FD_198787 | JGI IMG/M metagenome (GOLD analysis project Ga0302176, IMG submission 198787) | Peat permafrost microbial communities from Stordalen Mire near Abisko, Sweden - I_Palsa_E1_1 | ecosystem: Environmental > Terrestrial > Soil > Palsa > Peat permafrost | place: Sweden: Abisko...
ACACGTTGTTCCGAGCTGCCGTGGTGATCTTGGCGGTGGTCGAAAGACCGGGACGCAGATCCTGCGGCGGATCGGTGACCGTCACCACCACTTTGAAGTCTTTCGCCTCTTCGCTGGCGGTGGTTTGTTGTGAGGTGGCCACTCCGGTGGAGCGCACAATGGCGTTGTCTCCGATTTCAGAAACCGTGCCGTGGAAGATCCTCTTGGGAATGGCGTCAATGGTCACTTCGGCGGACTGGCCCAGGTGAACGCTCACGATGTCAGTTTCGTCCACCTTCACCTCGGCGGTAATCACCGACATGTCGGCGAGCGTCATTAGCGTGCTGCCGGGTGCATTCTGAATGCCCATCACCACCGTCTCGCCTTCGCGCACCGGCAGGTTCGTAATGATGCCGTCGTAGGGGGCGGTATAGGTGGCCTTTTGCAACACATCGGCGAAGCGAGTGAGCGTGGCCCGGTTCTGGGATATGTGTTTACCGGCCGAATCCATTTGTGCCTTGGCTTGCGCAACCCGGGCTTGAGCCTGAACCAAGCCGGCATCGGCGGTAGCCCAGGCATCCTTGCGGCTGTCGAAATCGGACTTGGAGATAAGGCCGTCCTTAAACAGACTCTGAGCGCGACCCCAATCCAGCTTGTTGCGATCATAGTCGGCTTGGGCGCGCACTAAATCAGCCTGCGAGGTCTTCAAAGCGGCATCGGCGGCGAGCGCATCCGTTTCGGCGGCCTGCAGAGAAGCCTGATTGGCGTTTACATCCGCCGACGACTGCACGTTCTCCAATTGAGCCAGCAATTGACCCTTTCTGACGTGGTCGCCTTCTTTGACCAGCAGATGCGTGATCTTGCCGAAAGCATTGGCGCCGATGTTGACGTACGTCTTAGGCCGGATTTCGCCCGAGGCGCTCACCACCGACGACAAGTCTTGGCGCTGGACCTTCCCGGTCTGCACCGTCACCACGTTCTTACCGCTCTGATGCACCGTGATCCCGACGATGATAGCCAACAGCACCACGACGCCGGCGCCAATCGCGATTTTTTTCCAGGGTTTCATTGTCTCCGTCACCGTCGTTCCTTATGACAACCCGGGGTTGCCTACCTTCGGCCTACAGTTCGACCCTGGCCAGCCCGGTTCCGCCGGGTCTGACGGACACGTCTTCTTAGTACGGTCCTGGTGACAGGAAAGTTCCGTTAGAGAGACGCTTGACGCCTAGCTGGGACCCGACTTGGGAATCCAAGAGCCGAGGGTATCGGACCCGGAACTGGTAATTATAGCCTGAGAAGAGGCCCGTTTTGTACAAAGAGTCTTTCGTCCCATTGACGCATCCCGCCGACGAATGATATCGCCCGCGACCTCTCGGGGGGAGGGAATCTTATGAATCGCGCTTCCGAACGTCGTAAGACAGCCAAGCTGTCCGAGTCATTGCGCCGGAAACTTGATATGTATGGCCTTGCCGCCGCTGCAGCCGGAATCGGGATGGCCGCGCTCTCGTCATCGGCCCAGGCCGAAATTGTGTATACTCCGGCGCACCAGGAGATCGGCCGGCACGGCATCGGACTCGATCTGAATAACGACGGATTCGCCGATTTCAGGATTCAGGAGAGAGTATTCCGCAGTGACGCGGGCATGGTTGTGTACTCCCTTGGATCGAATCGTGTTCTTGCGACAGCGGGTTCGTTTGTTGCCAACTTGGCCGCGGGTTACCACGTGGGCCCAAACAACAACTTTAGGCGCGGCGGCTCATTCTCCAGCTTTGGGGTGCCGGCAAGTTTCTTTACGACTGTGCCGTCAGTTCCGGCACTCCTCCTTGCTTTGGCCCCTGGGACCAAAGCACGCCGGGCGGCTACGTCGGGCTCAAGTTTTCGCTCGGGGGAGAGCTTCACTACAGCTGGGCGCGGCTGAGGGTGGTTGTCAAAGGGCCGGATGAATTTAGAGTCTACCTAACGGGCTACGCCTACGAAACGATTCCTAACAAACCCATCGTTACCGGCGAAACAAGGGGCCCCGACGACGCCGGCGTCCAACAATCTGACATGCCCGCGACCGCAACGCGGCTGCCCGTGACGCTGGGCATGTTGTCCGCGGGAGCATCTGCGCTTTCGATCTGGCGTTTGTCGGCGCAATAGCGAGCCCCCCAGATTGTTTCTGGGGCGAGAATCACGAATCGACTCAAGGATAGATTCCCCTCACCCGGGCAACTCGGCACCGACTCCGCCGCATCCAGCAGATGGACGGTTCGGGTGCTCAATCCATTCTTTTAATGTGACTTAACCTTGCTTTCGCTCAATGGGGAGCCTAAAATAGCTGGACGAGGTTGTGCCGTCGCAGGAGTCCCTTTCATGGTTCGGGTTGGTTCACGTTATCTTTCGCCTTTGGTTCTGTTGGCTGTGCTCTTGGCCCTCGCGGCAGGTTTTGCCAGCGCGCAAAGCGACAAGCCCGCTGCTTCCAGCACTCCAACCGCGCCAGCGTCCGGCGCGACGGTAACCAGTTCGCAGGCGCAGCCCACGGATGAAGTCGACCCACTCAAGCGCAAACCGAATGAGAAGCAGAAGAAGGCGCAGAAGAGGTCTCTGAATATCGAGCTTAGCAAGACGTACAAGAAATGGCTGAATGAAGACGTAGTCTGGATCATCACCGACGAAGAACGCGCCGCCTTTAAGCAGCTCTCGAACGACGAAGAGCGCGATAACTTTATCGAAGCCTTCTGGCAGCGCCGCGACCCCACGCCCGACACCGAAGAGAACGAATACAAGGAAGAGCACTACCGCCGCATCGCCTACGCCAACGAGCATTTTGCAGCCGGTATTCCCGGCTGGAAGAGCGACCGTGGCCGCATCTACATCATGTATGGTCCGGCCGACGAAATCGATTCGCATCCGTCCGGCGGCTCCTACGAGAGGCCGATGGAAGAAGGCGGCGGCGAGACCTCAACGTACCCTTTCGAAGATTGGCGTTATCGCTATCTCGAAGGCATCGGGCAAGAGATCATCGTTGAATTCGTCGATACTTGCATGTGCGGCGACTATCACATGTCGCTAGACCGGTCGGAGAAGGATGCTCTGAAGTACACGCCAAACGCCGGGTTAACGCTCTACGAGCAAATGGGTATGTCGACCAAGGCGCAGCGCTTCAGCGGCGGAGGCCTCGAGCAACTGGGAGCTGGTCCGATGAGTTCCGACCTTCAGACCAAGGAGTTCGACCGACTGGAGCAATTCGCGAAGTTGCAAGCGCCGCCGCCGGTCAAATTTAAGGATCTGGAAGAAATCGTAAACACGAAGATCATCACGAACCTGATGCCCTTCGACGTGCGCTCCGATTTTGTGAAGGTGACCGGGGACACGGTGCTGGTGCCGATCACGATCCAGATGAAGTATCGCGATATTACATTCACCAACAAAGATGGCGTACAGCGCGGCACCGTGAACATCTTTGGCCGGGTTACCACTTTGACCGGACGGGTCGTTCAGACCTTCGAAGACACGGCTCAGGTGGATGTTCCAGCGGAATTGCTGCCCCGCATGGCGGAGAATTCGTCGGTGTATTGGAAGGCGTTGCCGCTGCGTCCCGGACGTTACAAGGTCGAGATTGCGGTGAAAGACGTGAACGGCGACCGCAAAGGCCTGTGGAGCCGTGGCGTCGTGGTGCCGGAATTCTCCGACGACAAGCTGTCGACCTCCACGCTCATCGTGGCCGACCAGATGGAACCGGTGCCCACCAAGGATGTGAGCACGGGCAGCTTCGTGATCGGCTTGACGAAAGTTCGTCCACGCGTAGCTCCGGCTGACGGCAAACCTGCCCTGTTCAAGCGGAGCAAGGACCAGAAGGTGAACTTCTGGATGCAGGTCTATAATTTGGGCGTGGACGAGAAGACGCACAAGGCTTCGGCTACGTTCGAGTTCGATATCGTCAATGTTGCGACCAATAAACCGGTGGTTCAGAAAACGGAATCCACCGAGACCATGGGTAATGTAGGCGAACAGGTGACGCTGCAGAAATCGATCGCATCGGCTAACCTACAGCCCGGCGTGTATCGCATCGAAATCAAAGTGAACGACAACGTCTCCAAGCAGACTGTTGATCCTTCAGCGACGTTCGCTGTAGAGTAGCGGGCTGCTGGATTTCCCGGGGGTGGGAGTGAAGCTTCGCCAGCTCGGAACTTGGGCGGTGATTGTCGCATTGTCTTTTCCCGCTTGGGCCGGAGAACGCCCGGGCGCGATCTCGGGATACGTGCGTGACTCCTCGGGGATACCCCAGATGGGCGCAGTGGTGGAGATCGTCGGCACCGCGGCCCGTACTATGACTGTATTCAGCGACGGCGCTGGTTTCTATTCAGCGACCGATCTGCTGCCCGGGTTCTACACGGTTAAGGTTTCGGCTCCCTCCTTTCTTCCCGCTTTGCGCGATAAAGTTGGCTTGCATCCGGGCGCCAGCCTCCATGTGAATGTAACGCTGAACACTTTGCTGAACGCGATGCGAGTAGGTCCGTTGCGCGGGACCTACGGTGATGACAACTGGAAGTGGACTCTGCGTTCCGTGGCAAACCGTCCCGTACTGCGCGTGTTCGACGATCCGGCCTCGGGCGCTGAAAAGCAGGATCACGACTTGAAGGCCAGCCTCTCGTTCCTGGCTGGCTCGGCGGCTGAGGGCTATGGCAGTGGCTCCGACGGAAGCACGGCTTTCTCGCTGGATCGCTCCATTTTCTCCGCGGATCGCGTCGGACTGAGTGGAAATGTGGGCTACGGAGACGGTCTGCCATCGGCGGTTCTGCGGGCGATGTACGCACACCACCTGCCGGATGGTTCTGGTCCTTCCATGGCGGTCGCCATCCGCCGCTTCGCGCCCTCCGATCCTAACCTGCGCAATGCCTGCCTACAGGCGCTCGCGCTTTCGGCGGGAGACGAGTTCAATGTTGGGGACGTGCTGGAGTTAAGTTTTGGCAGCGAGCTGCAAAGCATCCAGTTCCTCGGACGCGTGACCGCGTTCCGTCCTCACGGCTCCGTTGAACTGCACCTCTCCCCGAACGCCGTCGTGGGCTACGACTACACGACCTCCTTGCCGAACACGCGGGACGAAAAGGGTTTCGATTCCGCGCCGGCGGATCTTAGCGAGGCTGATCCGCGCGTCAGCGTGGCTAACTTCGCCACCCGACTCGAAAACGCCCGCCACCAGGAACTAAATGTCTCCCGACGCATCGGTAATGACAGCATCCAGGTCGCGGTGTTTAGCGATCACGTGGACAATACGGCGCTGATTGGCACCGGCGATGTGACCGCTGCCGGCGGTTTCCTGCTGCCCGACGTCTACTCGGGCACTTTCACTTATGCCGGCGACACTTTGAACGCCCAGGGTCTGCGATTGGTACTCGAGCGAAAATTCAATTCTGACCTCACCGCGACGCTCGATTATGCGTATGGCGATGTCCTCGACTTAGCCAAACCCGATGTCGAGATCCAGAATGCCCAGCAGTGGATCGGCACCCAGCGCCGCCACGCCCTTGCCGCCAAGCTCCGTGGCACCGTGCCTCGGACCCATACTCAGTGGATCGCGTCGTACCGCTGGGTAAGCGGTTCGGCCTTGACTCCTGTGGACATGTTCAACGCCTCCCCGGGACAAAGCTATCCCTTTCTGAATGTTTTTGTCCGCCAGCCGATTCCAACCCTTGGCTTCCTGCCCGCCCACATGGAAGCAATCATCGACCTGCGCAACCTCCTCGCGCAGGGCTATGTTCCAGTCATCGACCAGGACGGCCAAACTGTCTACCTGGTCCAGTCCGCCCGTTCCGTGCGCGGCGGAGTGGCGATTAGCTTCTAGGCGGTATGTCGTTGCCCGTTCGTTCGTCGGTACTTGCCTTGTTCATCGCCAACCGATGAGTGACTGGCGCGTAAGCCACTTATTATCAATAAATTCGATGTTGCGGATCGCAAATTTTTCAAGGACGTCCAGCAGCACATACTGATTTTCATATACCTTCCCGAAAAGTATCCGACATATCGTATTTCATTTCCGCCATCCAAGCATAAATCATTGAAAAATATGGCTGATACGTGCAAAACTATTTGGCAGGAAACATGCCTTGGACTGGCTAGTGAGCAGTTGCTCGGGATTGCTGAACTGGGCGTGTGGATACAATTCTGACGGAGGCGTAGATGCGACGAATAGGGGCTGCTATTGTTCTGGCTTTGGTGTTTGCGGTTGCGGGTTATAGCCAAACCTTCCGCGGTGCGATCAACGGAACGGTGACGGATCAATCGGGAGCGGTTGTGGCGAATGCCAGCGTGAAGGCGACGAATGTCGCCACCGACGTTGCGATCACCGCCACCACCACCAGTGACGGCGCGTTTGCCTTCCAGGATCTACCGCTCGGCACGTACAAGATCTCGGTGACAGCCTCGGGTTTCAAACCAGAGAATATCGAGAAGATCACGGTTACGGCAGGAGGTGCGTATACCCTTCCGGTGAAGCTCACCGTGGGATCTGCGGGTACCACGGCGGTGGAAGTCTCCGCTGCGGCACTGAGTCTCGATACCACGACGGCAGCTCAAGACAATACCCTCCCCAACGAGCAAGTTGAAGACGTACCCATGAACGGTCGCGACTTCACGCAGTTCGCCGCGGTTCAGCCCGGGTACGGCGGATACTCGGTCGGCGGTTTCGGTTCACTCAATGGAACCCGCGCGAATCAGATGAACTGGCAGATTGACGGCGTGGATAACAATGACTTCTGGCACAACATTCCGGCGGTAAACCAAGGCGGTGTGTCGGGTATCGCGGGCATCATCATGCCGTTAGACGCGATCGACGAATTTTCCGCGCAAACGCAGTCGAACGCTGAAGGTGGACGGAATGCGGGCGGTATTGTCAACGTGGTATTGAAGTCGGGCACCAACCAGTTGCATGGCTCGGTCTATTACTTCAACCGGAACACCTCTTTGGGCGCAGCCACTCCGTTTTTCAACCCGAGCGCGCTTGCGGCGGAAGGCTTGCCCGACAAGAAACCGCCGCTGCGCAACGAGAATTATGGCTTCTCGCTCGGCGGGCCCATCTTCAAGGATAAGACGTTCTGGTTTATTAGCTTTGAGAGGCAAAAGTACACCATCGGTTTATCGGGGTTAAACACAGAACCCTCGGTGGCTTATCAGAACGCCGCTCTGGCCCTGCTGGCGGCGAATGGTTACACGGAGAGCCCGATTTCTCAACAGTTGATCGCAAATGTCTGGCCCAGCCTCATCAACAACCTGCCGGCCCAGTCCGGCAACTATTTCGCTACCAATCCCTCGATCGGCTACAGCTACAACGGAGTGATCAAGTTCGATCACAATTTTAACGACAACAACCATTTTTCAATTCGCTGGTTTGGCGGGCAAGGCGATCAGATCGCGCCGCTGGGCGGCAGTGCTGCGCTGGCAACCGCGAGCTCGAACGATCCGTACTACTTCGAGAAGGCCCCCATCCATGTCTACAACTATGCTGCGACTCTGAACACGGTGTTGAGTCCCAGGATGACCAATCAAATTCTCTTCGGCGTCAACTACTTCAATCAGATCTTCAACGACGCCAATCACAGCTTCAACACGAGTTCCTATGGTTTGGATCTTAGTCCCGACGCTCTGATTAACGGAAACCCGATCCTGGGAGCGCCAAATATTCAGATCGCAGGTTTTGAGCAGGTAGGAATCACGCCGCCAGAAGGACGCAACGATATCACCGGGATGCTCACCGATATCCTTTCCTACACCGTCGGCAAGCATCAGTTCCGTGTAGGCGGCGAGTATCGCCAGGGGCATGTGGACGAGTTCTATTATCGCCATTCACTTGGGAGCTTTATTTTTGACGGGACACAAGGCAATTACACAAATTGCCCTCTGTCTGCGGCTTTGTGTGCCGATCCGAATGTTGCCTCACTGGCCGATTTCCTTGGTGGATTCCTCTCTTGCCCCACTGCCAGCCCTTGCTCGATTGCCGTGGGCGATGCGGAGCGTAAAGTCGTGGTCAACGGAATCGACTTCTTTGGCCAGGATTCCTGGCAGCTTACCAGCAGACTGAACATCAACTTGGGCCTCCGCTGGGATTACTACGGCCCCCTTCATGACGGCAGCAAGGATCTGGCAAACTTCGTCCCCGGCCAGGGGCTGGTCATCCAGGGCAGCGGTGCGAGTTCGATCTTCCCGCCGGACAGGAACAACATTGCTCCCCGCATCGGTTTCGCCTACAAGCCCACCAGCCGCGACGATATGGTGGTTCGCGGCGGCATCGGCGTTTTCTACGACCAAATCAACATGAATCCATTCCTCGACTTCCGTCCGCCCAATGGAGGTGCCGACGGATTGGAGGACAATCCGGCTGGGCCGAAGCCGGTCACCGTCTACAACATCGGGCCGTTTACCGCCGGTTCAGGGGGGCAGACGTTAGCTGGAGGCTACACCTGGCAGCCAAATCAAGCCATCTTCGGCCCCACTCTGACTTGCCCAACCGGCACCGGTTGCACCGGTGGGCCCTTCGCGGTCTTCGGGGTTAACCAGAACTTCCGCACGCCCTACTTCTTCAATTACAACTTGAATGTCGAGAAAAGCTTCGGCAACGGAGTCGGCGTGTTCCAGCTTGGCTACGTCGGCAGCGAAGGCCGCAAGCTCTCGATTATGCTGAATATTAACCAGTTTGGCCAGTACGCCGCGGCATACCCGGACTTCAGTTCGATCAACCAGCTCAACAGCAGCGGCACGTCCAATTACAACGCGCTGCAGAGCACGTTACGGCTCCGAGCCTGGCATGGAGTTTCGACCTCGATCGCCTACACTTGGGCGCATACACTGGACGATATCAGCGCCTACCGCGGCGCCATCCCCTACGACAGCACCAATCTGAAGGCGGAATATGGCAACGGGGACTTCGACACCCGGCAGAATCTCTCCGCGACGTTCGCGTGGGACATTCCCGGCTCCGCGCACGGCCCGCAATGGTTGACCCATGGCTGGCAATTGAACGGCCTGATGACCTTCCACGGTGGACAACCACTCGACGAGTTCCGCACGGGCTATGACATTATCGGCAATCCGTTCGCCGGCGTGTCGCATGCATTCAGCAAGGCGGGCGTGACCTGGATCAATCCAGCGTCGTTCTGCCTGCCTGCCATCGACGGTGGGACTGCGCCCTGTTCGGGACCGAACATCTTCGGCGGCGACCTGCGCCGTAACCAGATTTACGGCCCGGGCTTCTCCGACGTGGATCTGTCGGTGTTCAAGAACATTCCGATCACGGAGCGCGTTAAGGCCCAGTTCCGGTACGAGATGTTCAACACATTCAACCGCATCAACCTCGCTTCGGGCGTGGGCGCGACCAGTCCCGGCAGCGGCATCATCAGCGACACCATCGGCGACTTCAACGGCGCTCCCGGCATTGGGCCCGGCGAAGCTTTCAATATACAGCTGGGATTGAAGATTATCTTCTAACCGACAGCACCTCCTCCGGTCCCCTGCCGCTTGCGGCAGGGGCTTTTGTTTTCCGGTCAGAGAACGGCTCTGTTTCCGCAACCCTTTTCCGCCCGTCGTACGCCTTCCGTCACTAGGTTGCCGGTTACTCCGATGTTACGCTGCTCTCAATTCTTCCCCTAAAGCGTCTGTTGCGGAGACTTCGATGCGTCGCTCCATCTGCGCCCTTTTAATTCTTGGCGTGTGCTTTGCCGCGCCAGTTTATGCCCATCACCTGAAGCAGGGTGGCACGATTTCGCTGCCGGTGACCACCTCGTCGGCGCAGGCTCGCGCGCTTTACGAGAAGGGCATGCAGGACTACGAGAACCTCTACCTCGAGCGCTGCAACGACGATTGGCGCGCAGCGGTGAAGGAAGATTCCAACCTGGCCGTGGCGTGGGCATGGATTGCCTTCAACAGCAGCAATCCCGAGGAAGTGAGTGCTGCCCGTGAAAAGGCCAAAACGCTTGCGCCCAAGCTGCCCCCAGGAGAGCAATTGATGGTCGCATGGATCGCCAAAGTGCAGGAAGGCGACTTCATCGGCGGCATTTCCGCTATGAACGATCTGCTGGAAATGTATCCCAAGGACAAGCATCTGCTCTACCTCGCCGGCAACTGGCTGATGCTGGAAGACGGCGATGAGCAGGCGCAGAAAATCATGGAGAAGGCGCTGGCCATCGACAGGAATTTTCCCGCCGCGCTGAATGATTTGGCCTATCTCTACGCGCGCAACCGGCAGTTTGCCAAAGCTTTTGCGGCCATGGACCGCTATGTCGCGCTGCTGCCCAAGGAACCGAACCCGCAGGACTCCTACGGCGAACTGCTGCGCATGGCGGGAAACTTTGAGGGATCGCTGCAGCACTACCGCGCCGCGCTGAAGATCGATCCGGACTTTGTCACCTCCCAGGTCGGCTTGGGAGATACTTACGCTCTCATGGGCAACCAGGATCAGGCGCGGGTGGAGTACGACAAGGCCATTCGCTATGCCCACAACGAGGCCGACCGGCTTGCCTATAGCATGCAGAAGGCAATGACCTGGGTGCGCGACGGGAAGTTCGCCGAGGCGGACAAGGTCTTCCTCGAAGTTGCGGAGACAGGTCACGCCAAAGAGCAGGACTTGCAGGAAGCGCAGGCCTACCGGCACTTAGCCGAGTATCAGGCAGACGATAACGTAGCGTTGAAATACTTGGAGAGCGCCGAGGATGCTCTGGGACATCGCAGCACGATTTCAAAGTCCGATAAGGATGAGGAGCTGTCCCGCATTCTGCGCAACCGTGCGGTGCGCGCCGCGCATGCGGGCAACCCGGCGCTGGCCGACAAGTCTCTGAAGCAACTCGAAGCCATGGCGGCCGGCAGCCGCAACCGTGTGATTCAGCGCTCCTACAACGGTGCGGCCGGAACCCTCCTGATCGATCAGAAGAAGTTCGACGAAGCCATCACCTTCCTGGAAGAAGACCAGGACAATCCCTTCACCATGGAACTTCTGGTGCAGGCCTACTACCAGACCAACCAGTCCGAAAAGCTGCACGAGGTGGAAGTCAGGCTGCGAGGCACCAACGTTCCCACCATGGAGCAAGCCCTGGTGGTACCGGCCGCACGCCTTCGCCGCCCGGAAATCTAGGCACGCTTTTCGTCGTCCGCGCAAAGTTGGTCTATACTGGCAAACTCTGGCCGGAGAGCCGAAGCACCTTCGTGCTGGCATTGGCTGGCGATTGGTTCACGGCTGTTGGACTCCAGTTAATGAACCCTAATTAATGGACCCGAAGATCGATCGACGCTCCCGACGACGAGTCGTCACACGGCTGCCCGTTCGTGTTCGCGCTGCCCCAGAAACCGCGGAAGTGGCCGCTCAGACTCGTGATCTGAGCGCCAATGGCGTGTTCCTCTATACCGAGGCTCGGATGGCGGAGGGCTCAGATATGGAACTGATCCTCATTCTCCCGCCCGAACTGACCTCCGGTGAGAAGTGCTGGGTGTGCTGCCATGCCCGGGTGCTGCGGATAGAGCAGGGGCCGGGCAAGGACTTCGGCGTGGCGGCCGAAATCCGGCGGATAGATTTATTGCCCGAGATTCCCATCTAGTTTTCTCCCGCTGCACCATCCGCGAGGCACGCCTGAACGCACGACTGATGCTCCCGAAAACGAACCCGGAATCCTCCGAATCCAGTTGCCAGGCATGAAAAGCTCGCGTTCCAAGCAAATTCGCTGAATTCTTTCAGAAAACGCTTCCCTTGGCACCGACCTTGGTGCAATAATGGCGGCCCTAGATTTGCTTTGGCCAAATGCGGATACTCAGGTGGGCCTAGTTATGTGGATCGAGAAATTGGCGGACGGTGTAGTGCAAGTGCAAACTCCCATCGGGCCGCGCTATTTAATGCCATCTTTTCTTCAGCGCTTGTACTTTCTTTGGATGTTCCGCAATTTCTCCATTCTTCCTCACGCGGTGCTCAACGGCTGGCAGCAACGTTTGATCGACCGTCTGTGCTCCGAGCAGAGATTCGTCTCCATGGCTTATGCCGATGGACTGGAGGATGCCCCTGTGATTGGTACGGTCGAAAAGCGCCCAGCCATGGCCTCGGGGTCGCTCCCACCGCCTCGCCCCGTGGCCAGCGAAACTTCCGGCGAGTTGGCTGCGGAAGTCCGGCAGCGTTCCTAGATCTGGCCGGCTTTTCAACGGAAGCCCGGTCAGTGCTGCGGAGAGTCTGTCGGGGGCTGCGGGCTATCGCCGCCCGCGTTGCCGTTGGAGGAACCTTGGCGCCCTTGCGAGGAAGCGAAGTTCCCGCACGGTCCACCTTGGCGATGATAGCCTTCATTGGGGGGACGGTTTGCCGCCCGCGCTTGTTGGCAAGAGTGCAACGTTTCCTGCTGCTCTGGAGTGATCAGCCCATCGATTTTCTGCCGGGCTTGCTCCCGGATTTCCTTGACTTGTTCTTGCTTCTGCCGCGGCGTGAGAGACGAATTCTCGCACACAGCCTCGATTTGCGAATGAGTGTCGCGTTCAATCGCGTGATGCTGTTCCATTACCGATTGGCTGATGCCAGCCTGCCGCCAGCAGGGCTCCTGCCCGGCCCGGCGGCCCGGCGGAGTTGACGCGGGCGGTGTGTTGGATGGCGGGGCGCTGGTCTGCGCCAGCAACGGCCAGGCGGAAGTCACAAAAATCATCGCTACGAAGCGCAGAATCTTCTTAGGCATAATCACCTCCGGTGGCATCCACCACGATTGGAACAAGATCTGAATGGAAGTGTAACGCGAGAGCACCCGCGAAGATATCTTCTTGCACGAAACGAGCGTGCCGAAGGTGTGGGCTTGCAGATGTCCGGTGGTCCCATCTGTGCCTGTCCATGTGGACGCGCTGCCACTCGCCCAGAACAACAATTTAGCCAGCGGGTTGAACGATGTATGGAAAACGGCGCGCCGCTAATTTGCCATGAAAGTTGATTGCGCCGCGAGCGATGACCGCGCCCGTGGGAGATGCTACAATCACGGATTGTCCCACCGCTAAGCATTCCGCCGTGGGCGCGTAGCTCAATTGGCAGAGCAACTGACTCTTAATCACCTCAGCGTCAGCCAATTTTGTTAGTTTTCAACCACTTATATGCTCTGATGTGCTGCACCTTGATGCTGTTTTAGCCCCTTCCAGTGACAGATAAGTGACAGCTTTTCGCGTGAATTTACGCCGTCAAAGCAACGGCGCTGAAGTCAGTTGCTTTGTGCTGAACACGTCAGTTCGTGTCGGTGACAAAAAACTTCTGCGTGGCTGTTTTATCGACCGTTGTTATTCTCTTCGACGTTAAGTTCACTTCCCAATAACCGCCAATCGGACCGACGTTTCGCTCTTTGTCTGGTTTAATAACGCACCAGACCATCCAGCAGCCATCGCCACACCATCGCTTGTTGTCAACTGCTGACCAGACGGCTGAGTTTGGTTTGTTCTCGTAGAAGAGTTTCGCGGCTGTCATATCAGGGTAGAGGCGCCGGAGATCCTCTGTTGGCTTCACATGGCTCTGAGCGAAATAGATTGCTGCTCCGCTGTAATCGCCTGACTGTGCGAGAACTTCTGCCCTATGGCGCTGAGCGTCGGCTCCGGCGGGTTGAAGCGTACGAAACCCATTGTCATCTGGACCAAGCCATACCTCTTTCTCGTCGAGTATGAACAAAACCAAGCGAACTCGGAACGGATCGAGTTCTTCCCCGGTTTCGCATTGACCGAGCCCCCTACTCGCAACACAGTCATGCGTTGCCTTCTCCGTAAGCATGTTCCACATCTGATTGAGATAGCTGCCGGAACCGCCAGTCGTGGTGGTTTGTTCTTCGGCAGGCGTAGGTTTAGAAGTATCGGTCAGGAGCCCACAAATGACGAGGAACCCCACGATTCCTAACACAATCAGCACGGTCTGACGGCGTGTTAAGGCATTCGTGTCAAAGCGGCGCCGAGCGGAGGAACTGGCGATAAACGGGCGCCCGCACTTGGAACAAAATGCGCTTGCGTCTGGGCATCCCGCGCCGCATGCATCGCAAAACACAAGCACCTCCCCTACGCCGAAAAGCGTAGTGTGCGGCTGAGAACCTGTCAACAGAGTCCAATCGCTGTAACCCAATGACTTCAATGCTTCGTGAGTATCCACAACTACATCTTGCTTAACGCCATGTAGAATGCTATCTTGTACAAAGTCGTCACGGCGACGTGAAAGGAAACTTGAATATGGCTGCAAAATATATACCCGCAA
>Ga0302176_10001054_pt1 | contig 13925 bp, 27 predicted proteins | sample I_Palsa_E1_1_FD_198787 | JGI IMG/M metagenome (GOLD analysis project Ga0302176, IMG submission 198787) | Peat permafrost microbial communities from Stordalen Mire near Abisko, Sweden - I_Palsa_E1_1 | ecosystem: Environmental > Terrestrial > Soil > Palsa > Peat permafrost | place: Sweden...
TGACGCCTAATACCGGGAATGGTGCGGTCACAATGCTCCTTTGTCCATATATGGACGATTAGTTGATGAATTCCACCTGGACGTCATGTTTGGCGAAGAGTTCAATGATCTTCTCTTCGCGTTCTTTTTCGTTCACGCCCATCAGGTCGTTCCAGTTGTAAAGAGCGTAAATGTCGTGTGATTTATTTGGTTGTTCAGGAGAAGCCGTTGTCCACTCTGGCCATTGGTTTCTTGATGACAACGAGCACGCCCGTACGGATCCTTGCCCCTTCAAAATATCGTCGGGAATGTCTATTGCGCGCCCAAAGATACCAACGCAGCATAATTTTTCATCACTCTGGCGGAGAAGTCTGGAGTTTGCTGAACCTTCTCCACGCAGCCAAATCTTACGATCTATGACTAGTTTCATCGGTTGTGCTCCTTTCGAGATCATCGGCGAACAAACGCCGGTCAAACTCTGCGCGCGCCCTGCCGTACTCGCCGGAACGGATAGAACGCTCCACTTCCATTAGCAGCACGACGCGCGCGTTGATGCGATCGAGAATGTGCCTTGCGCTGTCCATGTCGGTGCGCAGTCCCGGCGCTTGCGGATCCGCTGAACGCGAGAGCGTTTCATCCGCGTTGCCGAGGATCGTCTTGACGCGGGAGAGTTCGATTGCGAGCTTTGTAGCGTGATTGAACAAATTCAGCCTCCAAATCGCTTACTGAGTCGTTTACCGGCCTTGAAATACCATTCATGGGTTAGTGATCCGCGCACGTATTTTGCGCAGAAAACGATATCGTGGAAGTCTCGCAAATGAATAATAACTAGGTGTCTTTGCCGATGTGAGGCGAGCTCTACGAAGCATTCCAGGCAGAGAATCTTCTTCCACCATCGCCGCGCGAGCAATTTCCATCCCCGGTCGCCGATATGCCAAGAGATGACCATTTCGCGTTTGCAGTTAGCGCACTTCACGTTTTAGACTCCGAGCGCTTTGCGCGCTTTTTCGGGGATGTGGGCCTGAACTTTGGCAAGTGGGCCGCGAATGGTCTTTTTGCTGTCCGGAATGGTTACTTCGAAGTAATCCTTGTAGTTGCAGCGAATCACGGCCGTATATCCGAATTTGCTTTTGCGTGAATCTTGGACAAGTTTGCGGGCCGCGTAGAGCGTAACGCCGTTGTAGGTCACAAGTAGTCCATCTGACGCTACGGCGACGAAATCGCAATAAGAGGCTCTGTTTGGGCTCGGCATTAAAATAGGCTCGGCTGGAACAGGTGCGGCAGTTGGCCGGCAGCTTCCATGCGGTTAGTGAAGATGGCCACGGTCTTAACTTCAAGCTTGGCGGGTTCTTCGCCGGCACCAAATGCCGGAATGGGGATTTCGCTTCTTACGGCGATCTGCACGCGGGCGCATGTCGGACACCAGAATGCGCCGGTATCGCGCCCTTCGAGCGCTGGAGACATCGTTTTACCGTCAAAGACGCAGAACATTAGTTCACCTTCCTGGGTACTTTTTCGCGCCAGCGCAACCCAATAGCTGCGCCTGCGGCTACGAGTGAACGGAAAATGCCCGCCGAGTTTGAGGTTGCGTCGGTAATGACCATCATAGATGCGTTTTCGACCAATTTATTCAGTTCGGCGGGGTCAATTTTGAGCGCGGCGCACATTTCTGGCACAGTAGGCAAATTTTCTTCGGCCACGCCATCCATCAGTTCAGGAATTGTCATTGTGCTCCTTAACCTCGCGCTGACAATAGCGCGGAAAACAGCGAGCGTCAACTGCTTTTCGTGCGGATGCTGCGAATCATGCTGAACGGATGGAAAGGAACGAATTGCACGGGCCTCGCGCCCAGGTCAAAGTACCCAAGCGCGAGGTATCCGAGGCGCCACGCGTACGCTGACAGCGTAACGTGGCCGGGGCAATTGCGGAGCGGAACCAGTATAAACGGTGGTTTAATCCTCATTCGAACTTTCCGAATAGTTTGGGTGGTTGAGATTCGATTACGTCGGCGATCTCCGCGAAAGACTTTCCAGTGTCATTAAGACCGATTAAACTTCGCTCGCCGCTGTCCAGCAGGGTGTTGTAAACGCCTGCCGTAGTGGCCAGTCCGAGCCATTCGGCGACTACAACCGGCAAATTGGTGCGTTGGTCGGCATAGAAAAACCGGCCTTCAGATTCTCTTGCCGGTGGAATTATGCCGGCATCAACAGCCAATTCGCACGCGACTCCTAAACAGCAATACCGTTTTTCGCCTTCTTCGCCGATCAGGCATAGCGAGGCGTGGGCTTGCTGGAATTTCCCGCTCCGTAGAGCTTCAATCCATTTCTTTGCATTTTCGTTCATAACGCTCCTTTATTCACAGTTTAAGCGCTCTACGAGCGCATCAATTTGTACTTCGTTCAATGGCTGGTGATCTTCGAAAAACGGCATAAAATCGTTTTGGGTGTTCGCTTGGGCGGGCAGGTAATCCGGGCCGATCTTGGATTGCCAGAACCGCAACGCGGCCAGAATGGTTGCAAACTCGCGCGGGTTGACATTGAATGTGTGAATCCTTCGTGGAAAACTAGCCATTGATTCGTACCTCCGCTAGAAGTTTTTCTCTTGCATGGATGAGCCTTACCACAAGCGCGCGAAATGTAATGTCCTGGGTGTTCTTCGCCTTTTCGTGCGCGTCGTCGAGATACTCAATCCAGGCCGAATGTCCGTCGCGTTCGTAGAAAACCACGTATCCGCCCGTATCCATTTTTCCGCGGTAAAGCGTGCCTAATAGCGTCCCTTCGTTTGCGATGTAATCATGGCCGCGCCGGGTTGTGATGTCGTGCAAGAACAGGGCTAGCAGGTTGTTCTTGTACTTTAGCTGCTGGATTTCTAAGATCAATTCGCCTCTGGTGATTTGTGGCATTAACCCTCCACGACTAGCAGCGCCGTATTAACGTTGGTTCCCTGTTCTTTGAACGTGTCCGCTGGAAGTACTTCCCAAGTGCCGAGCGGTTTTAGTTGATCGTTTTGGCGTGGGCCGTTAGCGCAGATCGCCACGAGGCGGCCGCCCGGCTTCAGCATCGTCGCTAAACATGATCTAGGCTCCTTTGCGTGTTTCCGGGTATTGAGTAGTGTTTACTTCTTTCTCGCGCTGGTCGGCCAGTTTATACGCGTGGCGCGTAGGTCGCTGTGGGACAATCCCATTCTCAAAGAGCACGCGCCATTCATAAGCAATCACGCGCTCCGCGATATCAAGCGCATCCCCGCCAGCACTCGCATAACTCACGGCCACCGCCGCCAGTACAGCCTTCGGCATCTCATCAAATAACTTGCCGAGTGCCTTCGAGTATTCGTTGTGCATAGTGTTTATCCCGCTCATTACTTTCTTCCCCTTCCGTACACCAATAAAAGAACTACATTGAGCCACCAGAACACAATCAAATACAGCCGATCTTCCAGCGCGAACACGCGTATATTCATAGGTTTGCAAGAATATTGCGCGCTTCGGCGAGAGACTGACAAGCGGCCCACCAATCAAGGATTTCAGGGCCACGGGAGCGGAGATATTCGGTTAAAGCGCGGCTGTATGAGCGTTCGAGCCAGTCAATACCCGCGTTGCGGCGGGTTGAGGTGAGGCGGAAGCCCTTCTCTGGGCAGAGAGTAGCAGGGCTTCCGGTTTGTGTGGCGGGAACGTCTGTAGGTAGGTGCGCTGAGGAATCGGTATTAAAGGATGCTCCCCCGTCAAGTTGTGCGCTCGCGGTTACGCGCGTAACCTGTTGAGTAGCAGTAACTTGCCCCGTCGAAGCATCCATTGATACTGATTCTTGCAATTCTTGAGGTAGAAACTTAATCGCTGTCCATGTGTCCTCCGCGTCCATATATGGACGCGGGGCTGTACCAGTACGCGCGTCTCCTTTGCCGCCGTCGAACAGCCCCGCTTGAGAGTCTGTGTTTCTCATCGCACGCTGACCGTAACGGAAAACAGCGAGCGTGTCAAGTACCAGGACTACGAATAGTCAAAGAAAGTTTATAAGTAGGTACAGTACTCATAGTAGTACTAGTCTAATTTCCGCTTCTGCACTCTTATCAAGCTGTTTCGCGTCGATAATCGCACAAAATTGTCCAGATATGGACGATCCTGAAACGTGAGTACTGGGCCTTGACTAGGGTGATACCCTCGGTGAAATGGACGAATGCGAAAGGTCACAAGTGAAGCCTCTATTGATTGGGTTCGCCTGTGGGTTCCTGCTCGGTTGCTTCGTGTGTATGATTTGTTGGTTGCTGAGGATTACATGAGCACATTGCCGGAAGCGCTCCGCGCCCACAAGTACGAAATCTGTCCTCAGTGTCACGGCGAAATCCGCCGGCGCCCAGGCCCACGGTGCCGCGTGCGCGGCGAGCTAACCCGCGCGTACCTTTATGGCTGTCGCTGCGGCGAGCGATTCTTCTTGGTCGAGTGGCCTGTACTGTCTGGATGCTACGTGGTCGGCTCACACATGCCGTTGCCGGGTGATATGGAAACGGATGTGTCCCTGCCGCTGCGCGGCTTCGTTAGTTAGATGGTGATCGGCTCCGCCGCTCCCGGCGCGCGTTGCTTCCCCATCGCGTGTGCCTACTCTCCGTCGTCGCTTGCGTCTGCTTGAGTGTGTGTGTCGCTCTCTAGGTGCGACGTGTGCGCGAAGGGGTTGAAGCCAGAAAACCACCGGCGATATGACAAACCCGATAATGGAGCGGACTTGTATAGTTTTGGGAGGGGGTGCGCTCGTTGTTATTTTTTTTGTTGCAATTTTTTTTATTCCTGATATTTTGATTTTGTGGAATTGGCTTATAAGAGAGTGGCACATTTCAAGAGATCGGCAACGTTGGAGGAGCGGTATTGGAACCACGTAATCAAGAACGGGGAGGGGTGCTGGGGGTGGGTGGGGAGCACGCGGCAGGGGTACGGGAAGTTCATGTACGAGGGAAAGTGGATTTACGCGAGCCGATTCAGTTTAGAGAGGAAACTTGGGAGGAGGTTGAGGAAGGGGAAGTTGGCATTACACGAGTGCGATAATCCGCCGTGTTCGAAGCCTGAGCATTTGTACGAGGGGACGCACAAGAACAACGCGGATGATGCAATAAAGCGGGGGCGCTGGTCGAGGAGAGCGAATTTGACCGAGAAGCAGGTTTTAGAGATTCGGAAGATGCGTAGTCAGGGGATGAGATCGATTGAGATTTCAAGGGCGCTTGGGATTTCGTACGGGAATGTTTATGGTGTGGTGACAGGTCGGACGTGGAAGGAATTGGGACCGGTCAAGGCTGGAAAACGGAGATCGGTGGGCAAGAAATCAGAAACTAAATTTCGTTGTGTAGAGTGCGGAAAGATTTCTACTGGGAGGATACCGCACTCTGGTTGGATGCAGGGAGATTTGACTTTCCGATATCCGCGTCGGCATTTGGTGAATGGGGAACCGTGTCCGGGAATGTTGAAGGAGGCGGAGTGGGTAAGGGTAAGGGTTAGGGTGACGATCGAGATAAGAAAAGCGAAGAAAGGGGTGGTCGATGGAACCAAATGAACGGGATTGGAAGACGGACGAGTTTGGCGGTGAGGAGATTTGCGGGGACGTTTGGGAGCCACCGGATGGAAGGCAGCGCCGGGTGTGCAACTACAGGAAATTCCCTCGTCATGACTATCATAGTGATGACAACGGTAAAAACTTTTGGAAGAGCGGGATGCCCAAAGGTGGGCTTGCGACGGTTCTCGGAACGCCGAAAGATCCCAGCCTGATTCCCGGTGGCCACAAGATTTTGGTGATTGAAGCGGGGAAGCCGAAAGTTCTGAATCTCGAGAATCCGATTCATGTTGGCACGGTGCAATCGGACGGGTCGTTCACGATCGAGTGCGGGGACGGGTACGATTATTTCGTGCTCGGGGACGGGTCGGTGAGTGGATGGGGGTACAACAAATACCGGGTTGGACGGGAAGAGGAAATGCAGTTGTTGCGGTCAGATGTGATGAGAGAGATGCGAATGATGGAGAAGACCATCGACAATTTTGTGCGTGAGATGTATTTGGCGCGGAATAAGCCCACCTGGTGGTCGCGGCTGCGCGATAAGTTCGTCAAGTGGCGGGAGATGGCGGAATGACCAGAACGCTAAAGGAAATCATTAAGGAAGCGGTGATCGGCGCCATGCTCGACGCGGAAAACAACGTGGCCAAGGCTGCGCGGATCTTGGGGGTCGGCCGGGCGACCGTGTACCGGAGGCTCAAGGAATACGGGATGCTCAAAAGGAACGTGAGGTCGATTCGATAATGAGTTACATCGTGCTCGGAAAATCGGGAGCGCATAACGCGAAGCTTGATATCGACATCTTGCTTCGCACGCGCCTTCTCATTCAGGCCAATTCCGGTGGTGGCAAATCCTATTTGCTGCGGAGAATTGCCGAGCAACTCTTCGGGAAAGTCCCCGTTATCATCATCGATCCGGAAGGTGAGTTCGCCACGCTGCGCGAGAAGTTTGGGTTTGTTTTGGTCGGCAAAGGTGGCGAGACACCGGCAGACCCGCGGTCCGCGGCGCTTGTAGCTCATAAGCTACTCGAGCTCCGCGCCTCCGCGGTGTGCGATTTGTACGAGATGAAGCCTTCGGAGCGGCATCGGTGGGTGCGATTGTTCGCTGAAGCGATTGTGGACGCACCAAAAAAGCTGTGGCGGCCGACGATTTTCATCGTGGATGAGGTTCACACGTTCGCTCCAGAGCGCGGCGCCGGCGAGAGTGAAGCGTCGGAAGCGCTAATTGGGATGGCCACGCGCGGCCGGAAACGGCGTTTTTGCTCGATTTGGGCTACGCAGAGGCTTGGGAAAGTCCGGAAGGACGCTACCGCGGAGTTCTTGAATCGCCTCGTTGGGTCGACGTTTGAGGACGTCGACTTGAAGCGTGCGGCTGAATTGCTGAGTATTCGTCCAGAAGATCGGCGCGAGTTCGATGCTGAGATGCGCGTGCTGGAGCCTGGCAATTTCTACGGGCTCGGTCGAGCGATCGCGAAAGAGCGGATTTTGATTCACATTGGCCCGGTTGAAACGAGCCATGAAGTTGAGGATGCGAAGTACGGCGATGCGCCGCCCCCGGCACCGGATGAAATCCAGAAGCTTTTGCCGAAGCTGGCGGACTTGCCGAAGGAAGCCGAGGAGAAGGCGAAGACCGAGGCGGAATTGCGTACAGAGATTCGATCTCTCAAAGCGCAGTTGCGTAGTCAGCCGACCCATAAAATTGAAACGAAGCAGCCTGACAATTCGCAGTGGAATGAAATACAAAGGTACAAGGCTGGCGAAGCTCATCACAAAAAAGAATTCGAGGATTTATTGAGCATCACGCGGCAAGTCGTAAACGGCGTGGGGCAACTTTCGGTGCTGGCAAGTGAATTGGCAAGAATGAGGATTCCTAAGAGGTTCAATATTCCCCGATCGTCAAATTTGCCGAAGGTAAGAGTTTCTAGTGATGATCCACCAAAGCCGTCGCCGCTTCCTCCGCTGCCGAAGCTTGAGAAGTTTCCGCCAATTGAGCGGGATGCGTCGAACGGAGATTTGGGTGGACCGGAGAAAAAGATTCTTCGCGCACTCTCCGAACTGCGCTCGATCGGGAAAGAAACTCCGCCGAAAGAAATGGTTGCAGCTTGGGCTTTGTATTCGCCGAACGGTGGGGCGTTTGTGAATCCGCTCGGGAAACTGCGGACACTCGGGCTTGTGGAGTATCCGGCGCCGGGAGTTGTTTCTCTTACAGCTAGCGGACTTTCCACCATCGGAGAGATTCCGCCGCCTGATTCCGAAGAGATTATGCGGAGGCTTCAGAGTATTTGCAGTGGCCCTGAGTGGAAAATCCTCTATGCGCTATTCAAGGAAAGTGGCCAAGAGGAAGTGTCGCGTGCGGATCTCGCGATGCGGAGCGGGTACGAAGTAAAAGGCGGAGCGTTCGTAAATCCTTTGGGCGCGTTGCGGACCAAGGGGATACTCGATTACCCGCGGCCGGGATTTGTGAAAGCCGCAGATTGGATCTTCGTGGAATGAAAGCACTTTCTATGACGCAGCCGTGGGCATCGTTGGTAGCGCTCGAAGAAAAGCGAATCGAGACGCGCTCGTGGAAAACACCGTACCGAGGGCCGTTGGCAATCCATGCGGCGAAAACGTATCCAGGATGGGCGAAGGAATGGTGCAAGGAACCCACGTTCGCTAAGGCGCTAGGCAATTGCTGCCCAGAACTCTATCGCGGCTCGATCGTGTGTGTGACGAGTTTGCTGGATTGTGTTCGGACAGAAGACATCCGTGACAAATTGGAGTCAAAGGAAATAGCGTTTGGCGATTACGGGATGGCTCGGTGGGCATGGATTCTCGGTCCAGTGGTAAAGCGGTTTGGAAGCGTCGAGTTTCCGGCAACCGGGCATTTGGGATTGTGGGAGTGGGACGAACGCTCGTAGTTTATTCTTGACTATATTTCTGGTCGGAGGTAGATTTCGAACATGCAACGGCTATCAGATGCGATTATGCTTGGATCAACGTTGAAAAAGCATGGGCGTAGAGGAATGTTGTTTGACGATGACGGTGGGGCTTGTGCGGTAGGAATGGCATATACCGCCATTGGTATGACGAGGGAAATTTATTTTGCTACTCCGCCAGAATACGTAACTAAATTTATAAGGAACCAGGGATGGTTTTGGTGTTTTGACAAAACTGCAATGCTTCCATCGTGGGCATTGAAATGGACGCCGGGTGAGGTGGAGGATTATCGCGTCTCTGACATCATTACCTATTTGTACGATCACTATGTTTCCACAGACAAGGCTACGCTCGAGATGCTGGTTGATTGGGTTCGCTCCGTCGAGGACGAGCTTGGCGTCTATGCAAATGGATCGTCCGAAGGTCTGGACGACAAGGTTCCTAGCGATAGTCCTAAATTGGACTGTTTGCCGGAAGAAGGTGCCGTAACATTGGGTACTGCGGGAAACTGTGTGGTGAACACGGCTCCTGCGTCAGTAACGCTAGTGACGTAAACTCGCAGCGGCACCAAAAAGTTTGGTACAGAGCATCACCTGGTTGTAAAAATTTATCAAGAAAGGAGGACAACCGATGGCTTTGAATTCAACCGAAACTGCTCGCCTTGCTGACCTGGTGAAAATTCCAGTGGCCCAGCGTACTCCAGCACAAACGAAAGAGATTTCGGATCTACAATCAAGACAGAATAGCTAAGGTTTGCACGTCAGGTGATGTTCTGTACTTATGTAATTCCCTAAAGTTCGCCGTCCATATCTGGACGGCAGGAGAAAAAATGGAAACCCCGATGAATGAAAACGAGATCCAGATTCGTTCGCACGAATTGAGTCTTTTGGGCGATCACCTGACGCGCCACGGTTTGACCGATCCGGTCATTCGGAAGTATATCGACGACCGCGGGAAGGCGCTGCGTTACGTGGCGCCGGCCGAGAAGCGCGCGTTCGTGCGGCGCGAAGGCCCGGTTCCTGCGGACAAGATGTTCAAGCCGTATCCGCTTGCGGGCGGGCCGCGTGGCGGATCGCCGACACCGATTTCCGGAACTGGCGCAAAGCCGTTCACTCCGTATCCGGTCGCACCGGCCGCGCAACAGCCCGGAAAGAGCGCGCGATAATTTCGCCAGCGTAGTTCAACGGTAAGAACGCTTCTCTCATAAGGAAGAAATGCACGGTCCAATTCCGGCCGCTGGTACCACTAACCTCGAAAGGACACTATGAAAGCTGAACAGGTTGCAAGGGTTTGCCATGAGGCCAATCGGGCCTACTGTGAGGCGATCGGCGATAACTCGCAGGTACGGTGGGAAGATGCTCCGACGTGGCAACGCCAGTCGGCCATCACTGGCGTTGAGTTCGTTTTAAAGTCGCTGAGAGAATCAAAAACACTTCCGAGCCCGAGCATGTCGCACGAAAGTTGGTTGCGGGAGAAGACGAAGGATGGATGGAAATACGGGCCAGTGAAGGACGTCGAGAAGAAAGAGCATCCGTGTTTTGTTTCTTACGATCAATTGCCGCCGCAGCAGCGCGCGAAAGATTTTCTGTTTCTGGCGGTCGTGGAAGCGTTGTACAATTTCTGACGCGGACATTGAGCTACGGTGCGCTCGCATCTCTCATAAGGATGGCCTTATCTGGTTCAACTCCAGAGTCCGCAACCAACTGGGAAGTCGGCCAAAGGTAGGCCGCTGGGCCTTGGACTCAGCTATCCACGTTCGAGTCGTGGCTTCCCAGCCAAATTTTTGCGCAGTTAGGTCAGTGGTAGACCGCCCGCCTCCAAATCGGGAAACGGAAGTTCGATCCTTTCGCTGCGCGCCACGGAGAAATGCTCGAGAGGCTGAAGAGGTCCGACTGCTACTCGGACGTGCTGTAAAAGGCACCGTTGGTTCGAATCCAACTTTCTCCGCCAGTTCGGTCCCGTAGCTCAATTGGAAAGAGTTCCAGATTACGAATCTGGCGATCGCGGTTCGAATCCGTGCGGGACCGCCAAGTTTGGAGCAATGGCACAGCGGCAACTGCCCCGGACTGTAAATCCGGTGTCCCTTCGGGACTACGAAGGTTCGAGTCCTTCTTGCTCCACCATTTTCGGTTCCGTCGTCCAATTGCACAGGACACTACCCTCCGAAGGTAAAAATTCCGGTTGGAATCCGGACGGGACCGCCAAATAACTATTGCAAGCCTGAAGTCTTTCCTGTAAAACAGCAAGCGTGCTCTCGTGGCCGAATGGACTAGGCGCTCGAGTCCTAATCGAGTAACGCGAGTTCGAATCTCGCCGAGAGCTCCATGCGAGCGTGGTGCAACTGGTAGACACGGTGACCCCAAAAGTCATTTTTTGCGAGTTCGAATCTCGCCGCTCGCACCAATATTGGAGGGGTGATGGGAACTACTTGTAAGCACGGAACGGACAATATGTTTACGTGTCCTCATTGCCGAAAAGAATTTAAGGTTTCCGAAGCGATCAGGGAGCCGAGAAAAGAAGAGAAGTCGATGGAAGAGCAGCAACGAGAAGTTGAGTGACATTGCGCGAGTGGTGGAATGCATACACATCAGCCTTAGAAGCTGACGCCTTCGGGATTGGGGGTTCGACTCCCTCCTCGCGCACCAAATTTAGAATGCGCCACTATCCCAACTGGAAGAGGACGTGGACTTAAAATCCACTAGATCGGAGTTCGAATCTCCGGTGGCGCACCAAAATCGTGCCATGAAATCAGCGTGCCCAAATTGCTTAACTCCGAGCGATCTCCCGGTAAACATACGGCCGGATTGGTTCGTTCTCTGCTTTTCCTGCGCGTTCATTGGGGTTCTCGCGGCGGATATGAGCGTGCGAGAGGCAACCGATAGGGATTTCGCCGAGGCGACCGAGTACGCTAGGGGCTGGATGTATCGCAAACAGAACCTCGTGTTGATAAATATTTACAGAAAAAGGTTTGCACGGCACGCGGACATGAATTAAATTTCTTTGGGGCTGTGCGGTAAGGGACATCCGGCCCGTCTTCTAAGCGGGATAATTTGAGAGTTCGAATCTCTCCAGCCCCACCAGTGGCGCGGTAGCCAAGTGGGAAGGTTGGGGCCTGCAAAGTCCCGATGAGCGTGTTCGATTCACGCCCGCGCCTCCAAGATTCGTAAGGGAGGAAAAAGTAATGTTTTTGACTCCTGTAGTTACAGTGCTTGAAAAGATTGCCGTGTCGATCAACAGGCTTACAACTGCTGTCGATACGAGAGGAGAACAGATTTCTAATGTTCTCGGTCAAATCTTGAAGGCACTTCAGAAGCAACCACAAGTACCTGGGGAGGCGGTTTCCCTGAAACTCACCCTCGGTAAAGCAGTGCAACAGAAGTAAAATTCACGGAGGAAAAACGAAATGGCAAACCCACAGATTGGAGATACCCAGCAGGCGCCTTATTCTGTAACCGGTTTGGACGCGGACGGACAGCCGGCGCAGCTTGAACCAGGTGATGTGGTAACTGTCACGTCTTCGGCCCCAGCATCGCTTTCGGTTGTTCCCGACGCAACGCCGGCTCCGGGCTCGCTCGCTTCCGGTCAGTTGGTTGGCGGAACGACGCTTGCGGTTGGAGTGACGATCACGGCGGTCATCACGCACACGGACGGCACTTCGGCAACGGCGACGGATACGATTGACGTCGTTTCCGGTGAGGCTGCAACGTTGGCAATCGGGCTCGGCGCACCTGTGTCGCAGACGCAGCCACCGGCGCCGGCTTCGGCTCGTCAGGCTGGTCGGTAACATCGTTTCGTAGTTTGGGTTGGGGTACGCGAAGGGCAAGCCGTGTAGACGGCGCGTACCCCGGCCATCATTCAAGTTTGTTTTAATAGGCCGATCCTTGTTAAAGGAAACGGCCTATAATTTTAATATGGGTCGCCAGCACTGGGTGCGGGTTCGGCTTATACCCGAGCGAGATTCCCGGATTGGGGAGACGGCACGGATCGTAACCGTGGGCGACCACCATCGGAAGGCACTGCTGCAAGGGCGGCAACTGGCCCTGAAAGCCAGGGCGTCTCCAACGGGACGGGGGTTCGAATCCTCTGCCTTCCGCCAAATTTCATTTGTCCAGATATGGACGAATGGTGGCGTAGCTCAGTGGCAGAGCTCGCGGTCGATAACCGCGCGACGGGTGTTCGATTCACCACGTCACCACCAACGCTGACTTCGTACAATGGAAGTACTCTCGTTTGAAGCACGAGCAACGTCCGTTCGATTCGGACAGTCAGCGCCACTCTTAGGAGGAGCAATGAAAAAGCCGTATGAGTATGCTGACGAATTGGTGACCACCGGTGGAAAGGATGCTCTTGAGCACCTTGAAACGAATATCAAAACTCACACGACTCGTTTTCGCTTGTACACTGCAATTCACAGCTATTCAATTTCAATGATTCTCCCGTCGCCAGAGAAGCCAAACGGTTATATGGGTTGTATTGCATCTTGTCGCGCTCCGTATCCCGGAGAGACGCACACGCGAGGGAATGATTTGCCGGATGGGCCGTACAGCGATGAAACGTGGCACGCAATCCTGGCTGCCATTGTGAGGTATGAGATTTTGCCGCTCTATCGGAGTTCTGGGTTTATTCCAGTGCGAAACACGGGTACTGAAGCGAATGCTTGACGGTCGCTCGCTGTTTAGATACCATTCATTTCGCCGGCCTTGTCGTCTGGTGACGGCCCTCCCCTTACAAGGGAGTTAAGCAGGATTCGATTTCCTGGGTCGGTACGCCGGCATAGCTTAGTGACAAAGCATCGCATCGGTAATGCGACGACCTGAGTTTGATTCTCAGTGCTGGCTCCGGGAGTGTAATTCAGTGGAAGAAGCCCTCTCTCTTAAAGAGGAAACGAGTGTTCGATTCACTCCACTCCCACCAAGTTTATTGGGCAGTAGCATAATTGGTATTGCGTTCCGCTGTTACCGGAAAGGATGACCGTTCGAATCGGTCCTGCCCAGCCAATTTTGTTGATTGTGATCGAGGAGGAAATATGAAATCGAAATACAAGTCGTTGCTCGTGTTCTTCGGCTTCTTGCTGTTCGCAACGGTTTTGATGGCGCAGACAGCGCCATCGGCGCCGGCCGCTCCAACGCAGTCGATGGGCATTGCGCAGACTGTCATCGTTCTTGCTGGGGTGGTTGCCTCGATACTGCAAGGCGTGAAGCAACTGGTCCCGCAGATTAACGGGAAGGTTGCCATAGCCATCAGCATCGCCGCGTCGCTTGCATTGGCTTATGCCGCCGCGCAGCCTGGGCAGGTGATCAGCATTCAATTTCTTATCACCACGCTCGGCACGGCGTTAGGCTCTAACGGCATTTACGATTTCTTGAAGAAACCAAAAGCGCCAGTACCAGCGGCGTAACCGGAGGTAGTCATGAGAGGTGACCGATGATTTTGCTTATCATTGTGCTGATTCTGGTGTTCGGTGTGGGCGGCGGTTATTACGGCAATAGCCGCTGGGGAG
>Ga0302176_10001056_pt1 | contig 13922 bp, 14 predicted proteins | sample I_Palsa_E1_1_FD_198787 | JGI IMG/M metagenome (GOLD analysis project Ga0302176, IMG submission 198787) | Peat permafrost microbial communities from Stordalen Mire near Abisko, Sweden - I_Palsa_E1_1 | ecosystem: Environmental > Terrestrial > Soil > Palsa > Peat permafrost | place: Sweden...
GACAGGGCACGGCTTCAGCCGCGGAAGCTCCGCTTCGGGCGGCCAATCGCGGGGTATGTGCCGAAAATTCTTCGGCGTCAGGGCACGGCTTCAGCCGCGGAAGCTCCGCTTCGGGCGGCCAATCACGGGGTATGTGCCGAAAATTCTTCGGCGTCAGGGCACGGCTTCAGCCGTGCCGCCACGAGAGCAGCATCACTGCGGCTTCAGCCGCTGAGGGAGGGGACATATTCACCTGCGTTCATGCGAGTCGGAAAACATTTGTGGGTCGTGGCTTCAGCCACGACATAAAGCGCACGGGCAACGGAACGGCTTTAGCCGCTGAAGCTCCCGCTCCTAATCGCCCTGCGAAGATTTTGTCGCGTAATATCCGGTGCGCGTCCGCACCGTAAGTTTCCCCTCGCCCTTCGGCGGTATGAGTTCAACTTTCACGCTGCGAAACGTCCCATCTCGCGCGGTATTCGTCGGATAGTAGCCCAGCGTGTACTGATTGCGAATATCCTTCGCGATTTGCGTGCAAACGGGATCCACGTCCGCAAGCTTATCCGGGAAAAAAGCCAGCCCGCCCGTGGCCTCGGCCAGCGTGGTCAAATCCTTCTTCGATTTGCGAATCATTTTTTTGCTGTTCTTGCGGTCATCGTCGCTGAAAACGCCCACCGCGTAAATCACCGCGTTCGATTCCACCGCCGCCTTCACCGTGTAGTCGAATGTCTTGCGGCTGGCGTCGTCGTCGCCGTCCGTAATCACCAGCAGCACGCGCTTGTCCTTGTGCCCCTTCTTCAGGTGGTCCAGCGACCCGATAATCGCGTCGTACAGCGCCGTGCTTCCGCGCGTATCAATTTTCTCCAGCGCTTCGTGAAGCTCCTGCGGATCGCTCGTGAAATCCTCGTCCAGGTCCAGATAGTATTCGTCGTTGAAATTCACCACGAACACTTCGTCCTGCTTGTTGCTCGTGCGCACGAACGACAGCGCCGCCTCATTCACCTGCGGGCGTTTCTCTTTCATGCTCCCGCTGTTGTCAATCACCAGCCCCATGGTCACCGGAATGTCTTCCTTGGTGAACACGGAAACCTTTTGCTCGATCTTGTCTTCAAAAACGCGAAAATTATCCACCTTCAGGCTGGGGACGAACTCCCCCTTCTCGTTCAGCACCGTCGTATGCAACACCACCAAATCGACGACGTTGACGATCTTGTGATTCTGGTTCTGCGTCCCGGGAGTCAGCGGAGGCGGAGGGCTCGGCGGCAGAGGTTGTTGCCCGCGCGCGCACGGACTCGCCGCCAATAAGGCAAGCAAAAGCAGGAAATTCGCCGGGCGGCTCTTAGTGGCCGGGCGCGTAGTAACCGGTGCGGGCATACACCGTGAGCGGCGGGAGCCCCTTCGGAGGTCGCAGCTTGATTTTGATTTTGCGCCACCTTCCATCGTGTGCGCGATCGCTTGGTCTGTAGCCCACCACATATTGATTGCGCAGCTCCATGCTTATTTTTGACGCGATGTCCGGCATGTCGTTCATGCTGCTGACCGCAAACGTGCGGCCCCCGGTCATCTCCGTCAAATTGCCCAGCAAAGCCGGACCGCCGTTCTCTTCCGAAGTCTTGCCGCCATCCGCATCAAATATTCCGATGGCGTAAACCTGCACATCCGCTTCGCGCGCGTATTTTCGGATGTCCGATTCGCTGTACCGGCTGTGATTATCGCCTCCGTCGGATATGATGAGCAACGCTTTCTTTGCGTTGTGTGCTCCCTTCATCTCGCTCAGCCCCAAATAAATTCCGTCCAGCAGCGCAGTCTGCCCGCGCGCGGCCGTAAACATCAGCCGGCTCTGCAAATCCTCGATGCTCCCGGTGAAGGAAGTCATCAGCTGCGCGCGATCGTTGAAATTGATCAGCAAAAATTCGTCCTGCGGATTTGCCGTGCGGAAAAATTGCACCGCCGCCAGCCGCGACTTCTCGATTTTGTCCGCCATGCTTCCGCTCATGTCAAAGATCACGCCGATCGATATGGGCACGTCCTCGCTCGAGAAGCGCACGATTTCCTGTTCCGCGCCGTCCTCGAACACGCGGAAATTGCTCTGCTCCAGTCCCGTCACCAGCCGCCCGTACGGGTCCGTCACCGTCACGTTCACCAGCGCGATGTCCGTCTCGGCTTTGAGCGCCTTGCCCTTCTCGATCTTCTGTGAATTTTCCGGGCGAACCGGTCCGCTGGGTTCTTGGCTCCAGGCATTGGAAGCGAACGAAAGGGCAACCACGAGGAAAACAGCCGAACAAACGGGCGCTGAACACCACCCACGCCAATACTGCGGTGCGCGGACTTGCAAGGGTCCCCCGACTTTACCGCGTCGCTCGCGCAGCGCCGCGAGCCTCTTGCGAAAGATTGTAACACTCGCCATTCCCAAATCAAGCGGACATTCCGGTAATTTCCAGCCCGCGGAATCGGCCGCCGCCTTCCGCGTGTTAAGATGGTGCCGAAAGGCGATACTTCCGAGCTGCCATGGCCTCATCCCAGCACACCGATGTTCTTATCGTGGTTCCCGCGCGCCATGCCTCCACGCGCTTTCCGGGTAAGCCGCTCGCGCCCATTGCGGGCCGCCCCATGATCCAGCACGTTGTGGATCGATTGCGCAGCGGCGGCCAAAATTGGCGCATCGTCGTAGCCACAGAGGACGACCGCATCAAAAAAGCCGTGGAATCCTTCGGCGGCGAAGCCATCCTCACCCGCGCCGACCACCGTACTGGTACCGACCGCGTCGCCGAGGTCGCCGTCCACATCCCCGCCGAAATTTACGTCAACGTTCAGGGTGACGAACCCCTCGTCGATCCCGCCGCCGTCGAAGCCGTCGTCTCCGCCATGACCGACGACTCCGCCGTCCAAATCGCCACGCCCTGCACCGCCATCGTTCACGCCAACGACATCATGGACCCCAACGTGGTCAAGGTCGTCCGCGATTTCGACGGCAACGGCCTCTATTTTTCCCGTGCGCCCATTCCCTGGGTGCGTGACACCGGCGAAAAGGTCGCCGCCAGCCACTGGAAGCACCTCGGCATCTACGCTTATCGCCGCGACGCGCTCCTCGAATTTCCCACGCTCCCGCCCGGCGAGCTCGAACGCATCGAGCAACTCGAACAACTCCGCTGGCTCGAAAACGGTTTCCACATCAGCGTGGTAGAAACCGACTACGACGCCGTCAGCGTAGATGTCCCCGCCGACGTCGAGCGCGTAGAAAAAATCCTCCGCGCCCGCTCTTCGAATTGACTCGCCGCCCGCTCGAAAAAAATTTCCAAATCGCAATTTGACACGCATCGCATTTCCGACGATAATGAATGGTACGCAGATTGTTTCCGGAGGATTTCGAGTATCTTGCGGGCCGCCCCGAAATACATCTTTGTAACCGGCGGCGTAGTTTCTTCCCTCGGCAAAGGCGTCGCAGCAGCATCCATCGGTTGCCTCCTCGAAAGTCGCGGTCTCAAAGTCACCCTGCAGAAGTGCGATCCCTATCTAAACGTTGATCCCGGCACCATGTCGCCCTATCAGCACGGCGAAGTTTTTGTCACCGACGACGGCGCGGAGACCGATCTCGACCTCGGCCACTACGAACGCTTCACCTCCGCGCATCTCACGCGCGACCACAACTGGACCACCGGCCGCATCTACGAATCCATCATCACCAAAGAGCGCCGCGGCGACTACCTCGGCAAGACCGTGCAGGTCATCCCGCACGTCACCGACGAAATCAAAGCCGCCTTCCGCAAAGTCTCCACCGGCGCGGACGCTCCTGACGTGGTCATCGTCGAAATCGGCGGCACCGTGGGCGACATCGAATCGCTGCCGTTCCTCGAAGCCATCCGCCAGATGCGCCTCGAGCTCGGCCCCGAAAACGTCATCTTCGTTCACCTCACTCTCGTGCCCTTCATCCCCACCGCCGGCGAACTTAAGACCAAGCCCACCCAGCACAGCGTGAAGGAGCTTCTCAGCATCGGCATTCAGCCTGACATTTTGATTTGCCGCAGCGATCGCCAGCTCGGCCAGGACCTGAAATCGAAAATCGCGCTCTTCTGCAACATGGCCGAATCCCGCGTGATCTCCGCTCCCGACGTCAGCAACATTTACGAAGTCCCCATGTCGCTCGCCTCCGAAGGCCTCGACGAACAAATTCTGCGCCTGCTGCACATCGAAGCGCCGCCGCGCGACCTAAGCCCCTGGCTCGCCATGCTCGAAACCCTGGAGCATCCGCAGGGCGAAGTGCGCATCGGGGTAGTAGGGAAATACGTTCAGCTCGAAGACGCCTACAAAAGTTTGCGCGAAGCCTTGGGCCACGGCGGACTCGCCAGCCGCCAGCGCGTGGTCGTCGAATGGATTGAAGCCGAGGAAATTGATTCGCCCGCCACCGCCGAGCGCCGCCTGCGCCACGTGGACGGCATTCTCGTTCCCGGCGGATTCGGCAAGCGCGGCATCGCCGGCATGGTCCACGCCATCACTTACGCGCGCGAGAAAAAGATTCCGTTCTTCGGCATTTGCCTCGGTATGCAGTGCGCCACCATCGAATACGCGCGCACCGTTTCGCACATCGAGCACGCCGATAGCACCGAATTCGAACCCGGAACGCCCCATCGCGTGATTTACAAATTGCGCGAGCTTCTCGGCGTGGACGAAATGGGCGGCACCATGCGTCTGGGCGCCTGGCCCTGCAAACTTATCCAGGGATCCTTCGCCCACAAAGCCTACGGCCAGCTCGAAATTTCCGAGCGCCACCGCCACCGTTACGAATTCAATTGCGAGTACGAAGAAACGCTCACCCGCGCCGGTTTCCGCATCACCGGACGCACACCCGACGGCGTGTACGTCGAAATCATCGAAGCCCCGGACCACCCCTGGTTCGTCGGCTGCCAATTCCATCCCGAATTCAAATCCAAGCCGCTAGCGCCGCACCCGCTTTTCGCCGCCTTCATCCGCGCCAGCGTCGAAAACCGCCACAAGCGCCTCGGCGTAGCCGCTTCAGCCGCCGCCACCTCAGCGGCCGCCGCCACCGAATCCCGCGCCGCCAACCCCGCCGACTAGCAGCCTTAAGGTTTAAATGTAGCGCCGGTTTACCCTGAGGGACGAAGTGGGCCTTCAGCGCGGCAGTCTGCTCTCGCTGTAAGCGAGCGAATGTTCTTAGTTTTGCATTCTATGTTTATATGTACCATAATGTATGTACGATTGTGGAGTTACGCAAATGCGGTTCGTATGGGACGAAGGAAAGAGTCGGCGGAATCTTGCCAAGCATAAGATCAGCTTTGAAACCGCCTTGCTCGTCTTTGAAGACCCTTACGCTATCAGCAGTCCGGACCGCATCGTGGATGGCGAAGAGCGATGGCTAACCCTAGGCCTCGCTAGCGGGATCGTCGTTTTGGTAGTCGCCCATACCTTTGGTGAGAAGGACGGCGAGGAAATGATTCGACTAATCTCTGCCCGGCGAGCAACTCCACTGGAAAGGAGAATTTATGACGAAAATCTCTAGGAAACAGAAAAGAGAATTGGCGGCGCTCGCAGCGTCGCGGGATAAAGCCATCGACCTGAGCGATATTCCCGAAGTGAAAAACTGGCGCCGGGCGGTGGTGGGCAAGTTCTATCGCCCGATAAAGAAATCGCTCACCATTCGTCTCGATGCCGATTTGCTCGCATGGCTCAAGACGGCCGGGCCGGGTTATCAAACGCGAATCAATAAACTTCTGCGTTCCGTTATGGAAGCTAGGTCGCGACGGCGGCGCGCCTAGCCCAAGGAGCCTATTGCTTCTCTACAATCACCGCTCTGTCCTTCTCCCCGCTGCAACTTCTGCCCCAAAATCCTTCGACCGCCCTCGCGGAACGCTCAATGTTTCCCACTTCCCGCCCGCCGCCACCGTCAAATGCTTCGCCAAGAACACAATCTGCCCCACATGCTGCGCGTAATGCGTCAACTGCCGGTTAATCGCTTGCATCACCGAATGCGGGTTCGACCGAATGGTCACCGTCCGCGCTAGATCCGCTTCCGTCAACGGCGCGAGCGCATCGAAAACAAACGCCCACCCGCGCTCCCACATCTCCATCAACTCCGCCCGCGTTTTCGGCGGCGCTTCAAATTCCGTATCGCGATTGCGGTCCGGCTTCTCCCCGTCGCTGGACAGAAAATCCATCCAGCGCGACCGCATGTTCCCCGCCAGATGCTTCACGACGAGCGCAATCGAATTCGATTCCGCATCAATCGTCGCCGCCAGCGCTTCGTCCGGACACTGCGCCATCGCTCGTTCCCCGAGTTTTTTGTAGTAGCGAAAAAGTTCCGTCGAATCTTTCAGGTAGGAAGTGGTCAGTTCGTGTGCCATCCCGCCATTCTCTCTCGCCTAGCCCGCTTGTCAATCGCTTAACGCCCAGGTCCGGCCGCGCAGTAGGTTTAAATGTAGCGCTGCGGCCTTTAGCGCGGCATTCTAACGCTGCGTCCGCGTTCGATTTCGTAGGGGCACGGCATGCCGTGCCCGGGCCGTGCCCAGCAACCCGTAGAGCCAACGAAGGGAGCTAGCCCGCTAGGATCTCCTAGAACGCGAGCTTGAAGATGTTGCCGTGATTGTCCTTAGCGACTCCATCGATTCGCACCACCGATCTCGAGCCCGGATTCAGCCGGTAGAATTCCACGTTGAGGATGGTCCCCTTGTCCCCGGTCAGCATGGCTTGCCCGTACAGCGCCGCGCCCAACACGTGCGAGACATAGAACCCCCGTCCGTAAACCGCGTCCCACGCCGCCGGCATCCCTTCTGTCACCGAGCTGTCCGCCACCGTAGCGACGCCGGGAACTTCGGAGGGCGACCGTCCCGACGCTACACGCGCCCAATGGCCTTTACACACCTCTCCGTTCGCCGCCACAATCGTAATGCTTCCCGAGTAGAAGGCGCCGCTAAGTTTCGCGGAATACACCGCCGACGGCGTCTCGGACGCCAGTGGACCCTGCACCGGATACATCCGCGCACTAGCGCAACTCATCATCATCGAAGTCGCCAGCAGCACGAGCCACAGTTTCCCGTTCATGCGCATGCCTCCTCGAATCGATTCGCTCTAGCCGCGCGGCGAATTAACTCAACGGTAAGACTCCTCGCCCAACCTCCTCGTTTCGTTTTCCTTTCCTGCTGTTGCCATTCACGCTTCGTCCGCGTTCGAGTTCGTAGGGGCACGGCACGCCGTGCCCGGCACAAATGCTTGGCGCGATTCCCGCCATCAGCCACCCCTAGCGTCCACACCCTCCAACTCCTTCCCAACCGCCCTTCCTCGTGGTAGCGTAACTCCCGAGCGATGACGATGGAACACAAACGAAAAACACAACAGCGCCACGCATTCGACGAAGCGCGCGCACTGTCCGTCCGCCACTCGTCACTCGCCACTCCTCACTCTCACTTTCTAATCGCAACAACATGGATTAGAATTCCTCATAACTCATAGAAAACAAACGATGACGACCCTCTCTAATCGCAACAAATTTGGCAGGTCCTGTTCCGCGCTTTATGCGCGTGTCTTTGTTTCCGCGAGCCCACTTTTCCCGCTCGATCGCAGTCAATCCACCGGAACTTCCCCGCGACCATGCCTCTAGACAAAACATTTTCCATCAACTCCATCCGCTTCGGCGCAAACGCGCCGCTGTTCCTGATCGCGGGTCCCTGCGTGATCGAAAGCGAAGCCCACGCCATGAACATGGCCGAACGCCTCGGCGCCATCGCTCGCGAGCTCAACGTCCCGTACATCTTCAAAGCCTCCTACGACAAGGCCAACCGCTCCTCGGTTTCCTCCTATCGCGGCCCGGGACTGAAGGAAGGGCTGCGAATTCTCGGCGCGATAAAAAAGCGCACCAGCTTGCCCATCCTTACGGACATTCACGACGTGTCCCAGGTCGCTCCCGCCGCCGAAGTTTGCGACATCCTTCAAATTCCCGCCTTCCTCTGCCGCCAAACCGATTTGCTCGTCGCCGCCGGCCGCTCCGGCCGCGTGGTCAACATTAAGAAGGGCCAGTTCCTCGCGCCCGCGGAAATTTCAAACGCCGCCGAAAAAGTTGCCGGCACCGGAAACGAAAAAATTATTCTCACCGAGCGCGGCAGTTCCTTCGGCTATCAGAATCTCGTGGTGGACATGCGCTCGTTCCCCATCCTGAAAAAGCTCGGCTATCCCGTTGTCTTTGACGTCACGCACTCCGTGCAATTGCCCGGCGGGGAAGGGAAGTCCAGCGGCGGCCAGCCCGAATTCATCGAACCGCTGGCCCGCGCCGGAACCGCGGCGGGAATCGACGGCCTGTTTCTCGAAGTCCACGACGATCCCGCCAAGGCCCTCTCCGATGGGACCAACGCGCTCCCCCTCGCACAGTTTCGCCCGCTGCTCGAAAAAATCCTGAAGCTCGCCGCGCTCGTGCGCGAATGGAATCCTAAATGAGTCTCGACACCGCCAAACGCGTCCTGCGCATCGAGTCCGAAGCCATCGCCGGCCTCCTCGAGCGCCTCGACGAGCGCTTCGAAAAAGCGGTCGAGCTTCTCTACGCCTGCAAAGGCCGAGTGGTCGTCACCGGCCTCGGCAAGTCCGGCCTGATCGGACGGAAAATTGCCGCCACTTTTGCCAGCATCGGCACGCCGTCCTTTTTCCTTCACGCCGCCGAAGCCCTGCACGGCGATCTCGGCATGCTCACCGCCGATGACGTGCTGCTCGCGATTTCATCCAGCGGCGAAACCGAAGAATTGATCGAGCTTTTAGAAGCCGTGAAACGCCTCGGCATTCACCTCATCACGCTTACCGGGCGGGTCCAGTCCACTCTCGCTACCGCGAGCGACATCGTTCTCGATATCGCGGTCAAAGAGGAAGCCTGCTCGCTCAATCTCGCGCCGACTGCTTCCACTGCCGCCGCCATGGCCATGGGCGACGCGCTCGCCGTCTCTTTGCTCGATCGCCGTGGCTTCAAAGAAGACGATTTCGCCACCTTGCATCCCGGTGGCCGGCTGGGGAAAAAATTGCGCCGCGTGGATGCGCTGATGCACGCGGGAGAAGATTTGCCGCGCGTCCTGCCCAGCGCCAAGATGCCCGACGTCATCTATGAAATGAGCCGCAAGGGCCTGGGCCTCGCCGCCGTCGCCGACGCGGGCGGAAAGCTTCTCGGCATTATCACCGACGGCGATTTGCGCCGCATGATGCAGAAGCGAAAAGAAAATGTGCTGGAACTCACCGCCGCGGATTGCATGACCAAAAATCCGGCCACCCTCCCGCGCACCGAGCTCGCCGCGCGCGCCCTGCGCCTGATGGAAGAAAAGAAAATTACGTCCGTTCTCGTGGTGGATGAAGCCGGCCGTCTGGAGGGTGTGGTGCACGTCCACGATCTCTGGACATTACAGTTATTTTGACGATGCGACGAGCATCGTCATCCCGAGCGGAGCGAAGCGAGCGAGGGATCTCTCGTATGAGGTCGGCTGATTGAAAGGAAGCTGAAATGGCGATCAAAGAAATCAAATTCCCGGCCAAAGTGATGCGTCGCGCAAAACCGATCCGCGTCCTGCTGATGGACGTCGACGGCACGTTGACCCCGGGCGTGGTCTGTTTGCAGACGTTTCCCGACAACAGCGTCGCGGAAATGAAAGTGTTCGACCCGCACGATGGCGCCGGAGTAAAACTCGCGAGCATCATGGGCATTCGCACTGGACTCATCACCGGACGCGATTCTCCCGCCACCACGCGGCGCGCCCGCGAAATGGGAATGGAATTCGTTATCCAGGGCCAGCCGAAAAAACTCGAATCCTACAAAGCCATCCTCGTCCGCGCTGGAGTAACCGACGAAGAAGTGGCCTACATCGGCGACGATCTTCCGGATCTTCCGATTCTCGGACGCGTTGGATTAGCCGTCGCGGTCGCCGATGCCGTGGTCGAAGTAAAGCGCGCCGCGCATTACATCACCACCGTGCAGGGCGGCAAGGGCGCCGCCCGCGAAGTCGTCGAACTCATCCTCAAAGCCCAAGGCAAGTGGAAGAAGGCCGTGCCTCTTGCCATCGCCTAAGCTCCCCCGCCGCTATTCACACACTTTTAATTATTGACTCCGGGTCGTCCGGGGGTATCATGTCGCCAACTTTCTCGCGCCACCTCCGGTTATCGGAATCGTATCGGTGCCTGAGTGGGAAGCACGACCGGGAATTGATGGGTGTCTTTGGGGAACCCACCGGGCGCTCGGCCGGGGAAAACGCCGTCTGCTATGCGCGTCCATATCGCAAAGGAGAAATAGATGCCACTTCAAAGACTGTGGAGAGGTCTAGCAATTTCGGCAGCAATTTTGTTTTTCAGTTTGGGAGTCTCTTCAGCTTTCGCCCAGGAAGCCGTAACCAACGTGCCTTCCGGCCTTCACTTGGCAAAAGACCTTGGCGCTGTCGATCCCTCCGTCGAAGCCAACATAACCGTCCGCCTGAAGCTGAACGACAAAGCCGCGTTCGACAAAGCCGTGGACGCGCTTTACGACAAGTCGTCGCCCAGCTATCACAAGTGGATGACCAATGAGGACCTCAAGAAGTTCGCTCCGGCGCAAAGCCAGCGCGACGTCGTGCGCAAGGAACTCGAGAATCACGGGCTCACCATCGTGTCCGTGGATCCCCTCGGCTTCAGCATCCGCGCTCACGGCACTCTGGGCAACATCTCGAGCGCGTTCAACACGGAAATTCATCAGTTCGAAAACAACGGAAATATTTTCCGCGCTAACGTGGTGAACGCTCGTCTGAATGGCGAAGCCGGCGACTACGTATCCTCCGTGGCCGGGATCGAAAGCCACCAGGTGCGTCCGCTGGTGCAGCGCGCTATCAACCCGCGCACCAAGCAGCCCTTCGCTCCCGTGCCGCTCACTCACGCGACCGCCAACGACTTTCCGCCGGAAAGCACCACGCAATGCCTCACGCCGACAGCGACCTACGATTTCGGCACTCCTCCGGCGCTTCCCACCGCGGTTTATTCCGGCACTGGTTACGATTTGAGCGGCCTCTTCTGCGTTTACCTCCCCGCGCAGTTGCAGACCGCCTATGGCTTGAATGCGGTGTACGAGGCCGGACTCACCGGCGCGGGCCAGACCATCGTTCTGGTCGAAGGTTTCGGATATCCCACCATCGAGAAGGATGCCAACGCCTTGTTCAAGGTGGCCGGGCTGCCGCTGCTGAACAAAAACAACTTCAGCATCATTTACCCCGAGGGCAAACCAGCCGATCCGGACGCCGGAATACTCACCGGCTGGAATATCGAAATTGCTCTGGACGTGCAATCGGCGCACACCATCGCTCCGGGCGCGAACATCCTCGTGGTCGCGACAAACGGCCAGGACAACGAGGATTTTCAAACCTCTATCGATTACGTCGCCGACAACAATCTGGGATACACCATCTCCAACAGTTATGAGGAAGACACCGACCTTTTTGCTGGGCCGTCCGAACAGATTTCCTGGGACGACGCCCTCGAGATCGCAACCGCCAAAGGGATCTCCGTCAATTTCTCCACGGGAGACGGCGGAGACAACGGACTCGGAACTCCGCTCGGCGCTCCCGGCGTGCCTTCGGTTGCTCCTCACGCCACCGCCATTGGCGGGACTTCGATCCTGAACGACGTGTACCATCCGGGATCGGTAATCACCACCTCGTGGGGCGATACCTGGACGTATCTTATTGCCGGTGGCTCAGTTCTCGATCCGCCCGAACCGCTTTTCCTTTACGGCGGTGGTGGCGGCGGCGAGAGCGTGTATTGGCCCAAGCCAGCTTGGCAGGCAGCGCTTCCCGGCAAAGGACGCCAAACGCCCGACGTTTCCGCGCTGGCCGATCCCTACACCGGCTTCGTCATCGTCTTCACAAGTGAAGGCGAACAGTTTTACCTCTACGGCATCGGCGGCACCAGCCTGGCCAGCCCGATCTTCACCGCTTTCTGGGCCCTGGCCCAAGAGCAAGCCGGCGGGCCGCTCGGCCAAGCCGGACCGTTGCTCGCTGGCCTGCCGTACGGTGCCATTCAGGACGTGCTCCCCACCACCGACAGCTCGAAGCAAAACGTCGTGGGCTCGATTACGGACTCCGGCGGAACCACCTCGTACTCCGCTGATGCGCTCTTCACTGGAATACGCTACGGCAACACCGCTTTCACCAGCACGATTTGGGAACTCGATCCCTACGACTTCATCGATTTCGGGTTCGGGATTGACAGCTCGCTGACGGTGAAAAAGGGTTGGGACAACGCCACCGGCTTCGGCACGCCGAACGGCCTGCAGTTCATCTACGCGGTGACCGCGCCGTAGCAAGCGGTCGCGCAACGAAGTGCGAATGGACGAGCCGGAGAGAAATTTCTCCGGCTCGTTTTTTTGTGGCTGTATTTTTCTTGTCCGTGTGGCCGTGCGAGAGGTTGCGTAGAATCGAAATTCCAAAATGACGGGACGTTTTTGGGCATCGCCGGACATGCACACGTTGGAGCGGGTCGCGTACTACGCGCTGCTCGCCGCGGTGTTGTTCTACGCGCTGAATCAGGTCCGCAAACCTTCGAGATACTTCGGCAGATTTTTTGTGTGGCTGATGAACATGTCCCACTCAGGCTTGACCGATTGGGGACTCGCGCACGTTGGGATCCAAAATCAATTCACGATTCTGGACGTGGGCTGCGGCGGAGGCCGGACGATTCAGAAGCTGGCCGCTCTTGCTCCCGGAGGAATGGTTTACGGCGTGGATTACGCCGAGGGCAGCGTGGCCGCATCGCGTGCGAAGAACGCCGAATCGATCCAGGCGGACCGCGTGGAAATACAGCAGGCTTCGGTGTCCAAGCTGCCGTTTCCCGACGATAGATTCGATCTCGTTACCGCCGTGGAGACGCAATATTACTGGCCGGACCTGCCGAGCGATATGCGCGAAATTCTGCGCGTCCTGAAACCCGGCGGAAAGCTGATCGTCATTGCAGAAAGCTACAAGCGCGGCGCGTACAACGCGTTCCAACGCCCGATCATGAAGCTGCTGAAGTCCTCAAACTTGAGCGTAGATGATCAGCGCGACTTATTTTCGGCCGCAGGCTACACAAATATTCAAATCTTCGAGGAAACCGCGAGAGGCTGGATTTGCTGCGCCGGCCAAAAACCTTCGCCGCTCCCGGCTTAAGAGCTCATTTCCATCTATCTCCGCGCTCCTTCACGTAGGTTGCCAAAACGTAGGACCAAGGAATGCCAATCAGATCGACGACTACGCCGATAGCCATGGCATGGGCGAGGTCTGTTGACCGGACGGTGGACCACATCGGGAACCCAACGGCCAATAGCCAGACAATCTTGTAGAACATTTGCAGCAGAAGCAGAGGCGTCATCTTCAGCGGATATCGAATTCCCAAACCCGACAAAGCCGACAACGCAGCCCAAAAGGCGAAGGCAACGCCTTTCACTGGGTCCCATGCTCCCTGGTGCCTGACGATTGCCGGCCAAACGTCCGATCCGAGCAGCACGAAGTTAAGCAGGAAAACGAATCTCATTACATACAGCCGGAGCGTTGATACTTCATTAGGCATTGTACGACTTCCGCTCTCCAAATAGTTTTGCGGGAGTATATACCGGGTGGAGAACAGAACCACTTCCGAGTTTGTGCGCTGGATGCTGGAGCGGGAGAAGGGAATCGAACCCTCACCTATAGCTTGGGAAGCTATCGTTCTGCCACTGAACTACTCCCGCTCGGGTGTTGCCAAGCATCTCCGCCGGGCACGGCATGCCGTGCCCCTACGGAGACTGTGGCGAAATCGAGAATAGCACCGGGCTCGGCGTAAAGAAAGCGGCGAGTGGCCGTTCGCAAAAGGCGCTCAGGGCAATTGAGCGAGGAGTGGCGAGTGGCGAGCAAAAGCGTGAGGCTCCGTGCTAGAGTTGGCGGCTCGGGATTACAAACCTGGAAAGCGACAGAGAGCAGGAGGGGAAGTGGCGT
>Ga0302176_10001061_pt1 | contig 13883 bp, 14 predicted proteins | sample I_Palsa_E1_1_FD_198787 | JGI IMG/M metagenome (GOLD analysis project Ga0302176, IMG submission 198787) | Peat permafrost microbial communities from Stordalen Mire near Abisko, Sweden - I_Palsa_E1_1 | ecosystem: Environmental > Terrestrial > Soil > Palsa > Peat permafrost | place: Sweden...
TATTCATGACCGGAAGAATATCGGCAAAGTCGTGCTGACCCTGAAGTAAGCGATGTTTCATTTTGCCGCCGCGGGCTCGGGCTTGGCGAAGAGCGATTCATCGATGTGCGGGTTTAGCTGCACGTCCTGCACCGTGGACTCGAACAATTTTGCGCCGTCGCGGTAGGTGACCGTCGAGTACGCGAAGGTCCGCCCTTCGAGCTTCCGGTAATCGCTCCAGCGCTGCTCGTTGTCGCTCATGCCCCGCGGCCCGGCAGACTCAAACCTCGCCGCGGCCAGCAAGTGACTTTCTGGATCGAAATAGAGCTTCACCGCGCCGAAGAGACCTTCGATGGCCACGCCGAGGGTCCTCTTCCCCTCAATTTCTTCTTCGCCGATCGCTTGGCCCGTGATTTTTCCCTCCAGCACCTGCCGGTAAAGCCCCCAGCCGCCGCCAAAGAGCAAAATGCCGCGCTTGAATTCGGCGACCATCGGCGTGGTGTCACGAACACCCTGCGAGAATTGCAGCCAGCTCGAGGTTCCGTCACAAACCTGCAGGATTTTCTGGCCGTCGATCAGGACTTCGCCGCGCGAACGGTCCGGATACGCGACTTGCCACATCACATCGAGAGGCCGCTCGCCGGAAGGGTCCGTGACTTTCCCGCTTTCTGCGATTCCAATCGTCTGGATCGAGCTCAGCTCCTCGCCACCGGCGGCGCGGGCCGCGGCCAGAAGCAACGCGTTCCCCTGTTCCAACGATTCAGGAGTCGCGGCGGACGCCGCTGCCTTGGCCGCACGCAAATCGGGAGCGAGCACGTCCAACTGATCGAACGAAATTTCGGTGTACTGCGCATCGGGAAAGTTCTTTTTGAGTTCGCCGCGAAACGCGCCGACGTTCCCGGCCAGAACGATGTCGAGGTCCTTGGTGGTGAAATGGCGGCGTTCCATTTCGCGCACCTGCTCGAGCGTGATGCCCAGAATTTTTTGCGGGTAGGTCTGGTTGTAATCCGCGGGAAGGTCGAAGGTCGCCGCGGTGAGCACGCGATCGTCAACCTGTTCGGGAGTCTCCGACTGGATGGGATAAACTCCGGCCAGGAAATCGCGCGCGAAGTCCAGCTGCTTCTGGGTCACGTCGCCGGAAGCCATTCTGTCGAGCAGGTCCACCACCAGCTTGGTCGCTTCCGCGGTCGCTTCGGTGCGCGTGAAGGTTCCCACGATCAGCGAGCCCGCGTAGCGATGCGGCGTGAACGTGGAATACGCGTCGTAGGTCAGGCCCTTCTTGATGCGCACCTCGGTATTCAACAGGCTGTTGTAGCTGCCGCCGAAAATGTGGTTGGTCACTTCCAGCGGCAAATAATCCGGGTCGCCGCGGCGTATGCTGAGTTTTCCCACGCGAATCTGCGTTTGCACCGCGTCCGGCTTGTCGATAAGCCAGATGTGGCGCCCCGAGGCAACCTCGCCAACCGCTGGCGGCGCTCCCGCGGGCGCCTCAATTTTTTGCCAAGCGCCAAAGTATTTTTCCGCGATAGCCAGGGCTTCTTCCGGCGTGATGTCGCCGGCGATGCCGAGCAAGGCCTGGTTCGGCGCGTAATTAGCGTCGTGGAATTTCACGCAATCTTCGCGCTGAATTTTCTTCACCGTGGCGGGCGTGCCTTCGGCGGGCAATCCGTAGGGCGACTTGCCATAAGCTACGCGGCTGAATACGAGCGAGGCCAGATAATCCGGATCGCCATATTGCACGGTGAGGTTCGAAAGCAGCTGCTGGCGCTGCCGGTCGAGCTCCTCGGCGCGGAAAGCGGGGTGCAGTACGACGTCGGACATCAAATTGAGTCCCGTATTCAAATCTTTCTTCACCACATCAAGCGTTACCGTGGTGGCATCCTTGCCCACCGAAGCGGCGAGCGAGCCGCCCACAAAATCAATCGCTTCCGCAATCTCGCGCGCCGAACGCTTCTCCGTTCCCTGCGTCAGGAGCTCGGCCGACATTTGCGCCACCCCCGGCATTCCTGGAGGATCCTTGATGGTCCCGGCGGAGAGAATCACGAGCCGCACCGCAACCGCCGGCTCGCGATTGTCGCTCACGACGAAAACGCGCAGGCCATTCGGCAGAGTCTTGGTGGCCGCGTTGGGAAAGTGGAAGGGCCGCGGCGCCGTGGGTCCCGGCATCTCCGGCACGAGTTTCACGCCCGGCGGAACGACGCCCGTCCCGCTTTTCTGCTCTTGCTCGCCCGTCGGCACCTGGCCTGCGCTCGATGGGGGAGCGGTTTGCGACTGCTGCGCCATTGCCGGTAGAGCGGCAACCGCCATCATCCAAAGTAAAAGTGTCCAGCGCTGTGCTGCGCGCTTCGTCATCGTCATTTGCAATTTCGTGTCCTCAAATTTTGTCTTCGCGCCATTCTTTCGCCGGAATCTCTACTGCGAGGGCGCGGCTGGAGAAACGAGCAAAACGGTCGCGTGCTGCGATTCAAAATATTCCTTGGCCGCGCGCTGCACATCCGCCGGCGTAACCTTCAGATAGCGTTCGAGCTCGGTGTTGACCAAAGCGGGATCTTTTCCGATCACGGCGGCCGAAGCCAGCGCCACGGCCTTTTCCTCATCCGTGTCGCGGCCCAGGATGAATCCGGAAATTTCCTGGTTCTTGGCTTTCTCGAGTTCCTTCGCTTCGACCGGCTGCGCTTTCAGCTCGTCCAGGATTGCTTCGATCCCTTTTTCGCCCTCTTCCGCCGTGTGCCCCTGATTCATGATCGCGTAGGCCCAAAAAAGACCGGGATCCTCGGCGAACACACCAAAGCCCGCGGCCTGCACGGCAATCTGCTGCCTGTAAACCAGCGCCTGGTAGAGCAGGCTGCTCTCGCCGCCGGCAAGAATGTTCGAAGCAAGATCGAGCGGATAGGAATCGGGCGCGTAACGCGCCGGAATTTTGTAGCCGATCACGGCTGCCGGAAGAGGCGTGTTGGAATACGATTTCTTGATAATGCGTTCTTCCGCTTGCGCTGGCTCGGAAGCATCGAGCCTCGGAATTGGTTTCGCCGACGCCGGAATGCCCTCGAAGTATTTCGTGGTCCACGCAAGCGCTTCCGCGGAATTGAAATCTCCCACGATGACGAGCGTGGCATTGTTCGGCTTGTAAAACGTGTTGAAGAAATCGCGGACGTCTTCAATCGTGGCCCGATTCAAATCGTCCATGCTGCCGATGGGCGTGTGATGGTAACCGTGCACGGTGAAGGCCGCCGCGCGCAGGTCCTCTTGCAAGTATCCGTACGGCTCGTTCTCCACGCGCACGCGCCGCTCTTCCTTCACCACCTCGCGCTCGGACTTGAAATTCGCTTCGTCCACGTTGAGGCTGCCCATGCGGTCGGCTTCAAGCCACAGAACGCGCTCGAGGTAATTGCTCGGGAAAGTTTCGAAGAAGTTCGTGGTGTCGTCGCCGGTTTCGGCGTTGTCAAATCCGCCCACCGCTTCAATCATCCGCGAATGTTCTTCCGGTGCGACGTGCGCCGAGCCCTTGAACATCAAGTGCTCGAACAAGTGCGCGAAGCCGGTGCGGCCGGGCCGCTCGTCCTTCGCGCCCACGTGATACCAGACCTGCAGATTGATCACCGGCACGGCGTGGTCTTCGAGGAGTATCAGCTGCAGGCCGTTTCCGAGAGTGTGCGTCGTGTACGCCAACTTGGGCGGACGCACATCCGCCGTTTTTTCCCGCGCTGCGGCCTGTGCGAAAAGCGCTCCGGCGAAAAACGTGCCGAGCGAGACAGCCGCGCACGCCCCGAAAAATATGGCCACACTCAGCCGCATCCGTTTCCTCATGCTCGATTGCTCCGTCGAATAGGACTTACTGCGCCTGAAGACATCCGGAGGTAAAAGCCTAGTATCCTTGACGCTGCACGCGAGTGTCAAACCAACCGCATCCGACGCCGTGCTGCCCGCTCGCACTTCTCGCCCGCACTTGTGATTAGACGCGCCCGGGTCTGAAAAGATTACTCTCCGTTTACGCACGCGAAACACCGCGCCTCACCGAATCCTGCGTGGCCCGGAAAATGGCGTACTCTGAAATCACTCGATGGCAGCCGCGGAGTGCACATGAAAAGCATGATTGGACTTCTGGTCGTAGTCGTAATTGTGATTTTGGTGTATCAATTCTACTTTTCGAAAGGGCAATCGTCCGGCGTAGAAACGCCCGCGCAGACCATCAACATCGTGGGCGTGAAGAACGATCTCGTGGGCATCGCGCAGGCCGAGCGCGCCTATCAAGCCGAGCACGGTTCTTATGCTTCTCTCAATGACCTTACATCCAGCGGCTCGCTGACCATGCAGAACCGCAGCCGCCAGGGCTACACCTACGATGTGGAAACTTCCGCGCTCGGTTTTCGCGCTGTCGCGCACTGCCCGGCGACCACGAACCCCGGTTGCGAGAATTACTTCGTGGATCAGACCATGGAAGTTCAGCGCCTTCCTTAAGATTTTCTGCCGGCGCACGCCCGCGATTCAGGGAACATCCCAACGCTTTCCTTCGTACCTCCATCCGAAGCTTCACTTAAAGGAGAATCACATGGAGCCCATCGGATTTGTTGCGGTCGTGCTCTCGTTCTCGGTTCCGCTTGCGGTTATTTACGCCTGGTATCGCGTTCGTAAGCTGCGCACGGAAGAGCGGCTCGCGGCTATTGCCAAGGGAGTGCCGGTACCCATCGCGGAAGAATTGCCGCCGCACGCGCGTTCGCGCAAGGCCGGAATTCTGCTCACGCTCGGCGGCTTGGGCTACGTTTTGACTTTTATGCTGCTCGCGCGATTCGAGCACGACGCGATGGAGGCAGCTGTGTTCGGAGTCATCCCCATCTGCATCGGGATCGGCTACTTTCTGGACGCCGCGCTGGTGCGCCGCGAAATGCACCCGTCGTCGTAGCGCGCTATAGGACTTTCGCCATTTTCAGCGCCGCGCCCGGCGACTGCCGGGGCGTTACGGTGTGCGCTTCTGGTCCGCCACCGTAACGCCGGCCTCGGCGTAATCCGTCGCCGGCAAATCCACGAACGTGACTTGGATATTTTCGCGTTTCGCGCGCCCATCTTCGATCAAAGCCAGCGTGATGCGCTCGGCCAGCTTGCGCTTTTGCTCAGGCGTGCGTCCGGCAACCCAGGTGACCTGTACGTACGGCATGAATCCTCCTAAGATTCCGCCCGCATTTTACAGAGAATTCAGTCTCGATAGAAAATGCTGCGCCGCATTAAGCAACTTTCGGCGAAGGCGCCGGGAGTTGCGTCCCGCAATGCGGACAATTCGACCAGCCCCGTTCCACCCCGCGCCCGCAGTTCGGACATGTAGCTTGCAGCGCCGTGCCGCAATGCGGGCAGAACGTAAATCCGGACGCCACTAGTTGCGCACAGCCCGGGCACGACTTCGGCATCGGAGTGCGCAAGAGGAAGTAAAGAATGATCCCGATGCCGTCGGGAATAAAAATCGCCAGCAGCGTCCACATCACGTAGCGCATCCCGCGCCGCTTCGCATCGCCATAGATGTAGCCGGCGAACAACACGCTCGCGAGGACCAGCAACGTGATGCCGTAGCAAAACAGGAATTGCAACCCTGGATTCCACGTGCGCAACTCGCGGTCGCGCGGCACCAGGACCGTGAACATGAGCGTGCCCAGTCCCAGATAAATGCTCCAGCCGACAATCCATGCAGTCCGCGGGATCACCCGCAGCTCATTCCGAAATCCGCTCATGCCAATCTCCTTTCCCGCCGCTTTTGCAGCGACAGTGCCACCGCGGCCGTGCCGCCCGCCAGCCACACAACCGAAGTAAATACCGCGAACCCGAGCCATGCGTGGTTCAACCGCGGGTCCAGCATTCCCAGCAAGCCACCGCTGATCAGCCGCACCAAAGGCCAGCTCAGCAGCGTCAGCGCCCAGGCAAACAGCACCACGCTAATCATCACGATGCGATGCCACCGCCTCTCGGCTTCTTCCGCAAAACCGATTTCGGCGCGCGCTCGCGCCCGCTCCACAATAATTGCTCTCGGCTGGGGCGTCGGCAGCCGCCGCAGCCCGCCGGCCAGAAGACGCCACTCCTCGAGTTCCGCGGCGCACGCCTCGCAAGAGCGCATGTGCTTGGTCACTTGCTCTTCTTCCGCGGGCTCGAGCGCACCTGCTGCCGCCAGAGCCAGCAACTCCCGGATTTTCTCGTGATCGTTCATTGCCAATTCTCTCCCGGGTAATTCGTTTCCAGCGTCTGCCGCAATTTTTCCAGCCCGCGGCGCAATCGCGTTTTCACCGTGGAAAGCGGAACGTCCGTTACGTCCGCAATCTCCTCGAGCTTCATTTCTTCCTCGAATCGCAAGGTCATCACTTCGCGCTGGACCACCGGCAAAAGATCGAGCGCCGTCGCCAGGCGGCTGGTGCGTTCGCGGTCGAGGATGCCCTCGAGCGCCGGACGCTCCGCGGAGGGCAAGCGCGTCGCCGCGGATTCTCCGGGCGCGCCCGGAATCGGCTCGTCCAGGCTCTCTGGACGTATCCGCCGCAGATGATCGATGGCCAGATTTCGCGCCAAGGTGAAAAGCCAGGCGTCGAAATTCCGGCTGGGATCGTATTTCCGAATCTTTTCGGCCACGCGCAGCCAGGTCAGTTGGAACAGATCTTCGGCTTCGGCCGGCTCGCGCACCAGGCGCAGCAAATAGCGATACAGCCGGTTCTGATAGCGCCCGAGCAGCGCTGAGAGCGCGTCCAGGTCCCCGCGCCGAAGCTGGGAAACATCGCTATCGAGCCCCACGCGCCCCTCCCACGAAATGGCTGCGCTGCCTATCATATCCATACTACGGACGAGGCCCCGAAAAAGACTCATTCCCTCCATGCGCGCGGTGGGAAGCGGCAGAGCGCGCTGACGTGTTAGAATACGTGCATAGTGCAGAAGGTTCTTCAGAGCCTCATCGACCTGCAGGCCGTGGACACGCGGCTGCATGATGTCCGCGCGCGCTTGGCCGCCTTCCCGAAGAAAATCGCGGAGGTGGATGCCCGCGTCACCGCCGCGAAAGCCGAGGTCGAACAAAGCAAAGCCGCGCAGCTCGCCACCGTGAAAGACCGCAAGAAATACGAGCTCGACGTCGAGGGTTGGAAAGAAAAAGTCCGCAAGTACAAGGACCAGACCTCGCAGATCAAAACCAACGAAGCCTATAAAGCCCTGCAGCACGAAGTGCAAATGGCCGAGCAGGAAATTGCCAAGGCCGAAGACCGCTTGCTCGAGCAGATGGTTGCGGGCGAGGAATACGACCGCCGCATCAAATCCTCGGAAAAGGCGCTGAAGGAAGTGGAAGAAGCCGCTCGCGCGGAGCGCTCGAAGATCGAAGCCGCAAAAGCCGCCGGCGAAAAGGATCTCGCAGAGCTCAACGCAGCGCGCGAACGCGCTGTGGCCGGAGTTCCCGAAAACCTGCTGGACCACTACGATCGCATCATCAAAAAGCACAACGGCGTGGCGCTGGCCGAAGTTCGCGACGAGAAATGCACCGCCTGCGGCATGCGCGTCCGCCCTCACGTCTTTCAGGAAATGCGCCGCCTGAATACCGAGGAAATGTTTCACTGCGAGACCTGCACGCGCATTCTCTACTACGTCGAGCCCACTGTTTCCGCGGCCTCGGCTTCGCCGGCTCCCACCACGACGCAATCGAACTCGCTCCCCAATGAATAGCCGGCTCGCCGCAGCGCGCACAATGCGGTTCGCCCCGCAGCCACGCCGCATCGAGGCCGTGAAATAATGACCCGCCCTTCCAAGTCCTCGCCGCCAGCCAGCGCGCAACTATTTTCCGACGCGCATCTTCCCGCTCCGCCTGCCGCCGTTCATATCGCGAATATTGACGGCGCATCGCGCGGCAATCCCGGCCCCGCTTCCTACGCCGTGGTTCTCCGCGGTCCGGACGCCAAGATTGTTCTCGAACTCGCGAAAAATATCGGCCGCGAAACCAACAACGTCGCCGAATACTACGCTCTGCTCGCCGCGCTCGACTACGCCACTTCCCAGGGCATTCAAGCCCTGCGGATTCGCAGCGATTCCGAACTTCTCGTCCGCCAGATGCAGGGCCGCTACAAAGTGAAAAGCGCGGACTTGAAGCCGCTTCACGAGCGCGCCGCGAAACTCGCCCGCCAGTTGCAATATTTCAAGATCGAGCATGTGCGGCGCGAATTGAATTCCGATGCCGACGCCCTCGCCAATCTTGCTCTGGATCAGGCGGGCGCCGCGAAGTACGACCCCAAAAGTTCGAGGACTCTCGCATCCTCGCAAAATCCAGGCCAGCCCCCGCGCGCTGCATCAAATTCTCCGGCGAGCGCTTCCGGGACGCCTGCAACTTTTCGCGCTCGCTTCCAAAATGGCGTGCTGGTTCCGGCCGAGCCGCTCGACCTGCCGGAGGGAAGCGAAGTCACCATTGATATCCGTATCCCGCTGAATAAATAGGCTTTACCGATCTTTCTTCGCCGCCCCCATCTCCTCGAACACCCCTGATTCTGGTACCAAGGCTCTATTGCTCAGGTTTGCAGCGGGACGTTACCTTGGACCATCCGGAAAAAACCGTGACCGCACTGCTCGATAAGCTGCCCACGATTCTGATTCTTGCTGTCTTGGTAGGGATATTTCTATCCCTGCGAAAGCACGCACCTTCCGCCAGCATCCGTCTTTGGACCTATGCCTGGGCCCTGATTTTTCTGCACTTCTTCCTGCAAGCATTCGAAACGCACACCGGCACGCTCGAACAGGTTCTCGAATCCATCGATCTCGCCGCGCTCGAGCTCTCCGGAGTCGTATTCGTCGCTTCCTTGGGCGTAGCGGTCGAAAATCGCGCGAAGCGCTTTGGGCTGCTCCTGGTAATCGGCGTGCCCACCGTTTTTCACGCCTTCGCCGCCACTTTCGATTGGCACCTGCCCGGGCTCATGTCCGCGGCGCTGGGCCTTATCTTTTTTGGCGGCGCGGCCTTCTCGCTCTTCACCTACAAAAAACCGCCGCTCTTCAACATCTGCGTGGCCATGATTTCCTTCGCCGCCGGAGTGTGGGCCATTCACGACCAGCTGCGCGGCAGCCCCGATTTCGGCATCACTGCCATCCTCACGCTCTTCTTCGGCCTCTGCGGCCTGCTGTTCTGGAGACGCTATCCGCGCTCGTCCCCCGGAGTCATCGCCGTCGCCGGCGGATTCATCGCCTGGGGCGCGGTGTTTCCCCTGGGCGTGATGTTCGCCACCTACTGGCCGAAGTTGCAATTGAATCCGGAGCTCTGGAACGTCCCGAAATTCTTCGTGGCCTTCGGCATGGTGCTGACCCTGCTCGAAGACAAGTCCCGCGTCGTCGAACAAGCCAGTGCGCGCGAACATGCCGAGAACATGCTCATGCAGCGCCTTTCGCACATCACTTCGCGCCTGCTCGCGGGAAAAGATCCGGCCGCGCTTTGCGCCGAAGTGGCCGCAGCCGTCACCGACGCCAGCAGCTTTCCCCAAGCCGCGCTGCTTCTGGTGCGCGACGATCGCTCCTTCCACCTCGCCGGCTCGAACGGATTCACCGCCGCGGAGATCGAGGGCCTGCAGGAACGCGCCAGAAATTGCACCATCGAAAAACTCAAGGCCTTATGCGACACCGACTCGAAGGTAGGCAATAACTCCTACCTTTTGTCCGTCCCGCACAATGAAGTCCTGGTGCCGCTTATTTCCTGGCGCGGCTCCTACGTCGGATGCCTCTTTCTATTCGGCGCGCAGGACGGACCCTTGCCCGACCCCTCCGAGATGGTCAAGCTCGAAGTGCTGGCCTCCGACCTCGCCGTGACCATCGAAAACACGCGCCTGCATCACCAGCTCGTACGCGCGGAAAAACTCGCCGCGCTCGGCCAGCTGGTCGCCGGTGTGGCCCACGAACTCAACAATCCCCTCACCGGCATTCTCGGCTATTCGGAATTGCTCGTTGAAGAGGTTCAGGAAGAAAAACTTTCCAAGCGCCTGCAGAAACTCCGCCACGAAGCGCAGCGCATGAAACGCATCGTGGATGGCCTGCTGCGCTTCGCGCGCCAGAACAATCCCGCGACTCGCGCCGCCGATTTGGAAGCTGCTTTGCATGACGTGGTGCAGCTTCGCGAGTACCATCTTCGCAAGCTGGCCATCGCCGTGGAAATCCAGGTGGATCCCCGCCTGCCGAAAATCGCCATCGGCGAGGATGAATTGAAGCAGGTGCTGCTGAATATCCTGAACAACTCCATGGACGCGGTGGAAGAAAGCGCGCAGCGCTCCATCCGCATTCGCGCTTCGCGTCACGAGGATCGCGTGGTCATCCAGTTCGAAGATTCCGGCCCGGGCTTCTCCGAACTCAATCGCGCGTTCGATCCCTTTTTTACCACCAAGCCCGTGGGCAAAGGGACCGGGCTCGGACTCAGCATCTGCTACGGAATCGCCCAGGAATGCGGCGGCGAAATCACGCTGGCCAACAAGCAGCCCTACGGCGCGAGCGTCACCCTGGAGTTGCCGGTGGCCCTCTCCGCGCAGCCCATCATCGGACTATCCGCTTAATTTAGCTTAGTTGTGCTTGGCCGCCTGCGCCATCAGGCTCGCATCGGTTTTTATGGAGTCTTGCTCTGCGGCGGGTTTAAGGATGTACGAGCGGTACAGCGTGTCGCGCTGCGCGGGCAGGTAGCCGGCGTCGGAAATAATGCGCCGAAGCTCCTCTTCGTTCGTGCGGTTGCGCACTCCGGCGGCGTACACCACATTTTCCTCGATCAGGATGCTGCCCACGTCGTCGGCGCCGAACTGCAAGCCCACCTGGCAGATCTTGATTCCGGGCGTGAGCCAACTGGATTGTATGTGGTCGATGTTGTCGAGATAGAGCCGGCTGATCGCGAGCGTCTTCAGGTAATCGAACGCGGTGGCCTCCGGAATCTTTTTTCCCAGCGGCGTATTTTCCGGCGCGAAAATCCAGGGAATGAACGCAGTAAACCCGCCGGTATCCTCCTGAATCATGCGCAGCAATTCGAGATGGTTCACACGATGCCGAATTTCCTCGCCGCACCCGAACATCATCGTGGCGGTGGTGCGCATGCCCAGCGCATGCGCCGCGCGATGCACCTCCACCCATTCCTCGGACCTGCACTTCAGCCGCGAAATCCGCGCGCGCACTTCATCATCCAGAATTTCAGCTCCGCCGCCCGGAATCGAATCCAGTCCCGCGTCGCGCAGCCGCGCGATCGTGTCGCGCAGCGAAAGCCCGGACACTTCCGCGATGCAGGTAATCTCCGGCGCTGAAAAACAGTGCAGATGGCACTGCGGGAAGCGCTCCTTGATCGAGCGCAGCATGTTTTCGTAGAACTCGATGCGCAAATCCGGATGCAGGCCGCCCTGCATCAGCACGCCCGTGCCGCCCAGGTCCAGCATCTCCTGAATTTTCGCATAAATGGTTTCGAGCGGCAGGATGTAGCCGTCCTTCGCGCCGAGCGGCCGGTAGAACGCGCAGAACGAACAGTATTCCGTGCAGAAATTCGTGTAGTTGATGTTGCGGTCGATTTGGTACGTGGCCACGCGCGGGTCCGTCTTCTTCCGGCGCACTTCGTTCGCGGCCATGCCGATGCCGATCAAATCGTCGGATTCGAAAAGTTCGAGCGCTTCCTGCTGTGTCAGTCCCATTTGCCTTTCCCTTTTGCTGCGCCTGCCATCAAAGCAAATAAACCGGATTGTGTATCCTTGCGATTCCTTCGCGCAGCACCACGCCATAAACGCCCGCGCATCCCTCATGCCGAAGCGCGACCCGCTGCAAAACCTGCGGGGCAACCGCCGCAGTGTCCGGGTCCAGCGTGATCATCACGCAGCGCTCGTCCTTCTTCACCAGTTGCAGCATCACCGTATCGCCGATCTGCAGCTCCCGCCCGATCAGCTCGTCTTCGTAAAACGGCCGCTCGTTGTCCCAGCTCACATAAAAGTTAGCACGAAACCGCCGCGGATCGAGATTTATACCCGTCTCTTCCGAGAGCGCCCGCACCGTGGCCAGCCCGAACACGGAAATCGGCCGCGCGTCTGTCTGGCTGCGCTCTGAAAACCGCAGCCGCAGCGAGCGCCCGAATCGTTCCTCCACGTGCTTGGTGAACTCCGGGTCGCCCATGCGGAATTTCTCGCCTTGTGGAGTGGTCACTTCCGTGGCATAGCGCTCCGCATCCGGATTCTCCTCCGCGGCCGGCGGCGGATCGAGAAATCGCGGACGAAAAAGTATCAGCTCGTGCCCTTGCCGCCCGGTCATCCACGGAAAATTCGAGCGGTTGCCCTGGTCGATAAACGCGAAGACCCGGTCGCCTACGATTCCGGCGAAACTCACTCGCGCTTCGTCCAAATCCTCGCCGGCCATGCTCTTCACCGGATACCGCCGCAGGATATTCAGCTGTCCGACGCGCTCCACTCCCTCAGGCTCCGCGTCGCGCCGTCGATTTCACGGCCGGCGCCGCGAGTTCCAGCGCCTTCGCCCGCGGAATCAGCCCTGCGGCCGCTGCTTTCTCGTAATAGATCCGCAGCCCGTCCAGATACTCCTCGTCCAGATCGTAATGGACGTTCTCCGTCAAGTAGCGTTCGAGCGCGCCCACCGGCAAATCGAGTTTGATCGAGGCGCCCTCCGCGATTTCGCGTTTGCGCGACACGCCGTATTCCTTGGACGCCTCGAAATCCGCCACCAGCTCCGGCGTAATCGCGTCGCGCCGCGCGGCCCAGATCGCCAGCACGCACGGCTTGCCGGTCATCTCCTGCCACTGGTAGGCCACGTCGTAAACGAAAATCGTTTCGAACCCCGGAACGGGCAGCTCGTCCGGATCTCCCTGGCAGCACTGCTCGCCGCTCGGCAGCTTTCCCGCCAGCGAATCCATTTTCACCGCGATGCGCAGCGCCGGGTCGCCAATCACCAAAGCGGCGTCCGCCTGCTTCAGCATTTCGGTGGGGTCGGGCGCGGCGTCCACGAATTCCGGATTGATTTTCCACATTCCCGCCGCCAGCAGCCGCACCAGCGCCGCCGAGCTGCGCGAGCTCGTGTCCAGCGCAAAACGCTTCACCATCTCGATCGGCTTTTTCGCCACCACCAGAATGCTGCGCACCTCGCCTTTCGCCGCCACCGCCATTCCCGGCAGCGCGACAATATTTTCGATGCGCTGGTATTCGATCGCCGGAATGATGGCCGCGTCCGCATCGCCACGCCGCAAAGCCTCCGCGCATTGCGACGGCAGCGTGAACGAAAGATCGTACTTCCCCACGAGGGGCCCGTCCGTGAATCCCCACACCAGCGGCGCCGTGTTCAGAAATTCCACAATCGAAATGCGAAGCTTCGGCACAAGCATCCTCAAGACATCAAAACATCGGAAAACTCAATATAGCATATTCGTTGCGGGCCTCTTCGCTGCGGGCAAAGGCGCTCCTAGCGCCGCGGCGGAAATCGCACCACCTCATCCTCGGTGGGAATTTCCATCTCGTGCGCCACCGGCGCGCCATGCGATTCTGAGGATTTCCAGCCCCAGCCCTGGCCCTGCACCTCGAACGAAGCGAACGCATACGGAATTCCCTCGCACGCAAGTTCCGAGCTCGCGTTACAGATATCGAAGTGAAGGTGCGGCTCCGAAGAATTCCCCGTATTGCCGACCAGCCCCAGCACGTCCCCCGCTTGCACCCGGTCGCCCACCTTTACGCGCACCGACCCCGGTTGCATGTGCGCGTAAAAAGCGTAGCGTCCCTCGCCGATGTCCACGATCACGTGATTGCCGCCCACCGTCTCGAGCGTGATCGGCACCGCCAGCGATTTCGCGCGCGGCGTATTTTGCGGGATCCCATCCTTGATCTCGCTCACGGTCCCGCCCGCCACCGCGTGAATCTCCGCGCCGTACGCGCGATAATTCTTGTTGTCGCTCGGATCTCCGTGGTACGTCGTCCCCTCGG
>Ga0302176_10001062_pt1 | contig 13852 bp, 15 predicted proteins | sample I_Palsa_E1_1_FD_198787 | JGI IMG/M metagenome (GOLD analysis project Ga0302176, IMG submission 198787) | Peat permafrost microbial communities from Stordalen Mire near Abisko, Sweden - I_Palsa_E1_1 | ecosystem: Environmental > Terrestrial > Soil > Palsa > Peat permafrost | place: Sweden...
CGGTCTTGCCTCAACAACCGTGGAATGAGGGGGTTGTCCGTCGTCCCAACTGGCGAGTGTTTCCTGCGGTGACAATTGCGTTGCCGGTTTGCTTTGTCGCCGGCTCCCCTAGGAGGTGGGACGATGCGGCGAGTAGTGTTACCGATATAAGGACCGTGAAGCCGTAATGGTAGCCGGACCTGATCCAGTGGCTCGGCACATATTGGTGATCTGTTTGATTCATCGCATTTTCCTTAGCAAGAATTGGACTAGCGTGGGAACAAATTGTAACCGCAGCTTCGGCATGGATGCAAAGTCTTTGATCCATTACGATTCGGCAGGGAGGCCGTAAGTGCCTTGCACGCCAAACCAGCGCGGAGCCGAATCGAATATCTCTCGGAGGCGGTGAAGCATCTTGATCATTCCCGCCGCAATCCGGATAAGAAAAAGGATCGGCTCCGAATTAATGCATTTCACTCTGGACGGCGAGCGTGAAAGTACCAAGTCCTGCGGCAGGGTCAACGAAATTCCGTGAGGCGTCGATTGTCATTAAGATTCGCGGCCATGCAAAGGTACGCGGATTTGGTTGTTCATGACGGGAACTTGATCACTTTGGATCGCGCGCAGCCTCGGGTGACGGGGATGGCGGTGCGGAGTGGGCGGATCGAGTTTGTCGGTGATGATCGAGAGGCACTGACGTTTGCGGGGCCGGGGACCCAGCGCGTTGATCTGCGCGGGGCGGCGGTGACGCCGGGGTTTTGTGATGCGCATGTGCATTTTATTAGTTATGGTTTGCATCTGCTCAAGCAGGTGGATTTGGTGGGTTGCCGCAGTGTTGACGAGGTGCTGGAGCGGCTGTCGGAGTTGGCGTCGCGCAGCAGAGGGTGGATTCAAGGGCATGGGTTCGATCAGGATAAATTAACCGAGAAGCGGTTTCCGACGCGGCGGGAATTGGATCGTGTTTCGGCGGATCGGCCAATCATTATCACCCGCATCTGCGCGCATGCGGCGGTGGTGAATTCGGCGGCGCTGGCGTTGGTGACGGAAGCGCAGCGAAGTGCGGGGGACGCGGAGAATGGTTTGTACACGGAAGGGGATATCGACGCCTTTTATCAGCAGATGCCGGCGGACAGTGAAGAGGATTTGGAAAGGGCGGTACTGGCGGCGGGGAAGGTGGCGATTCAAAGCGGCATCACTTCGGTGCATACGCTGCTGGACGCACCGGGACAGGCGGTGGGGTTGTCGCGGCTGCATCAGGCGGGGAAGCTGCCGGTGCGGGTGACGGCGATGCCGCACTGGAGCGAGGTGGCGTCGCTGCATCGGCATGGGATTCGCACAGGCATCGGGGATGATTGGCTGCGATTTGGAGCGGCGAAGTTTTTTTCGGATGGTTCGCTGGGGGCGCACACGGCGTTGCTGGCCGATCCCTATTCCGACAAACCAGCGACGCGGGGGATTCGCATTTACGATTCGGCGGATTTGAAACGGCACTGCGCGGATGTGGCGGCGAAGGGATTTCAGATCGCCATCCATGCGATCGGCGATCAGGCAATGCGGGAGACTTTGGATGCTTTGGAATTCGCTTTGGATGGGCAGGATAATCGGCAGATTCGGCATCGGATTGAGCATTGTTCGCTGACGCCGCCGGATTGTTTGCAGCGGATGGCGGCGAAAAAAATTGTGGGCATTTTGCAGCCGCAGTTTGTGCGGTCGGATTCATGGACACCAAAGCGCATCGGGCCGAAACGGGTTCCTTGGGCGTATCCGTTTCGCAGCATGTTGAATCGTGGCATCCCCATCGCCTTGAGCAGTGATTGTCCGGTGGAACGCATGGATGCTTTTGCTTGTCTAGCCGCGGCGGTGGGACGGGATGAGTGGACGATGGAGGAGGCGCTGACGGTCGAACAGGCGCTGGAAGCGTATTGCCTTGGCGGGGCATATGCGGCACATGCGGAGGATCGCCTTGGTTCATTACAGGTCGGCAAGCTCGCGGATTTTGTGGTGTTGTCGGCTGATCCGACGAAGCTGGATGCGGCGGGGTTGGCGAAGCTGCGGGTGGAGCAGGTTTATATCGGGGGACAAAAAAGGGAAGTGAATCACGAAGGCGCGAAGGGCACGAAGAAAAGGTTTGGGTGATGCGGATTCTTTTTCTTCCCCCTCCCTCGGTAATACCGGCCTTCGGCTCTGAGGCTCAGGCTCGAAGAGGGGAGGGTTGGGGTGGGGGTGATTTGGAGTGGCGAACACGCCGTTCTGTCCAAGCGCCAGTTGCGCCGAACCCCCAACTCTGTCCTCCCCCCGGAATACCGGGGGAGGAGGAAATTCAGTGGGGTGGATTATCTATGGATCGAATCATTTCGTATTCGACAAGCGAGGCATCATTCGGATACGGCTCGGTCCTGCCTGTTTTGGCGAAGCCTAGCTGGAAATAGAAGCGGATCGCGGGATCGTTGCTGGATGTTACCATGAGGGAAAGAGAATGGGCGTTTCGAGAGCGGGCCCAGTCGATGATGCGGTTGACGAGCAGTTGTCCGACGCCGCGGCGGCGGTGGGTGGGCGCGACCCACATGGAGACGAGGTGGGCGACGGTTGGATCGCCGGGGCGGAGGTGGCAGCCAACGATGCCGCAGGGGTGGACACCATCCCAAGCCAAATAGGCGGCGGCGTTGTCGCCGTTCCAATGGTCCACGCGCTTTTGCCAGTCGGCGTCGGAAAACTGCAATTCCTTGGCGTACGTTGAGCCGAAGGCAAGCGGCGTGTCTTGAAGAGCGCACAGGCGAATGGTTTTGAAACTGGCGACATCGGCAAGGGTGATCGGTTTGAGAACGATCATGTGCGGGACATCAACCATCATCCCACCACATATAAGAAGGATCGGCTTCCGCTTTAGCGGGGTGCGGCACTTCAACCGGCAGTGATCGGTACCAGTCCATCAACGCTTTCTTGAGGGTCTCGACATTCGTTGGGTCCTTGGAAGCGAGGTTTGTCGTCTCGTTTGGATCGTTGGCTAAATCATACAACTGCGGCTTGGAGCCGTCGGCGTTGATGAGGAGTTTCAGGTCGCCTTGGCGGATGGCGAGATCGGGCCAGGGATTGCCGGCGGGGCCTGGGCGGTCGGGGGGACGCAGCCACATGAGCGGCTTGGTGCGATGCTGCGGCGATTTGCCGAGCATGGCGGCGCTCATGTCTTCACCATCGAAAGTTTTTCCCGCGGGCAAGGGTTGGCCGATCATTGTCAAAATTGATGGGAGCAAGTCGAAGCCGGCGATGACGCTTTGATGGTTCACGGTGCCGATGGCGGATTTTTCGAGAAGTCCCGGACCCCAGGTGATGAACGGTTCACGGAAGCCGCCTTCGTAGAGATTGCCTTTTTGGCCTTTGAATGCACCGGCGGAACCGGCGCCGGGTTCGGGACCGTTGTCGCTGGCTACGAGAATCAGCGTGTTATCGCGCAATTTTGGATCATCCCGCACGAGATCGAACAGCGGCTTGAGTTGATCGTCGGTGGCCTGCACGACGCCGAGGTAAAGTTGTTTTTTGGATCCATCGCCGCGCTGCGCCTTGGGTGGAAAAAAGGGCGAATGCACATCGTCCGGCCAGACGTTCACGTAAAATGGTTTGTCTTCCTGCTCAGCTTTGTGAATGAAATCGATGGCGGCGTTGACGAAACTGCTGGTCACCTTGGATCGCTCGACCCAGGTGATGTTGCCGTGGCCGAGCTTGTCGCTTCCCAGCGAATATTTCTGCGGCGGCGTGCCGTCGTAGGCATCGAGGATGGGCAGAATGCGGTCGCCCAAACCCTCGAAAGTGGTCAGTGATTTGTCGAAGCCGTATTCCGTGATCAGCGGTGCATCGCCGACATCGCGCTGGCCGCCCATGTGCCATTTGCCGAAGTGGCCGGTGGCGTAACCCGAATCGTGCAACGCACGGGCAAGCGTCGGGGCGGACGGATCGAGCCAATTGGGCATCCCGCGCTGGCGATCAGTTGCACGGGTTTCGAGATAGGACGTGATTTTCCATCGCTCGGGATATTGGCCGGTCAGGAAAGCGGTGCGCGACGGCGAGCAGATCGGCGCATTGACATCAAACTGCGTGAAGCGAATCCCCTCGGCAGCAATCCGGTCGAGCTGATCGGTGTGAACCCGACGCTCGCCGTAACAGGTCATGTCAGCGTAGCCCATGTCGTCGATGAGGACGAACAAAACATTCGGCGGCCGGGCCGGCGCGGCGGAGGCGAAGCCGGTGGCGAGGAAAATGACGGCCGTCAATGCGATAAATGTTTTGGTGACTCGCACGAAGTATATTCTACAAGATTGGGTCGATGAGGTGATAGAATGTTATAATTCTAAATAGCCGCTCATGATTCTCGAACATCCAATCATCTTGGACATGTGCCCCTTCGGGGCGACCGCTACGCGGAGTATTCGAAAATCGTGCGCTCCTATTCAGCAGGCGTATGGAAGTTAAAAGCAAAATCGCCTTGCCTGTTTCACGTGGCCGAAGCGCTGGGGCATCCAAGATCATCCGCTGGTGCGCCATTCTTCCGGCAATATGCTTTGCAAGCCTGGGGTACGTCCTTTATATCGGAAACAACCGATGGCGGGTTCGGTGGGATCAAGGCGTGAGGCTGCCCGCATCCGCCCGTGAAATCCGTTGCGAGGGACACACGGCGCTTTGTTATTTCCTGGGCAATCACTCTTCTGCGACGTTCCAGATCGATCGAGATGACTTTGATTTCTTCATGATGCAATTCAAGCAAGGCGTAACTCAAAAACTTGCCGAGGGAGGGTTCACCGTGGTTGAGGTCCCCATACCGCGACCGCTGCCGCCAAATGGCGAAGCGGGCGGCCCGTCGCCGACGGGTACCGACTATTACGGTATCAAGTGGGAGACATTTGGCGGGGTGGTTGACGTCAACTTGTGGACGGACTGGAATTGAGCAGTTCCCAATTATGGAGTCGTTGGCTATTCGTTCCGGCGAGGGAAAAGTGGCCTCGGAGGCAAAATGGCTATCGCATATGGCCGACAAACTCTTGGATTCAACGGCTGTATTCGTCACGCTGCACCGCTTCTCATGGGCTTTTTCGTTCTGCAGGGGTGCATCACGTATCGAACCATCCGCTTCCGCGTCGTGGATATGGCGACAGGGACACCGCTGGCAGAGGTGCAAACTTCACGGCAAAGTAGTCGCGTTGATTATCTGAATGGCCCGAACCAAGAGGTCACCTATCCCGCTACCGGCGCCGAGGGATACGTCGTGGCCCCTCGCCTGCAAAGCAACTACGAACATTATTTCATCTTTTCGAGGTCGGGATATCGGACCGCAGAGGCGGCTTATGCGGCGGGGAACAATTGGGTACTGGTTACGTCCGGAGAACCGCCCTACAAGGCTGCATTTAAGCCCGGCGATATTGTGGTCGTCCCGATGCGGTCGGCGGATGGGAAGGGATAGGCACTCAGGCGACTACGCGTCGACAGATCGCCTTGATGCGGAAAGCACTCTCGAGATAATAAATACATCATGGCCGTGTCGTGGGCACGGCGACCCGTTTCGTTCCCGTAATCCGAATACCGAGTACATTGGCCACCGGGCGTTCGTGGCCTTCGCTGGGGTGGTTGACGACGACGAGCTTACCGGTGGCGGGATCGCGGAGGGCCATTTCGGTGCTGCCGCCGCCGTCGAGATTCAGGGCGCTGGTGCAGCCTAGGTTGAGCATTACTTTGGCCAGGTCGGTGGTGGACATGCCGACGGAATGGTCTTTCCAGCGGCCGTCGTCGACTAAAAGAATCAGGGTGTTTCCGTCGCCGGTGATGCCGACGGCGGTGCGCGGATTCAGTGCCGTCTCGAGGGTGGTCGCCATGGGCCGCAGTTTGCCGCCTTGGAGCATGATGGAACTGCCGGAGATGACTTGCTCGGCGTCGGACGGCGGGGGGCCGCGCAGCCTTTGAATTCGGGCGTGGCCATCGTGAGTGACGATCAAGGCGGGACGGGTGGTGGGAGCTTTAGCCCAAGTAATACCGTTGCTTTCGGCCGCGCCTCGGACATTGGCCGGATCGCCGGGTGCGAAGGGCCGGGTGGTTCCCTTGGCATCTTTGAAACGCTTTGCTTCAAAAAAATCGCCGTTGATCACGATGTCCAAACCGTCCCGATCGGCAATGGCCAGCGGACCGAGCAGGGTGGTTTCGTAACCGTCGGTATAAGGGCGATCGGCGCCGCCTTGGGATACGACGATCCGCACCGACACCGATTGCAGATCGACGGTGACAACATGAACGCGATTGGGCGGATTTTTAATCTCGATAAGCTGATAGGTCACGCCGGGATAGGGCTGGGATGTGGGGAAGACGGCGAACGCTTGGCCGGCGATGGCGATGCTTAGGAAAATCAGTTTCAGCAAAAGACGCTGCATGCGAAAACTCCGATCATGGAAATGCTTCGTGGGCCACGTCATGCGGCAACATGCATAATGAGCGGAGCCGGGGAAACGAACAACTGACAGTTGGCTACTCCCGAGTCTTGACGGCGCAGTCTGCCATCGGCACACTATCACGATATTCCATCGGGAATAGTGAACGAGGGTTCCACATTTTCTCAAACCGGCGGAGCACAAAATGGCCAAGATTGTTTGTGTCCTTTACGAAGATCTTGTTGACGGCTATCCCAAATCATACGCTCGTGACGGTCTTCCAAAACTTGAACGTTATCCCGATGGTCAGCAGCTTCCGACTCCAAAGGCCATCGACTTTAAGCCGGGTCAATTATTAGGTACCGTCTCCGGCGAGCTCGGCCTGCGAAAGTTTCTGGAGAACCTGGGACACAAGCTCGTCGTGACATCGGACAAAGACGGTGTGGGATCGACGCTTGATAAAGAGCTCGTCGATGCGGAGATCGTTATTTCCCAACCTTTCTGGCCCGCCTATATAACGGCCGAGCGGATCGCCAAAGCGCCCAAGCTTAAACTTGCCATCACCGCCGGCATCGGCTCTGACCACGTCGATCTGCAGGCGGCCATCGATCGCAAACTCACTGTGGCCGAAGTGACTTTCTGCAACAGCATAAGCGTCGCCGAGCACGTCGTGATGATGATCCTGGGGCTGGTGCGCAATTACATTCCGTCCTATCAATGGGTGGTAAAAAAAGGATGGAACATCGCTGATTGCGTGGCTCGGTCTTATGATCTTGAAGGAATGACGGTTGGAACCGTCGCAGCGGGGCGCATCGGTTTGGCGGTGCTCCGGCGGCTCAAGCCATTTGACGTGAAACTTCACTACACCGATCGGCATCGGCTTCCCGAAAGCGTCGAAAAAGAGCTGAATCTGACATTCCACCCCGATGTCGAATCGATGGTCAAAGTGTGTGACGTGGTGACAATCAATTGCCCGCTACATCCTGAGACCGAGCACTTGTTTAACGACAAGCTGATCGGAAAGATGAAGCGTGGTGCGTATCTGATCAACACCGCGCGAGGCAAGATCTGCGACCGGGATGCAGTGGTTCGAGCCTTGGAGAGCGGCCAGCTTGCCGGATATGCAGGCGATGTCTGGTTTCCCCAACCCCCCCCGCAGGATCACCCGTGGCGAACGATGCCCCATCACGGCATGACGCCGCATATTTCGGGATCTTCGTTATCCGCACAGGCCCGGTATGCCGCCGGCACACGAGAAATCCTGGAATGCTGGTTCGAGGGAAGGCCCATTCGAGAGAACTATCTGATTGTTCATGAAGGCAAACTGGCCGGCGCCGGGGCGCATTCATACAGCGCCGGCAACGCAACGCGCGGTGCAGACGAAGCGGCCCGATTCAAAAAGGGATAGCTCGCACCGGCGGGCGTCCTCGGCGTCGGCGCTAATCACTTCAGGTGATCGATCAATGCCGAGGCGAATTCGCTGCATTTGACCTTGGTCGCGCCTTCCATCTGGCGGGCGAAATCGTAGGTGACGGTTTTGGCGGCGATGGTGGCGCTTAAAGCGCGGATGATCATGTCGGCGGCTTCCTGCCAGCCCAGGTATTCCAGCATCATCACGCCGGAGAGAATCACGCTGCCGGGGTTGACCACATCCTGATCGGCGTACTTGGGAGCGGTGCCGTGGGTAGCTTCGAAAACGGCGTGGCCGGTGATGTAATTGATGTTGCCGCCGGGCGCGATGCCGATGCCACCGACCTGGGCGGCCAGGGCGTCGCTGAGATAATCGCCATTGAGATTCAGCGTGGCGATCACGTCAAATTCTTCCGGCCGGGTAAGCACCTGCTGCAAGGTAATGTCGGCGATGGCATCTTTGATGACAAGACCTTCCCCAGGCTGGCCGTCGGGAATTTTGCACCACGGGCCGCCGTCGATTTCGACGGCGCCATAGCGCTCCTTGGCGATTTTGTATCCCCAGTCGCGGAACGCACCCTCGGTGAACTTCATGATGTTCCCCTTGTGGACCAGCGTGACGCTCTTTCGCTTGTGCTGAATGGCGTAGCGGATGGCGGCGTGCACCAGCCGGATGGTGCCGAGATAACTCACCGGCTTGATGCCGATGCCGACATCCACCATGGCCGGCCGCACGGGAGCGCCCATCGCCTGCAATTGCTTGAGCCATTGCTCGCAAGCCTCCTGGGTGCCGAAGCGGATTTTCTTGAAATCCTTGGGAAATTCCTTTTGCAAAAAGTCGAGAATCTTTTGCGATTCCGGCGTGCCTCCGGCGTATTCGATGCCGGCGTAAATGTCCTCGGTATTTTCGCGGAAGATGACCATTTCCACTTTTTCCGGATGTTTTACCGGCGACGGCACACCGGTGAACCAGCGCACCGGCCGCAGGCAGACATATAAATCGAGCATCTGCCGTAGAGCGACATTCAACGACCGGATGCCGCCGCCGACCGGCGTGGTGAGCGGCCCCTTGATGCCGACGAGAAAATCCTGAAACGCGGCGACGGTGTCATCGGGGAGCCAATTGCTGAATTTCTTGAACGCTTTTTCCCCGGCATACACTTCCATCCAGGCGATTTGGCGTTTGTCCTTGTAGGCCTTTTTGACGGCCGCATCGAACACGCGCACGCTGGCCCGCCAGATATCCGGGCCGGTGCCGTCACCTTCGATGAAGGGAATGATGGGATGATCGGGAACGGTGAGGGCACCGTTTTTGACGGTGATAGCTTGGCCTTCGGCGGGCACGGCGATATCTTTGAACGTTGGCATGTCGTGCAAGGTAAAAGAAAGCACGCAAGCCGTCAAAACGCGGGAGGTGCTGGTGTCGCGCTGCATATTGCTGGTGATGTTGATGTGGGTGTGCGCTTCGGCGTGGGCATCCGTTGTTGCCGTCAATCCCGACGGAACATTGCAGATTGATGGTGCAGCGGTTTTCCCCATCGGACTGACCATGGCCCCGCCGCCGGATGGGCAATCACCCGACGGCAGCCCGGCATTCCAGGAATTGTCGAAAGCCGGCGTTAACTTCATGCGTAGCGGACCTGTCGGAAGTAACTGGACGCCGCAGTATCTGAAGGAAGAAGAGCATCTGCTGGATGTCGCCGCCAAGTATCAAATGCATGCCGCTCCATGGCTGAAGGAACTGGCCGATTTTCCCGCTAGCGCTGGCGTGAAAGAAACGAAGCTTAAAGAGTTAATCAACGCGCTGAAGAATTACCCGGCGCTGGGGGTTTGGAAAGGAGCCGACGAGCCGGAGTGGGGCAAACTCCCGCCGGAGAATGTGAAGCGGGTTTATGACATCATCAAGTCGCTCGATCCGAATCATCCGATCTGGATCGTCCAGGCTCCGCGCGGCACCGTCCAATCTCTCGCCGCCTATAACCCCACGTATGACATCACCGGCACAGACATTTATCCGGTCGGCTATCCGCCCGGCGGGCACTCGCTGCTGCCCAACAAGGAAATCAGCATGGTCGGCGATTATGCCCAACGAATGCGGGAAGTGACCGGCGGCAAAAAGCCATTCTGGATGACGCTGCAAATCGCCTGGAGCGGAGTGGCTGGAAAGGGCAAAACCCTGCGATTCCCCACGTTCGCCCAGGAACGCTTCATGACCTACCAGGCGATCATCAACGGCGCCCGCGGCCTGATTTATTTCGGCGGAAATCTGCCGCAGACATTCAATGAGCGGGATGCCAAGCTCGGTTGGAATTGGACGTTCTGGGAAAGCGTGCTGCGGCCGGTGGTCGAAGAAATCGGCGCTCATGGTCCGCTGGCCCAGGCAATGCTGGCTCCGGATTCAAATCTTCCGGTGAGGGTGAATGGTCAAGGAATTGAATTTGTCGTTCGTGAAACGCCGCAGGCATTATTCATTTTGGCTTGTGATCGTGATCCGGTGAATACCGCACAGGTGAAATTCACCGGGCTACCAAGTTCGCTTGGTGATGGGCAAGTGTTGTTTGAGGAACCGCGAACGGTGAAGGCGACGAATGGTTCATTCGAAGATTGGTTTGGACCGTATGAGGTGCATGTTTATCGATTTGCTCGCTAGGTCCATCGTGGTACCGCATTGCGCATCCGAATGATGGAGTAGCTGACCGTTGAAGCCACCACGGCGTCGTGCAAGTCCCACAATGATGGCAAAACCCTGATCTCGACGCCTCGTGATGCCAACGCCGCCAGACAATCCTCGATCATCTCAACATCAATAGGCGTCACCGCGGCGGTGTTCTGAAAATATCCCGCGTTCCGATCGACGCAACGAAAGCCATCGTCGAGCATTTCGTAGCAAAAGAGTCGCGCTTGTTTCACCCGCTCAAGCCAGCACGTCTCAAAGGCGACCACGGCGTCGCTCGATCCGAGAAATCGCGCTCGATCATCAGCCGTCGTCCGTTCGCCGGCAAAAAAAGTGACCCGAGGACAATCTCGCGGCAACAGATAATTACGCAGTCTATCTTCGCTTACGGCCCAAACAGCGGAACCTTCGCCGCTTGGCGTAGGCCGTGACTCGAATCTTGTAATGCCGGATTCTTCGCTGACGTGATATAGCATCCTCCCGACCGCCTACTTTTTCATTTCGCCGGTAAATACTGTCCGCTCATCGACGAAGCAAATCGGATTGCCAAACGGATCTTCCGCATAGAAACACCTTTCGCCCCAAGGCTGCGTTTGAATCTTTTGGTCGATCCGCTTGCAAGGCAACCGTCGCGCTATCTCGAAAACTGCCTCAAGGTCTTTCACTGAAAAATAGATGTGATCCGGATTAGGTCGCGCGTCAAAATCGTCGCCATCAGCACGGGGATCGAAGCACGCCAGGATCGTGCCGCCGCAATCGAAGTAGTGTCGCCCCGAACTAACGCGCCGGCCGGTCTGGTCGAGCAACTTGCCATAGAACAAAGCCGCGGCCTCGATATCCGATACGGGAAGAATGACACGGAACAATCTGGTCATATCGCCCCTGCGTCGGTTTGCCGCTGCAGCGCAGTCATGATTAAACCCATGCCCTCTTCAATCCATTCTGCTGTCCGACTGTCCTGGATGGTGAACCAGGCGCGACGTTCTTGGGGCCAGAACGTAATCTCGAGTGTTCCCGACTCCTTTCCGCGCTTCACATGCCAGTGAATACAACCGGGAAACTTCCGGAGAGTTGCGCGGAGGGTAACGTTCAAACCGCTGTCAGCGATTGCATGGTCGATTATTCGTTCGGTCTTGCGATTCGACGCCGAAACCAATCGAATTTCAATTTCACGCATCCACGTTGTATTGCAGCCGGATCGTTCTTGTGTGTCAATTGAAGTCGAGTATGGCCTCACCTGGCGGCGTAAGTGGTCGGATGGGCCCTTCTCTGGGCGCTGCCGGCATGTAGAATTGTTCACCGTCCCCGGCGACTGCCGGACTCAAGATTGGCGAGAGCGAAAGGGAAAATCAGTCATGACTGCAACATCCGTCAAACAATTAAAAACCGTTTCCAGCAACGTGAAAAAACCATTGGAGGCGGCGCTGGATGCTGGCGGCGGTTTGCTGCGATTGGCGCCGTGTTGGGTGCCGCGGTCGTTTTTGCAGCCGGGGAAACGGCTCAAACTCGATCCAAAGGATTTGTACGCTTTTGGCCTGAACCGTGGCGGAATTGATGAACGATGGTTCGGATCGACAACGCCGGCGGCCAATGACAATCGCACGCCGGATGAGGGATTGAGTTATGTCGTGCAGGGTGGCGAGCGGTTCACCTTGGCTGATGCGGTGACGGAAATGGGAGCGGGAATCATCGGTGACGCCATTTGGAAGAAGTACAAAAAATGGCCGGTCTATTCCAAATTTTTCGACAATATGGGTCCGATTCCGCACCACATGCACCAGAGCCGGGAGCAGGCTGCCCTCGTGAAACAGGAGGGGAAGCCGGAGAGTTATTATTTTCCGCCGCAGCACAACAATACGGGGAATAATTTTCCTTTTACGTTCATGGGCCTCACGCCCGGCACAACCAAGGCGCAGGTCCGCAAGTGCCTGGAAGATTGGAACAAGGGGGACAACGGCATTCTCGATTTGTCGCAGGCGTTTCGTCTAAAGCCCGGCAGTGGATGGCTGATCGGGCCGAGCATTCTGCACGCACCCGGTTCGCTCTGCACCTATGAGCCGCAGTGGGGGTCGGATGTTTTTGGCATGTATCAATCGCTGGTCGAAGGCCGCGAGGTGCCGTGGGCGCTGTTGGTGAAAGACATGCCACCGGCCAAGCACAAGGATTTGGATTTCATCGTCGAGCAACTGGATTGGGAAGCGAACGTCGACCCGCATTTCAAGCAGAATCATTATTTGGAACCGAAGCTGCATCACGGCTCGGCGAAGGACGGTTTTGAAGACAAGTGGATTGTCTACGGCAAAGTTCGTGGCGAGCAGCTTTTCAGCGCCAAGGAACTGACCGTCTATCCCGGCCACAAAACGTCGATCAAAGATTCCGGCGCCACCAGCATCATCACGGTGCAAGGCGAGGGCAAAGCAAACAAGCTGCGGCTGAGCAGCCCGAAAATGATCGGCTTCCATGAATTGACCGAGGATGAAGTGTTCATTACCGAATCCGCCGCGAAGGCGGGGGTGAAGTATGAAAACACCAGCAGCACCGAGCCGTTGGTGATCCTGCGGTATTTTGGGCCGGAGGTGAATCCGGATGCGCCGGAGATTAAATATGTGGGGGGAGTGAAGTTGTAGTGGGGAAACCGCGGGCAAGCCCGACGGCTAAACAATAAGGACTGAATTAAATGCCCCAGGATATCAACATCACAGTTTCCGATCGTGCCGGCCGACAGTGTGCCAGTTCGGGTTCCAAGTGGGAGCCGAAGATGGGGTACAGCCGGGCGGTGCGGTACCAGGACTACATTGCGGTGACGGGCACCGTCGGCATCAAAGCGGACGGCACGTATTCCAAATCTCTCAAGGAGCAAACGCAGAGGTCACTGGAAATCATCAAGGCGGCAATCGAAGCGCTCGGCGGCAAGATCGAACACGTCGTCCGCACCCGCATGTACGTGACGGATGTCAGCAAATGGGAAGAAGTGGCGGCGGCGCACGGAGCGATGTTCGGCGAAATTCGGCCGGCGACGACGATTGTCGAAGTGGCCAAGTTGATTGACGCCGATGCGATGATCGAAATCGAGGCGGATGCGTTTGTGATGTAGGAGATGAAGCTGCGACCGCGGCCAATAATAAAGAGAATTAACCACGGATATCACAGATGTGCATGGATAGGAAAATTCTAGCTGCGTGAACTTGGGTTCTGCTCGCTCGGCGACAGGAATCGTCCGTCATTCACTTTTATCCGTATTCATCCGTGTAATCCGTGGTTAGATCATTCCTAAAACATCGTTAACTGATCCCGCTCAAAGGAAAACTTTGACTGCGGCTGATCGATGGGAATTTTGTAATGCCCGCTCCAACAGGCGGTGCAGTAATCCTTTTTTTCATGCTTC
>Ga0302176_10001066_pt1 | contig 13804 bp, 6 predicted proteins | sample I_Palsa_E1_1_FD_198787 | JGI IMG/M metagenome (GOLD analysis project Ga0302176, IMG submission 198787) | Peat permafrost microbial communities from Stordalen Mire near Abisko, Sweden - I_Palsa_E1_1 | ecosystem: Environmental > Terrestrial > Soil > Palsa > Peat permafrost | place: Sweden: Abisko...
TTGAATCTGGCGGGTAATAAACTCGCACCACCTCGCTGCGCCGTTGCATCACATTGTCGACAAACCCCGGCGCCTGGTGGCTGAAACCGTTGTGATCATTCCTCCACGCGTGGCTGGTGAGCAACACATTCAGCGACGCGAGCGGCCTGCGCCAGGGATACTCCAGGCACTCCTCCATCCACTTCGCATGCTGTGTCACCATCGAGTCAACCACCTGGGCGAATGCCTCGTAAGAAGACCACATGCCATGCCGGCCGGTCAGCAGATAGCCCTCGAGCCAGCCTTCGCAAAGATGTTCGCTGAGCACTTCCATCACTCGTCCGTCGGGAGCCAGGTGATCGTCGATCGATACGATTGGCTCCATGGTGCAACGGTCAGTAGCATCGAACGCTGCATTCAGCCGATTCGAGTTCGTCTCGTCCGGACAAAACAGCCGAAAATTGTTCGGATTCAGTTTGACGATATCGCGCAGATACTCCCCCAACTTGCGCGGCGCTTCCGCCACCACCTGGCCCGGTCCAGGAATCGACAATGCGTATTGCGCAAAGTCCGGCAGATCGAGCGTTTTCAGCACTCGTCCGCCGTTCACGTGAGGATTTGCGCCCATCCGCCGACTTCCATCGGGCGCCAGCGCCGCAAGCTCTTCGATCAGACGTCCTTCCTTGTCGAATAACTCGTCGGGTCGATACTTGCGCATCCATGCTTCGAGCAACTTCAAATGTTCCGGATTCTCGCACACGGTCGAAAGAGGAACCTGATGCGCGCGGAATGTGCCCTCAACCGGAATACCATCCACTTCCTTCGGACATGTCCAGCCTTTCGGAGTGCGCAAAACGATCATCGGCCAAGACTGCCGCGCGAACTCTTTATTTGTCCGAGCTTCCTTCTGGGTTTCCCGTATGCGCGCGTAGCAGCGATCGAGCGCACCCGCGAGAAGTTGGTGCACCTTTTCGGGCTCGTCCCCTTCCACGAAAATCGGCGTGTAGCCATGCCCCGAGAAGAACGAACTCAGTTCTTCGTCGCTCGTGCGCGCCATGACGGTAGGCCCTGAGATTTTGTAACCGTTCAAGTGCAAAATCGGCAGCACCGCTCCGTCTCTCGATGGATTCAGAAACTTCACGCCCTTCCAGCTTCCTTCCAGCGGGCATGTCTCCGCCTCGCCGTCACCGACAACGCAAGCCACAATCAGATCAGGATTGTCAAAGACCGCTCCAAACGCATGCACCAGCGAATATCCCAGCTCGCCTCCCTCATGCATGGAATTCGGCGTATGCGGCCCGCAGTGGCTGGGGATGCCGCCAGGCGTGGAAAAAGAACGAAAGAGAAGCCGCATGCCGTTGATGTCCTGCGTAATCTCAGGATGCACCTCGCTATAAGTCCCTTCCAAGTACGCGCAAGCGTTCAGCGTCGGCCCTCCGTGCCCGGGGCCTGAAATGTAAATAATATTTGCGTCTGTCTCCCGGATAAGCCGGTTCAAATGCACATAGATAAAATTTTGCCCCGCGGATGTGCCCCAATGCCCCAGCAAGCGCGGCTTGATGTTCTCTTTTACGAGCGGCTCACGGAGCAGCGGATTATCGAGGAGATAAATTTGCCCGACGCAAAGATAATTCGCGGCGCACCAATAGCGCTGCATCTTGTCCAGCAGCTCCGCCGAAAGCGGCCCATTCGGCTTCACGCCGGCAGGTTGGGTCTCAGCGCCTTGCGATTTCTTGTCGACTTCTACTGCCGTCGATAACGAGGCGTTAAATTCAAGCATCTTTGCTCCTAAACTCACACGACGAGACTGCGGCAAGAGTCTCAACGCGATTATATAAGTTTATATCGATGGGCTTTAGCGAATGTGAACAGCAGAAGAAATCGCGGCCGCGGAAATCGTTAGGACTTCGTCCACCCGAGCGTGGACAGAACATGCCGCACGATCATTAGATCTTCGTTGGTTTTTATCACGCGCACTTTTACGCCGCTTGCTGAGGACGAAATCAATGCTGCATTCGCCTCATTGCTTGAAGCATCCAAACGAACGCCTAGAAAGTCCAGACCATCGCAAATCCCCTTGCGCACAACGGCTGCGCGCTCTCCAATTCCTCCCGCGAACACAAGCACGTCCAGCCCTCCGAGCACTGCGGCATACGCGCCGATATATTTCTTCGCTCGGTAACAGAAAAGCTCCACAGCTTCCCCTGCGCGACTATCCTGTCGCATTTTCTCCAACAAGTTCCTCATGTCTCCGGACGTCCCAGAAACTCCCAGCAGCCCCGATTCCTTATTCAGCATGGTGCTCATCTCTTTCGCGGACATCTTCTTCTGCAACAAAAGATAGAGCAGCAGCCCGGGGTCTACATCACCGGAACGCGTGCCCATAACAAGCCCTTCGAGAGGCGTAAAGCCCATCGAGGTGTCGATGCTTTTCCCGTCCTTTACTGCGACCATGCTGGCGCCGTTACCGAGATGCGCAATAATCACGCGTCCGCCAGCGAGCTTCCCTTCGAGCGCTTGCAGTTCGCCCATCACGTACTCGTAGGAAAGACCGTGAAATCCATACCGACGGATTCCCTGATCATAGAGATTTCCAGGCAGGGCATACATGCGCGCAACTTTCGGAAGAGAGCTATGAAACGCCGTGTCGAAACACGCCACTTGCGGCAATTCCGGAAATCTCTTGGCGATGAATTTAATTCCCCGGATCGCCGCGGGCAGGTGGTCAGGGTCTAGCGGAATTAATTGTTCGATCTCTGTTAAGAATTCCGGAGTGATCCGCTGCGGCTCCCTGTATCGAGACCCCCCGTGAACCAGCCGGTGACCCGCAGCCGCCAGTCCGGAGAGAAAGCCGTGTTCGCCCAGCCATGCAAACAGCACTTCCAACGCGTTTTCGGGACGGCTGGAATCGACCCCGGAGTCGAGTAACGCGCTTCCGCTCGCGTCGTCAATCTTCAAGCGGTCGCCTGAATTGCCAGCTTCGTCAACTGTCATCGAAAGCAGAAGTTCTTCATGGCCCCCAGTTCCATAGAGCGCAGCCTTCAAAGTCGCAGACCCTCGATTCATGGTCAAAATGCGTCTTTGAAGTGCGGCCGTCACAAAGTCATCCTACAGGAATATCGTCCCCGATTTGATTTAACCTCGACCTAAGGATCGTGACGGAGTTGCGGGATTAGTCGGAAGACGGGCGAAACTAAGCTGGAGGAGAGCGGATATCGGAGTTTAAGCCGAGGGAAGGAAGCCGGCCCAGCCCTCAATCCCCGAAGGGATCCTCGGCTTTCCTTCCCTCTGACGTCAACACGAGTCGCACGCCAGGAACCAAAGCTATCTCACTGAAAACACTAGCCTTTGATATTGTGCGGCGGGTAAAAAATCCAAGGAACCGTCAAAATTTCCCGGCTACCAGCGCCAAAAGCGTTTCGATTTTTTGCTTTAGTTTCGACTCTCCCCGCCGCGAAATGGGCCACAACTTGACCACAGCGACGCCATCTTGCTATGTTGATAGATTACCTTGGGTGAGTTACGCCCACTGTCCGGCATTCGGCACCTTACGGCAGCAGTCCACTCTCAAGATGAGCCTAAAGAAAATCGTCATCCGGGGCGCCCGGCAACACAACCTAAAAAACATACACCTGGAGATTCCTCGCAATACCCTCACAGTGGTCACGGGGCTTTCTGGTTCGGGCAAGTCCTCGCTCGCCTTCGACACGCTTTACGCCGAGGGGCAGCGCCGCTACGTTGAATCCCTCTCCGCCTACGCGCGTCAATTTCTTGACCAGATGGAGCGCCCGGACGTCGATTCGATCGAAGGGCTTTCTCCTTCTATCGCCATCGAACAGAAAACCACCACGCGGTCCCCGCGTTCGACTGTAGGCACGATTACCGAAATATACGACTACCTGCGGGTGGTCTACTGCGCCATCGGCACGCCTCACTGCCCCAAGTGCGGAAAGCCCATCGCCCGCCAGTCCACGGAACAGATTGTGCAGGCGGTTTCGGCACTGAAACCGGAAGAACGCATCATGGTGCTGGCCCCAGTGGTGCGAGGCCGCAAGGGCGAATACAAAAAAGAACTCGAAAAATATGCCAAGGAAGGCTACGTCCGCGCGCGCGTCGATGGCGACCTCGTGAATCTGGACGAACCCATCCCGCTGGACCGGCGGAAAAATCACACCATTGAAATTGTCGTTGACCGCCTGCTACTGAAAAACGGAGTCGCACAGCGCCTCGAGCAATCGGTGGAAACCGCGTTGAAGCTTACTGGCGGGCTCGTGACCATTGCAGTCGTCGGTGGCGAAGAACATGTGTATTCCGAAAAGCTCGCTTGTCCGGATTGCGGCATTTCCGTTCCGCAGCTCGAACCACGATCGTTTAGTTTTAATTCTCCTTACGGTGCTTGCACCGAATGCCATGGCTTGGGCTCGAAATATGATTTCGACCCGGCCAAAGTGATCGTGGATTGGAGCAAGCCGCTTTTTGAGGGAGGACTCGGTCCTGGCTCGGGCTCGGGCTCCTTGCAGCGTACGTTGCGCATTGCCGCCGCCGCCCATGGGTTCGATCTCGATACCCCGTTCGAAAAGTTGCCGCGAAAAACACAAAACTTGATACTCCACGGCAATCCTTCCAACGGAGGTTCGAGCAAGGGTCTCAACTTCCAAGGCGTTCTGGGCCATCTCGAGAGCAATTTGGAAGAGTCCAGATCAGACAACTATCGCGAATGGATCGCGCAATACTTGTCTCCCGCTCCTTGCGCCGCTTGTAATGAGCGCCGCCTGCGTCCCGAGAGCCTGGCCGTAAAAATCGCGGGCCTCTCCATCGCAGCCTTCACCTCGTTACCGCTGTTGCAAGCGCGTGCCGCCGTCGACAAAATCCGTGGCCAGCTGACTCTCCGGCAGAGGAAAATCGCCGGCCGTCCGCTAAGCGAAATCGCTGAGAGACTCGAGTTCCTTCTTAACGTTGGTCTCGGTTACCTTACTCTGGATCGCTCAGCAGCAACTCTTTCGGGTGGGGAAGCGCAGCGGATACGCCTGGCCACACAAATAGGCTCGCGCCTGCGCGGGGTCCTTTACGTACTTGACGAACCGTCCATCGGCTTGCACGCGCGTGACAATGGCCGTCTGCTCAGTACGCTCGAAACCTTGCGGGATCTCGGCAATACCGTTCTGGTTGTCGAGCATGACGAGGAGACTATTCGTCGCGCAAATTATGTGGTGGATCTGGGCCCCGGTGCGGGAAAAGCCGGCGGACATTTAGTAGCGGCCGGACCGCCCGATGAAATCGCAGCGAATCCTAACTCCCTAACCGGCCAATATCTCTCAGGGAAAGTTACGATTCCGGTCCCCGAGCACCGTCGCAGTCCAAATGGAAAATCCCTCATAATTCTCGGTGCGCACGGCAACAATCTAAAAAATATTGACGTCACTTTTCCGCTGGGGCTTCTGACCGTCGTAACCGGAGTCTCGGGTTCGGGAAAGTCCACACTCGTAAATGACATCCTCTACCGTGCATTGGCCGCCAAACTTTATCGCTCCATGGAAAAGCCCAGCGCCCACCGCGCTATCGATGGAATCGAGCACATTGACAAGGTCGTTCAGATCGACCAGGCGCCCATAGGCCGCACGCCCCGTTCGAACCCGGCCACCTACACCGGAGTTTTCGCGCCCATTCGCGAAATCTTTGCCATGCTGCCCGAATCGCGCGAGCGCGGCTACCGTCCCGGCCGGTTCAGCTTCAACGTGAAAGGCGGTCGCTGCGAAGCCTGCCAGGGCGATGGGCTGCGCCGAATCGAAATGAATTTCCTGCCCGATGTTTACGTCACTTGCGAGGTCTGCCGCGGCAAGCGCTATAACGCCGAAACGCTCGCGGTCCGTTACAAAGGCTATTCCATCTCCGACTTGCTGGACCTTCCTATCGAAGACGCGCTGAAAGTGATGGAAAACATTCCCTCGATTCAGCTGAAACTGCAAACGCTGGTCGATGTCGGTCTCGGTTACATTCAACTGGGCCAATCGGCGACCACGCTTTCCGGCGGCGAAGCGCAACGCACGAAGCTCGCCCGCGAACTCTCTCGCCGCCAAACGGGCCGCACGCTTTATATTCTCGACGAGCCCACCACCGGCTTGCATTTCGATGACGTTAAAAAATTGATGGGCGTGCTGAATCGCCTGGTTTCTCTGGGCAACACCGTCCTAATCATCGAACATCATCTCGACGTGATTAAGCAGGCCGATTGGATCATCGATCTCGGCCCCGAAGGCGGCGAGGACGGTGGCCGCATCGTCGCGCAAGGAACGCCCGAGCAGGTTGCGCGCGTGAAGAAATCTTACACGGGCCAGATCCTAGCCCGCGCATTCAACGTGAACGGATCGAATGGCATTCTAGCCAACGGAAAGCGCGCGAGCTGAAAGATGTCGATGAATCCTGACGAAAACAATTTGTTCGAGCAAGAACCCGCGCCGTCCTCCAATCAATCCCGAGCGGTTGACTCTTCGCTGGTCGCCTCGTCTGCTGAGACATCGCAGGCCCAATCAGCCAACGTTGCAGGGGCGCCTGGCACCGTGATATATCTTCCCCCCGTCGTCGATCCCGTCCCCGAAGATTTTCGTGTGCCCTGGGGTTGGGCAGATTTAGCCGCCTTCGTGGTACTCGCAATCGCAGGTTTTGTCCTTCTCAGCCTGTTGATCAGCACGGGCCTTGCGATATCGGGCGTTGACATTCGCCGCCTCCAAAAGTCTCCGCACGAAGTAATTCTGCTAAACATACTGATTCAAGTGATTCTCGATTTAGGACTGCTCGCCTATCTCGCGGTTCAGATGCGTGCGCGATTTCGTTCGCCTTTCTGGCGCACCATCGGCTGGCGCAAACTTGAGACGGGGCGGTTCCCGCGGGCCGCTATTTATTTTGGACTGATCCTTGCCGGTTTTTTCCTGTCAATAATCGTCTCGCTGGGTTCCGCGTTATTTCCCCCCAATAAGGATTTGCCCATAGAAGTCCTGTTTCAGGATCGCAATACAACGCTTTTGTTTATGCTAATCGCAGTTTTCCTCGCTCCTGTGGTTGAGGAGACCATCTTCCGCGGCTATATTTATCCCGTAATCGGTCGCAGCTTTGGAATGGTCTGGGGTATCGTGGCCACTGGGACGCTTTTTGGCCTGTTACACGCCGAGCAGTTGTGGGGTGGGTGGGGTCAGATCGCTCTGCTGATTTTCGTCGGAATTGTGCTCACATTCGCGCGCGCCTTTTCGCGATCTGTCCTCACAGGTTTTGTGATTCATACGAGCTATAATTCAGTCCAGGTGATCGGTGTGCTTATTGCAACGCACGGCCTGCGTCATATGTCGGGTCTGCATTAATCCTATTCGAACCGGCATTTAGAAAAGCTGAGCTTCTCGGAGATAGCAATTGCACACGGTTGAACCAATTCGCTGGACGTCCGAAGGCGTCGTTCTGCTGGACCAACGCAGGCTGCCCAGCGAAGTAATCCATCACACCTACACCGATTATCGTGTTCTCGCCGAGGCTATCAAAGATATGGTCATTCGCGGAGCGCCGGCCATCGGTGTTGCCGCCGCGATGGGCATCGCGCTCGCTGTTCAGAGGTCTAGCGCAAAATCGATCGGAGAGTTGCGCGCCGAGTTCCCAGTCATTTGCGAAACGTTCGCGCACACGCGTCCCACCGCGGTCGATTTATTTTGGGCTATCGAGCGCTTCAAACTTCGATTCGAAGAGCTTGCGCGCCCGGCTTCCAAAGACGAAGCGGCAACCCTGGAACGGATCCGCACAGAACTGGTGAAGGAAGCCCTAAAAGTCCACGAAGAGCGCCGCGAAGGTGACAAAAGCATCGGACGCTTCGGCGCCGAACTCCTGCCGAAGAGCGGCCGCGTCATGACCCAGTGCAACGCCGGCGCACTCGCAACCGCCGGCATCGGCACCGCCCTGGGAGTCATCCGCATGGCCATCGAAGGCGGCTACCGCATTGAAGTGATCGTCCCGGAGACCAGGCCATATCTGCAAGGCTCGCGCCTCACTGCCTGGGAACTTCACCAGGACCGCATCCCCCTCACTTTGATCACCGACAACATGGTCGGCCATTTCTTGAAGACCGGCGGCGTGGGAGCCGTAGTAGTAGGGGCTGACAGAATCGCGCGTAACGGCGATACCGCCAACAAAATCGGGACTTACGGAATCGCGGTTATCGCGCGTGAAAACAGCGTGCCGTTTTATGTAGCTGCACCACTTTCCACCATCGACTATTCCCTCTCTTCCGGCGACCAAATTCCCATCGAAGAACGCTCGCAGGAGGAGGTTACGCACATGGCTGGCGTGCGCATTTCACCGGAGGTTCGTGCGGCGCACCCCGCCTTTGACGTCACACCCGCGCGCTACATCACCGCCATCATCACCGAACGCGGCGTAGCCCGCCCACCATTCGAAGAATCGCTAAATAAATTAGCGACTCCTCACTGAGTCAATTGGCCTGCGCTTCTTAAGAGCCGGAAACTTTCCCGCGTCAGGCGAGACAAGTATTTTCTTCTTCAATCGCAGTGGTATACTGTGTGGAAATTCGGCCGGACGGAGGTGGCTGTGTCCCGGCTTTACGTCTCAATGTTCGTACTGGCCTTGATTCTGGTAATCCCTCAGAATGCCTTCGCCCAAGTCCTGGGCGGAAATGGTAACGATCCTGTGAGTCTGACCGGCACGGTTTATTCCGAGAAATCAAAACGTCCGATCGACCAAGCTGCCGTTCGCTTGTGTGACACCGGCGGTAACTTGATTGAACAGACCATAACCACGGATTCTGGACAATTTGATTTCCGTGGAATTCGTCGCTCCAATTACATCCTGACTGTCGATGCTCCTGGTTATCAGGCAGATACCTTGCATGTCGAACTGAGCTTTTCCTCGGACCGTGGCATCTCAATTTACCTGAATCCCAACGCCGGCGATCCGGGGCCCGTGTTTTCCGCTGCAAATATTTCAGCTCATGAAATGTCTATGCCGCAAAAAGCTCGTGATTTACTGGCATCGGGTGAAAAGAAACTGTATTCGGACAAGAACCCGCAGGCAGGTCTCGCGGATCTTCAACAAGCCGTTTCGGTCGCTCCTGGCTTTTACGAGGCCTATTACCAGATCGGCATGGCGTATTTGACTCTTGGAACGCGAGATGAAGCGGAGAAGAGCTTTCGCAAATCTGTCGAAGTGAGTAATGATAAATATGGCGAACCGGTTATCGGACTCGCCTCGTTTTTAATAGATACGGGAGATACAGCGCAAGGTGAAAAAATGATCCGGCACGGACTCGAGTTGAGTCCGAACGACTGGTTTGGCCACTACCAACTCGGTCGCATCCTCTTCACCGAAAGCAAAGTCGCGGATGCCGAGAAATCAGCAGAGCAAGCCAGGTCTCTTGCTCCAAATGCCGCAATTGTCTATCGCCTCCTTTCCAACATCCATCTGAGCCAAAAAAACTACGCGGCCCTGATACAGGACCTCGATGCTTATATTAAATTGGATCCTGATAGTGCGGCCGGAATCAGAGCTAAAGAGATCCGTAAGCAGGTACAGGAAAACTTCCCTACGGACAAGCTAACTCCCGCGGTGAGCCCAACGCACTGAAGTTGTAGCCGCAGTTGATGAGCCCGCAAGTGCCCCACACACACATCGAAACAGGTGAGACGTGGCGCCGTTGGAAGCTTGCCCAGGCGACGTTGAACAGCCACTTCGGCCACGAGTTGGAAAATAGCAGGCGAATATGCCAAAAAAAAGGGGCGGCCTTGGAAGGCCGCCCCTTTTGCCGAGTTAGAGTTCAGTTAGAACGTGAACTTGGCGATTAGCTGAAGGATGCGAGCATCCGCCAAGGAACCCGCGAACGAACCATACGGCGTGGTCGGTGGGCTAACGGTCGAAAAGATAGTCCCAAATGCCCCGCCATAGTTCGTTGCGTTACCCGGAACTTGGAAGTTCGGGTGGTTCAGGACGTTGTACGCGTTTGCGCCGAGTTGCAGGCCCAACCGCTCTGTGAGCCGGAAATTCTTCCGGAGACTGAAGTCCGTGTTGAAGTAGTTCGGCCCGCGGAATGTATTTCGCACTTGGTTCCCGAACCCGGTTGGCGCGGGGTTATTGCAGACATTTGCTGGCGTGCCATTGGGATTGCAAGGCCCATTAGCATTCGAACCGGTTGTGATTGCCGGATTCGGCTGACCAGCGAACTGAGCCAGGTTGAAGCATTGCACGCCTGGACTCTTGCAGGACGAAGCGACTGCTGTGATCGGCTGCGCCAACAATGTTCCAAAAGCACCGCCGGTACTTGAAAACGCCCCTGCAGCGTCAATAGGATCCTCTATAGAGAACGGGAGCCCGGTGTGGTAATACACCGTCCCGGACATAATCCAGCCGCCAAGCGCCGCATCAATCAAGCGATTTTCGCTATGGAACGGCATTTGATAGAGGTAGTTCCCAGTGAGATTGTGACGCAAGTCGTAATCTGCGTTTGAATAATTGAGGTTCCGGAGGTTGTTGGGACTGAGTTGCACTAGGACTTGCGGGTAAAACACGGTGTACGGCAGCACTCCGCCATTCGAAACATCGTCTAGCGCGTGGCTATAGGTGTAATTTAGTCGGCCCATGAACCCGTGCCAGTTGTTCTGCTGAATCGAAAGCGTGATGCCATTGTAGTTGGAATACCCCGAGTTGTTTAGGCTCTGGACGTTCGACACACGCGGGTCAGGAGAAGCTGTGGGAAGATTCCCGAAACCCGAGGCGTTAAACGCGTTCGGCCAAGGATTTTGGATTAGCAAGTCGTATCCGCGATTGCCGACATAGTTGGCGGATACCACGGTCGAGCGGCCGATGGTGCGCTGGACCTCCAAGTTCCATTCGGTGTACTTCGGATTAATCAACTTGCCCACGCTTTGCAGGTTCGGCACCTGACCGGCGCAGCCCGGAGTTGTGTTGAAATCGGCCAGCGTTCCACCCGTATGGTAAACAGATTGGAAGGCTGTGTTACAGCCCGTGACTCCGTTTTCAGCAGAACCAGGATCCGTGAACGCGAAATTGCTGCCTGGGAGGGTATAGGTGAACGACGTGACTTGCGGAAAGTTCGTCGTAAATCGGTCTAGGATGAAGCCCGGATACAGATCGGAGAACTGCCCGATGCCGGCGCGAATAACCGTCTTGTCTCCAAACGGCGTCCAGGCAACTCCAATCCGAGGCTCAAACACGACCCTCTCAACGCCCGGAAGAATGCTATGCGATCCGGGATTGGTAATGGTGTCGAACGGCAGATTAGGATTGTGACTCATTTGCTCGAACGGAACTATTGGAGCTGAGCCGCAGTCCGTTTGGCAAGCGCCACCCGAGTTTCTGTCAGCTCGGAGGGCGAGTGTCAGCTTCAGCTTTGAATTGATCCGGTACTCATCCTGGAAATACAACCCAAAGCTATAGAACGCGATGGGCTGGCGCAAATTAATAGCGAACGACTGTGAGAGAGCATCGGTCGCAGTTGCCAGCCCTCCCGGGTTGAGGACATCATTGGCAAAGTCATTCGCGAATATAGAAACGGCCGGAACCGCGCCTTCGCTTGCCGTATAGTCGCTCACATCATCGCGGCGGAAGTTGATGCCCATCTTGAAGCTGTGATTTCCGCGAGTGACCGACAAATCATCTACCACGCCCCACTGCGTGACGTTGCGGCCTTGTGGCCAGATCGAGCCGTCGGCGCAACCTGAGCCAAGGCAGGCCATGGGTAGGTCACCTATGGAGAATATCCCAGGAAATGACGCCAACGCTGCGGGCTGGTTCGGGCTTTGGAAGATCGCTGAGTACCACAAGACCGATCCAACGATGTTATTAACCACATTGGGGCTGAAAATGTGCGTGTAGTTCAGTTGCCCTTCATCTTGAGGCTGAATGCTGTGAATGTTAAACACCGGACTGATCGGGTCGGTAAGTGTCGGTTGTGTACCACGGTCGAACTTTGTGCGCCCGTAGACCTTATTGTTCTCGTTGACGTTCCAGTCCACGCGTCCGGAAAGCAGCCACTCCTGGTTTCCGTTCGGGCTGCTCTGGAATACGTTTCCAAGGCAAGCGTCGCTCTGGCCGCCTTGGCTAATCCCAGATCCAGCAAGCGAGCCGCAACTGGCGGCTTGAGGATTGGCGTTAGCGGCTGCGTAAGCGGGCGAAGCGTTATACAAGTTAAAGATGTTCTGATAGAAAGGCAGCGCTGTCACCGACGTCGGTAGCGTTGCAACATTACCCAACACGAAATTCTCAAAGGCGGTCGTGGGATACCACGTGAGACCGCCGGAAGCCAGGGAGTACCGGAGTCCTTCTGTGTTTACAAAGAAGAACACCTTATCTTTTATGACCGGTCCGCCGATTGAGGCTGCCCACTGATTGTTTATCTCACGGCTATAGCCGTTGAAGTAGTCGTCGGCATTCATTCCGCCTGCGTTGTAGTAGTACACGGCATCGCCGTGGAAGGCATTACCGCCGGACTTGGTTGCGTAGTCGATCTGCGCCCCTGCCTGACGGCCGTATTGACCCGTGTAGGCGTTGCTGACGACCGCGACTTCTTGAATCTCGTTCGAGCCCAACAGTAGGTTGCTAGCTCCCGAGTTGTTCAAGTTCAGGAAGGGGTCGTTGTAGTCGTTGCCGTTAAGCGTAAAGAGGTTCGCCGTACCCGGCAATCCGAAGGCGCTGAAGTTTCCATATCCACCACCTGTAGTGTTCATGGCTACACCCGGCGCAGTCTGCGCGATGTTCGTCAGGTCGCCACCAGGATTCGGAAGGTTTTCGATTTCAGCGGTTTCAATGCTGGTGGAAATATTAGCGTTTTCCGTCTGCAGCATCGCGCCTTGTCCCGTCACTTCGACGGTGATCGAACCGCTACCGAGCTCCAGTCTCACATTGAATACCAGCGTTTCGCCGAGCGCGACGCTCACAGACTCGGTAGTCTGTTTGAAACCCGAGCGCACCACGGTCAGGCTATAATTGCCCGGCTTTACAAGCCCGAAGGAATACGCACCGGTTGCAGTGGTTTCAGCGGTGAGCGCTGCACCGGTTGCGGTGCTCGTTAACGTCGCCGTAGCGCCGACAATGACCGCGCCCGAAGGATCAGTCACGGTGCCGGTGATGGCTCCGGTAACCACGCTCTGCGCCCTGGAAATGCTGGGCAGCAGGAGTAACAGCGCCGCGAATACAGCGACGAGAAAACGCTTCCAGTTCATACAGCCTCCTAGAGATTTAACTGAGAAAATTGGTGAAAACCTGCTGAACATCAAATTGCCCCCATGCCACGATAGCTCTACCCTGGCGTACCCTATCGCACGTTCAGTTCCATGTAGGTGCAATAATATATTGTTCAAAATCAGCATGTTACGCGAGAGCAAAATTTCGTAATGTATTCCATATACCATTTTCCATATCCGTACATATGAAACCGGATGTTCTGCTGGGTCCTGGAACCCTCCGTCGAGGTTCGTTGAGGAAGGACGTTCGACCGACTCTTGTGCCGACCATATTAATAATGAGGCGCTCGCGGCCCCTTGATTTCTCACACTGAGCACGCCGGGGCGTTTCCTCTTGTTTTCCGCATTGACATTTGGATCTACGGCACAAAAATTCTGGTATTTTTCTTCCGGCACTTCCGCGCAGGCGTGCACAATTTTTTTCGTAGGATTATTGCTTGACTCTGAAATTGTGTTTCTGTAGGATGGGGGTTCGTCTGTAGTTCTTCCAGTTGACCTGGGAGTACCTGCTCTTTGACAATCGGATGATACATGCCAGAACCCGTTTGGTTACTGCTTTGTTCCAAGTGTACCGGAGC
>Ga0302176_10001068_pt1 | contig 13801 bp, 10 predicted proteins | sample I_Palsa_E1_1_FD_198787 | JGI IMG/M metagenome (GOLD analysis project Ga0302176, IMG submission 198787) | Peat permafrost microbial communities from Stordalen Mire near Abisko, Sweden - I_Palsa_E1_1 | ecosystem: Environmental > Terrestrial > Soil > Palsa > Peat permafrost | place: Sweden...
ATTGTTCTTTTTCTCTTAATTCTATAATCTGGGGTGGGCTCGAACCACCGACTTATACGTTATCAACATATCACTCTACCAATTGAGTTACCAGATTTGTATCATCTATTCTCAGAATGTTATTTAAATAATTTTTAAACCGCCAAAACTTGGACCAAAAGTCCGACTAAAACAGAATTCATTCAATAGCCGCCAGGTTCAAACCAATGGTCCGTCCTGGTGGAGATAATCTATAATATCTATTACTTATATATTATTCCCTATCATCCCATTCTATTTTAGCCGCCGGGCTCAAACCGGTGGCCCCGGCGGAGAATGAAAAAGAGTCCTGATTGGAGCGAATATAAGAATTTGTCTATTTACAAAAGCCCAATGACCGGAATTCTATTCCGGGTTATTAGGGGAAAATACAAATTCAGAAATACAGGAGAGGTAGGATTTGAACCCACTACCGGGATTTTGGAGATCCCTATTTTACCAATTAAACTACACTCCTATTTATTTTTAGAGTCCACAGATCGAGAACCAGGGCTATATTTCCATAATCATTGGATTTTATTTAATAAATAACTCATCCCAGGAATCGAACCTGGATTTGGGTATTAGAAGTACCCTGTTCTATCCATTGAACTAGACGAGCTTTAATGATCTTGATTAGATTGGTGATCAGGAACGAGTCAAATAATTCTACTTCTTTTAAATAAGAATTAAGGTTATTCTAAAAAGGATTGAATTATTTTTCACTTGAAATATCCATTAGAGTGTTTTCAATAATACCAATACCTGGAACTAAGATTAAGAACCAAGCAAAGTAGAATCCAGTAGACCATTGACCAAGAGTAATAAATGGCTCTTCTACATGTTGACCACCACACCAGAATAGGATTAAGAAGTTTACAACAAATAGCCAGTAAGCCATTTTCATTAATGGTCGGAATGCAGAACCTCTAATTCTAGATGTATCTAATACAGGCATTGCTAATAGAATTAAAATAGCACCAATCATAGCTACTACACCTCCTAGTTTATCAGGAATCGATCTTAAGATCGCATAGAATGGTAATAGATACCACTCTGGTACAATAGATGGTGGTGTTTGCATTGGGTTAGCTGGAATATAGTTATCCGCATGTCCCATTGCATTAGGTGCATAAAATAAGAATAAAGATAATACTAAGAAGAATAAGAACCATGATACCATATCTTTGAAAATGAAATATGGATGCATATATACTCTATCCGCATTTCCTGTTACTCCTAAAGGATTATTTGATCCATGCTCATGTAATGCCATGAAATGCATAACTACTAGAGCAGCTAAGATAAATGGTAATAGGTAATGTAGACTGAAGAATCGATTTAAAGTAGCATTATCTACTGAATATCCTCCCCAAATAAATTCTACTAAATCTTTACCAATCCAAGGGATAGCTGATAGTAAGTTAGTAATTACAGTTGCACCCCATAAAGACATTTGTCCCCATGGTAATACATATCCTAAGAATCCAGTAATAATCATTACTAGGAAAATAATTACACCAATTGACCATAATGCAACTCTTGGAGCTTTATATGAACCATAGTATAAACCTTTACCAATATGTAGATAAACAAAGAAGAAGAAGAAAGAAGCTGTATTCGCATGAAGATATCTAATCATCCATCCGTAGTTTACATCTCTCATAATATGCTCTACACTAATAAATGCTAAATCAATAGTAGGAGTATAATGCATTGCTAAAGTAACTCCTGTAGCAATTTGAATAACAAGACAAAATCCTAATAAAGATCCAAAATTCCACATATAAGAAATATTTGAAGGTTGAGGTGAATCAATTAAATAGCTATTTACAATACTTAAAAATGAATTACGTTTTAGTAATTTCATAATATTAAAATGAAATTTTAGTATAACCTTATACAAACCATTTTGACGGATTGTATAAGAATAAAATGAAACAAACAAATTACAGAATCATTAAAGTGATTCTCCATAAATGAAACGAATCATTTAAATCTCCGCTGGGGCCACCGGTCTGAGCCCGGCGGCTAATTATTTAGACCCTTAGGGCAAAGCCCCTTCGGGCTTTCGTTTATTTCATTTGAACTTAATATACATGATAAAAGATCATCATGTATAAAAACACTTTCTAAATATAAACCGTTTATACTTTTGTTATACTAGAAATGAGTATTTAGAAAAATTTCATTGACATAAAATTTCTTATCCTCCGCCGAGACAGGCCATCGGTCTGAACCCGGCGGTTATACATAATTTACATTACATAAGGACTTATTGATTTTTTATCCAGGATCGATTGAAAATTCAAATCTTCCTTATGTAGACTCAGTCTCCCGAGTTTTAATAAGAAATAAATTGATATCCTGAATCTTCCATATAAATTCGAGATTTGAAAAATCGATTTATTGAAAGAAATCATTCTTTTAAGAAGAATTCCGAGCACAATGCTCCGGAGATATTAAAAACTTATATGATGAATATAAGTTTATAGAGAATCTATTCTAATCTCAATGAATTTCTTCATCAAGATATCTTCCTTAATGGAAGTTTATTCGATTCATTATTTAAAAGAATTTAAACGTTTACACGCAGAACTATTGAACATAACAAAATCATTAATCTTACTTATACTTTATTTATAACGTAATTCCCCTAATTTTAATACTATAACCTCTTGATAGAATGTTAAATTCGAAACCAAAAATGAATGAACTTTTAGTTTGTTCTTATTGGGCTAGGTACTTTAAAGATGAATACTGGAAGCTAATTAGCCACCGGTCTGAGAAGTTAAATAAAAGAAAGATAAACAATAGATGTATATCTAGGTATTGCACTTAAATCATTCAATTTATCAAATAGTTCCCTACAGAGAATAAAAGAAGTGAATCTCTTAAGTCCCCGGTCCCGACCGCATCAGAGACGAGAGTGAAGTTAAGAATGGATAGATGCCCGAATCGGTAAGGAAGTAGTTTGCTAAACTATAGGATATTTTATCCTTGTGGGTTCAAGTCCCGCTCTATCCAATATTATGTAGTTATTCTACGGAACATTGTGTTCTAGGTCTCTCGAAGTCCCAGCCTAGGGGCTAAATTAAGAGAAGGTCCATTTCTCTTTGATCATAATGAAAGGTATTCATTATAGACAAAGAAAGCCGCCTGGCTAAGACCGGTGGTCCGCCCTGGCGGAGAATGAAAATTTCTTCTCTCTATTTTCTTCGATTCAATAAAACGGAGCAGACCGAATTCGAATCGGTACCTTCTTACGTGACAAGCAAGGACTCTACCAGTTAAGCTACTGCTCCTTAAATCCATTGAATTCATCTCGTTCCTGGTCCCCGGCCCTGTGGGCCGGGGACTAAATGAGGAGTAGAAGACTTGAACTTCTAACCATTAATGTGTAAGATTAACGCTCTACCAATTGAGCTAACTCCTCTAACCTATTGTCTATAAAGGTCAGATTAAATAAACATTTTGAATGTCTATCTATTTCTTATATTTGAGTCATTCATTATTGACCTTGTCCTCCGCCGGGGCAGGCCACCGGTCTGAGCCCGGCGGCTAAGAAGATATTTTAAAGGTAAATTTCATAACTGAAAAATGGGTGAAAACCCGGGATCGAACCGGGAACCGTTAGTACCACAAACTAACGCTCTACCAATTGAGCTATTTCCACCGTAGAATTGAATTCTGAATCGTTTAATCCCCGGCCCCACAGGGCCGGGGACCAGGGACGAGTCTAATAATCTATTCCCCGGAGCACAGGATTCCAGGCCCCTCGGACTGGGGTCCCAGCCCGGAGGCTAAATAACGTTTCAGAGGACTTGAACCTCTACCAACAAGAGTCGAAATCCTGTGCTCTATCCATTAAGCTAGAAACGCGTCGCAACGCGTTTCCGGAAAAGATCAACAAAGTTGAGTTTTCTAGAAACGCTTTTCTAATATAAAAAAGACGTTTCCGGAAAAGATTTTGTAAAAAGTTTTCTAGAAACGCTCGAGAGAGCGTTTCCGGGAGGCCACTTCGAAGAAGTGGGTCCTAGAAACGCATTTTCATGAAAATGCTGTTTCAGGATGACCCAGTTGAAAACTGGGTATCTAGTCCTAGAAGGACTACCTTCGGGGACAAGCCCCTCAGGCTAGAAACGATCACTAGAATGTTTCCGGGATCCCGGGAACGCATATTTATTTATTATATAATTTTTTACATATTACGATTGGCAGGACTTGAACCTGCACGATATTACTACCAATTGAACCTAAATCAATCATGTCTACCAATTCCATCACAATCGTTAATAATTAAATCTAGAAACGCGTCGCGACGCGTTTCCGGGATTCCGTCCCGCAGGGACGGGTCCTAGAACTCGATTTATTAGCCGCCGGGCTCAGACCGGTGGCCTGCCCCGGCGGAGATTTTGATTTTCCACTTAAGGTGGATCATTTATTCTAATTCGGTGGCTATTGATTATGAAAATCAATGTTACTTATAAATCCTAATTTGAATGGGTTTCATTCCAGAATATTATTAAAGGTATCTAATAGAGAGATAACTCTCAGATATAACCATTCGACCACTCGTTCCCGAACGGTCACCTTGTTACGACTTCAAACTAGTCACTCATTGTCCTTGGATTTTACAATCTTCAGGTACAACTTGTTCCCAGCCTGTGACGGGCAGTTAGTAGATCTTGAAGCGTTAATTTCACCGGGACATGATGATTCACCGATTACTAGCAATTCCTATTTCAAGAGGGCGAGTTACAGCCCTCTATTCGCAAAGAGAAATTTTCGAGATTATCTCCAAGTTACCTTATTGAATCTTTCTGTATTTCTCATGGCGGCACGTCTGTAGCCCACTCCATAAGGGCCATGAGGGCTTGTCTTAGTCCTAATTATTCCAATTTATCATTGGATGCTCGATTAGAAGTTAACTAATCGCAAGGGTTTTGTTCGTTATGCGGACTTAACCTTAGATCTCACGACACGAACTGAAGACAGCCATGCAACGCCTGTGTAGCATTCAAGGAGTGGTAAGATGTTGTGTGGATCATCACATTAAACAACATGCTTCACTGCTGGTTTTCAAGACCCTCTATACTTTTGGGTTTCAACCTTGCGGCAGTACTCCCCAGGTGGAGTGCTTTAACCTACGTTTATAAACTGATTCGAAACCAATTTAAGGCACTCATCGTTTAGGGTATGGACTACACGGGTCTCTAATCCGTTTTGCTCCCCATACTTTCGTACCTCAGCGTCAGTATTTAGTTAGAAAAAAGCCTTCGCCTTAAGCGGTCTTCCGAGTATCAACAGATTCCATCCCTACTCTCGGAGTTCCTTTTTCCCCCATTATACTCTAGTCTCATAGTTACTGAATAACTCTTGCTCATTTCGTTTGATATTATTCAGTCTTATGAAACTGCCTACGTACCCTTTAGACCCATTCATGATGAATAATGCTTACCCCTCTCGTATTACCGCGACTGCTGGCACGAGATTGGTCGGGATTAATAGAAAAGTACAGTCATTATCCTCCTTTTCGTTAGGACTTTATCAAATTAATGTATCCATCCTTCTAGGTGACTGGTTCAGCCTTTCGGCCATTGACCAAGATTCCGCACTGCTGCCGAGACTTTGCTCGTGTGGGCCTTTTTCATTCCCACTGTGGTTGATCATCCTCTCAGACCAACTATGGATCATTGGCTTGGTAAGCCGTTACCTTACCAACTACCTAATCCATTCAATAGGTACATCCATAGGCGAACTAAATCGTTTCGTCTTTTCAGACTTATTTGATATTCCATCAATCCTATGGGTAGCTTGCCTATTCATTACTCACCCGTTCGCCATGCCAGAATAAATTCCGCATTCGACTCGCATGTGTCAAGTCCCTAGATAGCATTCACTCGAAACTAAGTTTAAATTCTTACTTGCCATTCCAATGTTAATCATCGGAAATTTAAAATCTTATTGTTACTTATATAATGATCCTAATTTGAAAGAGATTAAGACCTTTAATAATATTCGATGGGTCTCTATTCTATTCTCCGCCGGGGCGGACCACCGGTCTAAGCCCGGCGGCTTTTGAGATAGTAGAATATTATCAATCGAAGCCCAGAATGGAATCATACAAAGGATAATTCCATTTCAATTCATTTTCTGGGCTGGGAAGGCTCGAACTCCCATTAGTCGACATCAAAAGTCGATGACTTACCAATTAGTCAACAGCCCAATACTTATTATTAAAATAAATAAAATGCTGGCCAGAGGAATCGAACCCCTATTTCCCCGATTACAAATCGAATGCATTACCAATTATGCTAGGCCAACTCAAAATTCCCTGAATTTTGAATCCATAAAGAAATCTGGATTGAATCAATCATTAGACCCCGGCACTTATCGTCACGGGGAAAGACATTTAGGGAGTATAAAAAATATCAGGTTGGTAAGATTTGAACTTACACTATTTTACACCCAAAGTAAATGCCTTACCAGATTAGGCTACAACCTGTTTATAGAATTTTCCCTCCGCCAAGACGGGCTACCGGTCTGAGCCCGGCGGCTATGAATAACCCGTTTACCGGGCTATAAAAAGAGAATCCTTCTCTTGTCCTTGGCCCCCAGTCCAATTAGGACTGAGAATAAGAAAATGAATGGAGATAGCCGGACTTGAACCAGCACTACTCATATGCAAAACGAGCTCTCTACCAATTAAGAAATATCCCCAAATTCCTCTTATATAGAGGTTCCTATACTTATAAATTGAATTTATTTGTTCAAAATGGAATCCTCCCCTTAGGGAAAGGGAGAATTCCAGACTCGAATCTTTTGAATCCTTTAGTCCCGGGGGGCCTAAGACCCTCGGGGCAAAAACCCCTTCGGGCTTTAGGGTTATAATACTTTTTATTATTTTAAGTATATTTAATAAGGAGATTTATTTTGAAAACTCGTGCCCGGTCCCCGGCCCTGTTGGGACAGAGATCTAAGCCGTTTTTTTAGAAGGAAGTAATAATACAGCCCATAATAATAATAAGAATAATCTAGGATCTCCTACGTAGAAAATTAAAGTGATAAATACGATTAAACCACTGAAAATATACATAGCGTAAGATGGAATGAATCCAGTATCTAAAGATGTAATCTTAGTAGAAGCATTTTTGAATACATTTACTAATCCATAAGGTCCTACTAATTCAATAACACCTCTATCTAGAGTTTTATTTGTTGTATAACCAAAATTTAATAATTTACTTAAGATTAAGTTATTATAAATATTATCAAACCAATATTTTTGATTTAAGAATCTATATAATGTTCTACCTAATGTATTTTCTGTTAAACTAATAGTAAATAATGGGAATAAATGATATAAAACTAATGCAAGTCCTCCTCCAAATAAACTACCCATTAATGGTAATAATTTATAGAAAGTAGGAATCGCAAACTCAGCTTCAATTAAACTTACATGATTTGGATGTACAAATAGAGAGTTACCCCAGAAATTTGTACCTACACCAATAAATAGATCTTTTGTAACATAACCAAAGAAAATACTCATAATAGCTAGTAATACTAATGGAACTGCCATAATCAATGGAGCTTCATGAGTCCCTAAATAATTAATTCGAGGTCCATTTGGATAAGTTAAGAAAGTTAAAGCTAATAGTCTTAAAGAATAGAACGCTGTAAATACAGCTGAAATAGTTCCTAACCAATAAGCTACATTTCCTGTAAATAGATATTGTCCAAAAGCTACTTCTAAGATTAAATCTTTCGAATAGAATCCTGTTAAGAATGGTAAAGCCATTAAACTTAATGATCCAATTAAGATCATAGTGTAAGTGAATGGTAATAGATTCACTAATCCACCCATTTTTCTCATATCTTGTTCATCATTTAATGCATGAATAACTGCACCAGCTGATAAGAATAATAAAGCTTTGAAGAATGCATGGTTTACTAAATGGAAAATACCAATTGAATAATTAGATAATCCACAAGCAAATACCATATAACCTAATTGCGAACAAGTTGAATAAGCAATTACTCTTTTTAAATCATTTTGTAGTAAACCTGTAGTTGCTGCAAAGAATGCAGTTAAAGCACCTACCCAAGTAATAATAATTAAGATAGTTGATCCATATTCTAAAATAGGAGATGATCTTAATAATAAGTAAACTCCTGCTGTTACCATTGTAGCAGCATGAATTAAAGCAGATACTGGAGTTGGTCCTTCCATGGCATCTGGTAACCAAGTATGTAAACCAATTTGAGCTGATTTACCCATGGCTGCGATTAATAAACAAATAGAAATCACTGTAATTAATTCTTCATTCATAAATGGAGCTAAAGAGAAGACTGTCGTAAAATCTAAGTTTCCGAATGTCCAGAAAATAGCCCATAGACCAATACTGAATCCCCAATCTCCTACTCTATTCATTACTAAAGCTTTAATAGCAGCTTTGTTAGCTTGTAATCGAGTAAACCAGAAGTTAATTAGTAAGTATGATGAAATACCTACACCTTCCCATCCAATAAACATTACAAGATAATTATCTCCTGTTACTAACATTAACATGAAGAATGTGAACATAGATAAATAAGAGAAGAATCTTTGATTATGTGGATCTTCACCCATATAACTTGTAGAATAAATATGTACTAAAGCAGATACAATTAAAACAGGTAATAACATAGATACTGTTAAACTATCATAATTGAATCCCCATGATACTAACATAAATTCGGAATCAATCCAACTCATTAATTTAATAGATACAGGTGATTGACATAGACCTACTTCGTAGAAAGCTACAAATGCTAATAAAGCAGTTAAAACTAATGAACTACAAGTAATTAAATGACTCCCTGTTGTACCTACTTTTCTACCTAAAAATCCAGCTACAGCAGCAGATAATAATGGTAAAGTTAAAATCGCTAAATACATTACGATTTAATAGCAATACTACCTCTTAATCTATAATATGCTACTAAAATACCTAATCCAATAGCAGATTCTGCTCCTGCAATAGCAATTACATAAATACCATAAGTTTGACCTAGAATATCGTCAAAACTAAATGAACTTAAAATAATTAATAATGTAACTGCTAATAGCATGATTTCAATAGAAATCAACATTAGGATAATATTTTTTCGGTTAAGAATAAATCCTAAAATCCCAATTAAAAACAAGACCATTGATAAATTCATTATGTCTTATTTTAATAAAAATTATTATAATCATAATACACAGTATAAGTTAACCTATACAAATGACCCCTTTATTTTAATATCCAAACTTCCATACAAATCACTTTCTTAAATACAATCTTCCGAAGGAGAATTTCAGGCAAAGCCTGGAATCTAAAAAAGCCGCCAGGTTCATACCGATGGCCCACCCCGGCGGAGAATGGATGATTTACCAAAGGATGGATTTGATAATATGAAAAGACTTATCATTGGATTCTTTTTAATGAATCGAATCCTATGAACAAGTTATTCCAATCTTTACTTTTATAATGAATAAGCTTATAAGTAATAGATTGCCTTGTACATAAATTCATAGTTCTTAGCCGCCAGGTTCATACTGGTGGTCCGCCCCGGCGGAGGTTTGAATTGTTTTTGGTCTCGTCCTTGGTCCCCGGCCCTGTGGGGCCGGGGACTTGATTGAACCAGAGATAAGGATTCAAATCAGAATTCACTGAGGTTGTAACTTAATTGGTAAAGTTCCCGACTTTTAATCGGTATTATTAGGGTTCGAATCCCTGCGACCTTATATTCATGTGATTTATTCATTTTTGTGAATAAGGTCAACTAGCATAATTGGTAATGCGATAGATTGCAAATCTTCCAGATAAGTGTTCAAGTCACTTGTTGACCTTAAATAATCTTTATTATATACAAAGTATAATATAAAGGAAAAATTAAATTAATAAATTAGATACTGCTAAATGCATTGGCTCTAGGAAAATATTTGGATAAATTCCCATAACAAACATTAATACTAAGAATGGTAATAATAACATGAATTCTCTTCTGTTAATATCTCCAGCGGATTTTAAATAAACACTGTAAGAACCAAAAGCAACTCTGTTATATAACCAAATCGCATATCCAGCACTTAGAATCATACCTACTGCACCAAAGATCGTTAGAATAGGATTTTGTTGGAAAGCTCCAGCAAAAGTCATAAATTCACCAACAAAATTCGATGTTAGAGGTACTGCAATATTACCTAAAGTGAATAAGAAGAATAATACAGACCATACTGGCATGTATTGAGTCATTCCTCTATAATATTTTAATAATCGAGTATGATATCTATCATAAAGAATGACTACACTAATGAATAAAGCAGGTGAAACAATACCATGAGCTAACATTAAAATCATACTTCCTTCAATACCTTGAATTGTATTAGAGAAAATACCTAAGTTAACAATATTCATATGACCTACAGAAGAATAAGCAATAATTTTCTTTAGATCAATTTGTCTTAGAGTCGTGAACGATGAATAGATAATACTAATAACACTTAATGAATAAACTAAAGGAGTAAAGAATACAGAAGCATCTGGTAATACACCAATAGAATATCTTAAGAAACCATATCCTGCTAATTTCAGTAAGATACCAGCTAAAATAATAGATCCAGCTAAACTTGCTTCAACATGAGCTTCAGGTAACCAAATATGGAATGGAATCATAGGAACTTTAACTGCAAAAGATAAGAAGAATCCTAACCATAAGATTCTTTGTCGAGTCTCACTAATTTCAGCTACAGCTAATACTTGATAATCTGTAGAACCTACTTCAAAGTAAATAACTAAAATAGCTAATAACATAAATAAAGAACCTAATAAAGTATATAGGAAGAATTGATAAGCTGCGTGAATTTTTCTTTCTCTAGCACCCCAAATACCAATAATTAAGAACATTGGAATTAAAACACTTTCGAAACAAATATAGAATAATAGTAAATCTAAAACAACGAAAACTGCAATTAATAAAGTTTCTAAAATTAAGAAAGCAATTAAAAAGTATTTCACTCCTGTTTTAATACTATCCCAACTTGCTAAAAGACAAGTAGGAATAATAAATGTTGTTAATAAAACAAAGAATAAAGAAATACCATCTACTCCAATTACTTCTCTTGTTGTAATTGTAGGGAAAGAACTTACAAATTGGAATCCATTATAATTATTATCAAATCCAGCCCAAAGAACTAAAGATAAAATAAATGTGAATAATGAACTAGCTAAAGCTACCTTTTTTTGTAAAGATGTATTTTCTCCACAAAGAATAACACCAATAACACCTAAAATAGGTGTAATTAATAGAGATAAAATCATTATAATAATATAATTACTTCTTAAATAGGAAAATGTCTATTCTCCGCCGGGGCGGGCCACCAGTATGAATTTGACGGCTATTATTGATTTTGATTTCTCTTTTCTAAAGCCCGAAGGGGCTTTGCCCCGAGGGTCTTAGGCCCCCGGGACTAAAGGTCTTATACCTCAATACTAAAAAAGATTTCAATAGATAAACTTATTGAAACTTAAATTAACCCCAACCGGGATCGAACCGATACTCCCACAGTGAAGTTGTGGTGTCCTACCATTAGACAATGAGGTCTTATTAGATGATTGTATTACTTATATCGCCCCCCCGCGGAGACAACGTATGTCGCCCGCGGGGGGAGAAAAGATTGACTTCATTCTCAGTAATTAAAGGTATTAATAAAAGAGAATTATATTAACACCCGGATTGGGACTCCAATCCGAGAAAACTGGAGCCCTGAGCTCCGGGGATAACCGTCAATTCTAAAAGATTGACTTGTTTTAGATGAGGATCAAAATCAATTTAGCCCCCGGGACTGGGCAACCCCAGACTAGGAGGTCCGGGGCGCTGCGCCCAGGAGGTTGTTCACTCCGAAGACTAAACTAACCAAAACCCATGAAAATAAAAATAAATAGATAATCCTAAAATCATGACTTGAGATACAATAATACAGAAAATAGAAAATGCATTGGATACCATTAAATATTTCATATAAAAATTTAAATAAGAATGAGACCATTTTGGTAAAGCAGATTCGTATTCATATTTATAATATTGAATCAATAAATTCAGTACTAAACAAAAAATTCCTAATAGTCCAACAAATGAAAAACAGATATATGAATAAAATAATGGTTCTAATACAGTACTTAAAGATGGATTTAATAAAGAAGGTTCATAAGAAGCATTCATTACATTAGAAAAATCCATATGATTAGTAGATACATTGTCCTGAACATTTTTTACAATGACTTCCTCTTTAGAAGAAGTACTTATTGGATTTGTCATAGTCATATTATTATATTTACAAGGTAAACCTAATTTAAATTTTTCAACTTCAAGACTTTCTGAATTTAAGAATCTATCTGCTTCATTTGATTTCATAACTTCAGTATGAATTCTTTCATTCGATTGAATGACTTCAATTTGAATTTTTTCACTGGATTCAATTGTTCTTTTATTATTATAAAAAGAAGTTCCTGAAGCTAATCCTCCTGCTAATAAAGTACCTGAAATAATAGCTTGTGCTAATCGTTCTCGCATAAGAAAAGTAATTAAAATGGAATCTTATTTAAGGGATAAAATTAAAAATGTATTTACATACCCAATAAGAATCAAACCTTTAACTTAAGATCTTTAAATGGTTCTCATTACTTATATTTGAATCAAAAATCGACCTACTTTAAATAAATTTAAAGGTATATTAAAAAGGGGAAGATGTTAATTTAATTAGTGTCGAGTGAATTTAAGAGCACCTTTCGACCATTCGTACACAAATCGGTCTACTATTTCATATTCGCATATCTAAAATCATATCTAGATTTGTAAATACTTTTTTTATTAATACAATATCGAATAACGGATCGAGTCGTATTATGAGCTTTAGCTACATTTGTAACAGAAGAATAAGTTGTTGAAATATTATTGAAAGTATCTAATTCAATCACAGAATTACCTTTTCCAAAATTAGGGTTATTACAACCTTTAGTTAGTTCACTTCTTAACTTTTTAAATTCTTCAGAATGTTTTCTTCCTGTATTCATTTTAGCCAGAGCTATAATTCTATCTATTAATTTTGGGTCTTGAATTTTAGTTTGACTCATTACATTTCGAATTTGTTCACTATGAGAATATCCTTTACTAGAAGAAGCAAATTTTAAAATATTATAAACTGGTGTTAATAAATTAAAGTAATATTGTTCTCTAACTACTAAATCTTTTGAATGACATGTTTCTAAAATATAAATCGTAAATTTATCGTGTCCGTATGTTAAAAGAGCTTTATGGATTAAACTACTATTAATTCGAGTTAATTCAGAAGATCTATAATATCTAGCTAATCGATTGGATAAATCCATCGCACTACCGATATAGTAATTTTGACTTATATTATTATACCATAAATAAATTCCTGAAATGGATTTTAGTTCTTTCAACATTTCTGATTTTTCAGTTAAACTATTTCAATAAATATATTTAGGAATAAAAAGGTTAAAATAAGTAAATAATTTCATAATTATTTCAGATGAATTTGATTGGTTAATTGGATTGACTGGATTATTTGTCATTGAGTGGATAAAGGGAGGTTGTTATCTAAATTAGTGTCGAGTAAATTTCAAGGCACCTTTTGACCATTCATAAACAAATCCGATCGTTAAAACGATTAAGAAAATAATAGCTACCCAGAATCCTAATAATGAAACTTCATATAAAGTTACAGCAA
>Ga0302176_10001069_pt1 | contig 13798 bp, 32 predicted proteins | sample I_Palsa_E1_1_FD_198787 | JGI IMG/M metagenome (GOLD analysis project Ga0302176, IMG submission 198787) | Peat permafrost microbial communities from Stordalen Mire near Abisko, Sweden - I_Palsa_E1_1 | ecosystem: Environmental > Terrestrial > Soil > Palsa > Peat permafrost | place: Sweden...
CGTTGCGCAGACCGTTGACCTCGATGGACCAGTCCATCGCTTCGTCGTTGTGCCACAGATTGATTTTAATTTGCTGCATTCGACACCACGTTCGCGACCCAGATACGCCCGGTTATTTCAGCCTTGGTGTTTTCGTGAGCGGGAGCATTGGCGAGCCGCGAGGCACATCAAGCGTTCCATGGAAGAAGCATGTTCCTCGCTTTCACCCTGATCTGGTCAATATTGCTCTAAATGTGCAGAATCACACTCCGCACCGGGATTAGGGTAGGAAAAGGCGTGTAGCCGAGTTCATCGAGCACGATCAGCTCCATCCGCGCCCAGCGTGCGAACATGCGGCTGAGCGTCTGGTCCCGCTGTGCTTCTACGAGTTGATTGGCCAGCGCGGCAGCCGTGATGGAGCGCACCCGTCTGCGCTGTCGGCAAGCTGCGATCGAGAGGCCGGCAGCAAGATGGCTTTTTCCTTTGCCGGGTTCACCGATCAGCAGCACAGGTTCGGCACGCGCCAGATAGCTTCCTTCGGCCAGAGCGCGGACGCGCGAGGCTGGAATATGCGGCCACTACCCAAAGTCGAACTCCTCCAGCGTCTTGATGCGCGGCAAGTGCGCGTCCTTGAGACGCAACTCGATCGAACGACGCTCGCGCTCCTCCACATCGGCGCCGAGCAGCGCGTCGAGATACCGCAGATGGGAATGGTTCTGCTGGCGTGCCTCTTCGGCGAGGGAGGCGAACTGCGTGCCGATGGAGGACAGATGCAGCCACTTGCAGTGTTGCGCGATGCTGGCCGTCTCCATGCTCATGGCTGCGCCTCGATCGCCGAGCCGGAGAGCAACTGGTCGTACTGAGCCATGGTCGGCTGCGGACGCTCGTAGGCTGACAGAGCGCGGATCTCTACAGACCCTGCCGCGGCATGCTGCAGTTGATCGCTCATCAGCAGATGACGGATGGCGGCGATATCGGTCGAGCCCGGCTCCAGAGCCCGGCCAACAGAAGCCTCCGGCTTCGTATCGCCAAACTCGCGACCCATGCGAACTACTGCAACCATGGCCCGCGCTCCGCCCTGGCGGCCATGTCGCAAACGCATCGACTCCGTCCGAAGCCCTTTCGTTGCCGATCAATGGCTCATGCCGTGCGACATACTCCTGGTCGACAATGCCCAGTTTAAGGGCCCACGCGAGCGAGAGCTGGACCGTCCTGAACAATTTCAAACCCACGCTGCGTAGCGAATTGGCGCAGCTCTATTCCCTGTGTTTCCGGGTTCTGCCGGTCAACCGTTGAAACTCTGAGGTATAAAACTGCACGCTTCAAGGGGTCGCCTTTGACGGGGAAAGGTTCAAGATCCGGATTAAATTGTTGGGGTTCGGCACAAAAGGAAGGCATCCCTTCATCTCCTGGTCATCTCGAAAACAAATGGGGCCCCGTCCGGGTCGCCATGAAGGCCCAGTCGCGAGGCGTTGACAAACGTTGTGTGTTCTGTTCGGAAGACCCCATAGGCACCGTGGATGTGTCCGAAGACATGCAGCTTAGGGCGCACCCGCATCGTGGCGTCCAATAGCTCGCGACAGCCAGCAGGTAGTCCGGAAACAGGATCAGCATCGAGGATGCCGTACGGCGGCCCATGGCTGATTAGGACATCGGTGTCCAGGGGAATTTGAGCGTAGAGCCTTTTCCGGTCCTTTGCAGAACTCAGGCCGAACGCCCCACCGTACATGGGAGTGACCGGCGACCCCCAGATCCGCAATCCCTCAATCTCGATGCCTTCATTGATCTATACAATGGCGTTGCTTAGCAAGGAGCGCTCGGATGGATCAGACTCCAGAAAGAATTCGTGATTCCCGGGCACGATAGCCTTGAACCGATGCGGCAGGTCGCCGAGCCAATCGTTGAAGTCGGCAACGGCCTCCATGCTCTCAGAGAACAAGGTGAAATCGCCAGCGTGGATCAAGATGTCGCCATCAGGCACCGCGACCTCGCGATGAAGTTGATGCGTATCGCTGAGGAGGACAAGGCGCAGTGAGGTTCTCGCTATCGACGTTCGACTCGGCTCCCGATTCATTCCCATACAGGGATCTCGGGAGCTGGCCAGGATTTTGGGGAACATCCGGCAAAGAAAAACAGAGCCTTTTAGCACTCTTCGGTAGATAGCTTCCTGAAATCAGACGTGTGGTAGGCCCAAACGGTGCGGCCATCCTTGAGGATCACCGCACAATGGCCGGGCATATTCTCAATTTCTATCAGGAGGACGTGATCCCCTACACTTTAGGGGTACTCGTTAATCGCGAAGGCTCAACTCGCGTCCGACTTCACGATAACTCTGCCAAACCAATGCCCATTTAAACCATGGACGAACCTCGATTGGGCCTGTCCTGGGTTCCACGCCAGGGCGTTATCTTAGGTCTTTGGTGATGCTAAATGGTATGCGTCAGAGCAAAACCCACGGTCGATAAGTGCGAATGTCTCGCAGCCCAGGCGGCAGGGTAAGTTCTGCGATGCGCTGGTGGCGCGTTTGCAAGTCCTGGAAGGATGTCGGCGAGGTAATCACGGATCGGGATGTTGAGCCGGCGGCAGCTTTCAACCACGGAGAAGATTGCCGCGATGCGTGGGCCGGCGTGATCGCTGCCGATATGGATCCAGTTGGAGCGGCCCAGGGCGATGAGACGCATTGAATTCTCGGCGAGATTGTTGCTCAGTTCCAGTTCCGGTAGTCGAGGAAGCGCGTAAGCCGCGTCCAGATCGCAAGCGCGTAGCTGGAAGCCTGGCCCGCGGCGCTCTTGGGCAGCACCGTCTTGCTCACCGCCAGAATGTGATTCCTGATCTGCTCGAGCAAAAGCGGAGCTTGCTCCTGTCGGAGAGCATGGCGGAGGGTGTGATCCATGTTGTCGTCGCGCGCCTGGGCATCGATCGCGAACAACTCGTCCATAACACCGCCCGGATCGAGGCGACATCCTGCTTGTTACGCTTCACCGCGTCGACAAACCGCCTTCGGGCATGGGCCCAGCAGCCGGCGTGTACGATGTTGACTCCGCCGACCCCGCGATCATACGCGGCATAGGCGTCGGTTTGCAGTATTCCTTCGAATTTATCCAGGAAGTGGGCCGGGCCATCGCGCCCGCGGCTCATGCGAAAATCGAACACCGTCGCTCCGCCCGGAGTTCCCTACTGCCACAGATAGGCCTGGTGATTTGTTCCGCGGCCATCGTGGGTCTGCACATCCACGGGTGTTTCGTCGGCCTGGATGTAGCTTCCCGCCAGTAACTCACGACGCATGGCGCCGGCAACAGGGATCAGCAGGTCACCCACGCGCATCATCCAGCCGCACATGGTTCCACGGCTGATCTCGATGCCCGTGTCGCGCTTCAGAATCGAGCTCTGTCGATACAACGGGCAGTGGTCGGCATACTTTCTGACCAGCGTATCGATGATGACGCGGTCAGACACCAGGCTCTTGTCGATGATGCGCGCAGCCAGCGGCGCCGCAGCCACGCCCTGCTCCTCGCACTTCTTGCAGGCACGTTTCTCGCGCTTGGTTAGCTCGACGAAGTACTCGGCGGGCTTGACATCGAGGACCTCGCTGATCTCATAACCGATCACCGTTGTCTCTCCTCCGCAGCAGGTGCAAACACACTGCGAGGGCGCACACGCGGCCACCTTTTCCACGCGCGGCAAATGCGCCGGCAAGCTCTGGCGGCCAGGATGCGGTGTACGTTGCTTCTTTGCCCGATGTGGGCAGGGGGCGGGGCTCCAGGCTCCCGCTCGCTCTCTGCCTGAACCTCATCGCGGCTCACCGCGGGTTCTTCGTCCAGCAACTCCAATTGCAGGTTGCTCAACTTTTCACTGCCTGGACCATACTGGGCAATGCGCTGCTGGCGAAGCTGCTCTTCCAACACCTGAATCTTCAGCCGTGCGTATGCCAGTTCTTTCCTCTCCGACTCCAGTTGTTTCTCCAGTTGCGCGACGACCTCGGCCATGAAGGGATCCGAGTTCGGAGGAACGGTGGGCTCAGAGGGCGTCTCACGATGCTTTTTAAATAACAGACAACGAGGAAGAGGACGAGCGAAAGATCCACTATTCATGCGGTTTTCAGTGACTCTGCTGGTTCTTCCGCCGGAGACTTGCGATACCACTTCCGTGACCGCGTCTGAGCCAAATCAATGCCCCCAACAGTAACGCCAGCTCTTCGTGACTCAACACGCTTTTCTTCGCAGCGCTGTCTCTCTCTGGCCAACGAAATCTTCCGCCATCCATTTTTTTCGCACACACCCAAAGCCCGCTTCCGTCATATACGAGCAGCTTCAGCCGGTTGCGCCGCGCATTGGCGAACAGAAACACATGGCCGCTCGCCGGATCGCAGCCCATATGATCGCGCACCAGGCCGTACAAACCATTAAAGTTCTTCCGCATGTCGGTCGCGCCCGCCGCTACATAAACCCACTTCGGCCAAGATCCGCATACGTGTGTATGACCTCAATCTGATTGAGGCTGGCGTACCCCGCAATTGCTTCAACTTGGTTCTGGGCAGAATAATGTTGGTGTTCGCTAGACATGCGCAGATACTGAGCTGCACTTATGCGTCTATTGGGCGGATGGTTCATTCAGATCTGCACGAGTTTCTCCGAAATCTCGCTGATTACGTGGTTGAGATCGGCGTCAGTGCGTCGCCGCTCCTCGATTTGTGCAATGGAATACCTTACGGTGGTATGGTGTTTTCCGCCAAACAGCCGTCCGATTTCCGGCAGAGATGCGTCGGTTATCTGTTTAGCCAAATAAATGGCGATCTGACGCGGCACTGCCACTTCCCTCCGTTTGCTTTCTTGCTTTAGCTCTTCTACGGATAGGCCGAACAGGTAGGCGACGGCCTCCTGTATTGACTTGATCGTGTTTTCGCGTACCTGTAGCTTTTCCATATGCCGGTTTATTGATCTTGGCCCTGAGCTAGTTCAACCTCGCCAATGTTCCGATCCATTTGAGAAAGGTCGACTTCACAGTTGGGAACCGTGTAGAGATGAAATCTGGCGTAGCAAGCGCGGGCTTTCCTCATGTCTGTAACCAGCTTGGCACTGGGATGCCAGATGTCCGCTATCCGAGCCTGGTCGTCCTGCAGTCGCCGGTACATCGCTAATTCAGTCCGGTCGTGTTGGGCCTGTTGTGCATTTGTAAGCGACATAGCAATGAAGAGAAGTAGCATGTTCGATTCTCCTTTACGCTTCCACCCTACAAAGCAAATCTAAACTGTGTCCCATTCACACCATTAAGCATCACTCAACATCGGTGCGGCGAATCCAAAACGGGCATTAATGTCCCGGCTGGTTGACTGTTCATCTTCGCCGGATATCCTTTGCAAGATGAAACAAACACTGATTGAATTCCCAGAGCCCGAGAGCGAGGATAGATTGATGTCGATCCGCTGTGTGATGTGGGCTCTTGCATTTGAGGTCGCTCTTGATATAGCGGTGGCTTTGGCCTGGAGCTTGCGACACAGTTTCCGGTAGAGAGTCAGTGGCGCTGACGAATGGCCCTCCCGCTATTATCACGACATCCCTAAAGCACAAAAGGAAATTGTCGATGGTTCAAGCTGTGACACTTACTGTCAGCAAGGATGACCGTCTCTTTCGTCAGTCTGGCAGAGGGGTAAAAACTTCTGTAGTCCTGGTTGCGAGAAGACAGGGCGGCGGAGCTCAGAGTCGCCTCGTGTTATGTGACAACGGAAGGCAATACGTATTGAAAATGCACCCCAACCCACAGGGCCCAAATGTTCTCGCGAATGAAGCGCTTGGATCGATACTATTGAGCGGCTTGGGGTTTCCTGTTCCATCCTGGCGTCCGATCACTATCAACCTGAAGGCGCTACCCTCATTCCCCGAGCTGAGTGTGGAAACGCCGCACGGGCCGCAGTTGCCGGCGTGCGGCCTTCACTTTGGTTCTGAGTATCTTGGCGGCCCTCAGTATGATCTATTTGACCTCATACCCGAACGCTACAAAATCACAAATGGTGAACACTTTGCGGGTATCCGTTTGTTCGATCTCTGGGCGAATCATCATGACCACCGCCAATGCGTTTACCGTAGGCCAAAACAGACGGGAGACTATGAAGCCATCTTTATTGATAACGGTCACTTGTTTGGTGGGCCAGATTGGTCAGGCGGGACGGCACTATCCCAACTGCTCTGGTCACGTCACTTTCGAATGTCGGAGTGTTTAGTAATGGAAAGATGGCTGACTCTGTTCGAAGATCGGATTCCCAGACTTCTTCGTCAAGCAAAGGGCAAGATTCCTTCTGAATGGTACAGCGGCGACATCAACTCCCTCTATACCCTACTCCTCCGTCGGCTTAAGAGCCTCAGGGCCATCGCAGTCGCGGGCCGTTGAGTATTCACCAGGCAGGAGGATCCGTCACGATGCGCATAGTTCATAATCGTATTCAATGCCGCGGGCCGACTCGATGCCAGAACACTACAAACCGCCTTACCAGTTCTCCACGCACATCGGCGCGGCTTGCGCCAAGCAATTCCGGACGTTTGCCTATTTAGCTGAGAAACTGAAGATGGGTGTCACCGAGCTGATGCGACAGTGCAGATAAGGTTTCGCCGTCCAAGGCCCTGGTCAAAGGTCTAGCAAAGGAACTGGGCATTGACGAGTCATTCCTCAACCGTCTTGCTGAGGAAGTCCGGAAGGATCTTGGCTAGTGCTCTACCGGATGACTCGATCATCCTTTGTACCAGCTTGATGTTGCTTTGGACGAATTGTCGAACCCATATGTCCAACTGCGTTTCGGGGGATTTTTGAGTAACGGGAAACACAATTAGCCTTCTGTCCGACGAATCGCTAAATGTCCCGGTAGTCTCAGCACCTCGTTGTGACCGGTCCCTTCGTAAATAGGGGGACCCGGGTAGATTTCACACGCGACCTATAAAAAAAGGAGCAGCTCTCCTGGAGACAGGGGTCCCCCATTTCAATCAAAGGCCCCACCGCCAAATCGCGTGCCAGAACCCTGACGCGTACCGATGCCAAGATTTATAAAGGGCAGGAGCAGCAACAAGACGTGTCGAAGCCCCAGGCGGAAAACGGTGGCAGGAGCTGAAGAAATATGTACCCGCATCATCTTGCCCGTCTTCGAGTTCCCATTCTGACATTGCGTTACCTCACCCACATCGGCTGATCAGTAGGCGCCAGCTGCCGTTCCACTTGCGCCAGCAATTCCACGGGAAAGCTTAGCCCCTCCCAATACGAACTTGGGCGTCTCGCCAGCAGCAGAAAGAATGCGGCCCACCTGTGATTTCACTCGACCCCGCAGAGACGATGACCAGGTCGAACTTCTTCCCGATCCGCAGAAGGAGTTTGACTTCCGACAACCTGGCTGTTTGCGCATCGTACCCTGGGGACTTGAGAACGGCGCGGCGACAATGCAGAAGCGCTTGTTCGTCTACCAAACAAAGGAGCCGGACAGGATAAGAGGTCCATTGAGAAACCTAGGTGTGGTGGTACAGGATCTCACGTTGACGTCCCATTTCGATCGGAGACGGCTGCAAATGATGGGTGTGGAGTAATGGATCGTTGGCAAGATGACACAACAAGCTGGGTTCCGCGGCTATCGAATCAGCACTGCTCCACCACCGGAGCAATGGAGTGATGATGTCATCCTGCGTTCCGAGTCGGATTTTGTTGTGTACTGTGGGACGGACACCTGGCACGGGCAGTGGCTTATCTTCTTATCCAACACTTGACTCGTCCGCCACCTGGGACGTGTCGTCGCAGCGGCAATTCGATTGGCAGAATGAATCCAGCTGATCGAAGAAGTCCATGGAATATCAGGATCTAAGTTCCGGTCGCAGAAGCGATGCAACAGCCAATTTATTTCAAACCGGCTTTCCCACAATCTCCAAGGACGAAGAGCGCAGCATGGCTGCGGTCTGATCCAGGAAATTGAGATGTCCCCACGTCTTCTGAGCAAGTTAATTCTGGCCACACCTGGGCGGCTTTGCTCATCCATGAAATGCACCGAATCAGGACGGGCATAACATCTTTCTTCGAGCTGCCGACAGAAACCTTGGGGTGTTTACCGATGGAAACGGTTCGCTGGAAATCATTGCTTATCTCGCGAAAGAAATAGGCCAGCTGGAGCAGCTCAGGGTTCAGCTGGAGGCCAATGAAATACGGCGCGCCGTAGGATCCCACGGCCGTGAAAAGCAGCCGCGACCGAACCATGCTGAGGTGCCTGCCGCTGATCACACCCGCGCCATAGCCCTTTCGCGGGACTGACCGACGGGAGTCCACTATTGGAAGATATGCCTGAAAGACACGCGTTGAAGGTCAACCCTTGGCGAAGGTTGATCTAGGTCTCTGGAAAAGTGGCTTTCGGACCATTGAGAACGAAAGCACAAGCTTGTCACGGTAAATAGGTGAGAAGATGACCGAAAAGATATATGTAGTCCGGTTCAAAGATCCACAGCTAGGCATCCAGCCCGTAATTGCTGCGAGTGCTGAAATCCATGGGGAGCATATTGCCCTGCTGAACTCAAAGGGGAAACTGGCTGCTCTGTTCTTGACGGAGGTCATCGAGAGCTGGTCCGAGCTGCCCCTGCGCGCTCGGCAGCGTGGCTGCCTCGTAGCCCGGGGTCCCAAGTGATTGCTTCCTCCAATTAGTCCACTCTTAGCGTCGTCAGCAGTTTAGTGATAGCCGGGTGGCGTGTGATGAGCGGCCGAACACTCCGGGCGTGAGGATGCTTGGCGACCGACTGCAAAGACCTTCAACTACACCGGCAGGGCACTCCCATGGACGTGATCGGAGGTGCTACCTTTCACTGCCGCGCGGGCCGTGACCGCCACGCGCGCAGACTTGATGTCGTTCACCGGCGTGTGTTGCCCGAAACGGCCAGCCTGCTCGATGGTGCGGCCGCGGTGATCATCCGAGCGGCGGCCTGGATCCGGCACGCGATGCCTTCGTGGGTCAGGCCGAGCAGGCTCGCGCCCATCCAGGTTCTGGAAGCGGATCCAGCTCCGCTCGGGAATTCGACTGGGATCCCTGCTTTCGCATTAAATCTTGTTGATTACTCTGCCCGCCGCTATTGATCTAAGCGGCATAGGCTGTCTTGAACAAGAGGTGCCGACATGACGCATAACACCGGGTCAATAGGACAGGACCAGAAAAATTGGCGCGGAGAGAGGTCACAGGTAGCATTCCCAATAGAATTCATTGATTCTCGGCATCAGGACAAGCTGGGCTGGGTGCGGTGTCTGTGTGAGGGCACTTGGGATTTTTGCACGCGGACACCCCGCTAACGCCCAGATCTACGGGCTTGCCACAGTCGCCACACACCACCGAGTATGTAGTCGGGTTTGTCCATGCCGGGGATTATAGGAACTTAGTATGACTGCGAGGGTAGACACGATCACCTGTTCATCAGCAACGATTGAAGATTAGGACTGTGAGCGTCACTGAGCACTGTCCAGTCCTTTTCGGCTGCGAAGCGATTAAACGGCTCAAGCCACTCTCCACACTCTCAGGATGACGACGCGACCCGGAAATCCCAGGGCCACGAAAAGTCCCACCGGTGACGGGGACCGTGCGCCTGAGCCCAAAGGAACCCCACCCGAGTTCGAATACCGGTCCAAGACTGACCCGCAGTTCGAGGGCGAAGTCGAGGCGCGGAGATACCCTTGCTTCAACCATGTGCGTCTCCAAGGCGTGTGGATTTAGCCCCAATCTTCGCGGGCGAGGTCAACCATAAGCTGCAGCTTGGCCCACTGTTCTTACTCGAATGGTAAGTTGCCCTCTATCGTAAACGCAAAGCCGCGTAAGGACGGGTGGCGAGTTTGCTCAACGGGAAGGAGCCGGCTTCTTCGTTGCGAACTCCAACGACGCGACCACGCGCTGAATGACTCGCCTGGGGGCTTCGGCGCAACCAGGAGGTTTGGTCGACCATGCCCGCAAATCTATGCCGGGGGCTCACCCCTCGGCGAGGCAGTCCTGGGCGGGTCGCTTCCGGCCTCCTGCCCAGGACTGCTGCGTTCTTTGCCTGGCTCAAATGGAGCGATGCTCGCCGGGAGTTCCAGAGGAATTCATAGCCTACCCTGTTGCTCCAGTGTTGGAGCGGTCCTCATTTTGATGTCCTGACCGCTCTCGCCGTTGTGTGTTGCGATCAGTATTCCTTAAGCGTCGTTTGCTTCCACTGAATATGATTGGCCTGCTGCTGGATTTCAAAGCGCAACAATGGTCGAAAAACCAACCCAGTAGGATCGAACCGCATCCGAGCGGCTAATGTCGAAATTCGTGGCATGCGCCGAACTCTCAGAGTTGAGAGAACATACGAGAGAATGAACACCATATGGGCTCGACACATGGATCCAGGCTCGGCGGCCAGACAAGAAGCAGGCCATGCCATGGACGTCGCTCGGAGGCGGCTTGAACTCCACCTCTATTGGTGCCCGCGATGCCCTACGAGAGCGAACTAAGGCGGTCTCAGCTGAAGAAGCTCGGAAAGAGCTTGGTTGACTGGATGGCTGACAGAAGATTTCTGGTGCGGTTCAAGCTACCACAAATGATCTTGCAATCGGTGATTGCTCAGACCGTCCAGATCCAAGGTGACCATCTCGTCTTCTTGGACTCGGAAGGCAAGCCGGTGGCTATGTTTGTGATGACGGTTGTTGAAAGTTGGTCTGAGTCTAAACTGTAGGTCGACGCGGATAGCCTATGGATCCCTTCTTAGGGGCACCTCAATTGACTGCATTAAATCTTGTTAATCCCTCCGACTGCGAAGTGTTCATCTAGGCGGAGTAGGTTGTGTTGCACAAGAGGTGCCGACATGACAGACAACACCTGCTCAATAGGGCGCGGCCAGCAAGAGTGGCGCGGAGAGAGGTCACAGATAGCGTTTCCAACAGAACTCATCGATTCTCGGCATCAGGACAAACTAGGTTGTGCACGGTGTCTGGTGTGGGGATTTTTTTTCGAAGGAGCAATCTGTGCAGCCCTAGTTGGCGGATGGAGCCTCTGGCTTAGCATTCGCTAGTACCGGCCTGGGCTGGTCTACCCGGTAAGCGGTCCGTTCTCGCAGCAGCCCATAGGCTCCACGAAATAGCGCTACCGGGACGGTTCCTGGTGTGGTCTGTAGAAATCATTTAAAGGACTCCATTCAGCCTCTGCTCTGCACCTCATGCAGCTCTCTACACTCTATCAAGAACAGAGCAGCCAAGCTGCCCAGCGGGTCGAACAAGAGTAGATGGTCGCCCTGTATCTCAGCTCTGACGGCCTTTCCAGATACCGTCATGATCTCAGGACGCTTCAAACGCACTATGAAGGTTTTGTCCCGCATGCCATCAGTGCCATAAGTCTCCCGAGCTCCGGGTTCATCCCGGGGCCACCATTCCATCGCTTCCTTGGCCGGGCGTGTGAATGTCGATGAGGCCCTTAAAGAATGCGCCTTCCGAAATACTGAGCCGTTGTTTAATGACATCCCCAATCAAGGAACCTGCATTGCTGATGTTCACACGGTCGCTGCCATCAACGTTGCCATACAATGCTCCCAGGACCACCACTTCACGGGCACAGATATCGGCCGACACTTGCCCATTGCGGCCCACCGCAACGTGGCTGCCAGGCAAATAGATTGTGCCCATGACTTTGCCGTCGATGTACAACGACTCGGGGCCTATTATTTCACCCTTGACCTCCAGGCCCTTGTCAATCGTTATCGGTTCAGTGGCAACTGCGGACAGCGAAGGAGAACCAGCTTCGTTCTGATCGCTGATCGTGAATAAGTTCGTTTTCATTCTCGTATCTCCTTTTAGTAGTTGATCGGCCTGAAGCGCCCCCTTAATGGTCGCTTCGCGGCCTACCCAGTGTGGGCACCTTCCCTGTCTTCTCGCTGCGGAAGACCATGCAGGCGACCCCAATCCGGATTCACCTCCTAGGTTTGATCGCGAACAGAACGTGATTCATAGCAATCTATCGCGGCGGCAATTGGGTTGGACCGCGCTCTTGACCATCCCCTTGCGAATCGCCCACAAACCAATTGCGAGTCGCGAAGTGGTGCCAATCTTGCCATGAATCCTCATGCAGTACTGACGGATCGTTGGCGTTCCAATGTCCAATGTCTGGCTGATGGCGCGACCATCCTTGCCCGAACTAATCAAGGCAATCACGGTAACTTCCCGGGGAGTGAGCCTGCATTTTCCCGCTAGAACGCACACCCGGCAACCAGGAGGACACCCGGACTTTCGACTTTCGATTTCGGTGAAGGCATTGTTAAGCGACCCGGTGAAATCAATTACCTCCAAGGCCAGCTCCGCAGCGCCGAAGTGCCCGATGGGGCGACCCCCCGTGTGTGCTCCTTCTCCTCTTTGGGCGGCTGAAGGACTTTAAGGCAACTTCTACTCAAAGTGAGGGGACGTTCCAACCACGGTGGGCCGAACGTTTTGATCGCCAAATCTTCCTCCGCCTGCAGAAGGCCGATTAGGCTGTCGGTACTGGTGGCCCGCCTCAATGCGCCTTCACCGGTCAAATCCGGATGCTGTACGCACCCCGACAGATACCCTTCCACCGCGTGGACCAGGAGTCGGTGGCTCATTTGCATTTCATGCGCCACCACCCTGTCGTGCTTCTCCCTCTTCTGCGGCGAAAGATTGTCGCGATCCCGAAGGTCGTCCACCCGATGGATTTTCAGGCGGTGGAAATAGCCGAGGGGCTGACGGCATTTGATATCGATTAGACGGATGAGGTCGAGTTCAGCCTGGCGGGACGCCTCGTATGTCGTGCGGTCAGGTTTGTCAGCGGCTGGGGTGGCGCTCCAATTCCAATCAGTGCGGGTCGGATTGGGTCGAGTATCGTCCTGGCCATCGGTCGCCATGCTAATTTCTCGTGAGGCCTTTGGATGTTTCCCTGGTGCAGCCTCAATTGAAGTATCGGCGGGCGGACCCGGCACTATAGATTCATGCGAATCAAAATGCGACTGGAGCAGGGGTTTGTTGCTCACGTGGTACGCTCCACCTGCGGGCTGCAACACGGGGCGTCTCACCCGCTGCAAAAGGGATTCGGTCCCCTCAACCAAACAGAGGACACGTGGGCGACTCCCAACTCGTCCCTGGGCCTTGGCACGCTGAAACCCGGCGATGGTGCGCTTTATCTACTCTCCCCGAACCGTAATACGATCTCAGTCAGCTTTCCCCAACCGAAGCCCAGCGAGTTGCGGAGAACACGCGGGAGTGTTATGCCCGAACCGGATACCAGCCAGGATGATCTGCTGCTGCCCTTTGAACAAAGCAGCATACCCGAGCAATCGACGGGCCTGATCTCATGGGCATTTTCGGGAAGCCGTCCTCTCCCGCTGGCAATCTCGTTTGAAGAGCCTGTCACCGTATCCGTCTCTTAAGCAGCGGAGGACCCGGGAGCATTCTGAACACCGTCGAAGTCAAAGTAAAAAGTTGCTCCTTGGCCGACCGAACTTTCAGCACGGATATGACCACCGTGTCGATGGATAATTCGCTTACAGTGGCCAATCCGATACCGGTCCCGGAAACTCCTCAGCTAGGTGGAGGCGTTGGAAGGCACCAAAGAGCCTGTCTGCGTATTTCATATCGAATCCACCGCCGTTGTCGCGTACAAAATATTCAGTCGGTTTACCTGCAGGGTATGTCACCCCCAGCTCAATCCGGGCGAAATCTACGAGGCCCGTGAACCTCCAGGCATTTCCGATGAGGTTTTGCATTACGATGCGTAGCATCTCAGCATCACCCGAGGCACTGATCCCATCGGGATGATGAATTCCACATGCCGGCCAGGGTCGCCTTGTTGCAGTTCTGTAAGCGA
>Ga0302176_10001072_pt1 | contig 13775 bp, 9 predicted proteins | sample I_Palsa_E1_1_FD_198787 | JGI IMG/M metagenome (GOLD analysis project Ga0302176, IMG submission 198787) | Peat permafrost microbial communities from Stordalen Mire near Abisko, Sweden - I_Palsa_E1_1 | ecosystem: Environmental > Terrestrial > Soil > Palsa > Peat permafrost | place: Sweden: Abisko...
CGCTGGGCCAAATCTCGCGTCTGTGAGGGAAGCGTCATTTCCGTTCCGTTACCATGCAACATTCCCGTGACACCTGGACGTGAAACGTTCAGCCTAATGTTACCCGTTTGGGAGTCGCTCGGATAGGGCGTGCGCCTGCTTCATCAATTCTGTGGGCGCGGTGCCTGCCCTGGATCATCGTTCAGCCGCTCTCGCAATTGGGATGATGCGGCTCGCTAATCGTGGAGAACGATGTTGAGAAGTGAACTGTGAACCTGTAACCCGCCTTCTGGCCCCCCGGCGTAGCAAGGCTGCCGCCTCGCGCGAATCGACTAACCTCTCGAAACGAGGGAACGGCTGGCTGACTGGCGTTACGTGACCCGTCCTTCGAGCCCGAGAAATTCAACTCCGCGGCCGCACCATCGGGCCTCGACAGTCCGATTCTGGTCGTAATAATCGCTCTGCCGAAGGTGACGCTGGGCGTAGCCCGCACCGCTCGTCATGGCACGAATCGTCAGCACAGCCCGCCCTAGCTCGGTTCGAGATTGGAGATCAACATGTAAAGAGACAGCTGGCACACAAACGAGTTTCAAGTGAGTTCGAAGCGATCGCCCTTGGCTGACCGACAGTCAGTCGTCATTCCGTAATTCTCCAAGAATGCCAACCTGTGAGCGATCGCCTGAACGCCGTATGAGATGTCAATGCATCTTTGGGGAACTACCTGTTGGTGACGGCAAACATTCTTCCACCATGCAGAGGCATCAGGCGAGGAGTAACCGCGAATCTCCGGTTCCGTTCTCTTGCAAGCCTGACAATACCTGAGAGGATTAACTTTCCAGAGGGATAATGCTAAATGTCTTCAGACTACGGAGTCGGTCGAAGCGACGTAATCGCGCGCATATTAAGCGCAAAGCACAACGAGGCAGCCGTTCGCAACTTAGCGGCGGATAACCCGGAACAGCAGCGTCAGCTTCCAGCTCTTCAAGGCCTGCGGCTCAGAAGATCCAGCTCGTTACTCCAGGGGATTGGCGGCCTTCGGTTCGCCTGCCGCCATCGTACGGTCGTACTCCGCACGCGTGAATGCAACCAGGGTTGTCGAGCCGCCCTGTCCGGGCTGCTCGGTGATGAGGATAGCGGCGTGCGGCATTACCCAAAACTCACGGTGCGCGAGGTACGGCACGCCATAGACGTCTTGCACCGGCTTGGTACTCTCGCTCGTGGGCGGCCCGTAGGCTTGTTTTAATCCTGCGAAGACTCCCTCGAACGCCTGACCACGATAGTTAAACTCCGCGCTCGGAGCGGAGTAGAGCAGCTCCACCTTCACGAGGTGACCGCCGTCAAAAGTGAACGTGTCCGTCCGCCTCTCGGAGAGGTCGCCGGCGCTTTGGTACTCAACGCGCTTGCCGCCCATCGCTTGCTGGCGTGCGTCAGCTAGCTCGCCGCAGCGCTTCTTCGCCTGAGCCCTGTCAGACTTGAGCAAACTCTTGAAACCTCCCGCCGCGCAGGCGCTGAGCATCTCCTTCTCCTGACCCTCGGCGAAGAATTGCCCGGCGGTTTCGCCTAGCCCATGACCGCCCTTCACCTTCATCGGCTGCTCTTGAGCGAGCACGCGGCTAGTGAGCGAGAGCGTGGCGAGGGTAAGTAGTCCGATAATTGCCGTTCTCATCGTCGTCTCACTCGCTGTAGGCGGTGCCAGAATTATCAACGGTAGTATATACATCCACGACCGCGCAAGCGCCGGTCATGCCGCCTGCGTTCAAAACACCGCCGCAGATTCTCAATGAGAACACCTATCTGCTTTAGCCTCCAAGGCATCAACATATGCAGCGATGTGCCTTCTAAGGGGCAAGTCAAGTCCACCAATTTCTTTCTGCGTTCCGGCAAGAACTGGAATTCTTCACCGTGACCGTCTTGTGGAAACCGGCACCCTTGGCGTGTCCGGCTCATGGTTGTTGACACATCCGGGGAGCGGGCCCGTCCGCTTGCCTCGCGGGTGCGAACAGCCAGATCATCTGCAGTCAAATTCTTGGCGGTCATCACAAAAAATCGGTAGTTGGTGCTGAAAGATTTTCCGGGAACGCAGCGATTACGGGACTCGAAGCCGGGGCGCAACAAACAGCGTCAACCGGAGCGTTTTCGACCGATGCCATTCTCTTCGGCAAATGGCGCGATTAGTTGTGATGGCTGCTGGATCCTCAAGGCCACAATCCCCCGGCGGTGAAGAAAACAAAAATGCCCTACGTCAAGCACTTTCGCGGGCTATCGACCTGCTAAATCTAAAAAGCTAGAACTAGACCGATCTTGGAAACGGCGAGCTTTGTTATGCAGTCCTCAGTGGAGAGTTCTCGCCAACTTGTCGCGAAGTGTTCTATCGCGGACTCAAATTCGCAGTCGTTCAGGAACCAAAACAAGATCGACGAGATCTGAGCTTTCCAGATTTTCGAGAGCACAGTCGGGAGCCGACTCCCCCGACAGCCTCAAGGACTGAGTGTCCAATTTTCCATGTTCAATTTGGCGACCCGTCCGAACTCTCGCGTGTTGTTGGTAACCAGCGTCACGCCTAGACTGCGGGCATGGGCCGCAATAAACAGGTCGTTCGCGCCGATCATCGTGCCAAGAGTCTTTAAGTGGGCGCGAATCTTCGCGTAACGCGGAGATGCTGCGTCGGGAAAATCGAGAACTTCGACGTAGCGCAAAAAAGCATTCAGCGCGGACTCATCCTGCCGTCGCCGGGGAGACACTTCGACCCCAAACAGAAGTTCCGACTTAGTGACTACGGAGATGCAGACGTCGCTCACCGGAATCTTCTGCAAGCGCTTCAGAACCGAATCATTCGAGCGTTTCATGATGTAGGAACAAGTGTCCGTGTCCAGCATATAGCGCGGCATTACCGCTCACGCTCCTGCACCGGCAGATCTTCGATACCCTCCATGAAATCTGCTGAGGCAACGGGCCCCTCCGCAAGGTACGATGTCCAATCAAATGGCCGAGGGGACAGGACAACTTCGCTACCCTCTTTCCGTATGAATACCTCCTGCGTACGGAATCGAAACTCCTTGGGCAACCGGACGGCTTGACTCCGGTTATTCATGAAGACCTTTGCCTTGCGTTGCATGTTCGCTCTCCTGGCCCCTGGCATATACATAAGTATATGCCATTTGCGTATTAATGCGCCACACTGCTTTTGCTTGACCTCGACTGATCGGCCGTCAGTCGACCGCGTTAATTAACGATACGGACAAGGGCACCGCGCCTTGGCTTGCAGAACGCGAGATTCGAGCATCTCTGGCAATGGCTCTGACAAGAGCGCCTACGGAGTTGGCTGAACTTCCACCTTCCTGAAATTGACGGTTGCATTCGTGATCAGTGGCTTTGCCCAGAAACCGACGCTTAGAACGCACCCGATTGTGATGTAGAGAAAGGCAAGTCCCGCTCGCAGTCCGAAGTGATCGCCGATGCGCCCGATAATGACGGGCACGATGGCTCCGCCCATGATTGCGGTGCTCAGGATCCCGGCAAAAGATCCGTGGTGCTCGGGTACTGAGTTGAGTGCGAGGGAAATCAGAATTGGCCACATCACTGATGCAAAAAGGCCTAATGCCGGAAAAGCAATGAGCGAAACATTCGCCGAGCCAAACAGCGCCGCCGTCAAGCACAAAAGCGCTCCCATGCAAGTTCCGATTAACACGTAGCGGCTATCGAAAATCTTGAGCAGCAACATTCCGATGAAGCAGCCAGCTGTGAGCAGTCCCCAAAACCATGAAACCGCCATGGCGCCGGTGGTATGCGGATCGTAGCCGTGGTATTTCAGCAAAAACTCGGAGATCCAATTTGCCGTGCCTTGTTCCGAGCCGACATAAGCAAACATGCAAAAAAAGAAAGCCCAAACCGGCGGGTTGCGGAAGAGACTGCCGTACGTTTTTAATGAACCTACTTGCTCGTCCACGGTGAGTTCCACGCGCGGAAAACGACTGAAGGAAAGGAGGGCGACCATAGCCAGCGTAAACACGGCAAAGATCCAGTACATCGAGGCCCATGGCAGATCCGCAGGTGTAAGCTTGGCTAGCACAGTGAGCAGTGGACTCCGACTATTGTTCTCCTTGCCGAGGCTCAGCACTAAATACGAATACATGTATGGACTGAGAAAAGACGCGCTGCCGAACACGAGTTGGGAGAACGCCGCATTGAATGCAAAATGTTCTTCTCCGCCGGCGATCCGCAGCAAAGGATTGATCGCGGTCTGCAGCGTGGCCATGGCCGAACCCATCACAAATAGCGAGACCACGGCTACCTCGTAGCTGGGACGAAAGGCGAAACTCAGCGAGCCGGCAGTGCCTACCAGGAACGCCGACACCATCACAGGTTTCTCGCTAAAGCGTTCGACTAGGAAGCCGGCGGGAATCGACATCACTCCATACGCGATAAAGAAACAAAACGGCAGGAAAGCCGCTGCCGACAGGCTCACCTTGAAACTATTGATGATGTCCGGCACGAGCGGGCCAAGAATATTGGTGAGCAATGACATCACGAAATACGTCAGGAATACGATGGCGACCATGTAATGATTTCTGGGCATGGAACCTGAGGTCATCCGTCTACTCCTTCTTCGTCACCTTTGAGGCAAGTACGAAGCGACCGGGTTCACGCCCCGTCAGAGCAGCTAAAGCCAGCGTAGCCATTTGCGCTGGTAGGATCTCGACTATGGGACCGATCGACGGCGGCGTAGAAGGCACGGAACAAGAGGGTGACGCCGCGTCTTCGCCCACTATCGTGGCCCGTCCTTCTGTTTCGCGAATGTCCGCCAAGAGCCTGTGGTTGAGCTCTCGCGTTTTTTTGTCCCCGGCAAAAACCAGAACGAAAGTCTTATCGCTGAGCATTTCCAGTGGACCGTGGCGGAATGCCGCACTACTCATGCCCTCCGCGTAGAAACGATTGGACTCTTTAATGATAAGAGCGCCGGTCCAAACTGCCGCAAGCGATGCACCCCGGCCGATCAGAAACAGATGCGAGGTTCCGGCGAGGATCTGCGCGAGGTTCTCTGCATGTTCCCGCCATTGAGCAAGGTAATCGCGAACCGTGGGACACGCGCACTCGAGTTGCTGCTGTATGTGCCGAATATCTCGCCCGCAGAAGACCTCGCCAAGCCATCGCAAAGCCATCAGAGCAGTGACATAGGTTTTGCACGAAACCGAAAACTCTTCTCCCGCTTGCGTAACAACTGCGGCATCGGCGCCTTTCGCCAAGGCACTGTCTGCAGTATTCGTAATTGCGATAATGGAGGACTTGCCTGCATTCATCTCCAGCAACCGGACCACTTCGACGCTCTGACCTGACTGAGAAACGGCGACGATAAGAGTCTCGGAATCAAAGAGATGGCTCTGATAATACAGAAGCTCGGAAGTTTCAACCATGATGGCTGTCAAACCATGCTGGATGAGTTGGATGTTCAGAGGGTGAAGCGCATGAAATGATGAGCCCATTCCTGTCAGGACAATGATTTTGAACTTGCCCTCTTGTAGTCGGCGTGCAACTCGATGCAGACCCTCAGACAATTTCAGTCCCAACAGGGTTCTCTCGAGAGCGCGCGGCTGATCGAGAATGTCGCGAAGATATGGCCCGTCGGTGTAAGACAAATCAACTGGCACGCGTACCGCTCTCGGCTCCGAAGTGGTGGTACCAGACCCTCGCGGCCCCGATCAAGTTTGAATCGTCGCCCAGCGAAGTCAAGGTTAACTCTGTCCTGTCGAACGGGACCAAACCGCAGCAGCTCGCAATGATTCTGCGGATCTCCTCCAGAAACAGGATCGCGCTCTTCATGACGCTGCCACCGAGCACAATCATGTCGGGGACAAACATCGTCACCAGATTTGCGATCCCGAGGCCGAGATAGCGGCTTTCATTCTTGACAGCATGCCTCGCCCAATCATCTCCCTGCATGGCGAGTTCGCAAATTTTCTTCGCCGTTAGGTCACGACGATGGGGATAATTCGGAGGGGCGTTCCTCTCCATCCATGTGACCATAGCCGGACCTGCCGCGAGAGACTCCCAACATCCGCGAAAGCCGCAAACACAAGCGGGACCAGAAGGATCGACAAGATGATGGCCGATCTCCGGATGGGAATGATTCACGCCCCTATATATCTGTCCATCAAAAAGCAGTCCGGTTCCGATTCCGGTTCCAACGGTTACATAAATTAGTTTGTTTTTGTTCCTGCCGGCGCCCCAACCTGCTTCTGCCAAAGCAGCCGCATCACCGTCATTCTCGATCGCTACCTTAACCTGAAAAATCTCGCTCAGATCTTTTACCGGATTTTCTCCCTTCCAATTGGGGAAGAAGTTTACGTCGCCAAATTCGCCCGTCAGAGGATAGACGGGTCCTGTGGATCCGATTCCGATACCGGAGATTTGCGTTTTTACAGTTTCGGAGGTGGCTCGGAGCATCTCAGAGATTCGCCGGAATGCTTCCCGATAGCCACGCTCTGGTGATGTCGAACACTCCAGGCGAGATAACACTTTGCCGTGAGTGTCGATTATTCCCACAGCTATTTTGGTGCCGCCGATGTCCACCGCTGCGATCAATAGGTTTCCTAGAGAGGTATATGAACCTCATATGCATCTGAGGTGTCAAGATAATTCTTTCCCGCGAATCTTCTAAAACCCGCGGTCGAATCCAGGTAATTGGTTAACTTTTTTATATTTAATAATTTAAATTTGGATCCTTATTGAAGCCCGTTGGTTAAACAAAACTCCGAACGAACTCGGTAGGTACGTTGTATACTACGTCGGCCGCCCAACTTGGAGGTTGTCCCTTGGCGCAATCGACAGGATCGCCCGCGTCCGTGCGAGTGGAGAGACTTGGGCTCACCATCGACATCCACAGTTTCGTTCCTTACTACGTGCAGATTGTCGATCACGTGCGTGAGTTGATCAAGAAAAACAAGTTAAGCCAGGGGGAAACCTTTTGTTCGGAAGGCGAAATTGCTCAGGCTCTCAAGATCAGCAAAATGCCTGTTCGCCAAGCTTTCCAGAAACTGCGTTCCGAGGGACTGCTGGTGATAGCCAAAGGCAAGCGTCCCGTGGTCGGCTCCGTCCGAATGCCTTGGAATTTTCAGCAGCTTCGCGGTTTTAGCGAAGAGATGCGCAGGCGAGGTCTTTCTCCTTCCGCGAGGGTGCTCAACATCGGCCCGGAGGAACCGGACCTAGACGTGGCTCAGGCTCTCAAATTAACTCCAGGAGAACGCGTGTACCGGATCCGACGATTACGATCGGTCAATGACGAGCCCGTTGCCGTGGTGACGAGTTACCTTCCCGCACGCATTTTTGTCGGGATTGATAGACAAGATCTGGAGAAACAATCGCTCTATTCCGTCTTCGAGCAAACCTATAAACGTAAATTGCAATGGGCGGAGGAGGTAATTGGGGCTGTGGTTGCAGGACCGGAAGAAGCGGAAATACTTCAAGCTTCCGTCGGGAGTGGACTCCTGATCATTCGAGAGACAACCTATGACTCTCAAAACGTTGCCATCGAATACAGCGTATCGCTCTTGCGTGGTGATCGTTATACCGCTTCGGTAATCTCAATTCGAAAAAACTGACGCGAAAAAACGACGGGCGAAGTGCGAAGAGTATGCCCGGGTGATCTGCTCAACTACTTCCGTGGATTTCCGATGCCCCTAGCCCGCGATACGCGTGTTGCCCGGATGATGGCCCGCCGGGGCGTGCTTCTCGTAGCCGAGATGATCGGTCATTTCGGCCGCTAAGGCCTGCTCCAAAATCGCTTTGGTCAATTCTTTGAGCAGTCCGTTTTCCCCGATGATATTCCTCGGGCTTCTTGTAGTTGGTCAGCAGTTGCTCGATCAGCGTCTTGTCGATTGCCCTGGGTTCTCCCATTCTCAACTTTTCCATGGCCGTTTACACAGTTCTTTTTACGCCCTCTTTTTGGAGCCGGGACTCACGTATAAACCGTGTATACGATGTTTATATGTATGTTACGGAGAAGTTAATTTCTTTTCCCGTGTCCACGTATTTTCGGCGTAGTTTGAATCTTCCGATATTGCTGAAAATAGACGAGTAAACCACTTTCACATCCTCTTCGACACTTCACCACCAAAACCACTGTCGAAATATTTTCCTTGATCTTATGTGTGCATATACGGTTTCTGGATCTCACACATTGCGATCGAGCATGCCGTACGCACGAGTAATTAGCTGGGAGCTTCGAAGCATTATCGAGTCTGGGGAGTCTGGGGCTGTGACACCGTACAGAAGGAACAGATTTTCTTGCGAAGGAAATCATGACTGGTCTAGAATCCGCAGGCACCAATAAATTTAAGAGTGTGCTCTTTGACCGTTGGGGCGAGAATGTCCACGAATACTTGGGAGGGCGTATGCGTCTAGTCAGAACCGAAAATAGTCGCCTTGCGTTTCAAGTCTATTTCTTGTTATCGCTAGCCTCCCTAAGCTTGTTCTTCGTAGGCACAGCGAGGGCGGGGGTGACCGGCAGCATCTCTGGCGTGATACGCGATTCCAGTGGGGCGGTAGTCGCCGGTGTCCAAGTATCCGCTCATAATACCGAGACCGGACTCCAGTGGACCACCTCGACAGATGAGAAGGGATTCTATTCGTTTCAGGCGCTCCCAGTTGGGACGTACGACCTCGAGGCTAACAAACCCGGCTTTAAGGGGTACCGGCAATCCGGCATAGTCATAGACGTTAACTCCTCCATAGCCGCGGACGTAGCCTTGCAACTGGGCAAGGTCGTAGAAAACGTCAATGTCAGCAGTACGGCGGTGCACGTGGAAACCACCAGCACTCAGATGGGTGAAGTGATTGACAGCCAGAAGATAACAGAAGTGCCTTTGGTGACTCGCAGTTACACTGATCTATTGGCGCTGCAGCCTGGAGTTGTACCCGTAGCTTCCGGACTATCCGGAGGCACGAGCGGACAGTTCGTCTCGCTTGGGTTCGCAATTAATTTGGTTTCAGGCGATCTCAATGCTGGCAATCTTTCCGTCAACGGCATGCGGGAAGCTTCCAACGGCTTCTTGTTGAACGGAGCTCTCGTCGAAGAAACGGCCGTGCATGGCGCGGCGGCGATTCCCAATCTCGACTCCATCGATGAATTCCGGATTATCACAAACAATTTTGACGCGGAGTATGGTAGCTATGCCGGCGGTCAAATCAACGTGATTACCAAGTCGGGGACGAATCACTTTCATGGTAATGCTTTCGAGTTTCTACGCAACACGGATCTGAATACGCACAACTATTTCGACCTGCCTGGAACCAAACTCGGAGCTTTTCAGCAAAACCAATTTGGCGGGACATTCGGTGGTCCGATATTGCATAACAAGCTTTTCTTTTTCGGAGACTACCAGGGAAACCGCAAAGTAATCGGACAAAACGGCGGCGAGATAGCGGTTCCGAGTGATGCGGAACGTACCGGCGATTTCTCAGCTTTGAGTTCCCAGATGACGGGGAAAGTCCAAGGTGCCTATTGGGCGCAACAACTGGCAACCACGCTGGGGTACCCGGTAAGCGCAAACGAACCCTACTATACGGCCGGGTGCACTTCTTCGGCGACTTGCGTCTTTCCCAATGCCATGATTCCCAGCGCGGCATTTTCTACACCCTCAAAAAATATTCTTCAATACATTCCAACACCGAATACTTCCATCAATGGTCTCCCGGCGTTTCAAACCTCAAGCACAAATTTGTATCTGCGAGACAATAAGTTCAGCGGGCGCGTGGATGGCAATACGCGTATAGGGCTTCTGTCCGGCTACTATTTCTTCGACAACTATGTTTCCAACGCCGGTAATCCCGTTACCCCTGCCTTCACGAGCGAAAATACAGGGCGAGTTGAGGTGGTCAACTTTGGTGACACCACGACCCTCGGCAACACAGCAGTGAATGAGGCGCGTATCGCCTATATCCGCAACCACACGGTAAACTTTTCGTCGGGCGCCGGGCTCGGTCCGGGGAAAGAGGCTGCGCTGGGATTTACCGGCATCGTTCCCGTGCAGCCGGCGTACTCCGGAGTGCCCCAAATTAACTTTAATAATTTCAGCACAGGTAACTCGGGTGCTCCCTCGCCTATCATTCAAAACACTTACCAGGTCCTGGATAACTACAGCAAAGTGATTGGCAGACACACCATGAAATTTGGGGGTAGCGTTCGCTACACCGAACAAATCTGGAAAAACTTAGGGTCCAACGGAGCTTTCAATTTCAACGGAAGCGAAACCGGAATTGACTTCGCTGACTATCTCCTTGGCGCGCCGAACTATTATCAACAAGGCCAAGGTTATCCATCGAATGGCCGCAACCTCTACGTCGGCGGATATGGCCAAGACAGCTGGCGCGTGCGTCCGAATCTCACAGTTAACTTTGGTTTGCGCTACGAAATAGCCACTCCCTGGTGGGAGGAACATAATGAGATCCAAACCTTGTATCCTGGGGTACAATCGCGAGTCTTTCCCGGGGCGCCTGAGGGCTGGCTGTTTCCCGGAGATCCAGTTCCTGGGGGTGTCATTCCGAAGACACTGGCTCCGATCCGCTACGATAACGTCGCACCGCGCATCGGAATCGCCTATTCCCCAAGTTTTGACAGTGGCTTCCTACGCAAGCTGACCGGTGGACCGGAAAATAGCAGTATCCGTGCCAGTTGGGGAAAGTTCTATACGACCTTTGAAGGTGGAACCGATTACAATGAGATTGGTGACGCCCCCTTCGGCTTTTACTACGCTAGCCCTGTGCCCCCAGAGTTTGCCACTCCTTTCATAGACCGGGGTACGGGATTCAACGAGGGCCAAAGATTTCCGGCTCCGCCGCCGCCTTTCAATGTTTCCCCTCAGAACCCCGACACATCCGTGAATTGGGCGAACGAAGAGCCGATTGGCAGTTCCCCCGGTTTCTATTACGGAAATGTAAATCCGTATGCCGAAGACTATGAATTCGCACTCGACCGTCAATTTGGCTCCGCCACCCTTTTGAAGATAGCTTACGTAGGAACCCAAGCTCATCACCTTCTCTCGGCAGAGGAAGCAAATCCCGGAAATCCGGGATTATGTCTAAGCGTGAGCCAGCCAAGCGAAGTAATGCCGGGTACCTCGACCTGCGGACCGAACGGAGAGAACGGAACCTACCACCCGATTACGGGTGGTACCATCGTCGGCACGCGCTTCCCATTCGGCTCCGTCGGTTTTAGCAGCGATTCCTACTTTAAGACGATTGGAAACTCCGACTATAACTCTCTGCAAATTAGCTTGCGCCACGTGGTACACGGCATGGAGTTTCTAGCTTCGTACACCTACAGCAAGTCCATGGACAACGCTTCCGGTTATGGAGAGGAGATCAATTTCGAGAATCCGAACCAGAAAGCGCTTTCCTCCTTCGATGTAACCAATAATTTTGTGGTGAGCTATGACTACATCCTGCCGATTTACAAGCTCGCGTCGAACCGCTTAACAAACGGCTGGACGGTAAGCGGAGTTACTCACTTTTCCACTGGGCTGCCGGTGTTCATGTTGGAGAATGACGACAATTCGCTGTTGGGTACTTCCGGATCGGGCCCGATCGAACTTCCCATGGATACGCCTAATTACACGCCCGGTCCGTTGGATATTACCAATCCCCGCTCCAGACGACCGTACTTCAACACCTCATTGTTTACTAAGGAAGCGATTGGTCAGCTGGGAGACTCCCCACGCTTTTTCTTCCATGGTCCCGGACTCAACAACTGGGACATCAATTTGCAGAAAATTACTAACATCACGGAAAGCATGAACGTGGCATTCCGGGCGGAATTCTTCAATGCCTTCAATCACGTGCAATTTGGCCTACCCGATGGTGACATCACTGATTCGACCTTCGGACTGGTAACTACGGCAAATCCTGGGCGCATCATACAGTTCGGGCTGAAGTTCGCGTTCTAGAAAATTTCTGCTCCAAGTGCGCCCGACTTACAAATGGCTCGCACGAAAAAGCACGTGCGCATTACTACATGCTCTAGCGTTTTCACCGAAACTCTAAACCGAACAGCATGCGGCGTCGCCAATTCATAAAGTCTCTTCTCGGCAGCGCTTTGTTGTTGAAGTCTCCGGCGTTGCTCGGGGGGCAGGGCTTTTCCAGTGCATCGGAGCCTGACCTCACGGTGAAGCGAGTTCTGGTGGTTTTCAAGTGCCATTTTGATGCAGGATTTGGGGACACCCAGGCAGCCATCGTTCACCGCTATTTTGCGGAATTCTTTCCCGGGGCTATCGCGCTCGCCAATCGATTACGCGCTTCCGGCAACTGTCGTTACGTCTGGACCACAGGGTCGTGGCTGCTTTACGAATACCTCGAGCAGGCAGGGCACGATGAGCGTGCGCGCATGGAAAGAGCCATCTCTATGGGAGACATTGCGTGGCATGCGCTGCCGTTTACGTGGCAGACTGAATTGCTCGATCAGTCGATGATTTCCGGTTCGCTCGGGCTGTCGCAATCGTTGGATCGTCGCTTTGGCAGGTGCACCACCGGCGCCAAGATGACGGATGTTCCCGGCCATACGCGCGGACTGATTTCTCCCCTCGCCTCCCATGGAGTGAAGTTTCTTGACATTGGTGTGAATGACGCCAGCCGCGTTCCGCAAGTCCCGGCGCTTTTCCTGTGGAAAGCTCCCAATGGCGAAACGCTCATTGTGATGTATCACGCGGGGTATGGCGGTGTCGCGAGTGTGCCAGGTTCCGATCTGGCCGTTGCGATGATCGTGAAGGATGACGACCTCGGCCCACACACGGAGCAAGAGGTCCAGGAGACGTATTCAACGCTAGAAGCGAGATTCCCCAATGCAAACATCGTAGCGACCCATCTCACCGAAATCGCGAATTCGGTGGAACCTTACCGCAACACGCTTCCGGTGGTCACCAGCGAGATTGGAGACACCTGGATTCACGGCGTGGCAAGCGATCCTCTAAAACTTGCTCGCTACCGTGAACTCGCTCGACTGCGGCAGGGTTGGCTCGAGCAAGGAAGGTTTGCGATCGGCGATGCGACCGATGTGGCTTTATTGCGTTCCGTGCTTCTGGAGGTTGAACACACCTGGGGCACAGACACGAAGACCTGGCTCGATTTCGAGCACTACACTCCGAGCGATCTAGCGCCGATGCTGGGCACAAAAAACTATAGAGTGGTTCAGTTCAGCTGGCAGGAGAAGCGTCAGGATCTCTTCACTGGAATCGCAACCCTGCCGCCATCGTTGCGGGATGAGGCGCTAACGGCTATCACTAATCTGAAGCCGCAAGCGCCCCAGCTCGGACAACCGGCTCCTCTTCACGCGGCGAATGAGATCGACACCCCACACTTCGTGGTTGGAATTGATCCTAAAACAGGCGCCATTCAACGACTTCTGAACAAGACATCGAAGCGGGAGTGGGCTTCCAGCGACCATCAATTAGCTCGCTTTTCATACCAAACGCTTTCGCAGCGAGACTACTCACAATTTTTTGCCGATTACGTGATGAGTCAAGAGGACTGGGCCAAGAAAGATTTCGGAAAGCCCAACATTGAGCACTTTGGGGCGAAAAGCCAGGAATGGTTTCCATCAGTCGTGGATCTGCACTACGAGGAAGGGAAGGTGAATCATCGGGCGCTTGTGCAACTGGCCATTGACGACCCCGACGCCCTGCAAAGTGGCCGCGCATCATTTCCGCAAAAAATGTATTTAGAAGTGCTGCTGCCAAAAGGACAGCCCGTGGTGCACCTGAATTTCTCATGGTTCCAGAAACCGGCAACCCGCCTGCCCGAGGCTCTCTGGT
>Ga0302176_10001076_pt1 | contig 13751 bp, 9 predicted proteins | sample I_Palsa_E1_1_FD_198787 | JGI IMG/M metagenome (GOLD analysis project Ga0302176, IMG submission 198787) | Peat permafrost microbial communities from Stordalen Mire near Abisko, Sweden - I_Palsa_E1_1 | ecosystem: Environmental > Terrestrial > Soil > Palsa > Peat permafrost | place: Sweden: Abisko...
TTCGATGACTTCGAAGCCTTTGTTCATCATGGTGGCGGAATCGATGGTGATGCGCTGGCCCATCTTCCAATTTGGATGCGCCAGGGCCTGTTTTGGTGTGATGCGCGAAAATTTCGAGAGTGGCAATTTACGAAACGGGCCACCTGACGCGGTGAGCACCAGGCGGCGGACTTCGGAGGGTTCCCCGCCCCGCAGGCACTGGTGGATGGCGTTGTGTTCGCTATCGACGGGGAGAAGAGCGACACCGGATTTTTTCACGGCGGCCATGACCACTTCACCAGCGGCGACCAGGACTTCCTTATTGGCCAGCGCGATGTGTTTGCCGAGCTGGATGGCTTTGTAGGTGGCGGGCAGGCCGACTACGCCGACGGCGGCGGAGACGACGATTTCGGCGTCGGGATGGGTGGCGACACGATCCATGCCTTCAGGGCCGAACAGAACTTCAGGCATCGGCAGGCTTGCTGTTTTCGCTCCGGTCCGAGTGCTTGGCGATTTTAGCGCGGCGCATAATTCGCGCGCTCCGGCTTCGGTGGCCACGGATACGACGGACGGGCGGAATTTTGCGGACTGCTCGATTGCGAGTTTGATGTTCGAGCCCGCAGCTATCGCGACCACTTGGAATTTTCCGGGATGGGCGTCGACGACGTCGAGGGTCTGGCGCCCGATGGAGCCGGTGGAGCCCAATATAGAAATGCGCTTCATCTGCCTCTATTTTATAGGCGTTCGCGCGATTATGCGAACGAGTATCGGATTTCGTGCGTCGAATGTTCGGCGGCCACACGCGAGTGCGCGAACCTTCTTAAGTCTTCAATTCGGAGAGCTTGGTGTCTTCGGGCGTGTCGGTGAGGCTTTCGAATCCGAGGTGGTAGCCGTCGGGGTCAGTTAAGGTGGTGGTCCACATGGCGTTGCCTACCTGGGGTTCGGAGGCGGCTAAGCCACGGGAGATGAATTCACGGTAAAGGGTTATGGCATCCTGGCACTTAAATTCCAGGGATACGCCTTCACCGAGTTTGCCGCTGGCGGGTTTCGCGTGGTGTCCATCGGTGGCGAAAGACTGCAGCATGAGGGCCGCGCCGCCGAGTTCGAGCCAGCACCAGCGAATTTTTTCGTCGACGAGCCATTTATTTTTGAGGGTGAAGCCGAGACCGTCGATGTAGAAGCGCAGCGATCTATCCATTTCGGTGATGCGGAAGAACGGGACGACTTGCTTGACGTTGCTCGAGGATTGGGCTGAGGCACTCATCCGCGCACCTTCTTTGGGACGCTTCTTTTGCGATTCCAGTAATGCTACCTGGGTGGCTTCACGTTACACCGTCACCATGGCGCCTTGCAGCCACTGATACAGAATCCAGACGACTGACGCAGCGAGAATTAAGCTGTCGATGCGGTCGAGCATTCCGCCGTGGCCGGGGAGCAGCGCGCCGGAATCTTTTACGGATGCGCCACGTTTGTAGGCAGATTCGATCAGGTCGCCGGCTTGGCCGGCGATATTCGCGGCAACGGCGATGCCAATCAGCGTCAGCGTGTCAATTTGCATCCAGCGCGCGAAGGCGATGGCCACGAGCGCGGACGCGACGACGTTGGCGAACGCGCCCTCCCAGGTTTTCTTGGGGCTGAGCGCTGGCGCCATTTTGAGGCGGCCGACGGATTTGCCGATGAAGTAGGCCAGCATGTCTCCAGCCCAGATCAGCACCAGCGTGAACAGGATTAATTGGCGGCCGACGCGTTCGATTTCGTTGACACGCACGATGTAGCTGAACGGCAAAGCGATGAACAAAATTCCCGCGGCGCTGATGGCCAGGGCGGGCAAAACTTCGAGCAGCGGGCGGCGGGTGGCCAGGCCCAGCGCGACACAACCAAAAATAAAAATCAGGAAAGCGGCATCGAGCGAGAGCACGCCGCCGACGGCGTTGCGCACCACCGAGACGCCACCGGTGAACGAACGAGTTTCACCAAGCCCGACGGAATATTGGGAATAGAAAATCAGCGCGGTGCTGAAGTACGTCCACTTCTTGAAGGCGCGGAGGCCAACCTTGTCGCCAATATCGAAGAATTCGAACAGCGCGAGAATGGCGACGACGCAGGCGAGTGCGGCGAGCAGCGCGGGCGGACCAAACCAGACCAGGGCGACGACGATCGGAATCAGGACGGCTGCCGTAGCGATACGAAGCAGCATCCGGCGCTAGCCTCTCCCCTTCTTTTGGGCTAGCTCGGAGGGCGGTTCGGCTCCGTTCGGTTTCGCGCCGAGGCCGCCGTAGCGGCGTTCGCGCTTTTGAAAATCGAGCAGAGCTTCGAGCAGGCGCTCGCGGGAAAAATCGGGCCAGAGAGTTTCGGTGACGTAGATTTCGGCGTAGGCAATCTGCCAGAGCAGAAAATTACTGACGCGCATTTCGCCGCTGGTGCGGATCAGCAGGTCGGGATCGGGCAGGCCGGCGGTGTAGAGATGCTCGGAAATTTGTTGCTCGTCGATCACATGGGTCGTCGCGCCGTTCTTGCCATTGGCTTGCGGCTGCTGCTGCAGCAGCGCGTTCACCGCGTCGACAATTTCGGCGCGCGCGCCGTAATTCAGCGCGACGATGAGCCTCATGCCGGTGTTGTTCGCGGTTAGCCGCATGCCGTCTTCAATGTCTTTGCGGACTTCATCCGGCAACTGCCCGGAACGTCCGATGACTTGCAACTTGATGTTGTTTTTGTGAATGGAAGGCAGCTCGCGCGAAAGATATTCGCGCAGCAGGCGCATCAGGAAATCGACTTCGGCCTGCGGGCGGCGCCAATTTTCAAGGGAGAAGGCGTATAGGGTGAGGCACGGCAGCTTCAGGCGGGCGCAACTTTCGATGATTTGGCGCGCGGTTTTTACTCCGGCACGATGCCCGGCCACGCGCGGGAGGTGGCGCTTCTGAGCCCAGCGGCCGTTGCCGTCCATGATCACGGCCACGTGCTGCGGCAAACTCTTCAGGTCCAGCTTGTCGAGAAGGTCGGCTTCTTCGCGGCTGACATCGTTTAGAAGTTCGGTGGCTTTCACTAGAATTCACTCGAGGCAACGACGAAGAAAAACTAGCACAGGGACTGATGGCACGCAAGGATGGCGGGGCGGGAAAGCGGGTCAGTTTTCGATAACGGCCGAATCACCTTGCCAAACTACTCGCTCCTCAATACGAGCATAGGTGCCACCCGCATTGCTCGGCGTGCGGGAATCCAGCAAGCCGTCACCCCTATCACCAGCAGGGTAATCGCGGCAGTGACGTAGGTGAGGGTGTCGCCCGTAGTCACGCCCACGAGCAAATGGGCCATTGATCGAGTCAAAATCCATGCAGCAATTAGACCTATCGCAACGCCGCCGACAACCAGCCGCACGCCCTGTCGCCAAACCAGCAGGAGAATATCACGCGGCTGGGCTCCGAGAGCAGCGCGGATGCCGATTTCGCGTGCTCTTTGCGCCGCTGCGTACGAAACGACACCGTACACACCAACCACTCCGAGAAACAGGCCGATCAAACCCAGTGTGGTAGCAAATCCTGCAGCCAGGCGAAATGCAAAAAAACCGAAAGCGCCTTCCAGCGATTGTTCCATCGTTTCGATGTTAATCGCGGAGATCTCCGGGTTAAGGTTGGCGATCTGCGACTCGACAGGCCTAATCAGCGATTCGGGCGAGATCATGGTGCGAATTTGTAGGACGCGTTTTGGAACGTAGTTCTGGGCCAGCGGAATATAAAAGAAAGGCTGGGCATCTTCGCCTATCGATTGATACTTTCCGTCGTTTACAACGCCTACGACCGTGAGGAACGGACCGGCATCTCCGTTTAGGCTGAAGCGTTTTCCAATGGCATTCTCCGGAGGCCAGAAGCGGCGTTCCATCGCCTGATTGACGATCGCAACTGGAGGAGATCCTCGGTCGTCCGCATCTGCAAAATTGCGTCCCCGCCGAAGCGCGATTCGCAGTGTCCCGAAGTATGGTGGGTCGATAGCATTGAACAGGATGCTCGGAGCCTGTTCGCCAGGCGGCCTGGAATGGCCGCTGAGCGAGACGGGGGCCTTCGTGGGAAAGCCGCCGAGTGGCACGTAAGATGCAGTACTGACTGATTTGACGCCACTGAGCGCGCCCACGTTTGCTTCGAGTGTACTAAAAAAGGCATCGCCTTGAAGATCGTTGTAGCCCGCTTCGCGTGAGTCGATGGTGACGTTCAATAAATTCCTCGGATCAAACCCCAGATCGAAGTGCTGAACGCTTTGCATACTTCGCACGAAGAGGCCGCCCACAATCAGCAATGTCAACGCACCCCCGACTTGCGCCACCACGAGAAAATTACGAATGCCAGCCTGATGCAATCCGAAGAGTTTGTGCTGACCGCCGTGAAGAGTCGAGTTTACGTCCGCCGAAGTCGCGCGAACGGCGGGTAAAACTCCCACGGCAATGCCGCCAACCAGCGTCGCACCAACCGCGAAAACAAATACACGCCAATCAAACGTCGCGTCCAAGTGCAACGGAACATCTCGAAGGTGTACGGCGCTCAACCCGCGATTGAACCAGTACCCTGTCATCATTCCAACTGCGCCGCCAAGGATCGCGAGGACCATTGTTTCGGTGATTATCTGGCGAATAAGACGGCCCCCGGCAGCGCCGAGCGCGGTTCGGATCGCCATTTCACGCTGTCGAGCAGAACTGCGGACCAGCAGTAGGTTCTCGATATTCAAGCACGCGAGCAGCAATACGAACAGCGCAAGAAGCAGGAAGATACCGGAAATCGTTACGAAGGCCCTGTTCGCATAAGGAATTGGCCGCGCAAGTCTTTCCGGAACCGCTCGGAAGTCGTACCACTTGTCGGTCGAGGGGTGATCTCTCGCAAGTCGGTCAGATATCACATCGAGCGAGCTTTGCGCCGCACTAAGCGTCGTGCCGGGCACCAGATGTCCGAACGCGAGAATTCGATGAACATCTCGACCGTTCCAGAATAGCTCTGAGGGCTCTTCGGCGGTAATCGCCCCGAGAGGCAGGTAAACGTCTGTTTCGAAACCGGAATACATTCCTTGGAACGTGCGCGATGCAACGCCGACGATTGTCGCAGGTTGCCCGCCGATCCGAATCCGGCGGTCAACTACGGAAGGATCGCCGTGGAATCGCCGCTGCCAGTATCCGTAACCGAGCACAGCAACTAATGGGCCGTTGAGAATCTCTCGGTCACTCGGAAGCAAGAGACGCCCAACTGCGGGCTGCACGCCCAAGGATGAAAAAAAATTACTGGTGACATAGTTTCCGAAACACTGCTCGGTGCGATCTCCCTCTGCCAACTGCAGTGGACTAATTGCCATGCCGAACACGTCGGAAAACGCAGTGGACTGACGGCGAAGGTCATCTAGCTCGAGATACGAAAAACCACCGGAACCAATCGGAGAGCCCTTTTGTTGGATTGCGATCGCTACGATTTGCTCTGGCGCTCGAACCGGTAGTGGGCGAAGGAGGAAAGCGTTTACGGCGCCAAAAATGGCGATGTTTGCTCCAATTCCTAAGGCAAACGTCAGTATTACAATTACTGTAAAACCAGGAGCTTTTGCTAAAGCCCGTACGGCATGTCTCAAGTCTTGGATTAGCGTATCCACGGCTGCTCCAAATGTTTGAGCTATCTGAAAGATAGTACAGCAGGACTTGGGGAGGACGCTGCGTCATTCAATGTGTGGTACGGCGTCAGGGCGAATGGAGGAAGGTTCCGACCAGGCCGGAGCCGGCGGATTCGGTGAAGGCGGCGTAGACCAGCACGATCGTGAGGATGATCATGATGATGCTGGCGGTCCAGGCGACCAGGTTGAAACCCCAGGTGTTGGTGTGTTCGCCCATCAGGTCACGGCGATTGATCAGCAGCAGAATGAAAATCAATACGACGGGAAGCCAGACGCCGTTGGCGACCTGCGAGAGGACGAGAATTTTGAACAGCGGGGCTTTGGGCAGCAGGATGATTCCGCCGCCGACGACGATTAGCCCGGTGTAGAGCGAGTAGAAGGCCGGGGCTTCCTTTACCTTGCGGTCGATGCCCGCTTCGAATCCGAGGCCTTCGCAGATTACGTGTGCGGTGGAAAGCGGCAAAATGGACGCGGCGAACAGGGACGCGTTGAGCAAGCCAAAGGCAAACAGGTAAGACGCCCACTTGCCCGCTAGCGGCGTGAGTGCGGCGGCGGCCTGGGCCGCGTCCGAAATGTTGGTCATGCCATTCTTGTTCAATGTCGCCGCGCAGCACACGATGATGAAGAATACGATGGCCATGCAGGAAATGCTGCCGACCAGCACGTCGAGGCGGGCGTGCTTGTATTGCTTGGGCCCGACCCGCTTCTCGACGAATCCGGCTTGCAGGTAGAAAAACTGCCAGGGCGCGATGGTGGTGCCGACCAGCGCGGTGAGCATCAGCAAATATTCGGTGTTGTAGTGCAGCGTGGGCAGCACGGTTTCTTTGGCGGCGAGCAGCCAATCGGGCTTGGCGAGAATCGCCGACACCACGTAGGACAAATAAAAGGCGCAGGCCACCAAAAATATTTTTTCAACTTGCCGATAACTTCCCTTTACCACCAGCAGCCAGACGGCCAAGCCCGCGAGCGGCACGGAGACGAATTTGCTGACGCCGAAAATTTGCATGGACGCGGCGACCCCGGCGAATTCGGCTACGGTGTTGCCCAAATCCACGGCGAGGGCGGCGATCATCACAAAAAACGTGGAGCGGAATCCAAATTCCTCGCGAATCAGGTCGGACAAGCCTTTGCCGGTGACCACGCCCATGCGCGCGCACATTTCTTCCGAAACGTAGAGTGCGATGGTCATGGGAATCAGCGACCACAGCAGGGTGTAGCCGAATTGGGCGCCGGCCGTGGTGTAAGTGGTGATTCCGCCGGCGTCGTTGTCGACGTTGGAGGTGATCAAGCCGGGGCCGACCACGGCCAGCAAAACGGCGAGGCGCCGCCGGGTCATGCGGGTGCGCCGCAAGAAGTTCTGGCCGCGCGTCTTCCAGACGGCGAGCGCTCCCGAGTTGGTTTGCGGTTCGGACATAGACGACCTAAATTTTCGCGTGCATCCGGCTGACGACATCATCGACGGTGATGGCGCCGATGGGATGGTTCTGCTTATTGACCACGGTCAGGCTGCGCAAATTGTACTTATCGAAAAGTTCGAAAATCTCTTTGTCGTGCGCGTCGGCTTTAACGGTGAGCAGCGGTTCAAACGCCAGTTCAACCATGCGCTGGTCGGAATCGGACAGCAGCAGGCGGGTGACCGGCACGGTGCCGGCGATGGCGGCGTCTTTATTGATCAGGATCACGTTGTCGATCTGGTCCGGCGAAAGTTCGTGGAAGCGAATGTAGTCGACGACTTCGCCGCGGGTGGCTTCTTCGCTGACCACCACGATTTCGGTGGTCATCATGCCGCCGGCGGTGTCGGCGCCAAATTTCAGGAGTTCTTCGACTTCGTGCGCCTCGCGATGCTCCATTTCGTCGAGAACTTCCTTCGACGTTTCGGAATCCAGGCTGGCGATCAGGTCGGCGGCGGCGTCCGGGCTCATTTCCTCGATGATGTGCGCGGCTTGTTCGGGGTCGAGTTTTTCTACGACCTGGGTCTGCAAGCGCTTGTCGAGTTCGGCGATCGCTTCGGCAGCGGTTTCTTCGTCGAGAGAACCGATGAGGCCCTGGCGCTCGTCGGGCGAAAGTTCTTCCAATATTTCAGCGATGTCCGCGGGATGAAGCGCAGCGAGTTTCTGGCTGGAGAGGCGTAGTTTTACGCGACGCAGGGGATCGGGCTCGATCAGGTTTACAAATTCCCACTGAATCTTGCGCGCCGGAAGTTTGGCTTGCAGGCGCCGGATGGCCATGGGCGGGACGACACCTTGCAGCAGGCGGCGCACGGCGCCGGGCAGGCCCACGTCGACCTGGGTGATGCGCAATTCGGTGTTGCCATTGGTGCGATGATCGGAAAGATCGATGTCATTTACGCGGACGACTTTCCGGCCGTTGGTGTCGATGATTTGCTGGTCGAGCAGGTCTTTGCCAACCGCGAGCCAGGCTTCGTTGGGTTGGTAGAGTTCGAGCGCGGCTTCGTCGGTGGTGAGGGAGATGCGACCCGGCGCGACCGAGGCGATCTGGTCGTAGCGCGCGACCAGCGAGCGGTATTGGCCACGGCTGATCAGCATTTTGGCCACGCGGTTGGCCTGGTCGGCGGGCTCGATGAAGATTTCTTTGATGCGGCCGACGTAATTGCCCAACGCGTCGAACGTCTGGGCTCCGATGACTTCGGTGGCGTGCAGCATAGTGAACTCCTGGGACTTTTCGTCCTGAGATTCCGCTTCGGCGCGCGTTGCAAGCAGATCGGCGCGGCGCAAAAAAAAAGCCCGCGACCGGCAAAGCAACCGGCCTCGGGCGAATACGAATGCCCACGATTAACTCAGGCCAGGCCTCGCCTCCCTGTCCCCGCGGCAAACGCAGGTCCAGTGAACCGATACACCCCGAACGATTCCCTGCCCTCGCCGCCAGATTCCTGCAGGTGGAGGCTGAGGGCTACCGCCAGGTTCCGAATTGGACGAAAGCTCCATGTAAACGCTTGTGTCCCAATTGACTACTAAATGTTGACGTCAAGATTGTCAAGCGAAGAGTGACGTTTCAGCGCGATTTTTGCGTAGGAAGCAGCATATTTTTTGGAGTGACACCCCGGCGGCGGCAATCGGCGGCGTAAAGATCCCAGTAGGTGGCACGGAGGTAGTCGGCGGACGAAAAGCCGAGGGCTTTTGCGGCGTGATCGATGGCTTGGGGTCGGCCTTCGAGTTCGAGGATGACGCCGACTGGGGTTTCGTCGAGGTCGAGGTGTAGGTGGCGGAGGCGGAAGCTGTTGCGGAATTTTTCATAGCGGAAGCTGGGATGAAGGCCGAGAACGTGGAGACTGCGTACGAACAAGTCGGGATTGTGCAGGGCAAGTTCGCTTTCGGCACGTTCTTTGTAGCGCGAAGTGGTGTGGTTCGACTTGTGCCGGTGTGTCGGCGACGATGCAGGAGCCTTGACGGTGAGGATCGCGCTGCGCCGTCCGGCCGTCTGGCCATGCGCGGCGGCGGGAGTTTCAATTCGCACGCGGAGCAGCCGGCCGGCCCGGCGGAAATCGGAAGCCGGCGTGTCGAAGAGGGTGTTTCGTTCGAGTACGCGACCGTGGGAAACGGCGCCGATGGTTTTCAGTTTCTTCAGGATGCCGGGTAGATCCGCGATTCGGAGTTTTATTTCGGTCTCGGTCTGAGTCGGCGTGATTTTGCGCACGCTTCAGTATAAAGCAGCAGACTGGAACGAGGGCGGTGGCGATGGACGGGTCGCGGTTGCCAAACCTGCGTGGCAAACATCATAATCGTTTGCTGCCGGCTCGCGTTCGTCCTCAAACTTTTCTGGCGTTGGTGATTTTTTGGCGACGGCGGCCCTGCGCGATTCATTCATGACTGAACCCACCACTCCCCTGATGCGGCAGTATCACGCCGTCAAAAAACAACACCCTTCGGCATTGCTGCTGTTCCGGCTGGGAGATTTCTACGAACTGTTCTACGAAGACGCCGTGGTCGCTTCGAAAATCCTGCAAATTACGCTGACTTCCAGGAATAAAGAGAAGGACCAGGCCGTGCCGATGTGCGGCGTTCCGTATCACGCGGCGGAAAATTACATCGCACGGCTGATTCGCGCGGGGCACAAGGTCGCAATCTGCGAGCAGATGGAGCAGCCTGGACCCGGGAAGAAAATTGTGCGGCGCGAAGTGGTTCGGGTGCTGACACCCGGCACCGCGAGCGGTTCGGGGCTGGTCGAGGCCAAGGAAAATAATTATCTCGCGGCGGTGGCGAGATCGTTGCCGCAGGCCAATGCGGCGGGCGCGGGCGGACGCGGGACTGAAGTGATTGTCGGGCTGGCGTTCGTCGATTTATCTACCGGCGAATTCCGGGCTACGGAATTTCGCGGAGAGAAGGCGAACGCGAGGTTGCGCGACGAGTTGGGTGTTTTGAGGCCGCGGGAAATTTTACTGGCTAAGCCGGTCACTTTATTCCCGGTCGCGGCTTCGACGGAGTTGGAAAATCTGGGCGCGGTGGAAACTCGGCTGGACGATTGGGTGTTCGAGTCGAATTATGCCACGCGGATTCTCGAAGAACATTTTCGGGTAGCGGCGCTCGAAGGGTTCGGCCTGGATGGCCATCCTTGCGCGACTTCCGCGGCCGGGGCGCTGGTTCATTATTTGCGGGAGACATCGGCGATTGGGGCGCGCTCGCCGGAAGATTCGGCGGCGGTGCCATCGATGCGGCCGTCTGGTGCGGGGCTGGAGCACATTGATCGCATCGAATTTTACGAGCAGCAGAATGGAATGGTACTCGACGCGGTGACGACGCGAAATCTGGAGCTGGTAGAGCCGTCGGCGGGTGACGACGCGTCGGCGACTTTGTTGCGGGCCATCGATGAGACAGCAACTGGCATGGGTGCACGGTTGCTGCGCGGGTGGATCGTGCGGCCGGAGATTGCGTTGGACGAGATTAACGCCAGGCTGGACGCGGTGGCGGAGCTGCGCTCCGGAACTATAGTGCGCGAAGAACTTCGCAAAACGCTCGAAGGGATTTTGGACCTGGAACGACTCACCAGCCGCGTGACTTTGGGCGTGGCCACGCCGCGCGATTTGCTGGCGCTGCGGCAATCCCTGGAGAGAGTGCCGGGGTTGCGCAAGTTGATTGCTGAGGCGTCGCCGAAACCTACCGGCGACGTCGAAGCTCCTTCGAATGCGCAGAGCGGGAGGCTGAGTTCCCTGCGAGAGCAATTGGACGAAATGACCGACGTTTGCGAGACGATCGCGCGCGGCATATCGGACGATCCGCCGTCGGTCGCGAACGATCCGGGCGTGATTCGTACTGGATACAACGCTCAGCTGGACGAATTACACGCGATCACCAAGCAGGGGCGGCAAATTATCGCGGCGATGGAAGAGCGCGAACGGAAACGCACCGGAATCGGGTCGCTGAAGATTCGCTATAACAATATTTTCGGTTTTTATATTGAGATTTCGAACGCCAATGCGCATTTGGCTCCGGCGGACTATGAGCGCAAGCAAACGCTGGTCAACGCCGAACGGTTTACTTCTCCCGAACTGAAATCGCACGAGCAGAAAGTGCTTTCAGCGGAAGAACGGGTGCGCGAGATCGAGCGGCGACTTTACAGCGAAATCCGCGAAGGGATCGCGCATCAGGCCGGCCGCTTGCGCAAGACGGCGTCGGGGATCGCGCAGTTGGACGTGCTGGTGAATTTCGCGCGGATCGCGGCGGCGCGGAATTATTCGCGGCCGGAATTCACCGACAAATCGGTGGCCAGGAAAGGCAAACGCGGGATCTTGATGATTGCCGGCGGGCGGCATCCGGTGATTGAAAAGCTGTTGGAAGAGCGTGGCGAGCGTTTCGTCCCCAACGATTTGTATCTCGACGATGAATCGCAATTCCTATTGGTCATCACCGGGCCGAACATGGGCGGGAAATCGACGTACCTGCGGCAGGCGGCGCTGATTTCGGTGATGGCGCAGATGGGGTCGTTCGTGCCGGCGGTGCAGGCCAAACTTCCCTTGCTTGACCGGATCTTTACCCGCATCGGCGCGTCCGACAATTTGGCGCGCGGGCGTTCGACATTTTTGGTAGAGATGAGCGAAGTGGCGGCGATTTTGAACACGGCGACCGCAGCGAGTTTGGTGCTGCTGGATGAGGTGGGTCGCGGTACGTCGACGTTCGACGGGCTTTCGATCGCCTGGGCGGTGGTGGAATCGCTGCACGCTGGATCGAAGCCGCGAACGTTGTTCGCGACCCACTATCACGAGCTGACGGAGCTCGAGCAGCTTTTGCCTGGGGTGAAAAACGTGCACGTCGCGGTGCAGGAGGCCGGTAGCGAAATTATTTTTCTGCGGCGCGTGGAACCGGGCAGCGCGAACAAAAGTTACGGGATTGAAGTGGCGCGGCTGGCGGGCCTGCCTGGCGAAGTGATTTCGCGGGCTCGCGAGATCTTACGCCGGCATGAGCAGAGTGAAGAAAAGCTGTCGCACGAGCTATCGCCCGGAGCGGTTGTCGATGGTGGGGCTGCGCCTGGCCCTCCCCAACAAACTTCGTTCACGGCGATTGATGAGTCGGTGCTGGACGCCATTCGCCGCGCGGAACTGGATGAATTGACACCGCTCGAAGCGCTGAACCTGCTCGCAGCCCTGCAAAAGCAGCTGTCCTGAAGCTGCGGTCGGCCCGTGTGGTTCGGTGCGCGCATCTCGCCACAGGTAACACGCGCCGAAATCGCAGTTGTAAACCAGCCTCGGCAGCTTCTAGACTCAACGCATCCATGCGCGTTCTCGGAATGATGTCTGGAACATCGGCGGACGGGATTGACGTCGCGCTGGCCAACATTTCTGGTGCGCCGCCGCGACTGGTGGCGAAACTCGAAGGCCATTATCACTGGGCGTTCCCTAAGGTGGTTCGCGGGGCGATTCTTCGGCTGGCGAATGGGGCGCCGACCACCACCGCCGAAATCAGCCAGTTGAATTTCCTGCTCGGCGAAGAATTCGCGGCGGCAGCGATCGCAGCTTGCGCGAAGTGGCGGGTGCCGCTGCGCAAGATTTCGCTGATCGGATCGCACGGCCAGACCATTTTTCATCAGGGGACGCCGGCAAACTTTCTGTCAGCGCGTAAGATTTCATCGACGCTGCAAATTGGAGAACCCAGCGTCATCGCGGAACGCACCGGGATTACGACGATTGCCGATTTTCGCCCAGCCGATATGGCGGCGGGCGGTCACGGAGCACCGCTGGTGCCGTTCGTCGATTACCTGCTGTACCGCGACGCGAAAATCGGGCGCGTGGCTTTGAACATCGGTGGGATCGCCAATGTGACCGTAATTCCGGCGAATGCGCGGCCGCAGGATGTGATTGCGTTCGACACCGGCCCCGGCAATATGATTATTGACGCGCTGATAGAACGAATCACGAAAGGCCGCGCGGCCTACGATCGCGGCGCGCGAATCGCGACGTCCGGCGAAGTGATTCGGCCGCTGCTGGAAAAAATGCTGCGCGATCCCTACCTGCGCCAAAAGCCGCCCAAAACCGCCGGACGTGAACAATTCGGCTCCAAGTACGCTGAGACTGTATGGGCCTGGTCCAAAAAACATCGCGCGCGGCCGCAGGATCTGGTTCGAACCGCGACGATATTCAGCGCATTTTCAATTATCGATGCCTTGCAACAATTCGTTCTGCCGAAGACCGCAATTCAGGAATTGATTGTGGCCGGCGGGGGTACGAAGAACCCGTTGATCATGGCGCAACTGGAAGCCGCGCTCGCCGGAATTAAGATTGTGGAATCATCGCGATTTGGCGTCGCGGCGGAAGCGAAGGAAGCCTTGGCCTTCGCGATTCTGGCTTACGAAACATTTTCTTCGCGGACGAATAATTTGCCTTCGGCCACCGGCGCGAAGCATTCGGCAGTTCTCGGAAAGCTGGAGCATGGCCACGCGCGTTAATTCTGCGACGCGCTCCAATTTGTCAGGGAGAGGACTGCGCGCACATGCAGAACTGGCGGTTTTCTTCCTCGGTGTGTCCGCTTTCCTGCTGACTCTCTGGGGCGGTTGTGGGTCTTTGAAAAGCGCGCCCGAACCCGGGACGGTGGAATTCCTGACCGAAGCTTCGCCGACCAATCTCGACCCACGCATCGGCGCGGACGCGTACTCGGAACACATCGACGGCTTGATATTTTCGAGCCTGGTGG
>Ga0302176_10001079_pt1 | contig 13718 bp, 7 predicted proteins | sample I_Palsa_E1_1_FD_198787 | JGI IMG/M metagenome (GOLD analysis project Ga0302176, IMG submission 198787) | Peat permafrost microbial communities from Stordalen Mire near Abisko, Sweden - I_Palsa_E1_1 | ecosystem: Environmental > Terrestrial > Soil > Palsa > Peat permafrost | place: Sweden: Abisko...
AACTGGTCCGGTCCTTCGAGATAAACGTCCGCGCGAGGCTTCTCTTCCCTCTTCTGCAGCACGGCCAAATTGCTTGATCCGGACTCGAACCACACATCCAGAATGTCGGACTCTTTGCGCCAATTCGCTTTGCCGCAAGAAGCGCATTTAGTTCCCAGCGGTAATAGCTCTTCGGCGGAATGCGTGTACCAGGCGTCGGCGCCTTCGCGCTCAAAAAACGGGATAACATTGCGTAGCGCCTTGAAATCGTCGAGCCTCTTGCCACAAGCGTCACAATAAAAAATAATCAGCGGTATTCCCCAGAAGCGCTGGCGCGAAATGCACCAATCCGGCCGATCCACGATCATGTTATGGATGCGCTCTTCGCCCCACGTCGGTAGCCACTTTACTTTTTTGATTTCTTCCAGCGCGCGGCTGCGCAGCGCGGGCGCCTTGGGAGCGGGTACCGTTGCGCTGCCGCCATCGAGTTGTATGAACCACTGCTCGGTAGCGCGGAAGATCACTGGTTTATGGCAGCGCCAGCAGTGCGGATAGCTATGCGAAAATTTCTTCTCGCCGACAAGCATTCCTCGCTCCGTTAGCAGCGAGATGATCGCCGGATTCGCTTCAAACACCGTCTTGCCTTTGTATTCCGGCAAGCCTTCAACGAAGCGGCCATCGTTATCGAGCGGAGCATAGGCTTCGAGGCCATACTTCTGGCCGGTTGCAAAATCTTCGGCGCCGTGGCCGGGGGCGGTATGAACAATTCCGCTGCCCTGATCCAGCGTGACGTAATCCGCGAGCACAGCCGGCACGCGCAACTCTTTAAGGAACGGATGCTGAAACTGTATGCCTTCGAGCTCGCGGCCCTTTCCGACCTTGACGAATCGCCCGCCCGATTCCAGCGCGAGGAGCACTTTCAATTCAGGGTCGTTGAGTCTCTCTTCCGCCAGCAGCAGTTTGCCGGCGGAAGTCTCAACAACGACATATTCATAATCCGGGTGAAACGCGAGCGCGCGGTTTGCCGGCAACGTCCAAGGAGTGGTGGTCCAAATTAGCGCGCTGACATCGGCGTCCAACCCGAGCTTGTTGGATTTCTCGTCAGCAACCACGGGAAATTTCACCCAAATCGACGGGCTAGTGTGATCCTCGTACTCCACTTCCGCTTCGGCTAGAGCGGTATGGTCATAAATGCACCAGTACACCGGTTTCAACCCGCGGTAGATGTAGCCTTTTTCGAGAAATGTGAGAAAGGCGCTGGCGACACAAGCTTCGTAACTCGGGTCCATGGTGAGGTAGGGCTTTTCCCATTGGCCGAACACGCCCAGGCGCTTGAATTCCCGCCGGTGCGCGTCAATGTAGCCGAGAGCAAATTCCCGGCACATCCGTCGAAACTCCGCTGCAGACACTTTGTCTGTCTTGCCGCCCAGTTCCTTCTCAACTTTTGTCTCGATCGGCAAGCCGTGGCAATCCCATCCGGGAACGTAGGGCGTTCGGAACCCTGCCATGGTCTTCGACTTAACGATCATGTCTTTCAGGATTTTGTTCAGGCCTGTGCCGAGATGAATTTCACCGGTCGGATAAGGGGGGCCGTCGTGAAAGACGAATAACGGCGCAGCCGCCCGCGATTCCATGATGCGGTGGTATAGCGCCATCTTCTCCCAAGCCGCCAACTGCTCCGGTTCACGCTCGGGCAGCTTCGCCTTCATGGGAAAATCTGTCTTGGGAAGATTCAGCGTACTCTTCAGGTCGCGCTTGTCTGCCATTTAATAGGGAGTAAAAGCCCTTTCCACTGATGCAGGCCGGGAAACTGGAAGCCTCAGTTGAGAACCGTATGTTACAATGAATCTCGAACGGTGTCAGCCGCCCGGCTCCGTACATCCTTTTTCACGATAGAGCGTCTAATTACTGGTAGAGCCGTGACGGGGGACCCTAGGTAAGCCCTATGCCAGACTTTACTTCCAGACTCGACGACGCCGGTCGATCAACCACTGAGCCAACACTGAGGATTGGGCGCCTGCCCTCTCCAGTACGGACTTCTGCATTTAAAGACTTCTTCTCCAATATAAAGGATTTCCTCTCCGAACGGCCCGCCAACATCAAGGGCGCGAAATCTGACGTATTCAAGAACCCTGAGTTTGGCGAAAGCCTTGGGGACAATTTTAAGGAATTTTTTCATTCAGCGCCACGCGGACCGGTCAATTCCGATCTGCTGGTTAACTGGAATGCTGGATTTGGCGGATTCTGGCAGAACGTTCGCGACGTAATTTCACCGCGGAAGATGGCGCCGCTGAAAACCACTAGCGCGCCCGTAGCGGTCCCAGAGATTTGGTCCAAGAATACGCAGTTCACGCGCGTGCAAGCGCTTTCATTGGCATTCCACGTAGTAGTGATCGTGTTGATTATTGTCCCCTTTTGGTCGGAACTGATGTCGCCTGGAACCACGCAGGCGAAGACAATGGTTGTAACTCCCCTCGATATCACATCGCCGTATCTTCCAAAACTGCCGCCCGGAGCTAAGAAGGCGGGCGGTGGCGGAGGCGGTGGAGCGCACGAATTGTTGCCCGCCAGCAAAGGCAAATTGCCCAAGTTTAGTTTGACGCAAATTGTGCCGCCCAAAGTGAAACCGCCGGACAATCCTAAGTTCGCGGCGACTCCAACTGTTCTCGGAATGCCGGACATGAAATTAGCGAGCCCCAATATGTCGAACTGGGGCGACCCCATGTCCAAAGTGACGAACGATTCCAACGGTCCTGGCAGCGGCAATGGAATCGGATCTGGCAATGGCACTGGAATTGGAAGCGGAAGCGGCGGAGGAGTTGGACCGGGCGAAGGCGGCGGGACTGGGGGAGGAATCTTTAGCGCTGGTACGGGTGGATACGGCGTACCCGTCTGCGTTTATTGTCCAAACGCACAATTTTCCGATGAAGCCGTAAAGGCCAAGTATCAGGGAACAGTTACTTTGACAATAGTCATTCTCGCGGACGGCCGCACCTCAGATATCCATGTAGCGAAGGGTCTCGGGTTGGGGCTTGACGAGAATGCAATTACTGCGGTCCGGACGTGGAGATTTAAGCCCGCTCTAGGCCCGAATGGAAAGCCTGCACCAGTACGGATGAGTGTTGAAATGCAGTTTCGCCTCTACTGAGTTCCCCCGCCCGCGTGTCTTCTCGCTGAACCCGTTTTCTCCGTTGAGCAGCTGGGAGAAACTTCGCTTGAAGGGTTTACCTTTCCGACCACCTTATACCCGCGAGCTTGTCATTCTGCTACGATGAACATCATGAAAATTGGAATCTGGACCTCGTGTTTTCTGATTTCTGCGATTCTGGCTGCGGGGCCGCAAGCCTCCGCACAAAACAGCACGATTGAGTTCGTCGCAAAAACGACGCCGTCAAGCGGCACGGACGAACCGGTGCGCGGGCTCACGTTCTACCTGCTGCGCAAAAGCTTCGATGACATCGGCAAGGAAGCGGCGGAGACGTTTCCGCTCGTTGCCATGGATGCGTTCGTCGACAAGCTGGATGTTTCAAAGGAATTGAAAGCCTGGATGAAAAAGAATCATTGGGTGAACTTGGCCGGCGAGGACTTCATTAAGAAACTCAGCCCGGACGACGTGATGAATGTGCCGGAGTTCAATAAGGCTTATCTAGATAGAATGACCGGAGATCAGTCCGTTTTGTTTCCGACGCCGAAATATACAGCCGCCGAGAAAAAGAAGAACCCTGCGAAGTATGACGAGCAGGTAAAGCAGTATCACGCTGCCATCCGGGCGTTCCTCGTTGCGAATCCTACGAGCACGGATGGAATCGATCTCGCTCTGGAAGACGTGAACCCGGGGCATAAGTGGAATACGATCGAAGCAAACGGCACGGCTGAGCTGCATCGCCACACGATAGAACTTGCGGAATCGAAGTATCTTGCCGCGCGCACGGAAACAGATTTGGAGGGCCACGGGTACCTGCACGGGGTCGCTCCGGGAACGTACTGGCTCAGCACGCTCGACATCGTTGCGCAAGCTGGAGATGCGCGGAAGAAATGGGACGTACGTATCACCGTGCCGCCTGGAAAAACGACTTACGTTGCACTTTCGAATGTCAACGCGGTTCAACCTCCGCACGCCACACCTTAGCCAGCTGCCGGGAATGTGACTGACGCCGTCGACATCACTCGTTGGATCGCTCAACTGGCGGATCGCAATCCGCAGAACAGAGCCGAAGCCGCGCTGAGACTGTATTTGGCGGGTAGCGGGCTGTGTACGCCTTTGCTGAAACAATGGCTCGCTGATCCTGAATTTCGCGCCCTGATTTTGCCCGGTGGACCAGACTCGCCAGGTCGTTCAGATTTGGGGCCGGCGTCCATCGTGGTTGGAATTGCCGTGCAGCCTGAAACATTCGAGAAGATTCGCGCGGCAAACAATCATCCGCCGCTTGCCCACGTTCCTCCGGACCAGGATGCCCGGGAATTTGAATTGCACTTCGAGACTCGCATCGAGCTCGATATTTTGACCACACGAGAACCAGGCGGCAAAGGCGCGATCTCTCGGTTCTTGGAGAAATTTGGAGAAGGAATCCAGCAAATTGAAGTCTATGTGAGCGATGTAGAGCGCGCGACGGACATTCTACGTTCACGATTTGCGCTGGAACCGATCTATCCCGCAACACGTGCGGGCGCCAACGGAACCCGCATAAACTTTTTCCTTGCTCCAGCGCCGGAAGAGAAAAAAGTACTAATAGAATTCGTGGAAGCCGAATCGCAAAGTCTCTAGAACGCTGTTGAAACCACTTGCAGAGTCTCGCGCATCATTCTCCACTCTGCTGCAGCAGTTTAGCCACTAGCGCAGTCCAGCCCGTCTGATGGCTGGCGCCGAGCCCCTCGCCTGTTTCGCCGTGGAAATATTCGTAGAAAAGAATGAAGTCGCGCCATTGAGGGTCAGTTTGAAAGAGCGCGTTGTCGCCGTAAACCGCGCGGACCCCATCCCGGCGCAGGAAAATGTGTGAGAGCCTGCGAGATATATCCGCAGCGGACTCCCAGAGCGTTATCTGGTGTCCTGAATTCGTGGGGTATTCCACCTTGAATTCGTCGCCATAATAAAAATTAACGCGCTGGAGTGATTCAATCAGCAGGAAATTCATCGGAAACCAGATCGGTCCGCGCCAATTCGAATTCCCTCCAAAAAGATCGCTCGTAGATTCGGCGGGTTCGTAATCAACGGAGTTTGAATGCCCGTCCACCGTGAGTACAAAAGGATGATCGAGATGAAATTTAGAAAGGGCGCGAATTCCGTGAGGCGACAGGAACTCATTTTCGTCGAAAACGTAACGGTAAATACGCTCAAGTTTCGTGCGATTGGCGATGGTGAGGAGCAAGCGGCTGCCCTTCTCCGACTTCTGGCTCATATCCACGTGCTTGCTGACTTCTGGATTGTGTTGAAGGAACCACTCCATCCGGTTGCGGAACTTCGGCAATCGTTCCAGGACCTCGGGCTCGAAAACTTCCACAGCAAACAGAGGAATCAGTCCGACCATCGATCGGACTTTCATGGGAAGCGGAGCAGATTGCCCCAGGTGCAGAACGTCGTAGTAAAAACCGTCCTTTTCATCCCATAACCCGACTCCCTGGCCTCCGATGTTGTTCATGGCCTGCGAAATATAAATGAAATGCTCGAAAAACTTGCTGGCGATGTCTTCGTATGCCTCATCCTGGTGAGCGAGCTCCATGGCAATGGCGAGCATGTCGAGGCAATACATGGCCATCCAACTGGTGCCATCGGATTGCTCGATATAATTTCCGGGCCCGAGGGGCTGGGAGCGGTCGAAAACGCCGATATTATCGAGGCCGAGGAAGCCGCCTTCAAATACGTTTTTTCCCTCCGGGTCCTTGCGATTCACCCACCAGGTGAAATTGATCAGCAACTTGTGAAACATACGGACGAGGAACTCGCGGTCTTCTTTTCCCTGTACGCGCCCCGCGATTTTATAAACGCGCCAAGCCGCCCAGGCATGCACGGGCGGGTTCACGTCGGAGAAATTCCATTCATAGGCCGGCAATTGGCCGTTGGGGTTCATATACCATTCGCGCATAAAGAGCACGAGTTGCTCTTTCGCAAAGTCCGGATCGATCAGAGCCATCGCCACGCAATGGAAAGCCAAATCCCAGGCCGCATACCACGGGTACTCCCACTTATCGGGCATGGATATCACGTCGGAATTGTACAGTTGCGTCCATTCGTGATTCCGGCCGTCGAGACGCTCAGGCGGAGGAGACGGCTGTGTGGGATCGCCCTCAAGCCAGCGACGAACGTCATAGTGGTAGGACTGCTTGCCCCAAAGCAGTCCCGCAAAAGCCTGGCGCTGGACCTCATGGGCATCCTCGCTGGCGCAATGGCCGACGCGCTGGTTGTAGAAATCGTCCGCCTCCTTCAATCTCTGTTCAAACATTTCATCGAACACGGGCCCGAAAAAATCCTGCGTTGATTTGCGCTCCTGCGAGGGGTCCTTGTCGAGCAAGCGAAGACGAATCGTAAGGTTTTTCCCAGGTTGAATCAGTCCGGAATAATGTGCGCCCGCTTTCGTGCCGGTCATCGCAGGATTTACAGCGTCTCGCTCGGTCTGAATCAGGTAACGGTGGAAAGCATCTTTCACGTAAGGCGAAGCGTTCTTAGTACCGAACAAGCGCTCGTTGTTGGTTTCATTATCGGTGAAAAGCGGTTCGGGCTTGCCCTCGGCAATCAGCCAGCGCTTTCCATAGTGATATTCGTTCAGGGCGAATAGTTCCCCGCCCTGAAAATTCGGCACCCTCGCTACTTGCGGCTTGTCATACCCTTCTCCCCAGTCCCATCGATTCCGAAACCATAATGTGGGGAGCAAATGGAGCGGAGCCGCGTCCGGACCGCGGTTCCAGGCCGTTATGCGAATGAGGATATCCTCGGATGAGGCTTTGGCATATTCGACGAAGACATCAAAGTATCTGTTCTGTGAGAAAATGCCGGTATCCACTAGTTCGTATTCTGGTTGCAGGCGCGTGCGCTTCGCATTTTCCCGAACGAGTTGATCGTAGGGGAACGATCGATGTGGATATTTGTACAGGCACTTTAGATAGGAACTCGTTGGCGTGGCATCCAGATAAAAATAGTATTCCTTTACGTCCTCGCCGTGATTTCCTTGTGTGCTGGTGAGCCCGAAAAGACGTTCTTTCAGGATCGCGTCTTTCTCATTCCATAGCGCAATCGCGAAGCAAATATGCTGGTGGCGATCGCAGAAGCCCGCAATACCGTCCTCGCCCCAGCGGTAAGCTCGGGAACGCGCATCATCGTGCGGGAGATAGTTCCAGGCGTCGCCATTCGCGCTGTAATCTTCGCGGACGGTTCCCCACTGGCGTTCTGAAATATAGGGCCCCCAGCGCTTCCAGTGAACTTCGCGGTCCTCGCTGGCTTCCAGCCTTAGCTCTTCCGCAGTTGCAACGCGATCTTTTCCTTTTGGCTCGTCAGTCATCGGGTCCATGCTACCGCGAGAGCGCTCTAAATTCCCGGATTTTGCGCGAACTTGTTCAAGATTGAAAGTTCGTCGGACGTCGCGCGTGGCATAGTGGGACAAGAACTGCGCAATTCTGTATTCTCTACTGCGTAGACCTTGACGTTAATCCAGTGTGAAAGGGTTCACTAATTAAAACGTCCCTCATAGAGGCTTCCGGCCAACGAATTGGGACCGACGGCTCGAAGTATTACTGGCGGATCGCGCTCCTGTGCACGGCAGCGGCCGCTTCGGTAGTGGTTATGCCCATGTTTTTTCTTGGCAACGCTTCCGGTCATGATTTTCAGTTCCATCTCGCGTCGTGGTTGGATGTCGCCGGGCAGTGGCGGGAAGGAATTGTGTATCCACGCTGGGCAGAGTGGGCGAACTGGGGATTCGGTGAGCCGCGGTTTATTTTTTATCCGCCGGCATCGTGGATGCTCGGCGCGGGGCTTGGTACGTTGTTGCCATGGAGAATGGCTCCGGGAGCGTTCATTTGGCTGGCGCTGGTCATCGCCGGACTCAGCATGTGGCAACTGGCGCGCGAATGGCTCCCAAATCGGCAGGCACTGACAGCGGCAATACTTTTCGCCGTAAGTCCATATCACCTTGTGATCGTTTACTATCGCAGCGATTTTGCTGAACTCCTCGCCAGCGCACTATTCCCGCTCGCTGTTCTGGGAGCTTTGCGCATGATTCGCGACGATTGGAAGCGTGTTCCGGGTCTTGCGCTGGTGTTCGCCCTCATATGGCTTTCGAACGCGCCCGCCGGGGTAATTGCTACATATTCGCTCCTTCTGATCTTGGCGGTGGGATGCGCGATACATCGAAGTGTGCGGCCGCTGCTTGGTGGCGGCGCGGCCATGGCGGTCGGATTTGGTTTGGCGGCATTTTATATTTTACCAGCCGCTTGGGAACAACGATGGGTGCTGATTTCGCAGGTACTGGCGGACAATCTTCGGCCCAGCCGGAATTTTCTCTTTTCACACTCGAATGACCCCGAGTTCACCCTTTTCAATTGGAAAGTTTCTGCCGTGGCGCTGGGAACCATTCTGGTGACTGGAATCGCCGCAGTCTTCGTTGCGCGTCAACGGCGGAATCTCTCGGCGCCTTGGTGGACGCTCGTCACGCTCGCTTCCGTTTCAACACTCCTAATGTTTCCGCCGAGCATTTTCGTTTGGGAGCATTTGCCAAAACTTCAGTTCGTGCAATTCCCGTGGAGGTGGCTGCTATCGCTCGATGTCGCCCTCGCGTTTTTTGTGGCCGCCGCATTACATAGCCCGCGCAAACAGTGGCTCGGATGGCTTGTAATCTTCACCGCGACCGGAGCGATCGGGACAAGCTTCGTTAAAAACGCTTGGTGGGATAGTGAAGACATTCCGCTGCTCGCAGACGGAATTCGTTCTGGGCATGGTTACGAAGGCACGGATGAATACCAGTCGCTGGGCTGCGACCGTTATGAATTGCCAGGGCAGCCGTCTGCATCCGCGGACACTTCCGATGCCCCGAGCCCGAGCTCCAACGCATCGGTGGAAACGCCGAAGATAGCAAAGATTGACTCCGAATCGGACGCCGTGATGCCACTCAGTGTTGGGGAAGTCCAGATCAATCGTTGGACCGCCGAAACAAAATTATTTACTTCGAAAACGAGTCTGCAAGTCAGTTTAGCTCCCCGGCTCATCAACTATCCGGCGTGGGAAATCGAAGTGGACAAAGCAATCGTGCATGGTGATTCGCTTCCAGAGACCGCCCAGTTGTCGATGGAGATACCCGCCGGAGAACATTCAGTGGGTGTCCATTTCCGGCGAACATGGGACCGCACGACCGGCACCGCTATCTCGATTTTCTCCGCTTTCTTGCTTTTCGGATTCAGTGCGTACACGCGACGGAAAGCATCACACGTACCTTAAATTCTCCAGTGCCAGTCGCCGTCTCGTGCATCGTAAACAGGAGCATTTTTTCTCGCGGCGAACCGTTCGTAATGCCCGGACGTTCAGAGTTCCCTTCCCGCTGCCGCGCCAGAGGCCCAAGCCCATTGAAAATTGTACCCGCCCAAGTGGCCAGTCACGTCAACAACCTCGCCTATAAAGAACAAGCCCGGCATCTTCTTGCTTTCCATCGTGCGACTGGACAATTCGTTTGTATCAACGCCGCCTGCAGTTACCTCCGCCTTTTCGTAGCCCTCTGTATCCACCGGCAGGATCGACCATTCATGAATCTGATTCTCCGTTTGTTCCAGCGTTTGATTGCTCCACGTTGCCGGCGCGTGCAGTTCAAGCCAGCGCGTTGCAAAACGTTTAGGCAGAATTCCTTGAAACGCAGTCCGCGCGGACGTGACGTCGCGAACCTTGGCTTTGCTCGCAGTAGCCAAGACATTTCGATCGGGTGCAAGGTCAACTCGGATCGGCTGGCCCTTTTCCCAATATGAGGAAATTTGCAGAATCGCGGGACCGCTCAATCCGCGGTGAGTAATCAGCATATTCTCACGAAACGATTGGCCGTTCGTGGAAGCGATCACTTCGGCCGAGACGCCGGCCAAGTCGCAATAGTGCTTTCGATCCCTCGGACCGAATACAAGAGGCACGAGCGCCGGCCTTGTTTTTTGGATCTTCAACCCAAATTGGCGCGCAAGGTCGTATCCGAATGGCGTCGCGCCCATTTTCGGGATCGAAAGACCCCCGGTCGCGACCACCAAGACGGGAGCGCGAAACTCCGAAGACTCTGTAGACACTTCAAATTCGTTCGTACGCTTGATCTCGCCGATTCTGGTGTTGAGGAAAACTTTGATTCCCGCTGCCCGACCCTCCGCTTCGAGCATTTCGGTTATGTCTCGCGCAGAACGGTCGCAAAATAGCTGCCCGAGCGTTTTCTCGTGATACGGAATACGGTGAGTTTCCAGTAGTGCGATGAAGTCCGGAGGCGTATAGCGAGCTAGCGCTGATTTCGGAAAGTGAGCGTTCCCGCAAATGAAGTTCTCCGGCTGGCAGTAAAGATTGGTGAAATTGCATCGCCCGCCTCCGGAGATGAGAATTTTTTTGCCAGCGCGCTCGCTCCGCTCCAAAATCGCGACTTTGCGCCCGCGTTTGCCGGCTTCAATGGCACACATGAGTCCCGCAGCTCCAGCGCCGAGGACCAAAGCGTCAAATTTGTAAATTGCTTTTTGAGCCAAAAGTCTTCTCAACTTCGAGGATTGATCTGTCTACCGATGCCGCTGCTGGTATGCTCAAGGGTAAACTAATTCCAGGAGAAGACTGAAACATTTGCCTCCGATTATTAATGCTCAGGGATTGTCGAAACGGTACGGACTAGCCCCTCTGTTCGAGGATATCTCGTTCACCGTATCGGAAGGTGAGCGGATTGGACTGATCGGCCCCAACGGTTCCGGCAAGTCCACCCTGCTTGAGATTCTTTTCGGGCGTGTAAGACCCGACAAAGGAGAAGTCGCGATACGTAAAGGCGCGAAGGTGAGTTTTGTCGAGCAGATTTCGCGTTTTGCTCCGGAAGCGACTTGCAGGTCTGTTATCCAGAGCGCGCTGGAACGATCGGGTGTGTCGGAGCAAGAGCTTTCATTTCGGACCGAAGAAGCTCTCAGCCGCGCCGGTTTCGCAGATTTTGAAACGCACGCCGCAGCCTTGTCCGGCGGTTGGCGCAAGCGATTGGCGGTTGTCGAAGGCCTGGTCCAGGAACCTGACATTCTGCTCCTGGATGAGCCCACCAATCACTTGGATCTCGAGGGAATCAAGTGGCTCGAAAGATTGCTCGAGGATGCGGAGTTCGCCTGCGTCGTCGTTAGCCACGACCGCTACTTCCTTGAAAATGTGGCGAACGATATGGTCGAACTCGACCGCGCCTACCAGGAAGGCTTTCTTCGCGTAAAGGGAAAGTACAGCATCTTCCTGGAAGCGAAAGAAGCACACCTGCACGCTCAGGGAAACCGCCAGGATGCATTGGCAAATCGCGTTCATACCGAGATTGAATGGCTGCGGCGCGGCCCTAAAGCGCGGACGACCAAATCAAAATCCAGAATTGATAAAGCGCATAAAATGATCGGCGAACTGGCGGATATGAATGCCAGAAGCCGCACGGCTACCGCAAAAATTGACTTCTCTGCTTCCAACAGGCAAACCAAACAATTGATCGTACTTGACGGCGTGAGTTACTCGATCGGCGGCCGCTCGCTTTTCAAAGGAATTGAGTTCACAGTTACGTCCGGGATGCGCATTGGTTTGGTTGGCCCGAATGGCAGCGGCAAAACGACGCTGCTGCGCTTGCTGCGCGGCGAGATTGACCCTACCGCCGGCACGGTACGCAAAGCTGACTCGTTGAAAATTGTTTACTTCGATCAGAATCGCGAACTCGATCCTAACTTGACCTTGCGCCGCGCGCTGGCACCCGACAGTGACTCCGTGATTTATCAGGAACGAGTAACCCACGTCGCTTCCTGGGCCGCCAGATTTCTTTTCAACGCTGAAGACTTAAACCGGCCCGTTGGCCGGCTTTCCGGTGGCGAACGCGCGCGCGTTTTAGTTGCGCAGCTTATGCTCCAGCCGGCCGACGTTCTGCTGTTGGATGAACCGACAAACGATCTCGATATCCCCACTCTGGAAATATTGGAAGAAAACCTTCTGGAGTATCGCGGCGCACTGGTGCTCATCACACACGACCGCTACATGCTGGATCGCGTCTCCACAGTAGTATTCGGCTTGGATGGTCTCGGAAACGCCGAACGCTTTGCCGACTATTCGCAATGGGACGCGTGGCAGGGCACGCAAAAAGCGGCGAGCGTTTCCAAGCTGACCAAGATGACGAAGCCCCCGCAAATAAACCTCGAAACCCCGTCCGCATCACCCAAGAACAAACTGACCCATAACGAGGCCCGGGAGTTCGTGTCCCTCGAAAAGCAGATCGCGAGGGCCGAACAGTCGCTTCTCGCTAGCCGCACCGCTTTGGAAAATCACGAAATCGCCAGTGACGCATCTCGCCTCCAAATCGCGTTCGCTGAAATGGAACTAGCGCAGAAGACCGTTGACAAGTTGTACGAGCGTTGGTCAGAGCTGGAACGAAGGAAAAGTTGATTCGCGGCCGCGAATCTCTCTTGCCGAATCGCTACTGTTTCTACTTCGACGAGAACTCAGGAGATTGGCTGGGAGGCCTGGACTCGAACCAGGATAATCAGATCCAGAATCTGATGTACTGCCAATTGTACGACCTCCCAGCAGGCCGGAGACAAAAAAAAGGGGCCGTGAGCACGACCCTTCACCACTTTACCGGGCGGAAGGCTGTTCGTCAATCATCGGGGCCGAACTGATTTTGTCGTCATGGACAGTAGCCTTACGGTCATCGAATGTGCTGCACCCGCCTTCCGCAGCCAATCAGGGCGCTGGCCAAATGCATGGCGCACCTCGAATCTAGGGCGAATGAGGTGGTGGTACGGGGATCAGCCGTTTATCGCGGACGCGAAACTGCCGGTCGCGCCAGTGAATGCCTTGTGGGAAAAAACTCGAGAGCCATACGATGAATGCGAATGCGTCACGCGGCACTAGCATCCAGATCTTCCGAAGGGCGAGACGATCTTTCATTCCCTCAACGCCGACCACAACGGCCACCCAAGTCCTGCAACCGAAGTAGCCCGCGAGATAGCACACAGCGAGCAAACGCGATGGCGCGACGGTGGCAGCCAGGACTGCCCATGGCAGGCCTTGGGAGAGGATCAATCCAAGATGCCCCCAGGGACGCGAAAAGCGAATGCTCAGGTTCCATCGAAGCTGGTGGCGAAACGCTTCGCCAATCGTTTCTCGCGGGTAAACAATGTCCACCGGGAAACGGTTCAGCACGACGCGATAGCCGCGCGAGGCGATGCGATTGCCTAGCTCGTAATCATCGCAGAAGTAATCCGCCAGCGATTCGAATCCGCCGATTTCAGCCAAGTGCTTTTTAGTGGTTGCCATCACGGCGCCGAGCATGAAGTCGAGTTCGCCGAGATAGCGGGCAACAAGCACGCCCGGCGCGAAATCAGCGCTATTGCCCAGTGCTTCGAGATCGGCGGCGAATCCACCGTCGGTCAGGCCTCGATAGAGGCACGTCACCCCACCCACTTTGGGATCAGAAAACGGTGTTACGACCGCGCGAATGAAACCCTGCTCAACGCGTACATCGCTGTCGCTTACGATCACGATGTCGTGGCGCGCTTCGCGCACCATTCGACAAAGCTTATTCACCTTGTCGCTGGCA
>Ga0302176_10001083_pt1 | contig 13668 bp, 10 predicted proteins | sample I_Palsa_E1_1_FD_198787 | JGI IMG/M metagenome (GOLD analysis project Ga0302176, IMG submission 198787) | Peat permafrost microbial communities from Stordalen Mire near Abisko, Sweden - I_Palsa_E1_1 | ecosystem: Environmental > Terrestrial > Soil > Palsa > Peat permafrost | place: Sweden...
AAATAGGGCGAGGTAGCTGATCGTCAGAACGGTGAGCGTTATTTTCCTGATTATCCCCAAATTGAAGATGTAGTAAGTCAGGCCAAACAGCGTAGGGACCGCAGCGATCAGCGCGATTTGGTAGGTTACGAGCCCCTCCATGTAACCGTCAGGCGTATGCGGGAAGCGCGCCCCGGCCACCAGGAAATACAGCAACGCGGTGAACTGAATGAAAAGCACTGCACGCAGAAGATACGTAACCGGCGTAAGCGTCTTCGGAATAAAGTAGCTCGCCACAGCCAGCAGACAAACGACCGCCGCCGTTGACCACCAGGTCCAAGAGTCGGGCGGAATCCCTGCCATCCGGGGATACGGAATCATAAAACTCAGGTATCGCGTTATGTGGTGTTCCGTGAGACCGAGCGTGGCGTTCAGCCCCAGAATTCTGATGCCGTTTCCCATAGTGCGGCCCCAAATTCGGCAGAGCCACGGCAGTGAAACGATCCATGCGAATGAAAACAGCAACACGAGCAGGGCCGCCGAGACCAAATCGAGCGGCTTAAGAACGAACCGCGTCAGCGCCCGGTGCATCACGATGACGCCCCCGCGATGTCCGCGGAAACGGCTACGACCGGTTAATGTCGGATGGATCGCGCCCCAAGCGGATGATGGATGTTCAAAACTCCCAGAAGACTCCAAGGCTGCCGCCTCCCCGTTCATAGAATGAATTGTGATAATAATCCGCAACAAGATTGAATCCCCAGCTTCGTCCTACCCACTGCCGCCAAGTGATCGTCAAGTTTTGACTGGGGAACTGCGTCAGGACCGTCGTCGGTGCCACAAGCAGATATCCCTCTCGTCCGAGCCCTGCGTTGACGGTAACGTAGTGATGTTTGTCGCGGCCCTCCGTCACAGCGACGAAGCCGGACGGCGAAAACACCACACCGGGATTACTAACGTCGAATCGCACTCCATCCTCGATGATCCAAGGCCCCTGGAAGTAGTAAGTCGTGCCGATATAAACGCTCTGGTCGCGGTGCACGTCCTTGGAAGCGTAGTAGCCGTAGCCCACGGTAGTGATGAACTGCTTTCGCTCACCCCATTTGCGATTCACGAAGGCATCGGCACGAAAGCGCGGCCAGAAGAATCCGCCGACGCTCGATCCGACTGTGAGCGAGGCAAACCAGTCCGAATTGAAGTTGTACGTGTCTCCGGCAGCCAGGTACACTCCGCCATCGCCGAATTCATGTTGTCCGTTGATCTCCGCATTCCAGATGTTCTTTCCGGTCGTGAATACACCGTTGGCGTAACCGCCGCTCCAATCACCGTAACCGTTGGTAAGCTGCCGGTAACTGCCTCCTGCTTCCACAAAATTGGTCAGGATCTTTTCCGGCGCCGGCGGCGCCGGGAGATCTGTGCCCGGTGTCTGCGGCGATGACTGCTGCAGCCCCGCGGACACAATGTCTTGTTGGGCATCCGCTCCACGAGCGAAGGCGAGCCCAAGGAGCAGAAGCATCGCGAGAATCCAAAAAAATTGGCGGTAGCTCATTTCCCTAATGTCCTGGCTTGGACTTCCAGGCTGGTCCCTTCACCCGCGATCACCAGCCACGACTCGCCGTCATGTTTGACTGTCGCGGCGCCTCGGACAACAACCGGCTTCTCAAGCGTGTGGTCTGGGAGACTCCACGTCTGGTGGGCTAAGGATTGAGAATCGGCGGCCCTGAGCGACGCGAGACCATCGTGCTGAGTCATTTCCCATGTCACTTGTTTCCGCGAATTCAAGAAATTCGCCATCTGTGACATCGTGTACCAGCGAAAACTCCCTTGCGCCTTGAGCTGCGCGGTCTTCTCCATCCAGTTCTGAACTACCTCGCGATAGGGAATAATTCCCGGAGGATGGAAATAGACGAGCCGCACTTGGTGGCGATCCACGACGAAGCCGGTCAGCGCCTCGAGCCACTGCTGTATTACATCGAAAGAAACGTCCTCGTCGCTGAGTTCCTCAAACGACGCGGCTCGGTCCATTTGTGCCACAGGAAAAGCCCAGATGTTTTGCCCCTCTCGCTGCCCCCCGCGATAGCCCTGGGTGGGTCCCATGCCTGCGTCGCCCGTGAAGTAGTAGCCGACGAATCCGTGCGAGTCCAGCCACTGAGTGACCCATTCCGGTTGATTGCCGTTCGGTGCTGAGTATTCGACGACGCGCTTTCCTGCGACTTGCTCGAGGGCATCCTTATTGAGTTCGAGGAACTTCGTCAAATCCTTGGGCGCATCGGTTGCAACATGGGCGGCGAAGTACTCGTGCAACCATCCCCCATGACTTCCGATTTCGTAACCAAGACGCACGTATTCGTGCACTAAGCCCTGTCTGAAAGTATTGTGGAGAACATCGAAACCCTTATGGTCGTCAAACGCATATGTATCCGGCCCGGCCGTAATGTGGACCGAATATGGACCCTGCTGCAGGATGGTCCATGAGTTCATAGTCTGAAGCGCCGAAATGGCCGCGTTGGAATCCACATGCCAGTTCAATACCAGGCCCCCGACTCCATCAGGAACGGCAAGCAATTGCGGCAACGAGAGCATATGCACCGCGAAATATTGGAGGAAAGCATGCAGCGGGAGGCCGTCGGTGTCGCTCTTCAGGTATCCCAAGGGAAGATTCACGAAGAGCACTCGGCCGTTCTGGTAGCGATGGTATCCCGCGGCGACGCCTGCGCTCGAGCGCAGCAAGACCTGACCCGCGTAGCGTCCCGAGGTCACGAAGCTCGGATACGCCAGATTCCCGTATTGATAGCGTTTGAGCTCAGTCGAGGTCGTATTCTCGATCGCGGCAGAAGATGCCGAAAAAGGAAAATACTTCCCCGGAGGCACACCAAGCTGTTTCATTAGCGGGATCGTGCTGCCCACGCTGGCCGACCGAATTGTTCCGTCGCCAAGGTTCTTGTACAGCGCGTAATCGACTCCGGCAAGGTCGGATAATCGCGAGCGGCTGTCAGAATAAAATCCGTCAATCGATTTCGTCGCCGCGTCGTAGACGAGCATCAAATTCCCGCCGCTCGCGACATAATCGCGAATGTCGCCAAGCAAGAGATCGTTCGCTCGTATATGAATTGAATCGGGAAGAATCACGCCCGCGCATTTCGGCTTTCCAAATAGTGGATTGAGGAAGCGCGAATCGTGCATGGGAATCACATGCAGGCCCTCCTCGTTCGCAGCATCGAGCCAAACTGTGACCAGCGGATCGGCAAAGCTGGCGTCGTCCGGCACCAAAAGAATCAATCCGTCCGCTCCAACGCTAGAATCGCCGTGCGCGCGCACGATCTGCCACGCGGCCAGGATCAACATGCAAAGAGCTGCTGCGATAATAGCGACCGGCCGTTTCTTCATTTCTGCGGGACCACTTGCCCTTCGTTACGCGCCCATACCGAGCCGAAGACCGTGACACCATCCTCGATTTGAATTGTGGGAGCGCTGATTGTGGTGGGCGTCCGGACGTTGCCAATGCGAGTTCCAGTATCAATTGCTATTCCGTGCTCGGCTATAACTGGCCCGATAATTTGGCAATCGCGACCGATGTGCATGGTCGAAGCGCTGATGAGGCTGCCCTCGACTTTCACACCGGCCTCCAGAACCATCTCTTCATGACTCTTGACGCTTCCCAACAGCCGCGCCCCTGCGCCGACGTGCAGCTTGCCCCTCGTCACAATGTTTGCGGAGACGATTTCGCCGGGGTGGATGTCCAAATCTTCATCGATCAGCCGGCGGCCCACGGGAGGGGAGATTGGCGCAGTCTCCGCGGCATCATTGGCCTCCTGTGTATTCGGCCGCCCGAGTGCGATGCGAGGTGCGTTCAGCCGCTGGAAGGCGCAGCCGGTTTCCAGCTGAATCTCGCGATCGGCGGAGATGCGTCCATATAGATCGCAGTCATGCTCGGCTCGAAGTGCGCCCACGGCGTGCGCCCACCGGATCACTGTGCTGGCCCGCCCCAACTGAATGTCCTTCTCTCCTAGAACTGAGCGGAACTCGGTTTTCTCTCCGCCGGTGAATTTCCCAGCGGCATAGATCTCCTTGACGAAAGTCATTCCGTCGGGAAACACCACATCCGTGCCGGCGGCGACGACTGACCGGCAAGTCGTTGCATTTCGTCCGGCAGATACTAAACGAGCGTCATCACTGCGTCCGAGCAACAGATATGGGTCGCCGTCCGGCATCGTGCCTCTTGCCGTACTGCCCGACGCAACACACTTTTGCAATGGCTCCAATACATTGCCGATGTATTTGCGGAATCCGTAAGAAAAATGCCGGATCTCGCCCGCGAATTCTTGAACCACTTTGAGGGGTTGCCCGTCTCGCTTGAGACGTAGTTCAATTAGAGTTGGCACCAAAGGCAAAGTGAAAAGCACCCCCGCCACCAAAACCAGGAGTACGGTTGCAAACGCAGGATTCATGGAGTGCTCCGGAACCGCTCCGTTTTGTCCCAGTGAAACGCCACCCCAGCGATGGGTGCCAGCAACTGCGAAAGACACGCGCGCGAGATGGAAAAAACGCTCACCGCAAATCCCAGAACGAGAAAGGGAAGCAGGCAGATTCGCTCGTGCGTATAATCCAGCCGATTCGCCGCCGCAATTTCAAAGAATGCGGCAAAGTTGCCCAACGCACCGTAAGCCGTTATCGCGAGAAGCGCGATGACGCCATGGAGCGGGGCCACTCCCTCATAGAAGAGGCCAAGCGCTAGTATCCAGCCGATCAACGTCAGCAGCGCCATAGCGTAAACGCCCAGCAGCAGAAATCCATCGATACGTTCCCGTAGTGTTGCGCGATGTTTGCCGAACAATAGCTTGACGCCGTAATCTGCCAGCGCCTGGTTGTGCCCTTTCGCCCAGCGCATCAGCTGCTTGATGCGGGCCTGCCACGTCTCGGGAACTTCTTCGTAACACTCGGAACGATTCTGGTACACCGTCTTCCAGCCGGCCAGCAGGAGGCGGTATGTTAGGTCGGTGTCTTCGGTGAGGGAATTGTCATTCCAGCCGCCGATTTCGCGAAGAGCGCTGAGCCTCACGCCCGCGACCGTTCCTCCATGTTGCGGGACAAGACCAAGATTCATGCGCGCTTGCTGATCTACCTGGTAGCCGCCCGAGCGCTCGAAGTCGAGCAACCGCGTCAGCAGATTCGTCCCGACATTTAAGGGGACAACGCGCCCCATCACGCCGCCGACCTCCGGATCGAAGAACGGCGCGACCAGCTGCCTGATAAGCGCACTGCCGGGAATGTAGTCGGCATCAAAAATGAGAATTACTTCCGTCTCGACCAATTCCATGGCGTCTTTTAAAGCGGCAGCCTTGCCTTCCTTGCCACCGGCGCGGTGAAAGGGGCGGATGCGGCCCGGGTGTTCCTCGCAAAAACGATCGATGATTTCGCGCGTGCCGTCAGTAGACCGGTCATTGACTGGGACCACCAGCATTTTCTCTTTGGGATAGTTCACTTTCATCAGTGCTGCCAAAATGTACGCGATGACCTTTTGTTCATTGTGCGCGGCCACGAGGACGGTGACCGGCGGCCAGTCGGCCATGTCGACATCGATGTAGGGGTGGCGCTGGAACCCAAATAGGCGATTCAGCGTGAAAAGGTAGTGCCGTATCGTATATACGGAGATGAGGATGACGATCGCGAAGAGACAGTAGAGCATTTTATTGAACGACAGGCTCCAGTTGAGTTTTGTCGGGTAGGTCTGCCTGTTCTTCTTCCCAGGCGCCGGATCTGGGGCGCAGCGTCTGCCGCCTTGCAGGCGGCTTGAATTCCTTGTCCGGATCGAGGAGCGGCATTTTTCCCTGATGCCACCTAACGATGGTCTCGACAATTCGCTCCGAGGCTCGGCCATCGCCAAACGGATTCTCCCCTTCCGACATCCGCTTGTACTCTTCCGTGTCCCTTAGGAGCCGATCGGCCTCGCGGAAAATTCCCTTCCGCGACATCCCGACTATTTTGGCCATTCCAAATTGCAAAGCCTCCGGTCGTTCGGTTACTTCGCGGAGCACGAGCACGGGCTTGTGAAACGTAGGGGCCTCTTCCTGAATTCCGCCCGAATCCGTGAGCACCATGAAACAGCGCCGCAGCAAGCTGACAAGGGTGATGTAGTCGAGAGGCTCGGTGAGGTGAATCCTGTCAATACCGTTTAGCAGGGCATTAATCGTGCTCCGAACGTTCGGATTCATGTGAACCGGATAGATCACACGAATATCGGGATGCCGGTTTACAAGATCCTTCAGCGCCAGGCACATGTTCTCCTGATCGCTGCCCCACGATTCGCGACGGTGGGAAGTCACCAGCACCAGCCGGCTCTCATCGGCGGGAATGCCGGCCAATGGAGTGTCTTTCCAGGGATGTGGCAGTTGGCTGAGTTCCTGCAGCGCGTCCACGACGGTATTTCCGGTGACCACAATCTGTGCGGCTGGAACTCCCTCTGCCAGCAGGGCGTCGCGCGAAAGCGCGGTCGGGGCGAAGTGAATCTCCGTGACAACGGAAACGAGCCGGCGGTTCGCTTCTTCTGGGAAAGGACTGTAGATGTCGTGACTGCGAAGTCCCGCCTCGACGTGCCCCACAGGAACTTTGCAGTAGTATGCGGCCAGAGCCGCGCCAAAAGCCGAAGTAGTATCACCTTGAACCAGCGCTATATTCGGCTTGAAGCGATGGCACGCATTTTCCACTGTGTCTACTACGCGGCAGGTGAGCATACCGAGAGTCTGATTCGGACGCATGACGTCCAGGTCGAAATCGGGCTTGATTTTGAAGTGTTCGAGCATCGTGCGATGCTGGCCCGTGTGCACCACGGCCGTTTCGAATTCGTCGGACCGGCGGCGCAATTCATTGATCACGACAGCAAGCTTGATCGCCTCCGGCCGCGTGCCCAGGACTGCGATGACCCTGCAACGCTTTGGCAATTGCGTTCCCTCCACGGGAAAGGGGGCCGCACTCGGCGCGCAACCCATCGAACGCTTCAATCACTGCCTGCTGCAACAATCATTCGCCCAAATCTGTCAAACGCCTATCCTTATCGACCATCCGCCGCTGGTCCTTTAGAGCCATATTTATAAATAGGTTGATGTCCGTTCCATGACGCTCCCGCTTAGGATCCATTGGGTTACAACTTGTCCGCACCCCCAATGCCATTGCAAGCCCTCACCACTTTTTTCCGACGGTTGCAATAAATAACTGTTCACTTTTGGAAGGTAAGAAATCGTATGGTTCACATTGGGGCAGAGATGTTCTCGAAGACGAATAGCGCCTCTAGCTGCAAATAAGAAATCCCTCCCTTTGAGCTTATCTGTCAGAATCCTACAAGCAGCTTTTCTCGAGGCCGGCAAGTCTGGCTTTTGGGCAACCGGATTCACAACGATTCAGCGAGGCCTGGAAATAGGGATTCAGGGCAGCGATTGGTCCTCGGGCAGGTTCCGAGATTGCCATTTGACGGCCGACTTCATCAGCGCCAGTTGTGCTATTACGCCACTCGGTTAACCAAATTGCCGCAAGTTCGTTCCTCGTTCTTGACTCCGTCGGATAACGCGGCACAATAAGACACCCTTCCATATTTGCGCCACCCGCAATCGAACGTGTCGCGAGTGACGTTCGGCTCGTTCACTCTGGAGATTCCTTTTTGAATTATCGGAAAATCGCTGTCTGGATTCTCATCCTGCTCGCCATTGCGCTCGCCGCCGGAGCGCTGCACTTCGTTGATCGCAAACCGTGGATGGGACTCTCCTCAGATGTAAAGCCTATCGGTAAATTCCGCAACGTTGAAGCCTGCCGCATCGAAGTCGGGAAGATCGGCGGATGGTGCGGCAAGGATTGCAAGAACTACGGAGCCGGAATGATCGCGGATTGTGCGCCACTCACAAAAGTCGAACGAGTGGAATAGCGGAACCCCAACGTCGAGGCCGGAACAGAACTCCCCTTCTTGATCGGGTGTGAGATGAAGACGAATTCGCCGTTGAATCGCAAAGTGCAACTCGCGTTTGGGTCCGCTATCTTGGCGTTACTCCTCGTGGGTACGATCTCCATTCGCGGAATGATCGTGTCTGCCGAACGCAACCGATGGGTGCAGCACACCGATGAAGTGCTTGAAAACCTTCGGGAGCTACTCGCCTCGATGCAAAGCGTCGAATCGAGCTATCGCGGATTTGCATTAACAGGCGAGGAATCCTATCTCGTAGCGTACCGTGCCAACATCGCGAGCGCTGCTCGTGCCAGGACAACCGTCGCCAGCTTGACGGCGGATAATCCCTCACAGCAGCACCGGATCCCCGCCCTCGAGGCGTCGGCCGCTGAAAAGATTCGGTTCGGCGATACCGTCATCGGTTTGCGCCGCGCGAAGGGTCTGGAGGCGGCAGCAGACGCCATTCGAGTGGGATCCGGCGGGCAGATGATGAATGAGTTTCAGAACCTGATTCTCGAAATGCAGAATCAAGAACTTCGATTGTTGGCGGTGAGAAACGTAGACGCGAAGCGGAGCTTCTCCCAGACTTATATTGTTCTAATTCTTGGGGCCTGCCTGGGCATATTGTTCGCCATCGCCGCAGGTTGGAGCGGCCAGCGCGAGCACCGAGCGCGTGCGCTTGCGGAGGAAACCGTGCGCGAAAGCGAGGAGCGGCTAAACCTATTGGTTCAGGGGGTCGAGGATTACGCAATTTTGATGCTTGACCCTGGCGGCCGGGTAACTACTTGGAACCACGGCGCGGAACGCATCAAGGGCTATCGCCCCGAGGAGATTATTGGCGAGCACTTCTCAAAGTTTTACACGGTGGAAGCTATCGCAGAAGACAAGCCTTCCCAAGAGTTGAAGATCGCCGCGGAAGTAGGACGTTTTGAGGACGAAGGATGGCGCGTGCGGAAGGACGGTTCGCGTTTTTGGGCAAACGCGCTAATCACCGCGCTGCGTGATGAAACAGGCCAACTGCGGGGTTTTGCCAAGGTCACTCGGGACATCACGGAGCGCAAAATCGCTCAAGAACTGCTGAAACAAAAGGAAATTTCGGAGCGCCGATTGACCGCCGAATTGTACGTCGAGAAGGAACGCGCTCAAGTCACGCTCAATTGCATCGGCGACGCAGTTCTTTGCACGGACATCTCCGGAAATATCACCTTCCTCAATCTCGTCGCCGAAAAAATGACGGGGTGGTCGCGGCAAGAAGCAGACGGCCGGTCCATGTCCGAAGTTTTCCGAATCGTGGATGCCACAAGCCGCGAAATGATCCCGAATCCAATAGAGTTGGCGATTGGACAAAACCAAATCATGAGCCTGCCGTCGAACTGTATCCTTATCCGGCGTGACGGATTTGAAATTCCGATCGAAGACTCCGTCGCCCCCATCCACGACCGCCAAGGCCTGTCTACCGGAGCAGTCATCGTGTTCCGAGACGTTAGCGCAACCAAGGCCATGGCTTTGCAGATGACCCATTCGGCGCAGCACGATTTTCTGACCGGATTGCCCAATCGAATGCTCCTGAACGACCGCATTGAGCAGGCAATCATCTTCGCGCCGCGCCACAAGAAAAAAGTCGTGGTGCTCTTTCTGGATTTGGATGGCTTCAAGCATATCAACGATTCTCTGGGACATCAGATCGGCGACAAGCTGCTTCAATCCGTCGCAAAACGCCTCGCGGATTGCGTCCGAGGCTCGGATACGGTAAGCCGGCAAGGAGGCGACGAGTTCGTCGTGCTGCTTTCAGAAGTCGAGCAAGCCGAAGACGCTGCCATTACCGCGAGAAGAATGCTGCAGGTAGTGGCGGAGGCTCATCCCATCGACAAGCACGATCTTCACGTCACCACGAGTATAGGCGTGAGCGTCTATCCCGACGACGGACTGGATGCGGAAACACTGATCAAGAACGCGGACACGGCGATGTATCAGGCCAAGGAGAATGGACGGCAGAGCTATCAGTTCTTCAAGCCATCGATGAACGTCCGTGCCGTCGAGCGGCAATCCATCGAGGAGAACCTTCGCCGCGCACTGGCACGGCAGGAGTTCACGCTGCACTACCAACCGAAGATCAATCTGAGGACGGGAGAAATCACTGGCGCGGAGGCATTGCTGCGTTGGACCCATCCGGTCCGAGGGTCGGTCTCCCCGGCACAATTCATTCCCGTTGCCGAAGATTGCGGCCTGATTGTGCAGATCGGCCAGTGGGCTCTTCGCCAAGCATGCACGCAAGCCCGGGCCTAGCTGGATGCAGGCCTGACCCTCGGTACGATGGCAGTGCGATCGAGTTCCGGCACGAAAACTTTCTTGAAGGGGTATTCGCAATCCTCGGCGATACGGGCTTGGACCCGAAATCTCTTGAGCTCGAGCTAACCGAGAGCGTTTTGATGAAAAAAGCCGAGGCCACTGAATCTATTCTCAAGACGCTGCGAGCGAGAGGCGTACAGGTCGCCGTCGACGATTTCGGCACCGGCTACTCCAGCTTGAGCTACCTGAGAAAGTTTCCGATGGATGCCCTCAAGATCGACCAATCGTTCGTCCAGCAAATCTCCGTCGCTCCGGGCGAAACGACCATCGTGACCGCAATCATCAGTATGGGCCGAAGCCTGAACCTGCGCGTCGTTGCTGAGGGCGTGGAGACCCACGAACAGTTGGAATTTCTCCGGGCAAATGAATGTGACGAGGCGCAAGGCTACTATTTCAGCCGGCCAGTGGTTGCAGAGCAGTTCGCCAAGCTACTCGAAACCGGTATATCAGAAACAGTCTTCCGCTGAAGGCTCCCGGAAACGGCAGAGTGGACGCCCTCTGTGTCGCCCTCTGTGTCCGTGCCATCGCTATGATTCTGTCGCGCTTGCAATTGTTGCGTTCACGCCCTTAAATATAACTTCATCCCGCCTTGTCTGAGTTTGAGCTCATCGAAACTGGCATCGCGGCAGGATGGCTTTGTGACGGCTCCAATCCAAAGACGAATCTTAACGATGAACCGAGGGTCTTCGACGCTTAAATCCGCCCTCTATCAATCTGGAAAGCATGACGACCTTCTACTTTCGGTATCGGTTGATCGTGCCGGCGGCTCAGGTGGGCTCTTCAACATTGCGGATTCGAGTGGCACGACCTTATTCCATTCTGCGATTGATGATGGGAATTCAAATGCTGCGCTGGAAGTCATGCTCGCGTGGATGGGCAGCCACGGATTTTTCGCTCAACTTGCTGCCGTGGGTCACCGCCTAGTTCACGGAGGGCCTCGATACAGAGATCCACAGCGAATCACTCCCGAATTTGTGTCCGAGATAGAAAAGCTTGTACCACTCGACCCCGATCACATGCCGGCGGCGATCGCGGGAATTCAGTTCGTCGCCAGGAAATTCCCCGATCTTCCTCAAGTGGCGTGTTTTGACACCGCGTTTCACAGCACTCTCCCCAAAGTTGCGCGCATGTATGCGCTGCCTCGACGTCTATTCGATCAGGGCATCGTTCGATATGGCTTCCACGGACTTTCCTACGAATACGTAATGAGCGAGTTGCAAACGCTCGAAGGAAAGCTCGCCAGGGGGCGCGTGATCATCGCGCATCTCGGCAGCGGCGCCAGCATGGTCGCCGTCAAAGAAGGGAAGAGCATCGACACGTCAATGGGCTTTACGCCGCTCGAAGGGCTTGTCATGGCGACTCGTTCCGGAGATGTCGATCCGGGCGCTCTGCTCTATCTGTTCGAGAACGAGAAATTGTCCGCGGAAGATATGAGCGCGCTTCTGAACAAAGAATCCGGCCTGCTGGGTGTTTCAGGGTCGACCGGCGATATGAAGGAATTGGTGGACAAGATTGACCAGGATCCTCGGGCCGCGGAAGCCGTGAATCTCTTCAGCTACCGCGCAAAGAAATATAGTGGAGCGTACGCCGCAGCTCTCGGAGGTCTGGACGTTTTCGTTTTCACAGGAGGAATTGGAGAGCGTGCTCCCGCGATTCGCAAACGTATTTGCGATGGCCTGGATTTTCTGGGTATTCGTCTGGACTCCACCGCCAATGAAGCCAACGCACCGCTGATATCGGCCGCCCAAAGCCGCGTAAAGGTGCGCGTGATTAAAACAAACGAAGACTTAATGATCGTGCGCCATGTCGCGTCTTTGCTCGGATGGACAAATCCTTAGAAACGATCGTCTTTTCATCGAATTTTAATGTCGGCTTCTTATTGTTCGGCAAATTTCACGCTGAAACTTATACAATCACCCGGGAATCATAGGGCTTGAGCCTCTCTGACTGATCACAGAAGTAACGAACGCGGAAGAAATGAATGCAGGAGAAATGATGCTCGAATTTGATGCCGCGCTATCCACCGTGGTCGAGGTCACCAAAGAATCTCAAAACGCCGAAAAGTCTCCAGCCCCCGCCGCGGCTAGCGGACCGCTCTCGGCCGACTTATTGAGCAAGATGCAACGCTATTGGTACGCCGCGAATTATCTCTGCGTCGGCCAAATCTATCTGCAGGATAATCCGCTGCTTCGCGAGCCGCTCACAAAAGCGCACATCAAGCCGCGCCTACTGGGCCATTGGGGCACATCTGCCGGGCAGAATTTCATCTACGTCCATCTGAACCGTCTGATCCGCGAAACGGATGCAGATATTATTTACATTTCGGGCCCCGGTCACGGGGGGCCGACGCTAAACGCTTGCGCATACCTCGAAGGAACTTATACCGAGGTGCATCCTGAAATTCCTCAGGACATCCACGGCATGCGCCTTTTGTTTCGCTCTTTCTCAACGCCGGGTGGCATCCCGAGTCACTGCGGCCCGCATACGCCGAACTCGATGCACGAGGGAGGCGAACTGGGCTATTCACTGGTCCATGCTTTTGGAGCGGCCTTCGACAATCCCGATCTGATCGTGGCCTGCGTCGTCGGCGACGGCGAAGCCGAGACCTGCCCGCTCGAAGGAAGTTGGAAGGGAATCAAGTTCCTGAATCCAGCACGCGATGGAGCGGTGCTGCCGATTCTGCATCTGAATGGCTACAAAATCTCCGGCCCCACGGTCACAGCTCGCACGAGCGACGAAGAGCTCATAGCGTTCTACGAGGGCCTTGGCTACGCGCCAGAATTCGTTGAAGGCGACGATCCCGAAATCGTCCACCAACTTCTCGCCGCAGCTCTCGATCGCTCGTACGCAGGCATTCTCGATATTCAAAAAACTTTTCGCACAAAAGACGCGCACACAGATACAAACAACGGCCAGCCCCGCCAGCCTTGGCCGATGATCGTCCTCCGCACTCCAAAAGGTTGGACATGCCCGAAAGAAGTGGATGGCGTACCCGTCGAGGGCACATTCCGAGCGCACCAAGTCCCGCTCGCCACAGTTTGTGAAAATCCAGAACATCTAAAAATGCTCGAAGCCTGGATGCGTAAGTACTCTCCGGACGAGTTATTTGACAAGGACGGTCATCTGATCGCGGAGCTCGCCGCGCTAGCTCCCGACGGAAATCGCCGTATGGGCGCAAATCCTCACGTCAACGGCGGCCGATTGCTAAAGGCGCTCGATCTGCCCGACTTCTCCCAATACGCATTGGCTATACCAGGTCCGGGTGAAGTGGTAGCGGAAGCTCCGCGCAAACTCGGAGAGTATCTGCGCGACGTCATCAAACTCAACCCGGCAAATTTCCGTCTGTTCTGCCCGGATGAAACCAACTCGAATCGCCTGAATGCAGTCTTCGACGCAACCGACCGCTGTAC
>Ga0302176_10001085_pt1 | contig 13660 bp, 10 predicted proteins | sample I_Palsa_E1_1_FD_198787 | JGI IMG/M metagenome (GOLD analysis project Ga0302176, IMG submission 198787) | Peat permafrost microbial communities from Stordalen Mire near Abisko, Sweden - I_Palsa_E1_1 | ecosystem: Environmental > Terrestrial > Soil > Palsa > Peat permafrost | place: Sweden...
TCGCAATCCGGTGAAGCGCGGGCTGGTGGAATCGCCCGAGCAGTGGCGCTGGAGCAGTTATCGCTTCTATCTGCTAGACGAAGCCGGAGCGGTTCGAGTGAATCAAGGCTGGACGGAGATTTCGTTTCGTGATCGGGCGGTTTGATCCAGCCACCGCTGCAGGCATTTCGGACGCCCGCCCTTCGCAAAGAACGCGAAGGACGGGGCACCCACTTTGTCCTTGATCACGGCGAGGATCAAAAGCCTGGGCCACCCGCCCCCTGTTTTCGGGGACGATATTCCAATCACCCCTCATGAATGTGTCATGCCCATATTCACATTCGCTCTCTTGCCACCCTCGCGCCCCGTAACTTTCCCGCAAGAAACTCTGCGACCCAGCACAGCAGGTACCACCACAGCGTCCCCGCGATGATTGCCCACAATCCGGCGAGCACATCATGATGCGAAAAGGTCAACATAATCGTTACCATCGACACGGGTATGTCAGCTATGGTCGGGATACTCCAGAGTATTCCTAGAAACTGTAAGCTCGGCGCGACGTATCCCAGCGAGGCGACCAAACAGATTACGAGATGAACCAGCGGGGGCCAGTATATCCAACGGAATCCCTTCCTGGTACCTATCATCTTGCCTCCTAACGATCCCCTCGAACGTAGATTTCTAATGGTTCGGAGGAGAACTTGACCCGCAGGGACAGCTCTTACTATTCTGGCCCGTATCTGGATTGTTGTTGTAGGCCCACACCGTGGTGGAAACAAAGTTGCCCACCATCGAATATGGGGCGTTGGTCAGAAGGTCGGCGTCGCAGTTTCTCATACACTGAGCCCGGTCTTCTTTGCTGCAAGGATGATCCCTTCTGCATTCGTAGTAGGCGGGTGGCCCACCCTTTCAGTGTTTTTCTTTTCCGTTCCTGAACTGCGGGTGCCCCGTCCTTGCGCTTTTTGCAAGGGCGGGTACGACGCTGCTTGTACCATGGCTGCTGGTTACGCCCAGCGGCCTGCATCGTACGTACGGCGCCCATCACCTGCACTTTATCACCGCTCGTGCTACCGGCGATTGCCTCTTCTGGGCACAGCTCGCAGCCGCGACCGTTTGCTCTCGATTCTGGAGCAGACCCGCCGGTACCGCCATTCGCAGAAAACGCGAAGGACGGGCCACCCATCGTGTTGGTGATGCCAGAAAGATCAAAGGCCTGGGGCACCCGCCTCGATCCGAGCCGCGCGAGCGAATAATTAGGTAGCCGTCACGCAGCCTTCGCCTAGTCGGCGGCGGCGACGCCGGGGTTCACCGCGTCCTCGGCGGGGGGGCGGCGGGCGGCGCGGTTGGAGGGCAGGCCGGCGTCGCGGATCTTGTACAGGAGCGCGCGGTAGCTGATGTTCAGGGCGCGGGCCGCCCGTTTGCGGTTCCAGTGATGATGCTGCAGCACTTTGAGGATGATCTTGCGCTCCAGTTCGAGCACGGCTTGCTTGGTTATCTTTTTGAGCGAAATTGGTCCGTCGACGGAAATGTCGGCGCTGAAGAAATCCGGCTCGCGAGGGCGCAGATCGCCGGAAATGGCCTCCTCGTTGCCCAGGATGACGTAGCGCTTCATCAGATTTTCCAGCTCGCGGATGTTGCCCGGCCAGTGGTATTTCTTCAGGGCATTCATCAAATCGTCGGTGAGCGGTTTGGCGCGAGAGTTGAACTTCCGGTTGTAATACTCGAGGAAGTAGCTGACCAGGTCGGGAATATCGGAGGCGCGCTCCCGCAGCGGCGGCATGTGGAGATTGACGACGTTGATGCGATAGAACAGATCCGCGCGGAAGGCGCCGTTGGCGATTTCTTCTTCCAGCTTGCGATTGGTGGCGCAAACCACCCGGACTTCCACTTTCTTGTCTTCTTGCGCGCCGATGCGGCAAAACTGGCCGTCCTGCAGCAACTGCAATAATTTCGATTGCAACGCCATGTCGAGTTCCGAGATCTCATCGAGGAACAGCGTGCCGCGATGCGCCATTTCGACACGGCCGGGCTTCATGCCATAAGCGCCGGTGAAAGCTCCTTTTTCGTAGCCGAAGAGCTCGCTTTCGAGAAGCGTGCCAGGGATCGCGGGGCAATTCACCTTGACCCACGGACCCGTCTTCCACGGCGAAGCGGTGTGGATCATGCGCGCGATGATGTCTTTTCCGGTGCCACTCTCGCCCTGGATCAACACGGGAACATTGGCGCCGGCGATTTTGGCCAGCCGTTCGCGGAGAGCCCGCATGGCTTCCGTCCCCCCGAACACCACCGTCTCGGGAGGCATCTCACCAAGTGGTTGGACGAGGGAACTGACTGAGTTTGAAATGCTCATAGTTGTCCAGGCTTCGGGCGGCACGGGGGTATCTGTTGCTGTGCACACGAAGAACCAAACGGCTGCGGGGGAATACACCTACTCGTTCAGGCTAGTCTATCTGATTGATGAAAAGCAACTTACTAAAGATCGGCGAGGATTACGGCGGGTGCTGGGCGGGTTACAAACGTGCCATGGAACGCGGGAAAGACATGAGAAAAGATTTTCACACAAAAGAAGTGTGTTTCCGTCGAGGCGCCTTGGACGGCAAGCGAGGTTTGAGCAGCGGACGGGCAAATTTGAGGGCTACCAGGTTGTAGCCCTCATGGTGTTGCATGCGCAGTACCTTGGCGCGAAGGTTGCGCGCAACACTTGGGAGGGCAGCCATGGAGGCCAATGGAGCGCTTGGGATTTCAAGCAAGACCTGCGCCGACGACCGGAGAGCGCGACGCACGGCGACCAGCATGCCGCCCGCGGAAACGTTCAGGGCCGTGGCAAACTCCAAGAGTTCTTTATCCTTTTCATCCCGACTTCTAACGAAGACCGGGATAGGCAAGGGCAAGCGCGGCCACCGCCGACGTTCAGCTACTGGAGTCGTCCCAGGCACGCACACCCCTTTCCGCGCTCTAACCGGACGTTTGAAGCACATTAGGGGCCATATCGCTCAAGCGAGGCGGGCGAAAACCTGTGAAACGGTGAGGATGTCGGCCGCTTAAGCCGCGAAACCTGCCAAACTACTGGGGTTTCATTGGCTTCGGCTGGTGGGCCTTCCGGATGGCCGGTGCCCGGTACCCATGGTTTGAAGCGGGCAGAAGTGCAAGATTTTGCCACACTTGGGTAATCAGCGTGCATTTTTCGTTGACAAGGAAAACTGGCCTGGCATACGATTTTGGTACAGCATTTTTCGTAAACAAGTCGAGTGCGTCCCCCCCGGTTGATCGACCTCCGTGTCCCATATGGCCACCACCGTTCAAAAGAACTTGTGTGTTTCCGAATCCGGCGATCTTAAGACGGGAACGCCAGCGCCTCCGGTCCCGGGGGAAGAAATACCCGACCCGGCTGATCTGTTGCAAGCGTACTCTGAGCTCCGGGGTCGATTCTTGCGCACGACGAACGCTCTCGGCTCGGCCGCGCACGACCTGAAGACGCCACTAGCGATTCTGAACGGGTACGTCGAACTCCTGCAAAGCGAAAAGCTGGGCCCAATCAGCGAACGGCAGCGCGAAGTGTTGCGCGACATGCAGGCGAGCGGCAAGCGCCTGGAGCAGTTCATCCAGGATTTCCTGACGTACAGCGCTTTGGAAACCGGCGGCTTGAAGATGCGGTTCGAAGCAGGGGATATCAACGATTGCCTTTCCGGCGTCTGCCGCCTATGGTCGACCCGCTTTCAGGAAAAGGGACTAGCTCTTTACTTTCTGGCGAACGATAAGCTTCCTGTGTTTCCCTTCGATTCCCCCAAACTGGAGCGGGTGATTTCCAATCTGCTGGAAAACTCATTTAAGTTCATTCCCCAGGGCGGGACGGTTTGGCTGCACGCGGAGCCCTATATGTGGGAGCGGCGAGCAGCGGCCCAACCTGCGGGCGCAGCCGAGAGGCGAAGACATGACATTTCACAGCCCAACTCTGTGAAGGTCAGCGTATCCGACACTGGTCCGGGAATCCCGGCGGAGTTTCATCAGGAAGTCTTCGACGATTTCTTCCGTCTGCCGGGCAATGAGAATCAGGAAGGAATGGGATTGGGACTGGCGATTGTGCGCCGCCTGGTGCAAGGGATGGGCGGAAAAATCTGGGTGGAAAGCGATTTCGGAGCGGGGTGCAAGTTCTCCTTCCTCATCCCCTTCAAACCCGGTGCGAACCCCGCGGGCAAAGGAAAGAATCGATGAGCGACACGGCGAAGATTCTGTTGGTGGATGACGAACCCGCCATGCTGCGCTATATCCGGACTCTGCTGGAGGTCGACGACTACAAAGTGGAGACCGCTTCGACCGGCGAAGAAGCTTTAAAGCTGGTGGAGAAAGGGCTGGAGCCGGACCTGGTATTGCTGGACGTTCTGATGCCGGGCATCGATGGACTGGAAACCCTGGAGCAACTCCGCCAGAAACGGCCGGGCATGAAGGTGGTGATGCTCTCTTGTGTGAACGACACCAAGAAGGTAGTGCAGGCCATGCGCCTCGGCGCGCAGGATTACCTGACCAAACCTTTTCAAAAAGCGGAACTGGATGCCGTCATCAACCAGTGCCTGGGTCAAGGGCCACAGCCGATCGGAGGCGAAGTCGAGGAAGTCGCCGACGACGTGTTCTTCATTGCGGCGAGCCCGGCCATGCGCAAGATCCGCTCGCAGGCCGCGCTGGTGGCGATTGTGGATATTCCAGTCCTGCTGCTGGGCGAGAGCGGCACCGGCAAAGAAGTGCTGGCGCGCCTGATTCACAAACTCTCGACCCGCGCGCACCGCACGTTCCTGAAAGTAAATTGCGCGGCCGTTCCCGCCGACCTGCTGGAAAGTGAGCTCTTCGGCTATGAGCCGGGAGCATTTACCGGCGCGACGCACGCCAAGCCGGGCAAATTCGAGCTGTGCAATAAGGGCACGATCCTGCTCGATGAAATCGGCGAGATGCCACCGGCGTTACAGGCCAAGCTGCTGCACGTGCTGCAGGATCAGCAATTTTCACGACTGGGCAGCCGCTCCGTAATTAAGGTGGATGTGCGCATCCTCGCAGCCACCAATATTGACATACCGCAGGCGCTGGCGACCAAGCGGCTGCGCGAGGATCTTTACTATCGCCTCAACGCGTTCACGTTACAACTGCCGCCGCTACGCGAGCGCAAGGAAGAGATTCCCATCCTGCTGAAGCACTTTATGACCCGCATGGCGGAACAATATGCGCGGCCTCCCCTGCCGCTTTCCCCCAACATGCTCGATGCCTGCATGGCACATTCCTGGCCCGGTAATTTGCGTGAGCTGAATAATTTTCTGAAGCGGTATCTGATTCTCGGCGATGAGAACCTCGCCGTTGCGGAATTGCATCCCCGCAATGATGGCAACGGCGGCGCGCGCGGAGATTCCGGAGTCGGAATCTCTGGGGCAAGAAGCGGAGACACCACCGGCGGGTTGAAATCCCTGGCGCGCAGCGCCAAAGACGAAGCGGAAGGGGAAGCGATCCGGCAGGCCCTCGAGCAGACCAACTGGAACCGCAAGCAAGCGGCGGCGCTTCTGCAGATCAGCTACAAAGCCCTGCTCTACAAGATTCGTCAATACGGAATCGCCGAAGCCAAAAGCCACCACAAGCTTTCCGCCGGGGCCTAGGCCAGCAACTCGAGCTTCTGTCTCGCCCCAGACTGTGCCCGGAGGCTCCTACCTACTGCACCGTCAAATTGAAACCGGCCGTCGATGTAAATGATCCCGAGGTTGCGGTGACGGTAAGCGAATAGGTGCCTGCGGGAGTTCCGGCCACCGGCGGTTGTGTCTTCTTGCTGCTACAGGCCGGCAGCAGCAGAACGAGCGCGAAAAACGCGGAGAGCGCGAGCAGGCCCAGAAAGCGGAACCGCCTGCGCTTGCCAACGCCTAATCCAAGCAGAGCCATGCCTGGCGCCATCAGCCAAAGGGCGTAAACGGGACCGCGCCGTTTTGTGGACGTGATTGTGGTGACAGGGCGCGCCGTCGTCGTCAGGGTGAGTGTGCTTGACTGATCCCCAGAACTATTAAACGTGAGCGTGCTTGGGTTGAAGCCGCAACTCGCTCCGGGAGGAAGCGCGCTACACGTGAGGGAGACATTGGAGCTAAACACTGAGCTGGGACTCACCAACACGGAGTACGTCGCGGCCAAACCGGCGGGCACGGTCTGGGAGGAGGGACTGATCGTTGCCACGAAATCGGTCGCGGTGAAGGAAACACTCGTCGAGATGGCTGAGTTTGTAACGTTGCCGTTGAGCACCTGGGCCGCCACCGAATAAAACGTTGCCGCGGAGGGCGTCACCACGAAGCTGACGGTCGACGTGGAACCGGCTTGCAGCGTCGGAATATTGCAGACTACCTGACTGTTGCCGGAAATGCTGACAGGCGCGCTGCAAGTGCCCGACCCAACAGAGGAGTTGTTGCCGAACGCCGCAAGGCTTGTCCCGATCACGGTGATATTCGTGGCGAGGTCCGGCCCCTGATTGGTGATCGTAAACGTTACCGAAACCGGGTTCCCGACGCTCACCGCCCCCAGTGGAGATATGGTGGGCGGGATGCAGGTGATGCACAAACCGTTCACCGGGTGCAGTTCGAGCACAAACGCGTCGCTGGGCCCATTTGCGGGTCCATCGAGGTGGGGCTGCAACGGCGCTTGGGTCTGCAAGTTGTCCGAGGTGGTATCCCCGGCAATATAGGTGTCGAGGCTGGAATCGAGCGTGACGCTGGTGCCGCGGTCCAGGCCGTCGCCGCCGAAATACGTGGCATAAGAACCAACCGCATTCTGCCCGACCACCGTCGTGGTATCGATGTGGGCAAAAAAGGCATTCTGCGTAGCGTTGGTTGCCAGATGGGTCTGGATCGCTCCGGTGCTGGCCGGAAAATCTGTTGAATTGGTGGTCCCGGTCACCAGCGCGCCGCTGGCGGTATCCACAGCGATCGCCAGCCCGCTGTCGTTCCCCGATCCACCGAGATAGGAGAAGTAGGTCAAACCCACGGTGGTCGCGGTGGTTCCGCCGGCCTCCGTGGGATTGCTGAACCGCGCCACATAGGCATCCGTGTTGGTTGTGTTCGTGGTGGTACATGTCGTCAGACCGGGGCCATTCAGGCATGGTTGGAATACTCCGCTGCCGGTAGGAATGACGAAGTCGGGGGAATCGGTCGATCCGGTGAGATAAATGTTGGCGGCGCCAGTATCAATGGTAAGCGCAGTACTGGAATCCGCGAGGCTACCGCCTAGATAGGTTGAGAAAAGCAACTGGGCTGCGCCGGTTTGAGCGTTCGCCGGATTCAGCTTTGCGACGAAGGCATCGGTCGGGGCCGGGCTCGCAATGGTGGGGCATGCCACGGGATAAGTGATCTGGGTCGGTGGAGGCGTATCCAGGCACGGCTGATACGCGTTCAAGATAGGAAAGTCTGTCGGGTTCTGGCCGACGCCCTGGCTTTGCTCGCCGGTATTGAGGAAATTCGTAGTGCCGCTGAAGTAAATGTTCCCCGTGGTGTCGACCGCGATGCCTCCGCCGATGGCAACCGTACCGGAGCTACCTCCGAAGTACGTCGAATAGGGAATGCTGGTCACGCCGATGGTCTTGGTATTTACTTCGGTCACGAAAAACTGGAGGGCGGAATTCGGCGTCGTCTGATACGGCCTCGGCTGGAAGCTCGCCGGAAACACATCGGAAACGCTGGGCACGTCGCTGGACGTCGTGGTGCCGGTGACGAACACATCCCCATCGCCGTCAATGGTCATGCCGCCGGCCACGTCCGTGCCGTTGCCAGAAAGGTAAGTCGAGTATTTCAGCACCGGAGGCACTCCGGCCGTGCCCGTCGTGCCGTCCAGCCCGCTCAACGCACTCACGAACACATGGCACGGCACCGACTCGTTGGGGAAACAAGGAGCGCCGCTGCTGCCAGCTTCCGGCGCGGACTGGTATCCGCCAACCGTGGGGAAATTCGGTGAAGTGGTGGTGCCTGCCACGTAGGCAGTGCCTCCGGCGTCCACGCCAAGCCCTACGCTGGCGTCGATTCCGCTCCCGCCTAGGTACGTGAGGTACAGTATGCCCGCGGCGCCGAGCGTCGGATTCAGTTGCAGGATGAAAATGTTTTGCGCGCCTTTCAGGGTCGACTGGTAGGGGCTCTGCGAAGGGCTGATTGGCAGGTCCGTTGACGTAGTAGAGCCGGCGAGGTAGATATTGCCGTCTCCATTGACCGCGATCGAAGGCGATGTTTCCGAACCGCTGCCGCCGAAGTAGGTCGAGTAGAAGATTGTGGGGTCGATGACCAGTTCCCGGGCGCGATCATACGCGCCGATTTCGAACCCGACACGGTTGGCGGAGCGGAGAACGAAGCGTCCTTCAACCGGCTGACGGCGTTCTCCGTCGCGCTGGTAGATCTGAGGAGCCTGCAAGCGAACGCCACCGCCGGTTCCCGCGAGAATCAGGTCGCCGCCGCTGAGTTCCAGCTTCGTTGCGCCATCGAACTGCAATTCGGCTTGTGTCGGATCGGCGCCCGGCGCGACCTTGAAGTCATATTCCAGTCGGCCCTGGTTTCCGTAGAAGACCAGATCGATTCCCGGATAGACATCTTGGTAGTGGACGCGGGCAAACTGCGGAATGCCGGTATGCCATTGGTTCGGGTCGTTGCCGATGAAGTAGTTGCTCTTGCCGGGTAGCGGATCGCTTCCGGCGATGGCCGCCGCCGGGTTGGCGCCCACCAGCTTCATCCGAACAAATTCTGTACGCTGCCCGCGCTGCGCTGCGCGTGCAGTTTGCATGGCGAGCACGGCGCCAGTGGGATCCAGAAACAGGCCGTAGCCCGCGCCGCGCGCGAGGAACTTCACACTGGGATCAGCCTGGCCCTGATTGGGTTCGAAGATCATCGGCAACTGGCCGAGAATGGCGCGCGCGTCCGGCTTCGATCGCAACGAAGCTCTGGGGGATGAAAGTTGGCCGAAGGCGTTTGGAATCGGGGAGGCTGGCGCCTGAGCCAGTGACTTCGGGACGTGGCGGGATCCAGACCCGAGCAGCACACACGCCGCCGTCAGCAGGACCGCTGCCGCACCCAAAGCACCGACCCGCACCAACTTGCTTCCCGAGCTTCTTGCCGACGACGAACGGCCATTTCCCATCACGCTTTTCCTCCGATTCAACCCGATCATTATTGGAGAGAGTAGAAACGGCGCGCGAGTTTTTGCCCGGCGCCGGCGAAACCGCCCGCTGCTGACATGTCACTTAGGAACTGGTGGAAAACAAACAACTACTTAAACATCTGACGGATAGCCAAGTCAAGCGCGGCTCCGCTCGAACCCGCACTCCAAGACTCGTCAGATGCGTTTTGGGACTTGGAAAGATGCCGGGCGCAAGGGAAACAGTGGCACAAAAGTGGAATGAAGGAAATTGCAGATCACCGCATCGGGTACGATTTCGCAAAACCTTGCGCGCACATAGGCGCGAAATACGCTGGAGTCGCCAAACCCGTTGATTCCTCGCGGGGAAACCGATGAATCCCAGAGAATCGATGGCCCCAGGATTGCTCAAACCATTTCCGAACTCTGTACAGTCTTGCTGTCCCCTACTCTGCCCTGGGCGTTTAGTAAGTCGAGTCCATGGGTCTTTTTGCTCTTGCAAACTGCCGGTAATTCTATAAAGTTAGTAGCTATAAGGGTCTGCCCGAGAGTGCGGGCGGACTGGGGCCCTCCCAGCCGGGCTGTTGATTCCGTTCTTCATTAGATTTGGGTTTTTCTAGGGGAAGAATGCTTTCGGAAAACACGCCACGGATGCAACCGGATTCTCAGGAACGGCGGATGATGCGGCGCTTCGATATGCGCCTGCCGGCAGTCGTCCGCCTACACCAAACCAACGGTCAAGATAACGAATTCCAAACCGAAACCCAGAACGTGAGCGCACGCGGGGTTTTCTTCTACCTGGACCGGCCCGTCCCCGCGGACACCCGTTGCGAAGTCACCCTCACCTTCCCGCCTCATATCACTCTGACTGATGCCGTTCGCGTGCGCTTCACCGCGCGCGTGATCCGCTCGGAATCGCCGCTGCCCTCTTTGCGGGTCGGAACCGCCGCCGTGATCGAAGACTACGAATTCCTCCGGTCCGCCGGGAGCACCGATTTTCTCAGCGCGCTGCAGCAGGGCTGGAAAGCGCCGAACTGAGACTCGGCTTCCGGCGCTCGGCTTCCGGATTTTGGCATCCAGGCTTCCTCCTTGAACTGTTTGTGCCTACCGAGAGCCGGGTGCCGGAAGCCGCATTTATTTCCCTAAATCCTTCATCCGCTGCCGCAGGCGGCTGTAGCGGCGGGCCAGGCTGCCGAGATAGAAACCGTGGATCAGCCAGGTGGCAATGTAGGCGGCGTAGAGGAACTTGATCGAGTTCACTGTGGCCCTCGGCTTAGAGGAACGCTGGATTTGGAGGGCGGCGGAGCAAGCCCGCCGGGCTCCAGCAACGATTCGAGCGCCTCGGCTTCCTCCACTTCGCGCCGCAGCTTTTCCAACCCGTAGCGCGACCAGCAGACCAGAAATGCGAAGCACAGAAACGCCATCCAGTTAATCAGCAGAACATGCAGCATCCGCGGGTCCATGGAACCGCCTCCGCCGATCACCGGCTGGGGATGCTGCGTACGGAAGAACCATATGGAAAAATAAACCAGCGGAACATCGAGAGCGCCGAAAACCGCCAGGACGGCGGCCAGCTTCTGGGTCTGCGCGCTGTCGGAGAAACGGCGAAGCACAAGATAGCTCACATAGATCAGCCACAGCACCAGTGTCGAGGTTAGGCGGATGTCTCCCGGCGCCCACCAAATGCCCCACACCGGCCGCGCCCAGATGGGCCCCGTGATCAGAACGATGGTGCAGAACACCACGCCTACTTCCGCCGTGGTCACCGCCAGCACATCAAGACTCTGCTCGGGAAAATATTTTCCGACCAGGAAATAAACGGCGGCAATGATCAAAGCTGTGGTCGCGACCGAACTCGGATACATGCCCGCTGGCAGCTGCTGCTTCACCTGCGGGAGAAAAGGCGCGACCGCGCCGGCAATTCCGATCGCAATTACAACCCCGTTTGCAGCGCGCTCGGTGGAGGGTTTGGCGCTCGCCAGGTATTGGACCGAAGCGATGAAATTGATGAAGAACAGCAGAAAGGCCGTCCATGCCGAAGGCACATGGTAGTAAATAATGCGGTAAACATTGCCCTGCAACGCGTCGGTGGGCGCGACGAAGATTGCCTGGTAGAAGGCGTAGGCCAGCAAAAGCGCCGTCACAACCGCGAGGATGGGGAAGGCCCTTTTCATTCCGCTTGCAGCACCGTTTCAAACAGAGCCAGACAAGCAGTAGTAAACACCACATCGTAGGTGAGAAGCAATACGATCCAGAAGTGCGCGGGATTTTCGCCCGTGAGAATGTTTGTGGTGCCCGCGACCATGCCCAGCAAGGCCGGAATGGTAACGGGAAACAGGAGCAGCGGCAGCATGAGTTCGCGGCTCCGCGTGCGCAACGACATGGCTGCGAAAAACGTTCCGTTGACCACGAGAGCCCAAGTTCCCAGCAGGGCGATGGGAATCAACTGCCAGGTCGGACCGAGCGCGCGTAAGTTGTAAAAGATAATAAACAGAGGCGTCATCAGCGCTTCCAGAAGGCTAACGAAGACAAAGTTGCCCAGCACTTTCGCCACGAAGAGCGCATTGGCCGCGGCCGGAGACACGCGGTAGGCATCGAGCACCTGGTTGCGCAACTCTCGCGCCCAGGTTTGGTTCAGGGCAACCACCGCCGCAAACAAGAACGCGACCCACACCAGCCCCCCAACAATATGGCGCGATTCTTCCGCCAGCGGATCGAAAGAAAATACAAAGATCACGACCACCAGCAAAGAGAAGAACAACATTGCATTGAGCGCATCTTTAGAGCGCCATTCCAAGCGGATATCTTTGGTCAGAGTTGCGAGCGTGATCGACCAGAACGATCTCATGGTTCTCCCGTTCGCGAAACATCCGGAGAAAGATGATGCGTGCGGTCCACGATCTGCCCGGCCTGCATCCACACAAATTCGTCGGCCACGCCTTCCAGCAGCGACGCCTGGTGCGTGACAACGAAAATCGTCTTGCCGGCATCGCGCATACCCTTGAGCAAGCCAACCATCTCTCGCGCCGAGTGCACGTCGACGTTCGAAAACGGCTCATCCAACAGCAGAATTTTGGGATCGTGCAGCATGGCCCGCGCCAGCGACATGCGCTGCCGCATGCCTTGCGAATACTGGCCGACGGGCCGCGCCAAATCTGGGTCGAGCCCCACCGAGCGAATCACCTGCCGGCAGCGGCTATCGCCGGCAATGCCGTAAAGCCGCGCGAAGTAGCGCAGGTTCTCCAGGCCGCTCATCTCGTCGTAAAGCAGAGACGGGTGAGCCATATATCCGATCTCGCGGCAGGCGTCCTGCGGCATCTTGCCCAGGATTGAAATCGCGCCGCGTGTCGGATGCGCTAATCCTGCAAGGGCGCGCAGCAGAGTCGTCTTCCCTGCCCCGTTGTCGCCGAGAATGACGTGGAACTTGCCCGCATCGAACTCCGCGTTCACCCCGCGCAATGCGGCGAACCGGCCGAACTGCTTGATCAGATTGCTGAGCCTTATGACGACGACTGGAGCGCCGAGAGGCGCGGTGCCAGGAATGCTCACAGCCGAGGCCCGAAAGGAATTTGTTTTCCAGCCGCCACAGCAACGAATCTAAGGATTTTGACGGGTTTTTGCAAAGGCAGGAGTCGCGAGAGTTAACGCGAAGGCCGCCGCGAAGCGGCCTTCGCCTGATCGCAACCCCCGGTCAGCGGTGTTTCGGTTGTGTCTTTATTTTCCCCACCTTGGTGCTGGAGCCGCCATTGCCAACCGGGCAGGTGTCGCCCGAAGCCGTGGTCTCCACTACGTTGTAAGTAACCGTTCCCGATGCGGTGCCGCCTGAGCTTCCTAGCAAAACGCCCGCGCAGGCCTCGTTGACAGTGTTATTTGTAGCTGAACTGCTGGCCCCGGTCGCCGAAAGATCTGGTTCCGTGCATTCGCTATCAAGGTGAACGCCGGACGCGGAGCTATTGAACACGGTGTTCGAGGTCGCCGTATTGTGATCGCTGCACAGGTCGATCCCATCCAGAAGATAGGTAGCGCCGGTGACCACGATCGCCGCATTCGTGGTCACTTTATTGGAGCCAACGTCGTTGTAGTCAGCGGTTTCAGCTCCATCGGTGATGGTCACAATCGCTTCCTGCGTATTGCTGACCGTGTTGCCGCTGATGGTTACGTGGCTGCCGCTGGTCCCCCCGGAATCGTAAAGAAGAATTCCAGTCGCACTGTAGCAATTACCGGGGTAGCAATCCAACGGATTAACATACACATCATCCGTAACGGTATTGTTTTCAATTTTCCCGCTTGCTCCAAAGCTCATCTGAATGCCGTTTTGCCCGATGAGCGGAGTGGCGCCGATTCCCACAATGTAATTGCCGGTGATCGTGGCAACCGTGCCGCTGCCATCGGCGGTAACTCCGTTCTTATCGTAATCATGCACACTGCTGTTTTCGATGGCTACTGTCGCGCTTCCGCCTGTACCGTAGCCGCTCTGGGCGTAGATGGCCAACCCGTCCTGGCAGCCAAAATCGGCCTGCGGGAGTTCCTGGTATCTGGTCGTCACGTGGTTCAGGAT
>Ga0302176_10001086_pt1 | contig 13660 bp, 15 predicted proteins | sample I_Palsa_E1_1_FD_198787 | JGI IMG/M metagenome (GOLD analysis project Ga0302176, IMG submission 198787) | Peat permafrost microbial communities from Stordalen Mire near Abisko, Sweden - I_Palsa_E1_1 | ecosystem: Environmental > Terrestrial > Soil > Palsa > Peat permafrost | place: Sweden...
TACGGAAGTTCTGCGGGCCATACCTATTTCCAGACCGTTAGAGTCCAATGCCCGAATCCAAACTATCCTCCTACACTTCCGAAAACGCTACCGAGTTGGTACTTCACCAACTATGTCTACGTTGACGTTTATGGTGTTGGGCACCCCTTCAACATCACGTGGGAAAACGACGGTTGCCAGGTTACGGGTGCCGTGCAAGCTCTCGCCACCGACGGCTCTGGGTACACGATGTCAGTCGACGTCAATGCAAATGTCACGGTGACGCCCAGGAGCGGGGGCTTGTTCGTCCCGGCCACAGCTTCGGGAACTGGCGCAGCCAGCATGACCGACAAGAACGGGAATCAAATCACGGAAAGCAGCTCGGGCGTTATTACCGACACGCTCGGGACTACCGCTCTGACTATCGCGGGAAGTTCTCCTACAACGTTTACGTACAAGGCTCCAAGCGGAGGGAACGCTGTCTATACCGCGAACTATACTTCGAAAACGGTTAGGACCAACTTCGGATGCAGCGGTATAGCAGAGTTCGGCCCCACGGCCGAAAGCCTTCTCACGAGTATTACGCTTCCGGACGGGACCGATTATACATTCACCTACGAGCTAACTCCGGGCTTTGGCAGTGATGTCACCGGCCGTTTGGCGTCGATTAAGCTGCCCACTGGGGGGACGATCACATATTCCTATACGGGCGGCAGCAACGGAATAACCTGCGCCGATGGCAGCACAGCCACACTGGGCAGGACCACACCCGACGGAACGTGGCAGTACGCCCATTCAGAATCCGGCACCGCATGGACTACGACGATTACGGATCCGCAGAACAATCAAACAACGATGAATTTCCAGGGAATCTACGAAACGGAGCGCCAAGTTTATCAGGGCGCTTCGACTCTTTTGAAAACCACCTACACTTGCTACAACGGAAATACGACAGCATCGACATGCGATTCGACCGCGGTCACTCTTCCGATTACACGGATCACTGTTTTCCCGCAATGGCCTAGCGGCGGCCTGCAATCGCGTAACGACACCTTCTATAATATCTATGGACTCGTGACCGAAAAGGACGAATACGCTTACGGACCTGATGCGCCAGGGGCAATTGCACGCAAAACTCTCACAACTTACGCCAGCTTGACCAATGGAATCGTCAACAGGCCAGCGTCCGTAACAGTTGAAGACGGCTCTGGAAATGTGAAAGCAAAGACAACCTACTGCTATGACGAAGGCACTCCTAGCGGGACATCAACCTGCGCCGCTGCCGGTTCTCCCACAGCAACCTCGGGAACTCCGCAACATGTGGCAGTCACCGGTTCCCGCGGAAATCTCACTACAGTCGCGTCCGTCGTTTCAGGGACAACAACCCAAGGCAAGACGTACACATACTACGATACTGGCAACGTGCTTACTTCGACGGATGTAAATGGTGCTCAAACCACATACTCTTACGGACCGAGTGGCTGCCCCAATTCGTTTCCGGTTTCTGTCACCGAACCTTTGAGCCTGACCAGATCAATGGCTTGGAACTGCACGGGCGGCGTAGAGACGTCAGTAACGGATGAGAACGGTAAAACTAAGTCCGCGACCTACTCCACTGACCCCGATTTTTGGCGACCAAATACCACCACCGACCAAGAGTCCAACGCCACGAATATGACCTATACTGTAAGCTCTACCGGTGTAACGTCCATGGAAAGCTCGCTGCTCTTTAATGGTAGCGTCTCAACATCGGATACTCTTACCACTGAGGACGGCCTGGGCCGTACCCACGTCTCGCAAGTCAAGGAGAGCCCATCCTCAAGCGAATATGATTCGGTCGAGATGGATTACGATAGTCTCGGCCGGCCGTCGCGAAAAACCTTGCCCTACCAAGCGACCGCAGGAACACCGAATTCATCAGCACCCAGCACGAGCACCACTTACGATGCTCTGAACCGTAAGTTGACTCTCAAGGACAGCGAAACCTCCCCTCTAACGGTTACTTTCGCTTACAATCAGAACGACACCTATCAAACGGTTGGCCCCGCGCCCACCGGCGAAAATACCAAGCGCAAGCAGTTCGAGTATGACGCTCTGGGGCGGCTAACTTCGGTTTGCGAGGTCACCAACGCCACAGGCAGCGGAGCTTGCAACCAAACTTCAGCGGTCACCGGTTACTGGACCACATACACATACGATCTCAACAACAATATGACTGGTGTGACGCAGAATGCGCAGTCATCGGGTAGCCATCAAACACGCACATATGCCTACGACGATCTAGGGCGCATGACCTCGGAAATCAACCCGGAGTCCAACCCGGCGTCTGGTGGGACAACGCCCTACACGTACACCTACGACACGGACGCGACTTGTGGCACGTCTAAAGGCGATCTAGTCAAAAAGGTAGACCCTGTCGGAAACACGACCTGCTATACGTACGATGCTTTGCACCGGCCAACTAGCGTGACCTACGCAGGGCCCTATTCTTCCAGTACGCCGAACAAATATTTTGTGTACGACGCCGCGACAGTCAACGGCGTAGCAATGGCCAACGTAAAATCTAGAATGGCAGAGGCCTATACCGCTACCAGTCCCACCGGCACCAAGATCACCGATATTGGCTTCAGTTACAGCGCACGAGGTGAAAAAAGCGATGTGTACGAATCCACTTCACATTCTGGAGGTTATTACTATTCCAGCGCCACCTACTGGGCCAATGGAGCGTCGGAGACTTTGGGGAGTAATATCGCCACCCTTCCAGCGTTTACCTACGCGACTGATGGGGAGGGAAGGATTAATACCGTGTCCGCAAGCGTGGGACCACAGAACCCAGTAACGGGTACAACGTATAACTTCGCGAGTTTGCCCACGCAGGTAAATCTTGGATCGTCCGATGTTGATTCGTTCCAGTATGATCCAAATTCGAACCGCATGACGCAGTACAAGTTCACGGTGAATAGCCAGTCCGTCGTGGGGGCGCTCACCTGGAATTCTATCGGCACTCTGGAAACGCTTGCTATTACCGACCCGTTCTACGCAGCTGGCAATCAAACCTGCGCCTACGCACATGATGATGTGAGCCGCATTGCGAGCGTGAATTGTGGCTCACCCTGGTCCCAGACCTTCAGCTATGACGCTTTCGGAAACGTGAACAAGAGCGGCACAGTTTCGTTTCAGCCAACGTACTCGTACCTTACCAACCGCATGACGCAGGTGGGCAGCTCGACCCCCACTTACGACGCCAACGGGAATGCAACCAATGATACAGCCCATACGTATGCGTGGGACGCGGCAGGTCGGCCGGTTACGATTGACGGGGTCGGCCTAACGTACGATGCTCTAGGTCGCATGGCCGAGCAAAACAAGAGCGGCATATACTCGCAGATCGTGTACACCCCCATAGGGGCTAAATTTGCGCTAATGAGTGGTCAGACCCTCACGACGGCCTTTGTGCCTCTAACGAATGGCTCCCAGGCGGTCTATACGACGAGCGGTTTAGCCTACTATCGCCACTCGGACTGGGTCGGTTCTTCGCGTTTTGCCTCCACGCCTAGTCGCACGCTGTATTTTGACGGGGCATACGCGCCGTTCGGCGAGGCGTATGCTGAAACGGGTACAGCGGTTCTTTCGTTTACGGGAATGAACCAAGATACAGACCCGAATCTCTTCGATTTTCCCGCTCGCGAGTATAACGACATTCACGGTCGCTGGCCGTCCCCGGATCCGGCCGGAATGACGGCAGCTCAGATGAATAATCCACAAAGCTGGAATCGGTATGCCTATGTATTAAATTCCCCCGCGACACTTACTGATCCTTTGGGTCTGCGCCCGCGCCAGTGTCTTATAGCCGAAACTGTTCTACAGCCTGCCTGCTTGCTTTCGGGGAACACTGTAGTTGATGGCGCGAGTGCGGGTGCTGGCATCGCAGACGTGGTGGCCGCGTTCTCCGCCGATCCCAACGACCCCAGCCAAAACCCCTGCGGCATGTGCCTATATCTGAATAGTTCAGGCACCGGCCTTGATAATCAACCAGGCCCAAGCGGTAATGTTAACGGTATCGATACGAATAGTACTGCAAGCGAGTGCGGTGCAACTGCCGGGTTCTTCATAAGCGAAGCAAACGGAACAATGTCGAGCCTGGTGGTGAACTATGATCCTGACAGTAATTACATCTTCGCGACGTCGCTTTCGCCAGACAATTGGACTTATGGAACAATGGGCCTGCCCGGGTCTCCTGAATGGCAAAGCCCAAATTATGGCGACATACAGTTTATGAGCCAACAAGCTAACTGGCAACTCGCCTATAGCGGTTTCGGCGCATCGCTTTTTAGTTGTGCATTTGATGTATTGGACTGGCCGCCGTCTGTCGGCGTCAAATCCACCATTAATGCAGCCCAATGTCTCTATAATACATTCACATCGCCCAACGTGGGTTCACCGTGGTAGGAGAAAGGTCATATGATGGCCCTAACAGCTAAGCTCTTGAGACGTCACGTCCTTAATGCGAGTGCTATCGCATGTCTGCTCATCTCCGCGAGTGCGTGGGCTATCCCGTGGAAATCAGAGCGTGCAGGAAGCGACGAATCCTTTGTCAAGGAACAGACATCACAAACTGCTATCGAGCAGCCTCATCTCGGCTCCGTCTCGGGGAACGAGTACACGAATGATTTCTTCGGGATGACGTATACTTTCCCGAAAACTTGGCTCGTTGATCGAGCGGCGATGGACGAAAAGAACGCTAGCGCGAAGAAGTTCTTCGCAAGCCAGCCTAACAGCGACCAGTCGGCGGTTCACCAGAGTTACACATTGCTAATGGTGTCCAGGTCTCCAGAGGAGACTCGTTGCGAAGGGTGCTCATCAATCCGCGTGCTTGGCCCTAGAATCATGTTGAGTGTGGGTACACTAACTCCTGCTGGCAGGGTTCAAACGGCCGCAGATATCCAGGATGCGGGTAGACGATTGTTTGATGGTAGGCCCGGTTATCAAGTCCTACGCGGACCTGCCGCCAGTTTGTTCGGCAGCCAAACATTCTCGCGGATGGATGCGAAAGTTGGGGCAGGATACGAAGGTGACGCAATCGCAGTCCGACAAGGCTACTGGATCGAGTTTAAGATCTCGGCGGACACTCCTGAACAACTCGAAGAATTATACGACACGCTGAATAGTCTCAAATTCAAGCCATGATCAAACGAGGTTAGAGCCCTACCTCGGTAGCCAATCTTTCCTGGCGGTGGCAGGCGGTTCCGCGCCACACTCGGAGTCCATTTAAGCCACGGATTACATCGGCGGGTGCCGAGCCTCTTCGGTTGTGGAACGGTGGAAATTTTGACTCTCCGCTCTCAAATCTTCCGATCCATCGCGTCTACATCGTCATTTTCAGTCGCCTTGTGCGTTTCCAATCCAATCATTTGTTGTTAAAGCTTCCCTCACCGATTCGCAGCTTGGGGTCCTTAGAGCCCAAGTCGGCGCTGCACACGCCGTCGTGATGTGATACTAAAGCTAGGCTAAATGGGGAATAATTTATAAGGCGGAGACAACGATGAAAGTCTTGCACTCTGTTGTCGTGCTGGTTTTTTGTTTGCTGACAATTCCGAGTCTTCGCGCTCAAACGAAGAAGCTCACCGCCGCCGAGGCCAAAGATCATGTGGGCGAATCGAGCGACCCTCTGCGGCAAAGTGGCCAGCACGCATTACGCCAAGAGTTCAAAAGGAGAACCAACGTTTCTAAATCTCGGTGAGCCGTATCCGAAGGAAATCTTTACGATTTTGATTTGGGGCTCAGATCGCGGAAAGTTTGGCACGCCTGAGAGCGAGTACAGAGGCTTGAGGGTATGCATTACAGGCAAAATCACGACTTATCGGGGCGTACCCGAGATTGTTGCCGTTGAGCGCGAGCAGATTGAGATTCAAAAGTAAGGACACTGTAGGACCTTGACACCAACAGATTGCCGGTCTAGTCTCCACTCCAGTTTCTCCGAACAGTTACTGATATGAGAGGAACCACATGATGTACCGTTGTGTAAGCCTGCTCTGTTGTCTCCTCGTGATGTTTCCGATGACCGAAGTATCCGTCGCTCAGCAGAAGAGCGCCGCGCCCGCGCCAGATCAGACTCCAGTCGCGGCGTGCAGGCAGCCATGCTTAGAGGACGGCACCCCGATAAAATTGCGGATAGCGCAAACAGTGTCCTCAGCAGACGCTCACGTTGATGACCGAGTGCAGTTCGAAGTTCTCGAAGAAATCAGAATTTCGGGCGTATTGATTGTCCCGAAAGGTGGCATTGCGTTGGGAACGGTCACTGAGGCCCAGCCCAAGAGGCGGATGGCTCGCGGCGGCAAGCTCGAAATCGTTATGGATTCAGTCCGGCTAACAGACGGGGAGAAGGCCGCGCTACGGGCGACTAAAGGTGGAAATGGGGGCGGACACACAGGAGCGATGACAGCCGGGATCGTGGCAACAGCCCTGATTTTCTGGCCAGCCGCTCCGTTCTTTCTTTTTATCCACGGCAAGGACATTACGATTCCGAAAGGTGCGGAGGTTCCGACATTTGTGGATGGGAACATGCCATTGGACTTGTTGAAGTTTCAAGATGCCGCTTCCCCGTCCCAACAGGTTCAAGCCAACCCACCAGCGTCGGGTGGTATGTCAAGTGCAATGAGTCAAGCGAACGGCGAAGCTGGAATCGAAATCACGTCGGTCCCGACCGGTGCCGATGCCGAATTGGATGGAAACTTTATTGGGAATACCCCTTCGACTATCGGTGTTTCGCCGGGCGACCACACGATTAGTGTGAAGAAGAAAGGGTATAAAACTTGGGAAAGAAAAATCAAAGTCAGCAGTGGCAAGGTGAACGTCTTCGCCGAATTGGAGGCAGAAGTTAGCCAGATTCCGACCGGAGTGGCCGCAACGGCGGCATCGGAGGAATCGAAACAGAACACAGAACCTGCTGTGTCGGAACATCCAGTCGCGCCTGTTGCACAGGCAAATGGAACAGCAAGCGCCAGCACTTCCGAAAGCCTTGGCGCTGTTTCTTTTGTGTCCGACCCAAGCGGAGCCGAAGTCTACGTTGACGATGCCTTTGTGGGAAAGTGCCCTATTACATTGAATCTCAAGTTCGGACACCACTACGTCCGTATGTTTGCAAAAGACTACAAGAATTGGTCCGAGCAATTCACGATAGTGACGGGACCGGAATTGCGACTGACAGCGGTTTTGCAAAAGTCGAACTAGTCAGCAGAATTAGAAATGGCTAAGGGATTCCCATTTCCTTTTTCGCTTCGTTCGGCGAGATTCAACATCATTAGAAGAAGATCATCGCCGAGTCGAAGGACGAACGGTGAGGTAAATGTGAAGCCGAGATAAACCCTGCCCGTAGAGCTGAGTTCATACCTTGAAGGGCGGCGCGAGGGTCTGTGATTGTTGTTTTGTGAAGAGAACGGCGAGGCCAATACACCAGGAATGATGTGCGGTTCAACGGAAAGATTGTCAAGAGGGAGGAGGTACGGCCTTCACTCAGTTCCGCGGCGCTGAACCGTGTTAATCCAAAGGTTTTCCCCAGGCTATGCTCAAGCGCTCCAGCTCTTCGCGAGGATATCGCTGAATCCAGACTGCTTCGAGAACATGAGGATTCGTTTCCAATCGTTCCAGCAGAACAAAACTCTCAGGTTGGAACAACAACAATGGCCGATCATCGATCTTCTCGTACGTGTTGAACAATGACTGCAACCTGGATGCGTTTACTTCAACAAAACTCTCGACGATTGAGGACACCTTGGGCAGCTCGGCGGATTCATAAGACGACATTACATCTTCAAGAATCTGCCGCGATAGTCCGGGATCGAAAGTCTCGCCGGTGAAACGATAAAAATGCCGTTCTAGGTTTTGAAGCAGTCTCATTGCATCAGCTCCGGGCAACTTGGCAATCTGCAGACTGATCGAGGTAAAGTTACGGTCAGTGACCTCAAGTAGCGCATTCAGCAAATAAATCTGGCGGACCAAGTCCTCCGGGATTGGCTGTGCGGGCTTGTACCCGAGTTGATGATCCATCTCAGCCCAGAGGTTTTGACAGAGGGTGTGAACTTGAATCTCACACTGCAATTCAGTCAGATCTGTGTTCTCGGGTCTTAGAGATGAAGTCTTGAGGCGGACGTCATAGTGCACACCCGAGTAACCGACCCTGCTGTGCCCAAGAGCTTGGGCTTTGTCCTCTTTGCGCAGAATGTCGAAAGAATTCTCAACCAATCGAAGCACGGCTTCAGTCTCATATCGGAATTGCACCACCACCCGCGCTGCAGCTTTATCGGTAATTCTTTCGTAGCCATACCCCTTCTTGAGCATCTTTTTTAGCAAATTTGGTGTGTCCTTGGTTCTCGCTGTAACGTGGGCTGACATTCCTTCTAAACGCAATCGGTGCTTGAGCGTCGCGATAACCCGCTGCAGCAGCTCTTCATAGATACCTCTTTCAGATAGCCAACGCCCTCGCGCTGCTTCCAGATCGATCACTTTCCTTTGACTCGCTTTAGTTTGCCTGTGATTTCCACCCGAGCCGCTCCCGCTCGCGCACGCTCCACTTGAACGCTCTGTCTGAATGCCTCTCGTGTGCCCACAACAGTTACCCCGTTTTCAAACTCAAGGGCCATTTTCTTCGTTTGAGCGTCGATGAGTTCGATATTCTTTCTTATTTCTCGAACACCAACTCCCTCCTGTTCGAGGTGATTTAAAAATGCCTGCCGTTGCTGCGTTGGAACACTCCTACGTGCGAACTCTCGAACGTTTATTCGTGTCGTTTGGTTTGTAACTTCAGACAGCAAATGCGTCAAGGCCTGAGTTCGTTCAACCGGGTCTTCAATTTGTGCATTAAAGAAATCCTGTGTCACGGTGAAAAAGCGCTTCGTCGCGATCCTTTCGTCTTCTGCTAAACAGCATCCTAGAAAATCTGTAAGAAAAAAACCCGCGATTTCGATTTGAGGCATGTACCCGCGCTGTTCGTCACAAACAGCGCCTGAAGGGTCGTTACCGCCATCCGATGGATAGAAGAACCCTATTTTGAAGAGCTTAGTCTTCCTAGTCAAAATCAAATCTCGTATGTAGCTCACGTCGAAAGTGCGTAATCCTTCGTGGGTCGTTTGGTGGAGGCGGACACCTGCTTCTTTCTCCAATTTCAGAATTCCTATCGCTCTATTGTCCTCGATCCTACAGTCCACTACCGTAACCAATCCGCCTGGGCTCACACCGCCTTGAGCATCATGAAGGTGCTTGGCGATGACCTTTGACATTTCAACAAAATTGATGTCCGAACGCGCAAGGAAGTCCCGTACCATTTGGGGTACAGGTGACCTAGTCGTGGCGTCGAAGATCACATCGTATGCAGAAGACGAGCCTACAGTCTCGACGATTTTTTCCTTGAAGAACACTCGAAGTTCATCGTTGAGGGGGCTTTCGACCTCGCTGTAAGCTGGGGAACTTTCCGAATCGCTACGGAGATGTCGGGGAACCTCATGGATAATAATCCGATTGATCGTTAGCTGGCTCAGTGCGGGCGGCAAATTAAGGCCCCCTTTAGTGGAAAAGCGTCGGCGTACTTTGCGTTACGTCCTCTTGGGTTGTGCAACACTACGGCCTGTCCTAGACAGTACAACTTATTAGATAGGTAACACAATTAATGATAAACAGACTTCAGCAAACGGGCAGATCGGCATTTCCCAGCAACGCAAGATGCAGACCGCATGTGCAATTCTTGAAAATCTCAGAGTATCGCAAGTGGATGAGAAGGCCGTCCAAAGGTAGGAAACGCTTCTCGTACCTAAACCAGTGTGTTCGAAGGCTAAATGAGACGTTTGATTTATTAGATTTCGAGTGTAGACTTCAGGCGTATCAAGAGTGGGCGTTTAATCAGCGCCTCGGCAACCGAGCCAACGAAAAGGTCACGGTGCCAGCCTCCATAGTTGGGAGGGATACGGCCAAGGGGCAAAACCCACCTAGGCGTTCCCCAACAAAGATTTCTGGCGGCTTTCTCTTATCTCTTATACCAATGGGAGAAACCATGAAAAGCGCATTCCACTCTTTTGGGTCGAGTCCTACCGGATCGAAATCCCGCCCGATAACACGACCTGATTTTTCGTTCCAATACCACGGTTCCATTTGCCTCTTGACTCCGCTCACTCACGCCGCCAAAGACTGGTTCAGTGCGCACCTCCCGATGATATCAGCGGCGAATCTTACACTTCAGGAGGTTAACAATGCTCCTATATGATCCGTGCGAACTAAATCTAGACGATCATGAACTGCAGCAGCTCGCAACATTCATGCGAGGCTACCGCGTGACCGACGAATCAATAGAGCTGGCGTTGGAGACTTTGTTTCAGGCAGGAGAGTGTGAGCTGACGCAATCGACGCGAGAACGGTTGGTCAAGATGCTGCCGCCCGGAACAGAACAACTGAGGATGGTCAAACATTGAAGGTCGAAAAACTTGTAGTTGAAGAACGTAAGGTTTCCCAGACCGAATCAAGGATCGTAGTTTCAACCGGCATTCTCTGTTGCAATTGCGGAATGAGGATCGAGCCGGTCGTGTTCAACGGAGCGCTAGCGAAGTCTTGGACACATTTAGGGAAACCGTTTCGATATGGAGCGGGAGTGTTTTGCGAGGATGGGGCGAGAGTGAAACGTCGCTGAAAGCCGAACCACTGGTGGAGTAGAGATTGATCCGGGAACGGAGGAGGATGAAATGAAGAACAGGATGTTAGTTGCCGTGCTAATAGTAGGCAGCTTTGTTTTTGGAGCAGTGAGTCACTCTCAACCAGCGCAAGGGTCTGGTCACATTCGCATCTATCGGGAAAGCAGTATTATCCCTGGAGAGAATCCTCCTATCCTCCAGATTGGCGGGGAAATTATAGGTTTCTCTTGCGCGGCTGACCACGATCCAAAATACAGTAAGGATGTTGAGTGCTTCGTTCTCGTTAAATAGCTCAAACAGACTCGGCAGTAATTCTTTCCAAGATTCCGGGAAGCACATCCAAAGCAAGATGACTCAGGTATTGATTGTCGGTGTAGATGATCTTCCGACATACCGGGCAACCGGGGACAACCGAACCTTTTATACCTGCCCGAGGCGCATCATTCACGAACGTGTCCCACGAGTGCCGCATTAACTCTTGCTGTGCTTCCGCAAGCCGGGTGTTATCCATCATGCCCTCTTCTTTCGTTTCGTCGCGGCATTACTTTTCACAATAGCGTTCCGGCACGCTTCACATTTCAGATGCATCTCCTCGCCGTAAAACTCCGCATTACATTTCACACATCGCTTCAGGATCAGAAGTTTGCCGTTGAGGACGACGGACTTTGCGCGCTCGACTCTAAGGAAGTTGGGCATAGGTCAGAGGGGGTGCGTGTGGACGTACTTCAGCGTGCTGAGGCCATCTGAACAACTGGCTTGTGTGTCTTGATTTCTGGTTGCATGTGGAGAGCGGCTGCATACTGCACCAGCGTATCCAAGCTAAACTTTGAAATTTTACCGCGCAGCAGATCGCTTACTCTCGGCTGCGTTTCACCTAGAGCTTCTACCAAGGAAATCTGCGAACGGTCCTTCACGCAGCGCATAATTCTTGCGTGCAGTTCAGCCTTTAGCTCCAGCAGAGCGGCAACTTCAGGCGAAAAACCCAGATCGTCAAACACGGTCCGTTCTTTACGCACTTTCCTCCTCCTCAGCTACTTCGGGCTCTTCGTACGGTGGGTCATTCCTTCGTTTCACATTGCTTAGACGCTCTGTAGCCAGATCCAGATCGCGTTTAGGTATCTGGTTTGTCGTCTTCGTGAAGCAGTGAAGAACGTATATCCAACCCGCATGCAGAGCGTACAAAAGCCTATACCAGAAATCCTTGTCTTGGTCCCTTAGCTCAGTAATTCCCTTCCCTAGAGGCTTGGCGTCCAATGGATCTTCGTGATTATCCAGCCGATGCAACTCAAGGCCCATATCCTGGCGAACGTCGTCTGGCCAAGACTTGATTTCATCCTTGGTCTTGCCTTCCCACTTAATCCGCGTTTTTGATCCTTCGCTGGTCACAACCCATTTATATAAGTTTTTATATGAGATGTCAATAGCCATTCTCGGGATGGTTTCTAAATAGCACGCTGGAAAGGTGGCCCAGCTAATGGACATGGCGCTTCTCATTCGCTTGAGTTTTAGCATCGGCCCACACACAATTGGACGGCATGTAATTCTTGTTTGAGTTTTTGCGATGTATCGATAACCCATTGCCGCGTACCTTCATATCTGCAAGAAAGTTGGCAAAGCCCTCCTTACCCGTCCATCGTTTGCAAACCGTAATTCCCCGACCGCCCCAATATTTGAAATCTGGAAGATTGGCGTTCGTTACCCTCTGCCTCAGATTCACCCAGCAAATATATTCCGGGCTACGACGATTGCCGCGAGTGTGTCCGTGCTTGAGCGGAGCCTGCGATCCTGCGAGGCGGCGTTGATTGGTGGCCCACTCGCACTTGCCACAGGATTGCGTATGGCCGGTTACGAGGTGGCATAGTTTGTAGCGCTTGGTTGTGCCGCAAGTGCATTCGGCCCGGACGTAGTAAGAACTGCTTTGGTTCAAACCTCTGCGGGTACGACTGACAACTTTCAGGCGGCCATATCTTCGCCCGACGTGATTGGTTCTTCGCATGACTCTTCCGTTTCCTCTTCGGCGTCCTCTCGAACGACGTTTTCTACTTCATCAAATACTTCCGGCTCCGCCTCTTCGGCACGTGTTTCACGGACAAGGAGGGCATCGACCGGCTCGTCCAGTTTGTGGACTACTTTCTTTTTCTTCGCTCGACGTTTCGTGGCTTTTTTCTTTTTGTCGATGAACGAGGCGACGGTGATCCAAAAACTGTCACCATTTTCTGTCTCGACTTGAACGAGCGCACCACTACTCTGTAATACGATTACTTCGCCATACACGGGGTGAGTCTTGGTTTCTGCCATTTCCGCTCCTGTGAAAACGAATTTGACTTCAGAACTGTTGCTCGGATTCTTTGGCCTTCTTTACCTCCGCGTCTTTTTGGAACTTTCGATCCCGATACTGAGCGACCGAAAGTTCGTGCTTCTTATGACCGAGAATAATTTTGTCGATCATTTCGCGGGCGATCCCGGATGGGTCGCTGTAAAGGCGGTCCTGCGTAGCGAACTTTGGCATATGAAAACTCCTATGAGGGATGGTGATGTTGAAGGAAAGAGTGACGTGCAGGAGAAGACGGCCTGCCCTGTCACACTCGCAGGTGAGGAAAGACCTACGAAACTGCCGATTCGTTCATTCGTTTTCTGAATGATGGCGAATCGTTGAGGTTGCGCTGATATTCTTCGGCGGACATTTGGGATGCGCGCTTCGTCACCTGCTTATCCCCGCTTGCCACTTTTGATGGATCGAGTTGACCAAGGCCGAAGGAAGCAGTCTTCACCGTACCTTGCGCTCCGTCAGTTTCAAACGGCGTGAAGATTCCGTTTTTCCACTGTCCGGGCCGCATCTCAACCCTGTCTGCAACCGGGAGCAATGCCTTGATTTCACCGGAGGCAACGAGGGCCGCGAACGCCTTGTCCAAATTTGCGTACGTTAAAGGCAATTCTTTTTCTTGGAGCCAATTCCAAAGTGCTACTCGATTGGATTCGGAAGCATCATACGTTTCGTGTTCCTTTAC
>Ga0302176_10001090_pt1 | contig 13631 bp, 11 predicted proteins | sample I_Palsa_E1_1_FD_198787 | JGI IMG/M metagenome (GOLD analysis project Ga0302176, IMG submission 198787) | Peat permafrost microbial communities from Stordalen Mire near Abisko, Sweden - I_Palsa_E1_1 | ecosystem: Environmental > Terrestrial > Soil > Palsa > Peat permafrost | place: Sweden...
CGGGCGCGGCGGCGCGTGGTGCGCTGGCGGCGAACCGTTTCGATGGCTTGATTGATTTTGCTGACGCGGTCGCGAATGCGGCGGCGGTCGGTTTCGAGTTTTTGTTCGCCAGGGCCGCGGGTGCCGATACCGCCGCCGAGACGGGAGAGCGATTCGCCGCGGCCGGTGAGGCGTGGCAGCAAATAATTGAGCTGGGCCAGTTCGACTTGCAATTGGCCTTCGCGAGTGCGCGCATGCATGGCGAAAATATCGAGGATTAATTGGGTGCGGTCGACTACCCGGGTGCCGATGGTTTTCTCCATGTTGCGCAACTGCACCGGAGTGAGATTGTGGTCGACGATGACCAGCGGAACGTGGTGCAGTTCGGCTTCGGCGCGAATTTCTTCGAGCTTGCCTTTGCCGACGAGAGTGGCGGGATCGAGCGCGTCGCGCACCTGAAGCATGGAGCCGGCAATATTGGCGCCGGCACTTTCGGCGAGCTCGGCCAGTTCTTGAAGCGAATCGCGTCCGGCTCCGGAAGGCTCACCCAGGCGGCCGCGCGGAGATTTTTTCAGAGTGACGCCGACGAGCAGGACACGTTCGCGAGGGTCGACGGATTGGGGAGTTCTCATCGGGTCCGGAGAAATTCTGGCGAACGGGGCGTGGGGAGCGTTGGCGTCATTTCTTTTTTGATTATACGCCGAAAGTGCGGATTGCAAATGGCGGGGGCGTGAAGGCGGCTATTAGGCGGTGTGGTCGGCGGAGCGGTCGGAGGCGGCGAGGATGAGGTCGGAGAAAAATTCGTCGAGGGTGCGGCCGGAATTTTGGAAATTGAGATCGCGGGTGACACGGTCGAGCCAGCCGAGGTAGACGAGGAGCGTGATTTCAGCCCAGGACTCGGCGGGAGCTGGGGCGAAGCCGATGGCGCGGAGCACGCTGGCGATGTGCGCGGTGCGTTTTTTCTCGATGGCGGCGATGCGGGCCGCGACGCGTTCGTCGCGGCGGGCCCAGGTGCGCATGGCCGATTCCAGACGCGCCAATTGTTGGTCAGTGCAGTGGTGCACGAAGCGGGCCCAGCGGGCGGCGGCTTTCGGGGTGATCACGGTTTCATCGAGCCAGTCGATTTCTTCTTTTTCCCAGCGATCGAACATGCGGCCGAGGAGCTCTTCGCGATCCTGAAAGTGCCAGTAGAAGCTGCCTTTGCTGACGCCGAGGTCGCGGGCGAGCAATTCGACGCGCACGGCTTCAATGCCTTCGCTGGCGAGGCGCGCGAACGCAGCTCGAATCCAGTCTTCGGGTTGCAGCGGAGATGTTTTTAGGGCTGGTGATGCGGAAGCCATAGCATTTCCTATAAGAGGCGGCACGATACCCGACGGGGATGCGGGCGTCAAGTTTTTGGCGAAAACCTCAGGAAATTTGCGAATTCGAAATTTCGAAAGCAGCGCGCGAAATTTCCGGAGCGTCGCCGAACCCGGCGAGCCAGTGGACGTCTGGTTCGCGGCGAAACCAAGTGAGCTGGCGTTTGGCGTAGCGGCGGGTGGACTGCTGGATTTTTTGTAATGCTTCGTCTTTGGAAAATTTTTGGGCGAGGAACGCGCGCCATTCGGAGTAGCCGATGAATTGGAAGGGCTTGGCGTCCGCGGGAATTCCGTTTTTGACGAGCTGAGCGACTTCTTCGATCCAGCCGGCCTGGATCATGGCGTCGATGCGCGAGTGGATGCGCTGGTAAAGGGCTTCGCGCGGCGGCGCGAGGCCGATTCTTATCGGCTGATAGCCTTCGAGCGGGGTGCGGCCGCTGCGATGAATTTCGGTGGCGGACTTCCCCGCTATCAGGCGCATTTCGATGGCGCGAATTATTTTCTGGGTGTCGGGCGGGGCGATGCGGGCGGCGGATTCGGGATCGAGACGGGTTAAGAGGCGATGGAGATGGGCGGCGCCGTGAAGTTGCGCGCTGGCGCGCAGGCGGTCGCGGATTTCTGCGGAACGTTCCGGAGTGTCGGCGAGGCCTTCGAGCAAGGCGCGGAGATAGAGGCCGGTGCCGGCGGTGATGATGGGAAGTTTTTTGCGGCGGCGCAGATCGTCCAGGACTTCGAGGGCGCGGCGACGATATTCTCCGGCGGTGAAAATTTCGAGCGGGTCGAGTAGATCGACGAGATGGTGCGGGATGTTCTGTTGCTCGGCGGGCGGAGTTTTGCCGGTGCCGATGTCGAAATGGCGGTAGAGCTGGGTGGAATCGCAGACGAGAATTTCGCCGTTGAGTTTCTGGGCGAGCTCGAGGCCCAGCGCGGATTTGCCGGAGGCGGTGGGGCCGAGAATTACGATCAGCGGCGCGAGGCCGGTCATCCGGAAAATTTCCAGTAGCGGATGAGGAGGGCGAGGAGGAGCAGGGCGGCGAGGAGCAGGGCGCCGATGATTTGGGTGCGGTTCGGTTTCATGACTGGAGTGAAGGTAACTGATAACGGGAGGAAATATCAATTTTGGAGGGAGGCGGAACTTAAGGTGCAGCAGGGCTGAAAGCTGTGCCGGGACGAAAGGCGCGACGGCGGGAGCATCGTGCTTGAAGCCTACGAAGGCTTGCGCGAAAAGGCCGCGCAAAAGGAAATTTTACGTAAGGCATTTTTTACGGCACGGCTGAAGCCGTGCCCTGACGAGAAGCAACGGAGGGCATAGGCTTGGGTTACTGGGCGTTGCCTACTGGGATGTTGTAGAAGTAGGTGAAGCGGAGCTCGATGTAGGGGCCTTTGAAGGCTGGGGGCAGAGGCTCGAAGGGATTCGAGGTGCGGATGGAGGAGAGGGCGGCGGTGTCGAGGGGGTCTTTGCCCGAGGTGCGTTCGAGATTTAGGTTTTCGCCGGGGAAGCTGCCGTCGCGATTGATGCGGAAGGTGATGGAGACGATTCCCTTGTCGCCGAGAAGAACGGATTCGGGCATCACCGAATACCAATTTCGTCTTACTTTGGCGATGAGCCGGTTGATGTAGCTATTAAAATCGACGCCTTCGGTGGGCGTGAGAATGGTTACGGCGTTTCCGGCGTCCGGGCCGCCGCGGCCATGACCACCATTTTGACCCGCGCCGCTGGGACCTCCGGGCGAACTGTACTCGCCGCCCTGGCCAGCTTTGTGGATGGCGTCCTGCAATTGGTCGTTCATGGCCTTCCCTGGCGATGAACTAGGCAGGCCGAGATTCAAGTTTTTGGTGGTGGGCTGCGGTTCGGCCGGCAGCAGCACGGATTTGGGAGGAGGCGGAATGTTGGTGGGCGGCACGGTCAGCGCGTGAACGTCGGCCTGAGGGGTCGGCGCAGACGGCAAATCCGTCGGTGGACGTTCGGGACTTGGGGCGGGCGCCTCGACGCGGTGCTGTTCGGGCCGGGGCGGCGCGACTTTATTCAGGGTTTTGTTGTCGATTTTTACTTTAGGCGCGGGCGGCGGACCGGGCGTCTTGGAAAGTTCGCCGGCATCGGGCGGCAGGTAGACTACGCCGAGAGATTTGCTGGCGAGTTCGATTTCCTGGGCAGTGGGAATGTGCGGCGGAAAAATCTTCGGTAGAAAAATAAGAAAGATGATGAAGGCGATGTGGCCAGCGACCGAGGCGGCGCGAGTGATGGCGTCCCATTTGGCATCGCGCTGGTCTTCGGGCTCGACAAGGAGATTCGCTTCGCCGGTGGTAAAAATGTCGGGCTGAATCAGCTCGCGAAGTTCGGGCGTCATCTCCTGCGGTTGATCGAATCTATCTATTTCGCGTTGTTCGGGGGGTTCGACGAAAGCGGGGACAACGACGCGCGAATCGAGAATGTCGATATGCGGTTGTTCGGTGATGGGGCCAAATTCGCCGAAGGGTTTGGCGTCCATGCCGCGCTCGACCAGGGTGCGGTCGACCAAAACGCCGAGCGGAAGATGCTGCGGGATATTCGTTTTCCCGGTCAGCGGAGGCGCGTCGGAGAGTTCAGAAGGGACGACGGTGCGGTCGTCCAGATAGGTGGAGTGACGACGGGACGCCTTCTTGTCACCATTCTCGGTGTACGGGCGCACGTCTCGCGGAACTAGGATTCTGGGAATCATCGAACTTCCTGCAGGTCGAAGGAACCCTGTTTGACGCGGTTGGCGTGTTCGAGGATGCCCGCATTCACGCGATCGGCGAGTTCGAGGGCGCGGAGACCGGCGGCGCCATCGACGAGCGGTGCGCGGCGGGTGCGAATGGCGTGGAGAAACGCGCGCAATTCGGATTTCAAAGGCTCTTCCGGCGTGGTGGGGACTTTCACGAAATTGATGGGCTGCTGCGGATTCTTCGGATCGACGCTGACGCGCAGAACATCCTGACGGGAGAAATCGATGGAAATATATTCGTGGTGCTGAAAAAAGCGCATCTTGCGAACTTTCTCGGTGGAAACGCGGCTGGCGGTGAGATTCGCGACAGTGCCGGAGGCGAATTCGATGCGCGCCTGAGCGATGTCATTTTTATCCGTGATGACCGGAATGCCGACGGCCTTGACGTCGACGACGGAAGCGTTAACCAGAGAAAGCAGAATGTCCAAGTCGTGAATCATAACATCGTAGACAACATCCACGTCGAGGCTGCGCGGAGTGAAGACGCCCAGACGATGGACTTCGAAAAACATAGGCTTGGAAACGATTTTGCGGGCGGCAACAACCGCAGAGTTGTAGCGCTCGAGATGGCCGACTTGCAAAATGCGCTTGGCGCGCTCGGCAGAGGCGATCAAACCACTCGCTTCACCAACCGAGGAAGCCATGGGCTTTTCGACCAAAACGTCGATGCCGGAATCGAGCAGGCGGCAACCCATGCGGCCGTGCTCGGCGGTGGGAACCGCGAGGCTGACCGCTTCGATTTTTTCGGAGGCGAGAGCGTAGGGGTCGCGGATCACGCGGGTTTTGAATTCGGCGGCGACTTGCGCGGCGCGTTCCGGATTGGAATCGACCACGCCGACCAGTTCGGCGCCTTCCATTTCACTCCAGACCCGGGCGTGGTTGCGGCCAAATTCGCCAACGCCGACCACTGCGACTCGAATGGTGTTCTGATTCACGATTTCCTTTTAGCCTCGGACTTCGGCGACTCTTGGGCGCCAATTCCTTCGGGCGCGAAGGCCTGAATGGCGATATGCGCCTCGTCGGCGGCATGAATCAGCGCGGCGCGATCGAAGAGCAAAGTTTTTCGGGCGTCAATGGCGAGGGCGGTGGCGTTCGACTGGCGCATCACCTCGATCGTTTTCAGGCCAATGACCGGCACATCAAAACGCATATCCTGGCGCGGCTTGCTGACTTTGACGACGACCAGGCGCTGGCCGCCGGTGAGGCGCGCGGCGCGCTCGATGGTTTCGTCGGTGCCTTCCATGGCTTCGATAGCGACGCAGGCCAGGTCGCGGACCACGACCATCTGGCCCAGGTCCAGCGCGGCAATTTGCCGAGCGACGCTATGACCGTAGGCGATGTCTGCAGACTCTGATGCATCGGGAGCGCGACGCGTCAGCACGCCAGGCTCGGGCAAGAGCGGGCCCAGGAACCTGGTGGAGTCTACCAATTCGATTCCTTCGTCTTGCAGCACGCGGGCCACAGCTCCAATCAGCGAATCGGTATTTTTCGAAGGCAACGACAGTAATAATTTCGCCAGGCGCCAGTCCGGGCGAATCGCGCTGAAGATTTTATTGTGCTTCACCTGGCCGGCCATCACGGCGTGCTTCACGCCTTCGGTATGCAATAACTCAATGGTCTTACCTAGTTCTCCCAGGCTGACCCAGTGAATCCGTTTGGCGACGCGTGCGAGGCCGGAAGAAGCTTCTTCGCGAATGGCGATGACGGCCATTTCGATGCCGCGGCTGCGCGCGCCCTCCAGAACGAGAAAAGGAAAATCGCCATTGCCGGCGATGAGGCCCCAGTCCGCGCCAGAAATTTCCGGAGAATTCGATGGGGTGACGGGCGGCATCATCCTATTTCGTCAGGCCGCGTTCGGCCGACTCAACGAAGCGGATTAGAGTTAAGACGTCTTCGGAGTGCGAGAGGGTTCCACGCATTTTTTCCAGGGCCTGGGTGGTGTTGAGCTTGGAGCGCAAGAGAAGGCGGTAAGCCTTCTCGATCGCTTCGACGCGGGCGGCGGAAAAACCGCCGCGTTCGAGGCCGACGCTATTGACGCCGTAACAGCGAGTGCCGCGGGGCGCGACGATTTTGGAAAAGGGCGGCACGTCCTGAGTGATGACCGTGTGGGCCGCGATGTAGGCGTATTTTCCAATGCGGCAGAATTGGTGGACCGGGCAGAAGGCGCCGATCTGGGCGTGATCTTCGACGGTGACGTGGCCGGCGAGAGTGGCGCCGTTGACGAAAATGGTGTGATCGCCGACGAGGCAATCGTGGGCGATGTGCGCGTAGGACATGATCAGGTTATGGCTGCCGACGCGGGTGACGGCGCCGCCTTTGACCGTGCCGCGATTGACCGAACTGAATTCGCGGAATTCATTTTCGTCGCCGATTTCGAGGGAAACGCGCTCGCCTTTGTAGGTGAGGTCCTGCGGATCGCCGCCGACCACGGCGAATGGATAGACGTGATTTTTTCGGCCGAGACGCGCGGGACCCTGGACCACCGCGTGGTGATCGAGGCGGCAGCCGTCGCCGAGTTCGACTTCGTCGCCGACGACGGCGTAGGCGCCGACGGTAAGGTTGGCGCCGAGTTTCGCGGAGGGCGAAACGATAGCGCGGGCGTCAATATTATTCATAATTATTCATAGTGAATTGGACTCATAGAAAGTCGCTTACCGGGCCGGGCTCATGGAACGCTCGGGCGTGCCGTCGGGTTTGAGGTCGACCATGGCGCACATGATGGTGGCTTCGACGGCGACTTCGCCGTTGACGCGGGCGAAGCCTTGCACTTTGCAAAACGGGCCGCGAAAAGTGATGACGTTGACTTCGATGCGCAATTGATCGCCGGGCACGACCGGGCGGCGGAAGCGGGCGTTATCGACCGCAGCCATATATAAAAGTTTGTTGTCGCGATCTTCCACTTCGCTGAGCAACAGCAATCCGCCGATTTGGGCAATGGCTTCAATGATCAGGACGCCGGGCATAACAGGTTTGCCGGGAAAATGACCCTGAAAGAAGTATTCGTTCACGGAGACGTTCTTGATTCCGACAATGCGCTTTTTTGGTTCCATTTCTTCGATCGCGTCAACCAGAAGAAAGGGATAGCGGTGGGGCAGGATTTTTTGGATCCCAATGCTGTCGAGAATCATGTGCGCCTCTGTATCGCGGTTCAGTTTTAGGTTTGAGATGCCCAGCGCAGGCGACAGCGGCCGATTTCGTCGATGCGCAATCCTACAATTCTATACGAAACGCTGGCGGGTGGGAATCGGCGATGCGGAGTTGCTGGGAGGCGAAGGCGGCTGGTAGCATGCGCGGCATGAAGAAAAAACCAGGAAACCTGGGTTTGCAGCTGCTCGGTTTTTTACGAAGGCAGAGTCCGGCGATGGTTAGGCTACTGGGAGAGTTGGCTCGCTGCGAATCGCCCAGTCACGACAAGGCGGCGGTGGATCGCTGCGGAGAGATTGTGGCGCGCGAATGGAAGCGGCGAAAAGCGAAGGTTCGGATACTGGAGCAAAAAAAGCGTGGAAATCACGTGCGCGCGGAGTTCACGTGCGGAGGTCGGCCTTCCGCGCCGCAGATATTAGTGCTGGGGCATATCGATACGGTCTATCCGCTGGGAACCTTGCGGAAAATGCCGTTTCGCATTGCGAACGGTCGAGCGTGGGGACCGGGAACCTTCGACATGAAGGGCGGGTTGGTGCAGGCGTTATTCGCGACGGACGCACTGCGAGCGCTGCATGCGTACCCCGGACATCGGTTGGTTTTTCTCTGGACGTCGGACGAAGAAATCGGAAGCGAGAGCTCGCGCGCGATCATTGAGAAAGAGGCGCGGCGGAGTGACGGCGTTTTGGTGTTGGAGCCAGCATTCGGACGCGAGGGACGATTGAAGACCGCGCGCAAGGGAGTGGGGGGCGCGGAGATTATTGTTACGGGACGGTCGGCGCATGCGGGGATCGAGCCGGAGAAGGGGGTGAACGCGGTGCATGAATTAGCGCTGCAGATCGAGCGATTGATGAGGATGAACGATCCGCGGCGAGGAATCACGGTGCAGACCACGGTGATGGCGGGCGGAACGGTTTCGAATGTGGTGCCGGATGCGGCGCGGGCGCAAGTGGATATAAGAGTATCGCGAATGGCGGATGCGGCGGAGATCGAGAGGAAATTGCAATCGCTGCGACCGGTTTTGAAAGGCGCGAAAATTGAAGTAAGCGGCGGGATTAATCGTCCGCCGCTGGAACGAACGGCGGCGGTGGCGAGAGCGTTTGCGCAGGCGAAGGTGGTGATGAAGGAAATGGGATTGAAACTGGGCGAAGCGTCGACGGGCGGCGGTTCGGATGGGAATTTCACGGCGGCGTTGGGGATACCGACGCTGGATGGGCTGGGCGCGGTCGGCGATGGAGCACATTCGCCCCATGAACACGTGGTGATTCGCGGGCTGCCGGAGCGATCGGCGCTGCTGGCGGCGCTGCTCATGAGTTGGGATGTTTGCAGCTAGCGGAGATCTTCGTGGCGCAGCAGGGTGATGGTTTGCTGCTGCAGGTCGGCGTAGTCGGAATGCAAGGAATCGCGCAGGGCGGACTCGGTGTCGGGCGCGGTGGCGATGGCGCCGAGCAGGCGGCTGACGTCGCTGACGCCGCCATTTTGAATTATGGATTCGACGGCGGCGAGCGACCAGGCGTAGGCCACGGCTGCGGAATTTCCGGAAAGACTCATCCAGGAACCTTCGAGGCTGGCGAGAGTGGGAACTCCACCTTGGCTGGCGGCATTCAGTAAAGGGCCCGCGGATTCGGACGAGCGGCGGCCTTCCATGTATTGGGCAGTTCCCTCCTGCAGCCAGGTGGGCGCGCGTCCGTGCGATTTCTGGCCGATGAAACTGTGAGTCAATTCGTGTTTCAGCACGCGGGCCAGTTCGGGCGTGACGCTGGTGAGGCCTTGGACGGGAATGCGGATGCGGCCGTCGTTGATGGCGCCGGCCCAACTGGGGGCGCGGGTGATGTCGGCAAAAGCCTGCTCGGTATAGAGGATGACGCCGATGGGTTCGGGCGGAGTGAAATCGAGCTGGGATTCGAGGTCGCGGAAATCGTCTTCGAGGACGCGCAGAATTCCGCGAGCGAGATCGGGAGTGGAGCTGCCGTTATATTTCAGGTCGAAGTGGGCGGTCTCGCCTTCGCGGTAACTTTCTTCTTCGGCTTTGTCGCGTTCGGCTTTTTGCAGGGCGTGCTCGACATCCGGATCGTGGCGCAATTTTTCGGAACGTTTCCATTCGGCGACGGCTTGATCCATTTTGTTGGCGCCGTAATAGGCCCAGCCCATGAGCTTGGCCACGTCGGCGGAATCGGGCGAGACGCGCTGGGCGTGTTCGAGCGGGTCGAGCGCGGTGGTGAACTGGCTCTGGCGCAAATATAAAACCGCAAGGTTGAGAAGCAGCGGGACGCTGTCCGGCTCGAAGCTGAGGGCCTGGCGGTAATGATCGATGGCGCTGGGGGTGTCGCCTTTGCTGACCAAAAATTGGGCGGCGACGTAATGAGCGGCGGCGGCTTTATCGTTTCCAGCGGCGGCGCCGGAACGCGCCGCGGATTCGACCTGAGCGATGTAGACGAAATCGATGGCGTCGTTGTGGACGACCAGGTGCGAGATATCTTCGGTGCCGCGCAGCGGATCGATTTCCGGCGCGGACACGGGCGGCGCGGAAGACGCGGCGGAACCGGCGGCGGAGTAGCCGAGATTGTCACGATCGATGCGCAGGACGATGGATTTGGGGATGGACATCTGGCCGGCGGGCGTTTCGTAGCGCACATGATCGCCGTCTTCTACGACGTTGGAGGCGATGATGCGGCGGCCATTCTTGAGCAGAATGGTGTCGGCGGACGCGGAGGACGCGACCAGCAGCAACAAGGCTCCGGTGAGGAGTGCGGAACGCATACACCATGTTAGCGCGGGGCGCGCAGCGGTCATGTGGGCACCTTGCTGCGGGATGCCCTAAGTTGTATTGTCAGGCACATGCGGAATTTGCTGCGATTTTCGCTGCGTTTTCTCCCGGTGTTGGTGGGCTTAGGGCTGATGTCGGTCGCGCCGCAGGTCGCCACCGCCCAAGCGGCGGATGATCAGCCCGCGCGGCCCTCGCAACAGGCTACCGATTCTTCGATCCCGTCCGATCCGCAGGCGCTGTATCAAGCTTTGAACGAATTAAAGCTGGATGGCACGCGCGTGTATGCGGTGCGCGACCTGACCTTGCGACGCGATGCGGTCCGCTTCGACTTCACCGAGGGAACGCTGGCATTTTTGCAGCCGATTGGCGGCCAGGTCACCGGTGCGGTGTTCAGTGGACACGGGCACGTGGTGGCGACGCCGCGGGATCCCGGTGAACGGCGATCGCTTTCCCATTATCTGGACGTGCCGATTCTAGACCAGACTTTCGCCAGCGCGTACCTGCGATTTACGGACGACACCGCGACGGAATTGCTGCGGGAGATCGAATCGAGCGGAACGGAAGTGGCGGAGGATCCGGCTTTCGCGGCGCGCTGGGCGCCAGGGCTCGGCGCGCTGGCTCCGCCACATTCTTTGCGGGTGATGGAAGATCTGCTGGCGACCGAGCCGCTGCCGTATTTCTACGCGCTGCTGCAGAACGATTCGGTGGGCCGCTTCGACGTGGCGGTGGATCAGCGGCGCGAGGAACAAGTGCTGATCGGGCAACTGGTGCGGGAGAACGGAGAGGAATCGTACGACGTGTGGGCTTCGTTTCGGACGGAAGATGCGCCCGCGAAGCCGCTGGAAGATTTCGTTCCGGTGAAATATCTGGTGGATTCGACGATTGCGGACGATCTGAGCCTGACCGGCAAAACGAGTTTGTATTTGAGGGCGGCGCGGTCCGGGGAACGAATCGTTCATCTGGAGCTATCGCGCAATCTGGCCGTATCGCAAATCGTGGGAGAGGATGGCAAGGCCGTAACATTTTTTCAAAATCAGGAGCTGACGCCGCAAGAGGCGACGCGGCGCGGCAATGATGCGATTGAGGTGGTGCTGCCAGCGGCGAAGAAGGCGGGAGACGAATTTCGTTTGGAGGTGAGCTACCGCGGCAACGTGATCAGCAACGCCGGCAATGGCGTGGAATTCGTGGGAGAACGCGGGACCTGGTTCGCGCACGTGGGCGGAGAACACTTCGCGACGTTCGAATTGAATTTTCACTGGCCGAAGCGGCTGACGCTGGTGGCGACCGGGACCAAAGTGGAAACGCATGACGACACCGAACCCAAATCGGGGAGATGGCGTTCCGAAACGCCGTTTGCTACGGCGGGATTTAACCTGGGCGAGTACCGGGTGGCGTCGACGGGAGAAGCGCCGCGGGTGCACATTTACGCGAACAAAGAATTGGAAGACGAGATTACCAAGCGGCTGCAGGACCGCGGCACGACCCAGCTGGACAATTCGATTTCATTTGCGCACCCGCTGAATGGAACGGTCACTTCGGTGATTGCGGCGGCGCCACCGCCGAGCCCGTCGGCGGCCTTGAACGATTTAGGCAAGCAGGTGCTGGATTCGATTCATTACTTTGGCCAGATGAATGGGCCGTTTCCGTTTGAGAATCTAGACATCTCGCAGATTCCCGGGTCGTTCGGGCAAGGCTGGCCGGGGCTGATTTATCTTTCGACCCTGGCCTTTCTGCCGTCCACGACGCAGGAGCAAGCGGGGATCAACGAGTGGGCGCAGCGCGCTTCGCGCAATGTGATGCCGTTCCACGAAGTGGTGCACCAGTGGTGGGGCAACCAAACGGTGGCGGCAAGTTACCGCGATACCTGGATCGAAGAAGGACTGGCCAATTATCTGGCGATACTTTATTCCGACAGCAAAAGACCGGCGGAACATCGATTGATCGGGTGGCTGGAACATTACCGGGGCGACTTGCTGGTTAAGCCAACGGGATCGAATGAGACTATTGAGCAGATCGGGCCGCTGACGCTGGGCCCGCGGCTGGCGACGCCCAAAGTTCCCGACGCGTACGCGACGATTATGTACGGCAAGGGAACCTGGGTGTTTCATATGCTGCACGAATTGATGCACGAACCGGGATCGAACGACCCGGACGCGAAATTTCGGGAATTGCTGCGGTCCATCCTGAAAGATTACAAATTCCAAACTCTTTCGACGGCCGATTTCCAGCGGGCGGTGGAACAGCATATGACTGCGGCAATGGATGTGGAGGGCAGCCGGCGGATGAATTGGTTTTTTGACGAATGGGTGCGGGGCACGGGGATTCCGCATTATTCCGTAAAATACGAGGTAAAAACCAAAGGAACCGAGTTTGTGGTCACCGGAGTGCTTGAGCAGCAAGGAGTGAACGACGACTTCAGCGTACCAGTGCCAATTTATGGAGTGCGGATCGGGGCCAAGCCGGAACGATTAGGAACGGTGATAACGAGCGGGCGGGAAACGCGATTCCATTTCGGGACTCGAGTGCGGCCGACGAAGCTGGCGATTGACCCGCACCTGACGGTGTTGTGCACCACGAACTGAGATTAGAGAAACGAAATAATCTTGAAACGGCTGAACGATTTGAAACATCCAACCGCATTCGCTACGTTGAAGCTTAGCCATCATCTGGTTCAAAATATTCGACGAAAAAATATTGGGTTTCATCTTGCGTAAGTGACTCTCAGGTTTTATGCTATGCGGTCTTAGGTCGACCAATCAGCAAAGTTAGAGCGAAAGCGCACGACGAAAACGATTGTTGCGAGTCGATTTCGTGATACTAAAGCTGAGCGCCGCACTCGGCTCGAGTTCGAAGTGGCAGTAGCCGTGATGAGATCCTGGGGACCACGCGTGGATTCTGCTTCGCGAAAAACTACGGAAGCAACGTCGTCATCCGGTCCGATTATCGGGCCGGGACATTCCTTTACATCGGTCACCGACCGGATCACTGCATTAGTTTTAGGCAAAGGCTACCGGCCGGGCTGGCTGTTTGGCCTGGCGATATCGTTTTCGCTGTTGATGCTGCTCAACTTGATGATTGGTCTGTTGCTGACCAAGGGCGTCGGGATCTGGGGCATCAATATTCCCATCGGCTGGGGCTTCGCGATCGTCAACTTCGTCTGGTGGATTGGTATTGGGCACGCCGGGACGCTGATTTCCGCAATTTTGTTGCTGCTGCACCAGCAGTGGCGCACTTCGATTAACCGCTTCGCCGAAGCGATGACGCTGTTCGCGGTGGCTTGCGCGGGCATGTTTCCGCTGCTGCACATGGGCCGGCCGTGGCTGTTCTTCTGGCTGATGCCGTATCCGAATCCGATGTGGCTGTGGCCGCAGTTTAGAAGTCCGCTGGTCTGGGACGTTTTCGCGGTTTCGACGTACGCGACTGTTTCCTTACTCTTTTGGTTTGTTGGGCTTGTGCCGGACCTGGCGACGTTGCGGGACAAGTCGACGAACAAGGTTTCCAAGGTCATTTTCGGAGTGTTGTCGCTGGGGTGGAGAAACTCGGCAGTGCACTGGTCGCGTTACGAGACCGCTTCCCTGCTGCTCGCCGGTTTGGCCACGCCCCTGGTCGTTTCGGTCCACACCGTGGTTAGCTTCGACTTCT
>Ga0302176_10001091_pt1 | contig 13606 bp, 9 predicted proteins | sample I_Palsa_E1_1_FD_198787 | JGI IMG/M metagenome (GOLD analysis project Ga0302176, IMG submission 198787) | Peat permafrost microbial communities from Stordalen Mire near Abisko, Sweden - I_Palsa_E1_1 | ecosystem: Environmental > Terrestrial > Soil > Palsa > Peat permafrost | place: Sweden: Abisko...
TCCTTTTGAGAAAATGCTCGCTCACAAAGCTCTGCACGCTCGAATTGACAACGAAAAGCCGCAGGACTCGCCTGTGCCGGCCGACGAGGCGAATTTCCTGGCGGGCGCAGAAGTCTATCGCAAGAATTGCGCTGTCTGCCACGGATTACCGAACCGACCTCAGACGCCAATCGCGCAAGGATTGCGTCCAAAACCCCCGCAGCTATTTCACGGAACGGGTGTGACGGACGACCCTGCGTGGGAAACTTACTGGAAAGCCACCAACGGAATTCGGATGACGGGTATGCCCGGCTTCAAAGGACAACTCAGCGACACCCAACTCTGGCAAGTAAGCCAATTGCTGGCGAACGCCGACAAGATTCCCGAGTCCGTCAAGACGGCCCTCACAGCGGACGCACCTCCCGCGAAATGATAGTTGCGGTGCGCACTTGTGCGACTCGCGCGCTGTGCCATCACGCAATTAAAGAGCGCTGAGGACGTTCGGCGGCGCTCTAGATCAGTTTTGGCGTCGAATAAGATTCGTATCGGGTCTCTTCATTCTTATGTCCAAATCGGACGAAGACCGGGAGGAGAAGCAGAATCGCGAGGGGCGAAGTGACCATGCCGCCGACAACCACGCGTGCGAGCGGTTGTTGCGCCTGAGCGCCGATTCCCGTTGAAAGCGCGGCTGGCAAGAGCCCTAGTCCCGCTGCAGTGCAAGCCATCATCACGGCGCGCATTTCTGCCAGCGCGCCTCTCTCGATGCCACCCGCAATGTGCGAACGCTTCATTCCTTCGCGAATACCCGATAAAAACACCACTCCGCCGAGTGTGGCGACACCGATGATTGAAGCGAATCCGACTGCCGCGGAGATGCTGAATGGCGTGCCCGTCACTGCTAGGGCGAGAACACCGCCTATTGCGCAGAACGGAAGCGTGGCTAGAATCAAGAGCGCGTCGCGGAGAGACTGGAACGTCATGAATAGCAGCGCGAGAATAATCAGCAAGCTGATGGGCAGGACGATCGCCAGCCGCCGCTGCTCTTTCTGCAGCGCGTCGTACTCGCCGGCCCACTCATAGTGGTAGCCCTCCGGCAATTGAACTTTACCGGCAAGCGTGCCTTCAACTTCGTTCATCGTGCTGGCGAGGTCGCGCCCGCGGACGCTGAATTTCACCGGAATGTATCGACGTCCGTTTTCGCGATAGATCATGAAAGCGCCCGATTGCAATTCCACGTGAGCCACTTGCCCCAGCGGAACACTGCTGCCATCGGGCGCGGGAAGCAGGATGCTGCGAATGGCTTCCGGACTTTGGCGGTATTCCGGCTTATAACGGATGACAAAATCGAAACGGCGATCGCCTTCAAGAATTTGCGTCGCCGCCTGCCCTCCCACAGCCGCCTGAACGGCCGAGTTAATGTCCGAAGCCATTAGGCCGTAGCGCGCGCTCGCCGTGCGATCAATCGATACGATTAATTGCGGCTGGCCCGTTTCGGGGAAAACACCTAGATCCGTGACGCCCTTCACTCCAGCCATCTTATCGCGAATTTCTCCAGCTTTCGCGACAAGGACGTCAATATCGTCGCCGAAAAGTTTCAGCGAATTTTCACCTTTGACGCCGGACATTGCTTCTTCGACGTTGTCTTGAATATTCTGGGAGAAATTGAAATCAATGCCCGGAAACTTTGTGAGGCGCCCGTTCATCTGGCGGATCAGTTCGGGCTTCGTAAGTGCGCCCCAGCGATCGGCGGGTTTGAGCTGGACAAAAAACTCGATGTTGTTGAACGTGGTGATGTCGGTTCCGTCGTCCGGCCGGCCAAGCTGGGACACCACCTGTGTCACGACCGGGAAATCCCGCAAGATCGTACGAATGTCGTTAGAAAGGCGAGTGGCCGATTCGAGCGAAACATCCTGCGGCAGGACGGCGCGCACCCAGAGATTGCCTTCCTCGAGCTGCGGCATGAATTCCCCGCCAAGGAAAAACATGACGCCGAGAGTCGCCGCGAGTACGATGATCGCCGCCGCTAGAACACCTCGGCGCCGGGCGATCACTCGTGGCAACAATTTCGCGTAGTGCATCCGCAACCACGCGACGATAAACGTCATTTTCTCTTTCGGGTGATGATGTTCGCCGCCGGGAATTCCCGCGACCGGCTCCTCCGCGTTCCTGACTCCAAACGAAGCGAGCGTCGGCGCGATCAGCAGTGAGAACAAGAGTGCTCCGAGCAGCGCGTAGCCGTATGTTGCCGACATGGGCGCGAAAATTTTGCCCGGGACGCCGCGCATGGTGAACAGTGGAATCAACGCGACAATGATGACCATCACCGAAAACAGCACCGGCGTGGCAGCAGCAGCAGTAGCATCCGCGATGACATCGAAAACTTGCTCTCCCGGTCGGATGGTCTGCAAGCGGCGATGGATTCGCTCGAGCACGATGATCGCGGCATCCACCAGAATGCCGAAATCGATGGCGCCGATGGAAATGAGGTTTGCCGAAACTCCGGTGGACACCATTAGCGCAAAAGCAAAAAGCAGCGAGCACGGAATGGCAAGCGCGGTGATAAGCGACAATCGGATATTGCCGAGGAATAAAAGCAAGACTGTCGTCACAAGTATAAGACCCATCAATACGACGTGCCGCACGGTGCCGGTTGTTACGTTAATCAAATCCGTGCGGTCGTAGATGGGAACAATATGTATCCCGTGCGGCAACAAGCCATTGTTGAGCTGGTTCACCTTCACACGCAGAGCCGCGAGCGCCGGAAGCGATTTCTCTCCGCGCTGTAAGAGGACGATTCCTTCGACAACATCGTTCTGGGCGTCGGCGCCGACGAGCCCCAAGCGCGGTTGATACCCTTCGTGAACGTCGCCAACGTCGCCGAGAAAGACGGGCACGCCACTGCGTGATGCCAACACGATATTGCGCATGTCTTGAAGATTGCGAAGCAATCCGAGGCCGCGGACATTGACGCTCTGGCTGCCGTACGTCAGATAATTCCCGCCCGCGTTTGCGTTGCTGGCCGTTACCGCGTTTACCACCTGCGGCAGAGGCACGCCATATTGCAGCAGCTTTCGCGGATCGATTTCTGCCTGATACTGCTTCGTCGTGCCGCCGAAGGTGGTGATATCGATGATTCCCGGCACCTGCTTGAGCTCGCGGGTGACGAACCAATCTTGCGTCGCCTTTAGTTCGTTCAGCGAGTAGCCGTTGCCTTCGAGTTTGTAACGGTAGATTTCACCGATCGGCGACCATGGCGAAAGTTGGGGCGTGAGATTTTGTGGCAAGGTCACGAGCTGCAGGCGATTCAAGACTTCCTGGCGATCCCAAAGATAATCACTGTCGTACTCAAAATAGAGTTTCACGTCGCTAAGACCGAACACGCTGATCGAACGGATATACTGAATGCGCGGAATGCCGAAGAGCGTCGTCTCTTCGGGCACCGTAATCTGGCGCTCCATCTCCTCCGCCGACCAGGCCGGATTTTGCGTGATCACTTCAACGAGCGGCGGCGATGGATCGGGATAGGCCTCAATATTGAGGCCGTGAAAAATGTAAAGCCCGCCGGCCAGCCAGGCAACGAGCGCCAGAATGACGAGAGGACGGAACTGCAGAAGGTAGCGGGTCAGCGCTCGCATGGCTATTCGTTAGCTGGCCGCCCGCACCAGGAGCGCTCCTTCGGTTACTACGGTCTCTCCAGCCTGTAAGCCCTGGGTGATCTCGACGTCAGAACCGACGGCGCGTGCAGTCGTGACCGCGCGTTTTTCAAAATGTCCGGGGGATTTCTGGACGAACACGAAGACGCCGCCTGATTCTCGGAGCAGCGCGCTCGTGGGAACTTGGATTCCGTTCAAGGTCGCGCGCAGTACGCGAATGGAGGCGAACATTTCCGGCTTGAGCTTTTCACCGGGGTTCGGCAGAACAACGCGCAGCCTCAGAGCGTGCGTGACTGGGTCAATCGCGTCACCCACATTGCCGACGCGGCCCTCCAATGTTTGTCCCGGATAAGCGCTGACGGTAATCTCCGCGCGGTCGCCGGCCTTCACGCCGACGATGTCTTTCTCGTAGACGTCCCCCAGAACCCAAACTGTGGACAGATCGGCGAGCGTGTACAAAGGCGCCGGCGCATCGAGGGATTTCGAAAATTCTCCTGGCGCTGCCCCGATATCGAGCACGACAGCGTCGCGCGGCGCGGTGACGGCCAGGCGATCCATCGCGCCTTCAGGCGATGCGCCGAGGACTTTGAGTTGGGTTTGGGCGCGGTCGAGTTCGGATTTTGCGGTCTGGTCATCCGCGACCGCCTGCTGATAATCCTTCTCCGCAATGGCCTTGTGCTGATAGAGATCGGCAGCGCGTTCGAGTGCTCGAGCTTTGAGTTCCGCGTCCGTACGCACTTTCTGATAGTCGGATCGCGCCGCAACGATGTCGCTGCTATCGAGAACCGCGATCACTTGGCCACGATGTACGTGATCGCCTGGACGCACCTCGACTGATGTGACTCGTCCGCCGAGCGGCGGGTAGACGCGAATTACCTTTGTCGGGTCGGGCTCGACACGGCCGGGAATTTCGAGATAGTCGGGAACGGATTTGTTCGCGAGAACGATCGTTTGGACACCGGATGAATTCGCCGGAATCGAGATTTCGGTCGGCGCGCTGCTCGAATCGGCAGGAGGCGCAGCAGTCTGCTGCTGCGCCTGGCTACCGCAAGCAGTCATCCCCGCCGCCATCATTATCGTCATTAAAAAGCAGTGCATCCCGGCATCCGAACGATTCTTCATTTGCTCATTTCTGGCACAAATTCGAGCCCTAATAAAGGCATCGGTGACAAGAGTCTCTTATCCACTCACTATTACTCTACACTGAGAGCATAGTTCCTGAAAAAGAGATGTCACAAGGTGGGGAAAAACGTAGAGCGGTGGAGAAATGGCGTCTGGCCTGCCAAAGACTCGCGATGACTATTGAGTCCGCGACGGCCTTTGCCTAGTCCGGAACGATCGCTAGTCGCGTCATTTATGACAACTGCAGGGCCATCTTTGTTGCAGTTATTGTCGCCAAGATCAGAGCTGGGTATCTGAGAAAAAAGTACGACCAAAAAAGTCCGGCAGGAATTCCGGTTAATCCCCGGCGTGTTCTTCGATCCCAGTAACTATCGATTGCCAGTAGGATGGCTGAGAACAAGATCGCAAGGAAGAATACCGAGAAAAAGCGCCCGGGCGAGACAAAACGTGCGTTGTCGTGAGTCTCAGAGTCAATCGCTGCTGCTGAATTCAAATAAGTCAGCACAATGACCGCCAGATACCGCATACGCGAATACGATTTGTATTCGGCTCTTTCCGATCGCATTTCAAACGCACCAGGCCGTAATTGGGAATCGAGACCACGGCGTTTTCTGCATTCCCAACCGTAATCGGCCAGCATCAGGAAGGACCAGAGCAATGTCAGGGAGCCAACCAGCACCTGAAGGCTATGCGGCATCGCTCTACACCCTTTTCACTCTCTGCGACTAATTGCGACGAGAGTGTCCGTTACTCGATAACCGGAACGACCGATCTCTAGCTCTCAAACGACTTCTCCCTCCGGCACCGGTAGCTTGTCGCCCTCCCGCGCGAACCACACGTAGAGGGTGGGCAAAATAAAAATGCTCATCAGTAGATCGGCGATTAAGCCTCCGACAATGACGATCGCGAAAGGCCTCTGTGAATCGGAGCCTATGGCGTGCGAAACCGCCGCGGGCAAGAGACCCAGTGTCGCCACAAGCATCGTCATCATGATCGGGCGGAGCCTCAAGACAGCTCCTTCGATCGCGGAATCTTCGATCGAGTGACCTCGGGCTCGGAGTTGATTAATGTATTCGAGCATGATGACGCCGGTTTGCACCGATACGCCAAAGAGCGCCAGAAACCCCACGCCCGAAGAGACGCTGAAGTTGGTGTGGGTAATGAGCAGCGCAAGCACACCACCGATGCGCGCTAGCGCCACGTTGGCAAGAATGAGCGCGGCCCACTTCTGCGAACGAAACATGGTGTAGAGAATAAGGAAGATCACCAGGATGGTTAACGGCACAATGAAGAGAAGCCGTGCTTCGGCGCGCTTCTCGCTTTCGTATTCGCCTTCCCAATCGATGTGGTACCCACGCGGCAATTGCACCTGCGCATTTACTTTCGCGATCGCTTCCTCGACGGCGCTGCCTAAATCGCGACCGCGCACGCTGTATTTGATGGCAACATACCGTTGGTTTCCCTCACGATAGATTTCCGAACCCCCGTCCTGTTCTTTGATCTTGCACAGCTGTGCGAGCGAAACCCGCTCGCCGGATGGCGACAGCAAACGAATGTTTTCAATGGCTTCTTTAGTTGTCCGGTACTGCGGAAGATATCGGAGTACAAGGTCATATCGCGCCTCACCCTGTAATACCTGTGTGAGAGCGTTGCCTCCTGCGGCGGTTTGGATGGCATCCTGAATATCCGCGACGTTTATCTGGTAGCGCGCGGCTTGCTCGCGGTCCACCTCAAAATTGATATTCGGTTGGCCCAACGCGCGAAAGACTCCGAGGTCCTCGATTCCATTGACCTGGCGCATTACGTTCACGATCTGATCGGCCTTCTCCTCAAGGACTTTCAAGTCGTCGCCATAGACCTTCGTTGCCAGTTCTCCCTTAACACCACTGACCGCTTCTTCCATGTTGTCTTCAATCGGCTGAGAAAAACCCCAGACCACACCCGGGATTTTTTCCAGTTCGCGATTCATGGCGGCGATCAATTCATCTTTGTCCTGATGAAAGACCAGCCGCCACTGCTCCTTCGGCTTTAGATCCACGAAGTATTCAGTATTGAAGAAGCCAGTTGTATCCGTTCCGTCGTCGGGACGTCCTACCTGGCTCGTACACTGTGGCACCTCAGGGAAAGAGCAAAGCACGATGCGCGCCTGATTCGATATCCGGATACCTTCACTGGGTCCTGTGCTGGGCGCGAGAGTGCCACGCACCCAGAGAGCACCTTCATCCAAGTGGGGCAGAAACTCGGAACCGATCGCCCCGCCAACTGCAAGATAAATGGCGACGACTAAACCGAAGAGCGCTACGCCGACCGTTACCAAACGATGTTCGATCGCCCATCTAGCAGCATCGCGATACCTCGTTTTCAAGAACTCCATTACTGGGTTATGCCATTCCGTCACGCCTTTCCTGAATAAAATGCTCGATAGCACTGGCGCGATAAGCATGGAGAATAAGAGCGCGCCCAGGAGCGCGAAAGCGACAGTCCAAGCCATGGGCTTAAACAGTCGTCCTTCGACCCGCTGTAACGTAAAGACAGGCAGATATGCAGTGATGATGATGGTGATTGCGTAAAACACCGGGCGCTGCACTTCGTGCGCTGCCTCGCGAATACTCTGGATCGCCGATTTCGAACTGTCTCCGTTCTGACAACGACTCAAGTGGCGAACGATGTTCTCGACCATCACTACTGCGCCATCCACAACCATTCCAAAATCCAATGCACCGAGAGACAGCAAGTTGGCGGGAATTCCCTTCAGGTCGAGACATGTTGCAGCGAATAACAGCGAGAACGGAATCGTGAGCGCGACGATGATTGCCCCGCGGACATTTCCGAGAAAAAGAAAGAGGATGATCACGACGAGGATGATCCCTACCGTCAGATTGTGGAGCACCGTGTGAGTCGTGAAGCGCAGCAAGTCACTCCGGTCAATGAAGGGAATGACTTTTACGCCAGGAGGCAAGATGTGGTCGTTCAGCTCTTTGACCTTGGCGTTGATTCCGGCGAGCGCCTCGTCTGCATTTGCACCTTTGCGCAAGAGCACGATGCCCGAAACCACATCGTCGTTATCGATGATTTTGCCGTCTTCGTGGTGGATAGCACGGGCAAACTGTCCGAGGCGGATCTTCGGCCCTTGCGCGACCTCAGCGATGTCCCTTACGCGAAGCGGGGTGCCAGTCTTGGTGACAAGGACTGTGTTTTCGATATCCTGAACGCTCTTGACCAGGCCCACTTCGCGAATATTGACCTGCTGGAGGCCGGATTCGATAAAGCTGCCGCCCGCATTGGCATTGTTGTTCGTGAGTTGCTGCTCCACCTGAGTGAGGCTGAGTCCGTAGGAGATCAGTTTATTGGGATCAAGACGAACCTGATATTCGCGGGTAGGCCCACCGAAGCTGGAAACATCAACGACATCGGGGACTGCCTTGAAGTTCTTCTCGATCACCCAGTCTTCGATCGATTTCAACTCCATGACGTCGTATCGCGGATTGGTGCTATGCAGCGTGAAAAAATAGATTTGACCGACGGGACTCCAGTCGGTACCCATCTGGGGCACAACTCCAGGCGGCAGCGTGACTTGCGAGAGCCTTTCGAGAACCCTCTCCCGGTCCCAGGCATTCTCTTCCTCATCATCGAAAATCAGTTTCAGATCCGAGAGCCCGAACAAGGAAAAAGAGCGTAAATGGGTGACATGCGGAATACCGTTCATCTGAATCTCGAGAGGAATCGTGACCTGCTGCTCGATTTGTTCTGCGGAAATTCCGGGCCACTGCGTGATGATCTCCACGTAGTTGTCGGCCACGTCGGGGTAGGCCTCGACGGGTAATCGATGGAAGGAAATCGCGCCCCAGCCGAACAGCAAAACCGCCGCTGCGAGCACAAGAAAACGATTCTCCAACGCAAAATCGACAAGCCTGGAAATCATTTACTGCTCCACTGAATTTTCGAATACTAGAGCGTTCAGAATTACTTTTGTTCCGGGGATTATGCCCGACGCCACCTCCTGCATGTTGGCAGGAAGCGTATTTCCAGTGACAATTTCGACCCTCCGAAATTTGTTATCTCCTGCAGGAACGAAGACCCAGTCGCGGTCACGTAAATGCAAGATTGCAGTACTGGGAATCGTGGTGTGAACTTCCTGCTTCTGTCCGTGAAAAATAGCCGTCGCAAACATGCCAGGGCGGATAAATCCGGGATTGCGGACCTCAATGCGAACTTTTGCAGTGCGAATAGTGGGATCGAGAATCGCGCCGATGTTGCTGATCGTGCCTTTCAGGATCTGGTCTGGGTAGGCGTTCAGTTTAATGTCGGCAGTCTCACCGAGGCGCACGCTAGGAAAGACATTTTCGTACACGTCGCATACGATCCAGATGTATGACAAATCAGAGATCGTGAACGGGTTCGGAGAGGACAGACCTTGCACACCTGCTGCGTTCGTGACTTGCTGGTCGGTGATCACTCCCGAAATCGGTGCGTAAATATCGACGATTCCTGTTGGATGATCGGGATCGTTGCCAAGCAGTCGAAGATGTTCCGCGGTGGTTTCGAGTGTGACCTTCGCATCGTCTTCTCCGTCCTGCGCGGCTTCAAGATCTGCCTCCGCGATGGCCCCATGCGCGAAGAGATCTGTCGCGCGGGTGAGTTGCTTTCGCGCGAGAAGTTCGTCGGCAACGGCTTTGCGGTAGTCGGAGTAGCCTCCGGAAACGTCGTCACTTCGCACACGCAGCAGGAGCTGGCCTTTTTGCACCGTGTCTCCGAGGCGCGCTCGGATATCGACAACGCGCCCGGACGCCAGCGAAATCACAGGCACCGTCCGTGCAATATCCGGGCTTACCGCACCTGTGGCTGACAATTGCGAAGCGGCATTGTGCCCGACCGCGGCAAATAGGGGGAATTGCTCAGGATGGTCAACCTGAAACACGTTCGAATCTTGCTGGTTTTCGACCTGAGCGGGCGGCGGCGCCTCGGCTGCCGGGTCGCTCTTGGATGAACCACAACCGGCCAGACACAAGGACAGTGCGCTCAGAAAAATTGCACGAGCGACTGCCGGAAAAATGCTCGGTCCGGCAGGCGCGTGAAAGAAACACGCTTGCTTCATAAATCCTCACTTGCGACCTACGAATAAAATTCGATTTTTGAAAACGCGATTAGTTAAATTGGCGGACTGCTAGAGGGACTGCAGAGGAGGACCGCGAAGCTCGACGGAGCCATGAATAGCCGGGCGAACGATCGCAACATAGCTTTCCAGAACGTTGCCCTGTAAGGGCAGAGGGGGAACGGGAGCAGGAGACGAAATCAAGGTGCTGACTACAAGCTGCGAGTGGAGCGGGCGATGTTGCTGGATGGAAATCTTGGAAGATCTCGCGCTTACAAGGGCTGCATCTTCCACCAGCGCGGCAATTTCATACAGGTCATCAGTGAGCGAGATGGCGTAGAACATTAAAACCAGGACGCACATCAAACCGACTGCACTATAAAGTATTTGCTTGCGACGACTGCGCGCAAAGATGTCTCGGCGCCAATACACGACCCACAACGTCGTGCTGGTCAGCGCCAACAGCAGCCAAACGAGATTGAGTAATGCTTCCATGGCTTCCGAACACATTCGGCACAGGAGCCTACTGTTCCTCAGGGAACCCTGCGCCTTGCACCTTTGATGCTATCTCGAAGCTTGGCGGCGACGCAATCTAGTTGACCGAGGGCGGAACCGAACAAGTTAGCCACCGCGTGGCGGGAAAGTGCGTAGGCGTTGCAGGCAGCGCGGCCAGCCAGAGTTATATTGACACCCCTATGTACCCGCCGCTAAGATTTGCCTCCTAGTTGACCATCTGTCCGGGTGGTGTGCCCGGCGGGAGACCTTCATGACAAAAGCCTTTTGGACGGCAATGATATTGGCATGTTTTTGCGCGGCTTCCGCGGAAGCGCGCCCTCAAGACAGCCCGCCTCCGGCTGGCGTTACCGCGGCGCCCGCGGCCGCTTCCGCCGTCGCCCCAGCCCAGCCGCAAGGGCGCAAGAAGCGGATCGCTGTTTTTGATTTCGACTTCGCAACCGTCCAATCCGGTTCGGCGGCGATTTTTGGTCAAAATGTCGACGTGGGCAAAGGCATCTGCGACCTTCTTGTAAGATACCTGGTGCAGGACGGCACGTATTCGGTGATCGAGCGCAAGGCGCTAGACAAAATCTTGACAGAGCAGAATTTCTCGAATAGCGACCGCGCCAACCCTACGTCTGCGGCCAAAATTGGAAAATTGCTCGGCGTTGACGCAATCATTGTCGGCAGCGTCACTCAATTCGGAAACGAAACAAAGAATAGGAATATCGGCGGCGGAGGGGGCAATTGGGGCGGTTTTGGAGTCGGCGGGGTCGGGCATAAGAGTTCGAAAGCAGTTGTCGTGGTGGACGCGCGCTTGGTTGACATTGACACGGCCGAGATTCTCGGCGTGGCCGACGGCAAGGGCGAGTCAAAGCGCGACAGCACTTCCCTGCTTGGTGGCGGCGGCAATTGGCACGGCTTCGGCGGCGGAAATGCGGATTTTGGCAGCAGCGACTTCCAGCAGACCATCATTGGAGAAGCGATCAATCTCGCCGTACAGCAATTGAGCACGGGAATTGTAGCTGACAATACCAAGCTTCAGACGCGCACAATTTCGGTTTCGGGGCTGGTCGCGGCGGTCGACAGCGGCCAGATCATCCTCAATGTGGGAGCGAAGGCCGGATTGAAGGTCGGGGACCAGCTTACAGTCGAGCGCGTGACGCGCGAAATCAAGGATCCGTCAACCGGCGTGGTGATTCGCAGAATGACGGCTCCGGTTGGCACGATTCGCATCACCGACGTGGACGACATTTCTTCCGTCTGCACGCCTGTTTCAGGTTCCGATTTCAAAGTGGGAGACGCGGTCAAGACGATCACGCAATAGAGTGAAAATTCAACATGTCCGAAGTAATCGGCGCCTGGGTGAATACCTCACCCGGGCGCCTGCTTTTTCCGCCGTAAAATCACGCCCCTCCCGCCGCATGCTCCGTTAACAATTTCAACGGCACCCTCGAAAAATCACGGCGGGTTTGGGCGCGCGCCTTCCTTCGGATTGTGCCCCAACGAGCGTGATCCAGCCTGGCGATTCAGGATGAATGAATCCGGTTTCGACACATTGGCCATTGATCGCGGCGTCGGCCACGAGCGCGACCAGATCGGCGATTCGCCGGACGGAGCCTTTGAATGAGGGTCACGGTCTTAAGAGACCGCCGTCTTCGTACGGATTGCAGCAACGGCTAAATCGCGTTCAGGAATCAAGACTGGAATGCTCAACGCGTGTTTGTCGATTAACGCCGTCCCTCTAATTCGTGCGTACGCACCGGCAGCGGACCCATCGACGGTATAAATCCCGAGGCAAACGTGACCCGGACCTCTTTCTGTCGGCACGGCGACGGATTCGAACCGTCGCTGGGCCACCCAGTTCATGGGATGGCGTCGCGATACCTCGGCCGCTGCCTTGAACGCCAATTTCCTCGTGACGCCCGCTATTGCTACCCCTCGGCCTGCAACCCCGAAGGCTGGTTTGAACACCCACTGATTTTGAGAGGACGGGGAAATCTCGGTGGGAAACCGCGATTCCGGTGAATGGGATCGATACGCTGGCATCGGCGCATCTAGTTCCTTCAACACACATGGAAAGCGCTTGCTTTCTATCAAGATGGAATAGCAGGGATTGCTCACTGGTGTTCTCCTCCCGCAGAACCAGTGCGCCCAATGTGAGCTCCGGGTGAGCTTGAGCATCTTCTCCACCGTTATTTGCCGGACTATTAGACTTGGCGTGCCCGTCGAGGAGGAGCGGACCACCCGCGCCACGCCGGACCCCCATCTCAGTCGTCCAATAGTCGCAATAATTCCCCGAACTCCCCGCACCTCGATTTCCTTCATGAGGAATTCCACTTGGCGCATGCCATAGGGGTCCTCACCCGCAAGGACGACCGCGACCTGCGCACCTTTGCCCACGGACTTGCGGATTGCCTCAGCATGGACCGCGGCAGGATTGGGTGGCGGCGAGTATCCTGGATAATACATAACCATCGGTTCGGTATACCCGTACGCTTCGACGTATCCTCCCGGCGTGTCAGGATTGGCTTCAGAGAATCTCCACCCATCTGTCGTATGGTAGAAATCGAAACGCATGATCCTCGGACCGCTCGCGGTCCTGCCGTCTGCCCCGCAACTGTGCAATACCCTCTCGATGACTGGCGCCAAGCCCAGCAAAGGATACAGGTCGGGCCTCAAAAGTAATTCGCGTTCTGCGGTTAGCAATTCCTGCGTAAGCTTCTCCGCGAGCCGTGCAAGCCTGGGCCATTCCCCGGGTTTCATCAGAAGGGGGAAATCGAGCAGAACCTCTTTGTAGTCTTGCAATCGGATACCGCCGCGACGATAGACACGCATTGCCTGTTTGCAATAGCAGTCAAATTCCTCTGGCGTTAGTAACCGCCCGGCGATCCACGGCGTTTTCATTCGTCCAATTTTCCTTGTCCAAACGCCATCGCCCGCCATTCAACACCCCTCACACAAGTACAGAAAATCGGTGTCGGGTGTGCGAGAAACGGCTAGCGAATGAAACAACCCGCCTCATGGCAGCGGCAGCGAGTCTAGCACCGTCGTCGCGAAGGGCAAAGTCAGTGGAGAGGAGCCGTCCGCACCTGCTGTTCTTGGTACCGAATCGCACCATGATCACGACTTCTAGGCTGCCGCTTCGACTCAGCGGATGCATTTCTTCGGCGCCTTGTAAGGCCATTTCGCCCCGAGACACACATTATTTTTGTAGCTATCTTGTGTTGACATTTTCAACGGCGGCCCAGTAGAATCCGCTGGC
>Ga0302176_10001093_pt1 | contig 13589 bp, 8 predicted proteins | sample I_Palsa_E1_1_FD_198787 | JGI IMG/M metagenome (GOLD analysis project Ga0302176, IMG submission 198787) | Peat permafrost microbial communities from Stordalen Mire near Abisko, Sweden - I_Palsa_E1_1 | ecosystem: Environmental > Terrestrial > Soil > Palsa > Peat permafrost | place: Sweden: Abisko...
TGCTGTCAGAGTTCGCAGTGATGACCGCGGCACGGTCTATGGCCGCGCAGACTCATGTTGTGGCACCTGCGTCGCCGCGCGACAGACTCCTGCTCGACTTTGGATGGCGCTTTCATTTCGGCCATGCACTCGATGCATCCAAGGATTTCGACTTCAGCAACGGTCGCTCGCGCGAATTTCAGAAGACCGGCAACTTTCTGCCCGTGGCTGCACTTGCCTTTGACGATGGTGACTGGAAGACACTGGACCTGCCTCATGATTGGGTGATCGGTCTGCCGTTCAAGAACGACCCAGCGCTTTCGAGCAAGGGCTTCTATCCCATCGGGCGATCCTATCCGGAGAACAGCGTTGGATGGTATCGGCGCATCTTCGAGATCCCGAAGACGGACAACGGCAAACGCATCTCGATCGAGTTTGATGGCGTGTACCGAGAAGCCCTGGTCGTGCTGAACGGCTTTTACATTGGGCAGCATCGCGGCGGATACGATCCATTTTCCTTCGACGTGACGGACTTCATCCTTCCCGGGGCGCCCAACGTGCTGCTGGTGCGCGTGGAAGCCACGCAAAGCGATGGCTGGTTTTACGAGGGGGCGGGCATTTACCGGCACACATGGCTAGTCAAGACAGCGCCGGTACACGTGAAGCAGTGGGGCACGTTTGTTCGATCCACCATCCAGGCAAGTAGCGCCACAGTAAAGATTCGGACCGAGGTGGCGAATGACGCGAACGAGCAGCAAAACGTGCGTGTCCTCTCGACCATTCTCGACCCAGCAGGGAAGTCTGTAGCGATGACCGCCAGCACAATCGCCGGAGTGCCCGACAACGAGCAACACACATTCGACCAGCAAGTGAGCCTTGCCAACCCAGCGCTGTGGAGTTTAGAAGAGCGCAGCCTGTACACCTTGCTGACAAAGATTGAAGCGGACGGTGTCATGGTCGATGGTTACGAAACGCGCTTTGGCATCCGGTCGGTACGCTTCGATGCGGATCAGGGCTTCTTTTTAAACGGCAAGCCGGTGAAGATCAAAGGTACGTGCAATCACCAGGACCATGCAGGCCTTGGTGTAGCGCTACCCGATGCGGCACAAAGGTTTCGCGTTCGCACCCTGCAGGAGATGGGCTGCAACGCGTATCGCAGTGCTCACAATCCGCCGGCACCGGAGTTGCTGGATGCATGCGATGAGATGGGCATGCTGTTTCTGGACGAGACGCGGATGATGTCGTCGAACCCCGAGGGGCTGGAGCAGTTCGAGCATTTGGTGCAGCGCGACCGTAATCATCCTAGCGTCTTTATGTGGAATATGGGCAATGAAGAGCACGAGGCGACTACAGAGACCGGTCTGAATATTCTTACCAGCATGAAAAAGGTGGCGATGGAGCAGGATGGCTCGCGACCGGTTACTGTTGCTCCGCCGCCGCTGGGTTTTGACCTGGGACACGGCGGCCTTGCGGTGTCTGATGTGATGGGCTACAACTATGCCGATCCGCAGATTGAGGCTTATCACAAGGCAAATCCGAAAATTCCAGTGATGGGTACGGAAAACGTCAGCGCCGTAGCCACTCGCGGTATCTACAAAATGGATGCGGAGAAGGGTTTTGTCGGCTCCTATGATCCCTACACGACCACAGGCCGGGCTTCAGCAGAGGGCTGGTGGCGTTTTGTTAACGCGCGGGCATGGATGCCCGGCGGTTTTGTGTGGACTGGCTTCGATTATCGAGGTGAACCATCGCCATACCGTTGGCCCAACACCGGCTCACAGTATGGAGTGCTGGACAGCTGCGGCTTTCCCAAAGACACCTACTTCTACTACAAGGGGTGGTGGACCACAAAGCCGGTGCTGCACCTCTTTCCGCACTGGAACTGGCCTGGCCTTGAAGGCAAGCAGATTGCCGTGTGGGTGTACTCGAACGTGGATCGCGTAGAGCTCCTGCAGGATGGCAAGAGCCTCGGAATCAAGGACGTGCCGAAGGATTCCCACGTTGCCTGGGATGTGACCTATCAGCCAGGGACGCTGGAAGCGCGCGGGTTCAAGGGTGGTCAGCAAGTGATGCTTGCTCGACGCGAGACGGTGGGCAAGGCTGCGAAGCTGGCCATCAAGATCGATCGTCCATCGATTGCCTCGAATGGTGAGGACCTTGCATTTTGCACCGTAGAGGTGCGAGACGCGCAAGACCGCGTGCTGCCGATCACAGACCAGGAGGTAACCTTCACGGTGACGGGCTCGGGCAGGCTAATTGGCGTAGGCAACGGCGACCCGACATCGCAGGAGCCGGACATCGGCTTCACACGGCGGGCGTTCTCAGGGCTTTGCATGGGCATCCTGCAGGCGAGCAAGCGTGCCGGCGACATCCAGATAGAAGTCAGCTCTCCGGGACTTACTGCAGCCTCTGCCACAGTTGCCGCCAAGGGGGTTAAGCTACGGCCGCAGGTGGCCGAATGGGAGCGCGAGGCGCCCACTGGCGCGGGGATTACAGGACTGTGGCGACCGGCTGGTGTTGTGGGATCATCAGGGCCTGATCCGCTGCAATTAGCAGTTTCCGGCGATACGCTTTACACGCTCATTCAGAACGGTGGCAGCTTGACCGGAAAGTTGGAAGCGCCTGCCGCCGGTTTCGGACCGGGAGGCGGCGCTGCCGGCGGCCCCATTGAAGGCAGCGTTGACGGAAAGAACATATCCTTTCGCGTCGGTACGACAACCTACACCGGCACTCTAAGCGGGGATCAGATTACGCTGCGGAAAACGTCTGCACCGTGGCCAGGGGCTGGGTCCGCTAGCCCGATCGAGACAGGTCCAAGGCCGGCGATCGGGCCGTTGCCCGATGGCTCGGATCCATCTTTGGGCGGCTTCCCCGGTCGAGGGACACAGCCACCAATCCTACTGCGAAGGGCCAGCCGATGACGAGTCTTCAGGGATGCAAAGCCACATTGAATGCAGGAAGGAGTTTACTCATGCATCGAAGATTCTTCCTCTTAAGCATCAGATCCCGACGTTCTGCCGGAAACCGAGCGGCAGCCCCCGGACTTTTCTCCTCACAAATGAGTGGGTGGCCCACTCTATTAATTCGTCGGCGACATTTTCGTCTTCTTAGGTCGGCCACACGCCTTCCGACACTCCCTAAAAAACACTTCCAAGAAAAATCGCCGAACCGCAGATCTCTCTCATTTTGACGCAAGGCTCAAGAGGGAGCATCCGCGGGGCGGATTCGAACAGCGCCCGCGAGAGTACGAGAGAGGCGTAAGGCCTTCGACGCGCTGCCCGCGCGTAGAACAAATTCTTCCCGGGATGGGCTAGTGACCTGCAAACGCGCGCCCGGAGTGATCCCATGAGCGTTGAGCTGCTTCAACAGAAGCGCATCCTGATCCGAAACGCTCTCCACAAGAAATTTTCCGTCCTCTTCAATGTCTGTCAACGGCCTGGAAAGCTGCCTTGGCATTTTCCCGTCCATCGCAGGAATGCAATGGCCATGCGGGTCGAACTTTGGGTGACCCAGCTTTGCAGCAATGCGCTCTTCGAACCGCTCCGAGATGAAATGTTCCAGGCGCTCAGCTTCCTCGTGGACCCCTTCGAGAGGGTACTCCAGGACTTCGTAGAGGAATGTTTCGATCAGGCGATGATGACGCAACACCTCAAGCGCTCGCCGCCTCCCGGCGGCTGACAGGCGAACACCTCTATGCCGTTCGTATTCCACGAGTGAGGGCGAAGAAGACGCCAGTTTTTGCAGCATGTTCGTGATCGAGGCCGGAGCGACTCCAAGCCGCTCGGAGAGCTCGGTGCTTGTGACACGCTCCTCTTCCAAGCCACCCAGAGCAAAGATGGCTTTCAGGTAATTGTCCACCGATTCCGTGTTCAAGTTGGCACGGCGCGTTGTCATGCACAGTCTCCCACCCATAAGTTTGACATGGTTCTATTTTAGGCGTACCTAATTAATTTAGGCATGCCTAAATCGCTGGAGAGCATATCTTCCCGAATCCCTCCCCAGCAAAACACCACGGGACAACTGGGGACCGATATGCGCACAATTCGAGGATGGAAACACAACTTCATTCTTTTGTGGGTATTAACCATAGTTAACGCATATTGGCTCCAGGCTCAGAGCGGGACCAGCAGCGCTCTCTCCGGCGGGGTGACGGACCCGAGCGGCGCTGCGGTGCCCAATGCAGCGGTTACGGCTACTGACGTGAATACGAAAGCAACGCGCACAGGCGAAACGGATGCGGGCGGCCATTTTCTCTTTTCACAGATCAACCCAGGCGCGTATCAGGTCACCGTCGAAGCCAGCGGTTTCGCTGTTTTAAAATCGGAACCTACCTCTGTCGGTGTCGGTCGAACGGTCGCGCTTAATTTCTCGCTTCGGGTTCAATCGAACAATCAGACGGTTGAGGTGACAGCACAGCAGGGTCTTGTCAGTCTCGACAATCCAAACATCTCGACGACAATCGATGCGAAGGAGATCAAGAACCTGCCGAATCCCGGACAGGATCTTACCTATCTTGCACAGTTCGCACAGGGAGCGTTAATGAATACCGCTGGCTCCTCAAGCGATGCGAAGGCCGCCGGAGGCTATGGCAACGTCGAGTTCAATGGTCTGCCTGCGACTTCCAACGGATACATTCTCGATGGGTATGACTCGAACGACCCGTGGCTGGGTTTGAATATCGGTCTTTCAACCAATCTTGTCATCGGACTCGATGCCGTACAGGAGGCAACCGTCAATACCAACTCCTTCTCCGTCGATCAAGGCCGGTATGCCGTGGCCCAGGTCAACTACTTCACCAAGTCCGGCACGAACGCATTTCACGGGGATGTGTCCGAGATATGGAACGGCTCACTTCTCAATGCGCAAAATTTTTTCCTTCATGCGAACGATACGCCGGGCAACATCGCCCAGAAGCCGCGTTCTGTCGTCAATGAATTCGGTGTCAGTGTGGGAGGGCCGATTCGCAAAAACAGGCTCTTTTTCTTTGCCCACTACGAGGGCATTCGCATCGCATTGCCACTTGTCACGGCAACGATCTTACCGACACCCGACTACCAGCAGTATGTGCTGGGGCAACTTGCTACGGGTGGACTTGACCCGGTCACAGGCACCCACCTTCCGGCGCAACCCGCGGAAATCCCCTTCTATAAAAATATGTTCTCGTTGCTGCCGGCTGCCGGCGGGTCGCCGTTGGCAATCACAGCTTGCCCGCTGGATGCATCCGGGAATCTGTTGCCCGCCCCGCCAAATGGCACCGTGCTCGACGGCAGTGGATGTGCGACCCAGCGGCAGCGCTCTTTGAACAACAGCGACAGCGAGAACCTCATGGTGTTGAAGATCGATCACACGATCAACGCCAAAGACACCATCTGGTATCGCTTCCAGCAGGATACCGGTCTTCAGGCAGAATGGACCGATCCGATCAACTCTATCTTTAACGCTTTTTCGCCGCAGCCGCAGCGCACCCTGGTCGTGGGTTACACGCATCTGTTCAGTCCAACCTTCGTGAATCAACTGAATCCTGGAGCAAGCTGGTACTCCAGCATCTTCCAGCCGAACCACTACTCTCAGGTGCAGCAAACCTACCCCATCGTTCTCACTTCGGGCAGCGACAGCGTGCCCTTCACGCAAATCGGCGGCTTGAATAATACGTTTCCGCAGGGACGTAAGGTCACGCAGTGGCAGATCAACGACAACCTGACCTGGACACGCGGACAGCATACATTGCACTTCGGCCTCAATACGCGGCGTGTTGACACCAGCGACTACGACCTGGGGGAGGGCATTGTGCCAACCGTTACCTACAACGACCTCGCGGAGTTCACCTACGGAGCCGCGTTTACCGCAGTTCAGAACTTTCCAGTCTCTCTCAAGGAAAGAGTGGCGGTGGGGAACCTCGAATACTACGCAATGGACACGTACAAACCGTCTCCGAAGGCAACGGTTACCTATGGTATGCGCGTGACCTGGAATACCAACGTCACCAGCCCGCAAGCTCTCTTCTCCCGCATGGCTGGTTCCTTCCTGGATGCTTCGCACGAAACGAATCAGCCGTTAAATCAGGTTGTCCTGGGTAATGTTCGTAACCTCTTTGCATCAGCGCCGCTGTTCGTCTACCAACCGCGCGCTTCTATTGCAGGCCAGATTCGCCCGCATACCGCAGTCCATACAGGATTCGGTGTCTTCAACGACATCATCCCCCAGCAGATCGCCGACAGCGGTCTGATCAACGCCCCCAATGATCCCGCTTTCACAGGTGGTATTGGCGGCGAGGTAGGCGGAATTGGAGTGGCACCCGGGGTTCCGGGGAGCGCTGTTGACGCAGCGGACAACGCCAACAAGTCGTTTCAGACAATCTTCAGCTCCGGCGGCGAGCCTTGCGTGGGCATCCAGCTGGGTGAGGCGACCTGTCCGCTCGCCGTCAATCTGAATACTTTCCCCACCGGAATCCTCAAGACCCCGTACTACTACCAGTACAACCTCGGCATCGAGCAGCAGATCGGATCGCGCGGCAACCTGCGAGCCGACTATGTGGGCACTCGTGGGCTGCATGAACCCTACCAGGTTCAGCTCAACGGCTATCAGAACATCTGCAATGGATGCTTTGCGCCATTTCCGTACCAGCAGCCGCTCGATCAACGATTCGGAACCGTCACCCAGTTCCAGACCGGCGCAAACAGCATCTACAACGGCTTGCAGACTGCCTATACGGAGCAATGGGGCAGCCTCACTCTGCGCGGCAACTATACCTTCAGTCATTGCCTGGACGAAGTATCGAACGGCGGTCTGCTCGCATTCTCCTCGCAGGGCCTGGAGTCTCCATTGCCGGGAGAATTAAGCCGTCAATATGCCAGTTGCGACTACGATGTGCGGCATAACATCTCCGCGTTTGGGATGTATCAGGTGCCCTTCCAGTCCGGCAACCCGATGCTGCGCCAGGTCTTCGGAGGTTGGTCGTTTTCGGAGACGGCGTTCCTTCACTCCGGGCTGCCCTTCAGCGTGCTAAGCCAGCAATATAGTGCGAACGGCAAGGGCGTCCTTCAGGCATCCAACCCGGCGCAGGCCATCCAGTTCGCCGTGCCGGAATATGCGAACAGGATTCCCGCCGTGCCGCTCTATCGCAAGACTCTCTATCCTGGCGTCACCGTGACCGGAACCAAGCAGTGGCTCAACCCCGACGCATTTGTCTCCGTTATAGATCCGACGACCGGGGCGTGCTATACCGGCGTACTCGGCATGCAGAACGATCATCCAACGATCTGCCAGTTCGGCAACTCAGGCCGCAACTCGGTGCGTGGGCCGCACTTCACGTATTCGGACATCTACATCACGAAGACCTTTCCGATCAGGGAAGGAATCAAACTTCGCATCGATGGCCAAATGTTCAATGCCTTCAATCATCCGAATTTTGCACTGCCCAGCACGGTCCAGGCAGGCGTGCCCGGCTCGCCCATAGCAAGGTTCGGAACGCTGCAAAGCACGACTTCACCGCCTACCGGGCTGCTTGGCGTGGGACTCGGAGGAGACACATCGCCACGCATGATCGCCTTTCAGGGAAGAATCGAATTCTAAAGGCAGAAGCAGCTCTTCCTCTTAGTTCGTTTTGCGTTCCGGGCACCTGGACGAAAATCGCCTTTTCCGGAAAAATGAAGCCGCAACGTCAAGTTGCCGGAATGCCGACATCCAAGTGGAAACACCCACTGGAAATCAGTGAACACTAGGGCGTTTTCGAGGAGTGATCCTGCTCGCTGGACTAAAACGGTCGATTTTGGGTGGAGGTGAGCGGAACCTCCAAGGAACGCGGCGCTGTCGGCTTCACAGACCTTGGCGGACTATGACTCAACCATTTACTGACGGATGGGCGACGATCCGCCCGAAACTCAGAAGGGTGCCTCATTCCCGCTCGATGAGTGCATTCCCAGTTATCGTCAGTCGAGAACCAAGTGTGAAATCATGTTTGACGGATACCATACCCTCTCATCCGCTGAGCCGCGAGTTTCTGCGAAGGAGGATTCCGTGTTCAAGCGTGCTCTCCAGTTGTTGCTGGCTGCTTGGCTGACCACAGGTACGTTGTGGGCGGCGAGCGATCCATTTGTCGGAAAATGGAAGCTCGACCCTTCCCAAAGCAAGGAAACCGACCAAATGAAGATCGAAGCCGCCGGCCCAAACAGGTACGTCTTCGACTTTGGCGGTGGTGGAACGGAGACGATTGTGGTGGACGGGACCGAACAGCCCGGCTACTCAGGAACCACCCTGTCGGTTACCCCCGTCGAGCCCAATACTTGGAAGCTCGTCCGCAAGAAGGACGGGTACACAGTAATGACGGCCATCTTCAAGCTTTCAGCGGACGTCAAGACGCTCACCGACAACTTCACGGCCTCCCGGCCCGATGGGTGGACATTCAGCATCGATTACGTGTTCACGCGAACGGCAGGGAGCTCGGGTTTCGCGGGCAGGTGGGAAAGTTCGAACGAGAAGGTAAATTCAGTCTACGAACTTGAGATTCAGCCTTACCAGGGGGACGGCCTCGCACTCTTGCTTCCTGCGGAACATTCCGCCAGAAAGATGAAATTCGACGGGAAAGATTATCCAGTCCAGGGCGCCGAGGTTGCGCCGGGCTCCGCGTCGTCGGGACACCGGGTGAACGACCATACTCTGGAAATAACCGACAAGATCAACGGCAGGACCACAGACACGCAGCGGATCACGCTTTCTCCCGACCTGAACACGTTGACGATGACCGTCCAGCAGGCGGGTCACAGCAAGCCGGACGCATTGGTGTTCAATCGGGAATAGAAGAGGGCGTTGGTGATGTTTTACCAGGGCACCATTCTGAGTGAGCGCATAATCGCCGATGCACTCTTCGACCGTGGCTGGCCGAGAAATCTTCGTCTCCCACAATTCCGGTCGGGTCGCCGGCTATCCGGAAGTTACCCCAAAACGGGTGTAATGTCCGGTTAGCCGACAATCCTCCCGGAATTCGCAAATCGGTACCGAATCGGAGCGGAAAAAGCACTCAGCGTCCTGTCATCTTCAACGCACTTCAGGCAGGCGGGCTCCTTCGAGTTTCAGCTTGAAAGCTGCATTGTGGCCGCGAAACTCACACCAGCCCAATTGCCTCCCGAATGACAAAATAGCCCTTGACGCACTTCTGCAAAGTGTGTAGTGTATCGATTGACTAGTACACTTTGATGTTTCGAGTAAACCCCTCAAGTGGCATTCCCCTTTACCTGCAGCTCATGGAGCAGGTGAAGCACGCGGTAGAAACCGGCGCTCTGCGCGAGGGGGATCGTCTGCCTACGATCCGCAAAGTGGCCGAGGACCTGGTGATGAACCCGAACACCGTCGTCCGCGCGTACCGGGAACTGGAGCACGAAGGAGTACTCGAGTTAAAACACGGCTCCGGAGCCTTTATCAAAGCGACGGCAGGAGGGCGCGCCCGGCTGGTTCACGAGGCGCAAAAAGTGATGCACTCCGCCGTCGAGCGGCTGATCTCTCGAGGTCTTAGCAACGACGAATTACGACGAGTGTTTGAAAACGAGCTGGCACAGGCCGACGCGCAAGAGCGGAAGGAAGGAGCAGTGGTAGACAAGCCATGACCGACTTTGTCATAGAGACTCATCAACTGTGTAAGTCGTTTAGAGACCAACCGGCGCTGCGCGGTCTCGACCTCCAGGTGTCGGCTGGAAGCATCTTCGGCTTCCTCGGGCGCAACGGCGCGGGCAAGACAACGACCATCAAGACACTCCTGGGTCTATTGCGAGCCGATAGCGGAAGCGCCCACGTATTTGGCGTGCCAGTCACGGACGCAGACAGCGCCGCCGGAGTCCGCAGCCGGATCGGCTTCGTGACAGAGGATAAGGAGCTTTATCCCTATATGACGGTGGAGCAGATCATACGGTTCACGCGGCCCTTCTTTCCAAATTGGCGCCGCGATTTGGAGCAGCGCTACCTGGAGATGTTTGAACTTCCAAAGGCCCGCAAGATTCCTGATCTCTCCAAAGGAATGCGGTCGAAGCTGATGCTCCTGCTGGCGATCGCCCGTGGGGCTGAGCTGCTGATTCTGGATGAGCCGACCGATGGGCTGGACCCTGCTGCGACGGAGGACGTGCTGCGCGAATTGGTTTCCATCACAGGTTCATCGGGGATCACGATTTTCTTTTCTTCGCATCAACTTTCAGAAGTCGAGTTGATCGCCGACCATGTCGGAATTGTCGATCAGGGCAGGATGGTGGTGTCGGGGTGCCTGGACGACATGAAGGCACGGTACCAGCGGGTTCACGTGGTCCTTGAGAGTGGGGCGGGACCGCCGCTACGCTGGCCGGAAGGCGCTGAGTCGATCCGCCAGGAGGGCCGGGTTGTCTCCATGCTCTGCAGTCACAACGCCGATGCAATTGTCGAGCAGGCGCAATCCATACCGGGAGCTACCGTGGAGCGGTTTCCAGTGACGCTGAAAGAGATTTTTCTAGAACATGTGAGGAGTAACTGAGATGCTTTGGCTCAAGGGATGGTTGGAAACCCGGTTTCGGCTTTTGTTCATGCTTGCCTTCACGGCTCTGCCTCTCTATAACATGCATTCAGCTGGCACCCACGCATCGGCGCGCAGCGTGAGCGGTCTTGCGGATGGGCTTGCGTCCAACGTGATTCCGCTCTTCACTGTAATGATTTGTGCATTCCTTGCCGGCGCAGGAATCGCGACCCAGGCGCCTTTCCGGACTTCGAAAGGTCTGCACGGCTCGACTCTCTTCACCCTCTCGATGCCTGTCAGCCGATTGCGCTTGCTGGCCGTGCGCGCTGGCATTGGATGGTTAGAGACAGCCGCAGTGATTGGAGTACTCTGCTGCGGGATGTGGCTGGCAATACCGCTGCTGATGGGAGTGGTGACACCAATTCAGATGTTCGAACAGGTGGGAACGCTTATCGCCTGCAGCTCAACTATTTACTTCCTGTCGGTTCTCCTGGGAACAGTGCTCGACGATCAGTGGCGGCTGTGGGGCACGATCCTTGCCTCAGCTGGGATCTGGTTCCTCTGTACACACTTCTCGCTCCCTGCCTTTGCCGATATCGCTCATGGTATAGGGGAACGCTCACCCATCGTTGCGCACACGATTCCGTGGAATGTGATGGTGTTTTCGCTTGGACTGTCCGCAATCTTATTCTTTGCGGCGCTGAAGATTGCGCAGAGACGCGAGTACTAGCACTGGAGGCGTAGTGGAGAGGGGAAATGAGAAAATCGCTGCCATGCCTCTTGTTCTTCGCGTTCGCGCTGGGCGCAGCTTGTTCCGCTGCCGTGGCGCAGGACGCGCAGGCGAAGATTGAACAGTACATGCAGGCCACCTTAAAGGTCGACCATTTCATGGGGTCGATCCTGGTGGCGCAGCACGGCGAGATCATCGTTAGCCAGGGGTACGGGATGGCCGACATGAAGGCCGGCATCCCGAACGCCCCGGGCACGAAGTTTCGCATCGCCTCCGTGACCAAGGAGTTCACGGCCATGGCCATTCTGGAACTGCAGGCCAAGAGCAAACTGAACATTCAGGACCCGGTGTGCAAATATGTGCCCGACTGCCCCAAAGACTGGGCCCCGATCACGATTTATAATCTGCTGACGCACACTTCGGGCATTCCGAATCTCACTTCGTTTCCCAACTACCAGACGATTGAGGCTGAGCAGCTTACACCGACGCAACTTCTGGCCGACTTTGAGAACAAGCCGCTGAATTTCGCGCCGGGCACGAAGTTCAGCTACAGCAATTCAGGCTACGACGTGTTGGGTTATATCATCGAACGGGTTTCGGGTGAGAGTTACGCGGAGTTTCTCGAGAAAAACATCTTCGGCCCACTGGATATGACGGACAGCGGCTACGACAGAAGTCATCCCACGGCAAAGAATCATGCGCAAGGGTACAGATATTCTCCCAGCGGATACGAGCCTGCGCGATTTGTAAACATGTCGGTGCCGTTCAGCGCCGGCGCGCTGTATTCGACGGTTCTCGACGTTTACAAATGGGATCAGGCAGTGGACGCGGGTAAGCTTATCCCTAAAAACCTGATGGATGAGATGCTGACGGGACACGTAGCCATGGACGGACCGGGCGGCCCCAAATACGGCTTCGGCTGGATGATCTCGACCGAATTCGGGCACAAGGTAATCTGGCACGGTGGTGGATTGGAGGGGTTCACATCGCTCAATAGCTGGTTTCCGGACAATGACGCTTACGTAATTGTGCTCGACAACGTGACCTCTCTTGATGTGCACGGGATCGGCCGCGCGCTGGCCGCCATCCTCTTCGGACAGAAGTACGAGGTCCCGCAGGAACATAAAGAGATTGCCCTTGATGCGGGCGCGCTGGGGAAGTTTGTGGGGAATTATCAGCTCGCTCCGAACTTTGTCATTGCCATTACGCTTGCCGGTGATCAGCTTTCTGAACAGGCGACGGGGCAAAAGGCCTGTCCCATCTTCCCCGAATCAAACACGGAGTTTTTCCTGAAGGCTGTGGATGCGCAGATCAGCTTCGAGGAGGATTCCGCGGGCAAGGTGACGGGGCTCGTCTTTCATCAAGACGGGCACGATTTGCCGGGGAAAAAGGAGTAAGAGGACCGGTTGCCAAGAGGAAAGATCCTCGACTGAGGTATGACCGCCGATTCACTCACAGACCAGCTCGGAGAGCACTTCCAAGAGCGCCTGCTGGGAGAAACGGGGACGGACTGAAAAATACCTCTGTTGGACCTAACGGATTGGCGGTAAACATCCCGTTTGGTCCTCCCTTTCGCTGTCCTCCCTTTCCCGAGAAAAAATGTCGATTACTTCCGACGATAGTCCCGAAATCCGAGTAATACTCTCGTATCAGATGCTTGATCCTTTAGCCTGCGAGATGGCTCTATGACGACCGTTCAAATCTCCGGAGGAGTCGTACATAATCTTCCGGCTGATCTCCGAAAGGCGCTCGCGTCCGACGCGAAGGCACTGGCGGCTTGGGAAAACATAACGCCGCTCGCGCGCAACGAGTGGATCTGCTGGACCATCTCCGTCAAGAAAGATGAGACAAGGCGGCAGCATGTCAAAAGGCTGTGCTCGCAGCTCAAAGAAGGGAAGCGGCGGCCTTGCTGCTGGCCGGGCTGTTCGCATCGATGAGCATTCTGTGGTCTGATTCGCGTTCGAGCGGTTGTTTGAAGCAACGCAGTCTGTGCTAGGAATCGGCATTTCGGCGGGTCACCGGCTATCCGGAAGTTACCCCAAAACGGGTGTAATGTCCGGATTGGCGACCAACCGACTGGAGCCGTGGCACTGCACGTAAACCTTCTTGGTGTGTGGCATGGCGGGTACCAGTCAATCCTTTCACGGCCGCAAAACCAGCCAATCGGACATCTCATATGGACATTGCACAGGAGTCGCGGTATCTTCCTTGCAATAGCCAAAGGAGCGACAGTGAATACCAATAAATCGGAAGTGTTGCAGGGAACACTGGATCTGATGATTCTGAAGACGCTCCACGCGCTGGGTCCATTGCATGGATTCGGGATTGCACGGCGCATCGAGCAGGTGAGTGAGGATGTTTTGACGCTGAACGAGGGGACTGTATACACCTCTTTACTGAGGCTGCAACAGC
>Ga0302176_10001100_pt1 | contig 13491 bp, 16 predicted proteins | sample I_Palsa_E1_1_FD_198787 | JGI IMG/M metagenome (GOLD analysis project Ga0302176, IMG submission 198787) | Peat permafrost microbial communities from Stordalen Mire near Abisko, Sweden - I_Palsa_E1_1 | ecosystem: Environmental > Terrestrial > Soil > Palsa > Peat permafrost | place: Sweden...
CACCTACCTTCGCCAAGCCTTCACCGAGGGCGAGCGATGGAATGTCCGTGAAGAACGAATCGCCAAGCTACTGGCCGCCAAGCTCATCACCGATGACCAAGCCAAGCAGTTCCGCACCCAGGGCGCAATCGGCTCGCACCTGGAGAATCTCGAACGCAACGAAGGATTCAAAGGTTTCAACCAAACCGGCGTGACGGAAATCATCAACGCCACCGATCCAAGATTGCATGCGGTTCCATCGCGGTAAGTACAATGTTTAGCGGCACCGCTTGCGGTGCGTTTGGTGTTTGTCGTCCATGATTCGCAAAAACAGCATACCGCCAGCGGTGTCGCTAAACGGGAAAGCGCGCATGGTCATCGCCCATCACATAATCTTCACAGCATACGGCTTCTGGCTGCCCAATGACCCGCGCGGATCGTGGTCGGACTTCGTGCGATCTTGGGAACTCTACTGCCACGGCCACGCCACCAAAGTCACCGCCAGAAAGTCCCTGGCCGGAGCTGTTCACGACCGTGAATTGCGCCGCAAACAGAAGTCATCTTTGCAATATGACCCGGTGCGATTTTCGCCGCGGCAGGTCTGTTGCGTGGCGCGAGGCTTCGCCCGAGCGGTAGACGAGAGTAAATACAGAGTCCTCGCCTTCTCGATCATGCCGGACCATGTCCACGGGGTGGTTGCTCGGCATGCAAATCCAGCCGAGCGGATTATCGGCCATCTTAAAGCACGAGCAACTCAGCAGCTTGTTGCTGAGCGGTTACATCCATTTCTTGACCAATGCAGCGCATCGGGAACACTTCCGCCAGCATGGGCCAGCAGGGGATGGAAAGTGTTCCTGGACAGCGACGCGGACATCCAGCGCGCGGCAGACTATGTCCAAGACAATCCGCTGAAACAAGTATTGCCGCGGCAGTCGTGGGATTTCGTTATGGAAAACCGGGCGCACGTTGGTTAATCAGCAATGCGCATTCGAAGCATCCAGGCAAAATAACCGCACTCAGGTATTGCACAATCAGCCGATCGCGCAGGTTCCATTCTAAACTCGCCGTCCATACCGACGCATCACTGCCCCCTCATTTCGCTTTAACGGCATTCCCAATCGGCTTCCCGCATTCCGGGCAGACGCCGCTGACATTGCCGGTGAGGTTGTATCCACAAGACCGGCACCCGTCGGCAATCTGCCGCCGTTCCCGCCTATGCCGGCGAAGCCAGAGCGCCGGTAGGGCCAGAAAGATAATGCAGAACAGCCAGTGTGGGACCGCCACCGTCCATCCACCAGCCCCCGAGGCCTCGAAATAAAAGCCGAACCGATGCCACGAGTTCGGCGCGAACGAGGGGCTTCCTCTGAGCGTTTTACTCACATACATCCAATAAGGATACGGCAGCCGATGCCGCTCCGGGGCATGGGCATAAACTTCGATGAACAGAGCGCCTGAGTCTGACTCACCGAAGCACGTCCACTGCTCGCCGACGCGCTCCAGTATCTGAAACGTCCAATAGCTCCGCACCCAAATCACCACCGTCGCCACGCACAGGACCAACGACACTGCCGCCAGACCATTGAAAATCCATCGTCCAAACCGATGCATGATGGCAGTGTAACTTCTTTTCCCGCCGTCCATGCAGTCGCAGCGGGCCAGTGCCGGCGGATCTGGGTACCGGCGGAAGGGCCTCGACAGCGAGTCTCCTCCGGTACGGATCCCCCTTACTCACCATTAGGGGAATTACCCCCGATGATCCAATTAGCCCATTTTATTTGAGGAAATAGTTGACACGTGTCCGATCTGCCGGTTATACAGGCTAATCCGCTGAATCACAGCAAATGTGATACACGAAAATGCGTAGGGTTACAGGCAGTGGCCCAAACGCCAGGATATTTGGAGTTCCAATGATGAGTTTTGGCAAAAAGACTTGGACTTTCCTGGGCATTGGCATGATTGCCTTAGCGATGGGGTTAACCCCTGCGTTCGCCAGAGACGACAGAGATAAGAAGGATCACAGGCGTCCCCCGACATCTAATCCGTTCGGCCCGCCACCGACCAGCCGGCCGTGCTCCAAGCCGACGAGCAAGCCGACTACGTTCCCGACGACTCGTTTCCATCGTCCAACCAGCAAACCAACCACTTTTCCGACGAGTTGCCCAACCAGTCGTCCCGACCGTGGGCGTCGCCGCTAGTAGTCACCTAAAAGTTTGACCTGCCTTTCCGTAGTGAGCTGTCTTTGAACCGTGTCTCAGACTCAGGTGTGACTGCGCGCATCTGCACCGCCGATCCTTTCCCAGGGCCAACGCTGCACCGCTGGGGTTACGGTAGGATCGTCGCGTTTGGATATTTACTTAGCAGGTGATCACGCAAGGATTTGGCCTGGCTATAAGTCGCCAGCGGTCCGGAGCGAACGGATAGATGTCCCGCAGCGTTTCCGGGACTAGGCACGATCTGGCTGGCGATGCCGCTGGCGTTGAGCTGTTTTTGCAATGCAGTTGCCTGATTCGCCGCGGCGGAAGCGGCTACCTGAACATAGAACGCCCGAAACCCTTGATGCGTCCGGGCATTGGCGGCCACCTCGGTGCCCGGAGCCAGCTGCTGCACCTGTTGGAAATATTGATCAGCGAGCACCCATTGCCCCAATCGCTGCTCAGCCTGGCCCATGCGGTACAAAGTGCGGACGCGATCCTCCGGCTTTTTCAATTCGTCATACGCCGCCTTCCATTGCTGTAGCGCGGTTTCATAATCCTCCTGAGCGAAGGCGACCATCGCCGCGCCGGCCCGGGCGTCCCCGTCCAAATCCGTCCCATGCGGCAGCGATATTGCTTCGCGATATTCATCACGGGCGTTCTGCAAATCGGCCACTTGAGCAGAAGATGGCGGAATCGACATGGCGGTTTCTTCAAACACCCTGCCGCGCAAATAGTGCGCCTCAGCCGGAAGCGTCCCATCCGCATTCGCCGCCAGCACTGCATTCGCATCATCCATGGCGATCGAATACTGCTGAATGGCCAGGGCGTCATATCCCTGGCGGAGCGTTTTCACGTTCGTTTCGTGCGCGGCGCAGCCGGTGAGGAGCGAGAGGAAGGTGGCGATGATGAGCGAGGCGGCTGCACAAGGTCGATGCATTTGCCAATCGTAGGGTCCGCATTGCGGACCGTTGATTTTGGTGGCCGGAGGTGAACGGTCCGCGGTGCGGATCCTACGGGAGGTCAACTCCGCCTTCCATGCCCAATCAACAATTCGCATCCATGCACCTTCCCGGTATAGTAAATTTCATCGCCGGTCCCCATCGGACCAGCGGAAAAAAAATGGTACTCCAAGCATTATTCCAGCACGCCCGCCAGCAACCCGCCAACTTGGCGATCATCGACGATACGGGCCAATACACATACGAACAACTGGCCACGATGACGGCCGGCATGGGCATGTATCTGAAGATGCAAACCCAGCAGCCGCGCATCGGGATTCTTCTACCAGCCAGCGCCGGTTTCGTCGTCAGTTTCTACGGAACGCTGGCCGCTGGCAAGACCGTGGTGCCGATCAACTTTTTACTGGGCGAAAAAGAAATCAACCACATCATCGCCGACAGCGGCATTGATACGGTTGTCACGATCCCGATCCTGGCAGCGCGGTTGAAAGACACAGGGCTAAACATTGTCGATTTGACGAAGTTGCCAAAACCTCCTTCCGGAATGCCAGCCCCCAGCCTCCCAACCCCCAACCCCAATGGCCTCGCTGTCATCATGTACACCAGCGGCACGAGCGGCCTGCCCAAAGGCGTCATGCTCACCTACGGCAATCTGCAAAGCGATGTCGAGGCGGCGATTCTCCACGCCCAATTGAACGGCTCGCACAAATTCCTGGGCATCATTCCTCTTTTCCATTCCACCGGCATGCTGGCCACCATGGTCGCTCCGGTGACCCTGGGGGCCGCAACGGTTTACATCGCCCGCTTCAGCCCCGTCGCCACGATGAAGGCCATTCGTGAACACGCAATTTCCGTCATCGTGGCGGTGCCGAGCATGTATGGCGCATTGGCCCGCCTAAAAGAAGCCGGCCCGAAGGATGTCGAAAGCATTTACGCCGCACTCAGCGGAGGCGAGCCGTTGCCCGCCAACATTCGCGAGGCATTCTTGGCCAAATTCGGCAAGCCCATTTTCGAAGGATACGGCCTAACGGAAACGATCGGTCCCGTCGCCTTCAACACACCGCAAGTCCACAAGCCCGGCTCAGTCGGCACACCGATTCCCGGTGTCACGCTCCAAATCACCGATGAATCAGGCAATGCCCTGCCCGGTGGCGAAAACGGCGAAGTGTGGCTCAAGGGCCCGATGATTATGAAAGGATATTTCAACCTGCCGGCCGAAAGCGCTCAGAGCCTGACCAGTGACAGTTTTTTCAAGACCGGCGATTTGGGCCAAATCGACCCCGAAGGTTTTCTGCACATCACCGGCCGCAAAAAAGATTTGATTATCGTCGCCGGCGAAAAAGCAGTGCCGCGCGAGATTGAGGAAACCCTGATGAAGCATTCGGCGGTAGCCGAAGCGGCCGTGCTGGGAAAAAAAGACCCCAGCCGCGGCGAGATTGTCGTAGCCTTCGTGGTGCCGCGCGAGGGCCAGCAGCCCAAGCCCGAAGACCTCAAAGAATTTTGCCGCAGTAACGGATTAGCCGCCTTCAAAGTGCCCAGAGAAATTTATTTCATAAAGGATCTCCCCCGCTCCCCCACGGGTAAAATCCTAAAGCGCGTCCTGGCCGAACAGCTATCCCCAACCAACAACTGACAACGGACAACGGACAAATATGCACTGGACGTCCAACGAGTCGCCGCTGACGGATCGGGTGGCTCGGCATATTTTCCGCGACGATTTGGAATACCAGCATCTGGCGCGGCGGGAACATCCCCACGTAATCACCCAGGCCGATTTTCTTTTCGGCACCGATGACGAGCTGACCGACCCGGAGACCGTTTTCCGAAAACTGCGCTGGGGCGGACAATTTGTGTACGCCTCCCGCAAAGGCGGCCCAACCGGCAAATTGGCCAAGCGATTCACCGAGCGCGGTTTTCGCCTCACCCACGGCCCGGGCGTGCTGCGAAGTGGTTGGCCGATTCCATTTTTTGCCCGCAAAACGCATTATTTCGTAGCCCGTAAAACGCTGCTGATCCAGCCGCGCGAATTGAGCGACCGATTCACCTACCACGTGCAGCTTCAGGACTGTGAGCGCCGCCCCGGCCAACCCTGCACCGTGCTAAAGGAAGTCCCCGCCACCGAGCGCGTCGCCGCCCGCCTCCACAAGCGGTTTCCCGACCTCAGCACTGACATCATCGAAAAGCGATCCCGCAAATTCACCGAGAAAATTTTCCCGCTTTTCCTGACCCGTGAAGCCGCGATGCTGCAGATTCTCCAGCGTGATCTGCCCGCTCGATACGCCGGCCGTGTCCCCCGGCTCCTGGACAAAGAAACCGATTCAAGAGGCTTCGTCCGCAAGCTGAAAATGAATTGGCTACGCAGCGGCGGTGCCCAGTTGCCGCAGATCGAATTCGCCCGCCAGTGCGCCGAACTCTTGCACGTGCTGCACGACACCGTCGGCGTCATCCATCTCGACTTGCGGCTGGATAATATCGTCATCACCGAAGCCGGCGTCAGCTTCGTGGATTTCGGCTCCTCGGTTCGCGTCGGCGAAAACCTGGCCGACAATCCGCTGCTAGACACGCTATTCGAAGAATTGATGCGCACCAGCGAAATCCAACGGATGCTCGAACGCATGACCCTCAGCGGCCGCGTGACTTCCCCAGTGATTCGCAATGGCTATCAGAAGGTCGATAAATCCGTCGATTTCTTCTACTTGGCCGTGCAGATCAACAATCCTCTGAAGAATCCCGATTTCGACGGGCTCGTGGCATACGACCCCCAAAGCCCCCACGCCGTGGCATTAAAAAAAATGACCGACGAAGTGCTGCGGCCAAAAGATCTGCAAAACCCCAAATATCGCTCCGCCGCCGACATGCTCCGCGGCATCCAACTCATCGCGGAATCCTAGCCCACTGTTAGCCGCCTCGCCGGTTTGCCCGTGCCGCCAGCTCTGGAGAAGGAACCAAAGTTTTTTCTGGAAATTGGGGGGGTGCTGCACGGAAAGGATATTGTTTAGGCAAAGGATGGGTATAATGAGCGTGATGATAAAGTCTGAGTTGCAGGAGGCTTCAGACATCATGCTTGCGAAGGAACCGACTCAATTTCGCCTGTCGTTTAAGACTAATGCCCCCCGCCTGAGAGAATTGGCCCAATGCTATTGGGCAAGCGATCGAGGGCCCGACGGCAGGATCAAATTCAAGTATTCTGTCGTCAAAGACCTAGCGCCCCGATTCGGCCTCCGACAAACGGCCGCGTCCGTGACTGGACCTGTGATGGATGCTGCAACCGCCTTTTGGGGCACGTGCCCTAAGTGCGGAAATGAGATGGAGTATATCCATCGCACTGACTTCGAGCAGAATCGGCGCGGGTTTAGGGATGGCCGGCCATGCTTGCGATGCCGACGTAGGGAACGGCGGATGTCTGCGGCACGCCGACGCCGAGCCATTCGGAAAGTTTATTGCGCCGAACGGTACGAGATCGATTTATCCAAGCTAACGCTGAAAGACTGCATTTTCTCGTTGGCGGTTCTCCATGCCAACCGTTCATCAAAAATGTACCGAATCGCCGAGGCTGGCACCTTTCAACCGCCGCTTTCTCCACTGCCCGAATTCGATACGTTTATTCTCAAACACCTTTACGAGAGGGGGATTATCGGGGTCGACCCGAACGCATCCGAAGACTGCTTCGTTTTTGATCAGCACGGGAAGCCGACTCAATTCTATACTGGTAGCGTCAAATGGCTTCTGCGCGACTCCGACGCATTGTTCTTTGCGAACGGACTAGAGAATTTAATTAGCCGAGCGACCTTTCCATCAGATTGGGTCACCAGCGTGGAAACTTTGGCGAGTGAAATTGCCTGTTTCGAATGTCTGGGATTCTCTCATATGCTGGTCCATGAAAATCCACAGTTACGGTGGCCGCAGCCGAGCGAATGGAAAACAGTCCTCTTGCGGGCCGTGAAGGTCCTGCCGATTTGCCAGATATTGCCTCTAATTGTCACAGCGGCAAACCAGACGTTGGGAGGTGCACTTAATAGTAATGAAAGCGGTCGGTTTTATGGAGGGTTATGGCTTGAAAAACTCGATGCGCTCGTTGAGCAGGTGCGCACTCAGGAGATAGTGCCTAGATCGTGTAATCGCGTTCCGCAGTGCCCCCGTTCCGTGGTCAGCGTCATTTTTTACGATAAGCTCCTTCGCGGCAAGGACGACGGCTTTTACAAATTGCCTAACTCCTTTCATCTAAAGCCCGAAAGGCCGGTCGTGCCTCCGATTCCTCTGAACAAAGGGAGGGTCCGGCGCGCTATCGAACTTTCTCCGCAGGTAGCGAATGAAGTGACCGGCGAATGTGATTCGGCCAGTGAGGAATCAGCGCCATCGCCTCTTCTAGTCTTTCTCGCGGGATTATCGGCTCGTGATCGCGCTCAAATCGCTGCGGTAATGCTAATCGGTCGTGGGGATGAAAGTCCGGCCAACTTCGATGAGATCGTTTGGAATTGGACGAGGCCTCTTGATTGGACGCAATCAGAGTATTTGGCGGAGAAAAAGCACCTCCGAAAATGGCTCGAAGCTGGGCTTAAAGCGATTCTCGAAATTGCATGAGATTAACGGGTTAGGATTTCTTAATCGAACCGAATCCCACAATGGTGATACCGAGAATCAGAAATCTCCTCAACGGACCGCCAACCCGACCAACTCGTCTACGAACTCCACGGCCTCACGCAAGAAGAGATCCGCATCGTCGAAGAGGGGACACAGTGAAAATTCATCTCAAGGCGTATTATTATTAAGAGTGCCCCTTCGGGGCGACCGCTACGCGGAGAAGGGGGTGACGCACTACCAGCGCTGGGGTGGCAGTCCTTCTTTCTGGGGGTTGGCGTTGGTGTAGTCGATCGACCGGCGGATATCCTTGTCACAATCCAGGAAGCACGACAACTCGTGGCGGGCCCACGGAGGGGGGAGTTTGCCGTTACGGTAAGCCTGGTCGGCGAAAGGATGCAGGCCGCAACGCATCAGTTCAGCGGAGGCGGCTCCCTTGAGAAGATTGGATATCTGCTCAATCGAATACCGCATCCGCAAGACGACCAGGTGTGCGTGAGTTGGCAAAATAGAACACGCCACGATGATGCAGCCGCTGCGCCGGCTATAATGAGCGAATCCGACGCCGATGGCGCGGCATTGGTGGCCGGTAAACACAACGGGCGGCCGTACCAGCGCGGCCTTGGCAAGGAGCCGACGACGGCGGTCGTGAGGTTTATGGGCGAGCGAATGAGTAGCGTTGGTTTTGGTAGCCTTACCGAACCGGGCTAGTTCCCACGATCGCACGAAATCTGACCATGATCCGCGAGGGTCATTAGGGAGCCAAAACCCATACGCGGTAATAATCAGATGATAAGCAAGTACCGGCCGCGCCACGCCACAGATATTATCGAGAACCACCTGCGCGCCAATCCCGCATAGCGGTCGCCCCGAAGGGGCACATGCAATTCTTTTAAGGTGCCCTCACCTTGCCATCCTGTCATGCATCTGTCTACCTGCTCGACCTTAGCCCACCCAACTCACCTAACGTCGCCTCCATCATTCGTTTCCCCCGCCGCGCATCCCCTTCCCGCCGCTCAATCTCTATCTCCTGCTGAATCTCCTCGGGATCAGTAGAGCCGGGCGCCCGTACATTTGTCATACCCAGCGATTTAAGCAGTTGGAACGCCAGCTGCGGATTATTTTGAACAGCGCCGGCGACAGTGTTGACCGCCCGATCCGCCAGCGCCAGCAGCTTCGTCTGCGCGCCGACGATCGCATCATGCTGCCAGGCGTTGTACGCTGCCTGAAACTGTGCATCGTAATTGAGCCACCGGTAAAGCGTCATCCGCGTGACCCCCGCAGCGCTAGCAGACATCGCCAGAGATTCCCCCGACAGCATCATCCGGATCGCAATCCGCTGCGAGGTCGAAAGCTCCAGCGCCTGCGCTTCGACCAGCGAGAGCGTGAAAATGGATTTGGTTGTATCAACCTCCTCGGTGCCAAGCGCCGCGGCAGGCGGCGACTCAGCCGCCGGAGGCAAAGACGCTGAGGTATTCTCAACATCCAGGGGCGTTGCATCATTGCTACCAGCAGAACGGCTTTTAGATTTGGCCTTTTTCATAACTTGAATTGTACTATTATTTCATTATCTGTGTTGACAAATCATTCAGCATTTGTTGCACGTTAATCAAACCCACCCAATGCCCCAGGTTGCAAAGCGCCCCACGAACAGCGTTAGCCCGGTCGCTTGCGGCCGGTATCCACTGGCAACCGACGACTAACAAGCAAAAATCTGTTCAACCGTAAACAAAGATAGGACGTTTTTTGTAACATTTCGTAACAAAACGTAACCGAAATATACACTTGACATACCAAAAATCCGTAAACCATTTTGAATAGGAGACTTACAAATGATTGTGGAAAATTTGATCGAAAAACTAAAAAACATGCCACCAGATGCGCCGGTCGCATGCGGCGATTCGGTGGACGATGGCGTGCGGTCGATTGGATCGCCGCCAGTTGTGATAATTCAAAGCAGCTTCCAATGCCGCGAAGGGGAATGGGCAACCGCGCCTATCGGAAATTAAACGGCTGTTTTTGACGAGACTTCTGCGCCTCTGCTTTCACGGTGTTTATCGCTATCTGCAATTCTTCCACGTTGAAAATCGGTAAGTGTTCCCCAGTGCTTACTTCCATCCCATCGATTGGCCCTACGTTTGCGGGATTCAAAAACAGCTTTATCTGTTCACCTTCTTTCCAAGGGATATCAGCGAGTTTGCCGAAAACCTTGTCCTTGACATAGAGGGTTGTAATGCCGTCCCTGTGGTTCTGAATGATATTTAGCTCATATTTCACTTGATCCTCCTTCGTTTTGGTTAGCTCTTGGTTCCTTTGGTTTTATTGGCTTTATTCTTTTTCGCTTCCCAAGGCCAGCCGGTTGATGGCTTGCGGACGTTGAGGGCTTGTTTTAGGGCTGCATCGCCAGCGGCGGTATCAATCACCGGAGCGGGCTTCGGCTGGGATTGTTTCGGCTTCATGGGTTGGCATTCTAACGTGGTGTACAGCTTCAAAAAACAGTATTATGCAGCCGATTGACCGCCCCTGCCGAAATCACGCTTCCTAGGCTTGACGGGCCATACATCCGCATGTTCACGGCTTGTGGATCGCTACAGGCTACCCCGAATGTAGCGATGACGCTCCAAACAGTTGGCAGGGTCGCCCATAACGCACACTACGGAGAAGGGGATGACAGCGTATATATCAGGTTGTTGGTTGGGCAAACGGGTGATGGCAAGCCCGCACCGGATCATCTTCATGTTGACGTTGCAAGGCGCGCTGCATTCTCTCCGCCCACAAATATTCCAATGGATAGCACAAGCCCGCAAGCGCTTCTCGAAATTCTAGGAAAATTTATCGGCGCACGGGTAAAGGTGAAAAGCCAAGCTCGGTATGAGATTCCGTGGAATCAGATTCCCCCCAACGGATTTGTCGGGATGTCACGGGTCAGGGTTGAGCTTCCTGAGCTGCGCGTTCATCAAAACGTAGGAACATATATTATTGCTGGGCGCCCGGGATCGGCAAATCTTTCATGGCGAACAGTTGGGGCCACAGACAATGTTCAGGTCAGCATAGAAGCTTGGATGAATCCGACAATTGACCAAGCTTACTTGTCGGGTTTATTCAACGTTCCTAACGGTATTTGGCATCAATGGGTGTTAGGGCAGACAATGGGTGGTTAAATATGTCCGATACGTGCTGGCCAAATACTGAGTTAGAAGCTTTAGAAAGAACCGGTGCGGACATTTGGCCCAAGGCCGATGAGCAGGACCAGGGTGGTTCTGCGCCATCCTCGCATACCACATTCATCGGTAGTGCCGACGATCTGCGCGCGCCTTCCACGTTGATGCAGTTTCTTACACAGACAATCAGCGAGCCAATTCAAAAATACTTTGCGATCATCGGCAGCCAATCCATGGATTTCCCTTCAACCAAGGATAAATTCGATGCGCTTGTCGCAGCATGGCATGAGCATCAGATCGGAAGTGCTCGCCTGGATTTCCAACATTCATCCTATCATCAAATCATTGGGATGGGTTGGGCGGCTGTGCCTTACCTGATAGAACGGATGTGCGCAAAGGAACCGGGGTGGATGTATGCGGTCAAGTGCATCACGGGAGAACAGCCCGTCCCTGCCGATGTACGAGGCGATGCAGCGATTCAGCTATGGTTAGATTGGGCAAAAGCAAAGGGGATATCGATTGGAAGGCCCTGAGCGTGATAAGCATTTTGCGACCCGCCGGCGCGTGGAAATTTGGTCTGGACAAGAAAAGGCAGACCAAATCGATTGGTCTGCCGCCAGCGATCCGGTCGGCACATATAACTGCTTTGGATTTGCCCTTGGATACAATCAATGGTGGGAACCGCCAGTATTTATTGATGAACTCATAGCCAATGAGGAAGCCATCTGGCCTTTAGGTCTCTCGGAGTCGCTTGACATCGACAACTACATAGCGGCAGCCAGAACAGAGAGATTCTACGTGTCGCAAGACGCCATGTGGGAGGAATCCTGTGACACGATTATGCTTTATTTCACGACGAACGATCGAAAATTTCAGCACGCCGCGAGACAGGTTTCTTCTGGTGTTTGGTCAAGCAAGCTTGGCACTGGTTCTGATATTACCCACGCCATCGACGGTATTGACCGAATCGATTTTGGGACTGGCCGAATCTATATGAAGCGGGCAATCCAATCGATGGCTAATGCGGCCCCGGAAACGTCGGCATCTTCCGCTTAACGAGTCAGTTGCGGCCCGGTTTCCTTCAAGCCTCACCGACGGGTTGCTTGTAGAATAGCCGCTTGCCCTCAATCTGGCGGATGGCAATATCGCGCCGTTCTGAGTCTGTAACCTTGCGCCCGTTCCAGCGGAAGGCGAATTCATCGCAATAACGGTGCGTGTGCTTTTTGCTGAAGTGGTGGAAGGTTCCGTAGTGGCCGCGCTTTAGCAGCGAGAAGAAGCTTTCGGCGGTATTCGTCGTGAATCCCTTGGGGTTTTGATATTCACCGGCGCGATGATTGACGGTTTCATGGCCAGCGAATCCCGCGACGGCTTTCGGATAGCTTCGCATTTCGTCGGTGACGATTGTGGCCGACTTATCCACGGCGCGCTCAACCAGTTCCCGAACCTCGTTTATGCGGAATGAGCTCATCGGCTCAGCGTGCGCGTTGCCGTTGGTTTCCACCAGAACCATAACCGGCATTCTGGTTGTGCCGCGACCACGCTTGCGCGGGTGTTTTGGATCGGCATGATGCTGATTGACGCGCGATGCGCCGACATAGGTTTCATCGACTTGAACCTCACCCTGCAACTTGTTGCCGCTCCGATCAATCTTCATTGCGAAGCGGATGCGGTGGGCCATGTGCCAAGCGGTTTTGTAGCTGCCAAGGCCAAGGTTGCGCATCAACTGCAATGCGCTGATTCCCTTTTTGCTGCTGGCCATCAAGTGAAACCCCTTGACCCACTTGGCCAGCGGGATATGCGAATCTTCCAGAACCGTGCCAACCGTAACGGTGAATTGAGCCTTGCAATCGCGGCACTTAATCAGACCGGGCCGGGTAGACTCGCCGTTGAGCTTATAGACGTTGACCGAGCCGCATTCGATGCAGCATGGGCCATCCGGCCAACGGAGGTTTTCAAGATGCTCACGGGCCTGGGCCTCACTCATATCGGGAGTGTCTTGGCCTTTTTGGGACTTAATCGACTGTTGTTTCTTGCGTGCCATAGCCGGTTCCTTTGTTCGACCGGCGAATTCTAGCGGAACCGGGCTGGTATGTCAAGTGTATAATTCGCAAACGTAACATTCCAGCTCCCCTCTCACATCGCCAGAATGCGATCCAGCCGCCCTGAAATGAATTTCATGCGCTCCGCCCCACCGCCGGGGACTTCGGCGCAGGCCCAGGTGTTGTAGCCGATGTCGTCCAGCGCCTTCATGATGGCCGGCCAATTGTTGTCCCCCTCCAACAGCTCGACTTGAAACCCTTTCCAAAGGCCCTCCGAGTCGCGCTTCTTGCGGCTAAATTCCTTGAAATGCAATTTGACGATGCGGCTGCCGAGGATCGGAATCCACTGCTCGGGCCAGCCGATGTACAGCACATTGCCGATGTCAAAGTGCCAGCCGATCCAGGGGCTGTGAAATTCGTCGATAAATCGAGCCGCTTCAAGGGGGCTTAGCAGAAACTGGTTCCAGACATTCTCGACGGCAATCTTCACGCCCGTTTCCTGGGCGACGGAAAGAGCTTTGCGGATTTCTTCCTGCGAACGCTTGTAGGCATCGTCATAACTGACACGCGGAGTGACGAC
>Ga0302176_10001109_pt1 | contig 13426 bp, 8 predicted proteins | sample I_Palsa_E1_1_FD_198787 | JGI IMG/M metagenome (GOLD analysis project Ga0302176, IMG submission 198787) | Peat permafrost microbial communities from Stordalen Mire near Abisko, Sweden - I_Palsa_E1_1 | ecosystem: Environmental > Terrestrial > Soil > Palsa > Peat permafrost | place: Sweden: Abisko...
CATATTCATAGCAAAAACGAGTTTCGCCATGCGGCAAACCTCCTTCCCGAGTTTTTCAAACTAGCATAGGGCGTAGTTGCGCGCGACCGATTCCTTGACGGAGCCGCGCCGCATTTGTTAGGCTGCGCCCCTGTTCCCGTTGCCGCGGCCGGGGAGCCACGGCGAGGGAGCGGCGTTGTCCCTTCCTCCGGAGAATCATGGAAACATCGTCGGCGCTCTATGAATTAGCGAGCGTTTCATTAGCCTGTCGGGACCAGGATACTCTGCTAAAGGCGTTCGCAGCGCGCGTGGGCGCGACGCTGGGAGCGCGAGCCGTGTTCGTCTGGACGAACGCGGGATTGAACGACAAATCCGGCGACGATGGAAACCTGATTTGCAGGATGCGCTGGGCGGAAGTGGGCGAGCGGTTCACGCTGAGCGGCGAAACCGGCGAAGGCATTCTGGGTGAAGTATACGAATCGTCGGAATCGCGCCGGGTGGGTGCCGGCGAGATCGATGCCGATGCCTTCGAGCATCTGGACGAAGCGACGCGCGCACGGGTGAAATCGGTTCTTTTCGCTGCACTACCCGGAGAAGCTGGGCCTGCCGGCGTGGTCGAGGTTCTCAACAAACGCAGCGGAGATTTCAACGTTGAGGACACGCATTTCCTGGAAGAGGCGTGCCGGCTGGCGGGCTACGCCCTGACCAATCTCGGCGCGATTGAAACTGAACGGCACACGCAACTCTCCACGCTCGAACGTCTGACCGCGCTGTACGACCTGGGCCGTACCTTTACATCCACGCTCGAATTAAGCGAACTGCTTCCTATTGTGGCCGTGAAGATTCGCGACCTGCTGGGCGGAAACGTATGCAATTTGTGGCTTACGGATAGCGGAACCGAGGAACTTTATCTGGTGAAGCAGGTGGGCAGCGACCCCACGGTGGAAGAGGGCGCGCGGGTTCCGCTGACGCAAGGATTGCTGGGAGGGATTGCGCAGCAAGCGAACCCGAAACTGGTGGAGGAGCCGGCCAGTGAAGAGGGACTGGCCGAACGGATTCAGGCCGGCGGAGATTTCGAGATTCAGTCGTGGATGGGAGCGCCGCTGCGCAAGGATGACGCAGTGCTGGGCGTGGTGGAATTGGTCAACCGCACCGACGGCGCAGCGTTTACCGAAGACGATTTGTTTATGTTGTCCAGCGTGAGCGAACAGGCCGCGGTAGCGCTGCACAACGCGAACCTGCTGGAGTCCGAGAGAAAAGTACACGCGTTGGACGCGCTGCTGAAAATTTCGCAGGAAATAACTTCAACTTTAGATCTGGATCACGTGCTTTCGACGGTGGTGCAACAGGCGTCGGCAGTGGTGCCGTTTGACCGCTGCGTGATTGGGTTCTTCGATCGCGGAAAATTCGTACTCGGCGCGGTGTCCGGTGAGACCGAGGTACCCAAATCGCGCGAGATGGACGATTTGAAGAGCCGCCTGGAATGGGTGGCGCAGCAGGATGGCCCGGTTTCGGCGGACCTCTACGATGACGGCTGGCACACGACGCCGGAAGACGCCCGGGCGCAGATCAGTCCGTTTTTAGAAGCGCACGAAGAAAACGGTTTTTACGCTTTGCCCTTGCGCGACGATCAGGGGAGGCTGGGGGTGCTGGCGTTGCTGAGCGGCGACGCGGATTTTCTCAGCGACAACAATCGCGAGACCGTGGCGATCCTGGCAAACCAGACGACGGTGGCGATACGCAATGCGCAACTGTACCAGCAAGTGCCGCTGGCCAATTTACTGCAGCCGTTTTCGCAAAGAAAAAAGAAATTTATCGCAGCGATGCCGCAGAGCCGCTGGATCCAATACGCGCGGCGCGCCGCCGTTGTGCTGGCGTTCCTGATTCTGGTGCCCTGGCCGATGAGAGTGAGCACCGACGCAACGGTGGTTCCGGCCCAGCGACGGGTGGTGAGCTCGATCGATGGGGGCGTGGTACAGCGGGTGCTGGTGCATGAAGGAGACCTGGTGCACGCGGGGCAGGTGCTGGCGCAGCTGGATGCGTCGGACGATCAACTGAAGTTGGCGGAAGCGGACGCGGCGTTGGCGCAATCGCGGCGGGAAGTGGCCGAGGCTGAATTTCACAACGACCCATCGGCGGCGGGCCAGGCGAAAATTCGCAGCGAGATGCATCAAGCGCAAGTGGAGCTCGAGCAGCAACGCCTAGGCGAATCACAGTTGCGCTCGCCGATCGCCGGCATGGTCATCACCGCGAAAGTTCAAGATAAAGCCGGCTCGATGCTGAAGCCGGGAGATCCGTTCTGCGAGATTGTCGAAGCGGACCGCATGGCGGTGGAAATGAGCGTGCCGGAAAATGATCTGGAGTTGGTGCAACCCGGCAAAAAAGTGGTTATCAAGCTGAATGCATATCCCACGACGACGTTTGACGGCGAAGTGGATCGCATCGGAGCGCAGACCCAAGTCGAGGCGGGAGATCAATATTTTCTGGTGCGCGCGGTTTTCGCCAACCGCAACCAATTGGCGCGATCGGGGATGGTCGGGCGGGCGCGAATCCGCGCGGGCGGAGGCTGGTTTCAGAGTGGGTGGTATCCGGTGGGATACACGCTGCTGCGTTCGCCGTTTCAATGGGCCTGGCAGAAAGCGTGGGCCCTGATGCCATGAAAAATGCGATGCGAAGTGAAGGAAGAAAAATGATTCGAGGCGGAGTACTGATCGTCTTTTTGTCGGGGGCGATGATCGCGGCGGGTTGCGGAGGTTCGTCGGGAGAATCAACGGGCGGCAATGTTTCACGGCCGGTGCCGAACACTTCGGCTCCGGTGACGGCAAATCCGCCGGCGAGTTCCCTGCCGGAACGCGGACAAACCGGAGACATTCTCAGCGTGCTGACGGTGGAGCATCAGGTGGACGTGGTCGCGCAGCGCGACGGAGTGGTGACGGCGATTTCGAAAGACGAAGGCGGGGCGGTGAAGACGGGCGAGGTGCTGGCGCAACTTGACGACCGCAGCCTGCAGATGGAATTGATCAAGGCGAATGCCGACCTGCAAGTGGAAGACAACAACCGGAAGTATAAGGAAGCCGAACTGAAGGCCAAGACCGCCGCGTTTCACCGGCAGCAACAACTGCGCGCGCTGGGACTATCGAGTGACGCCGACTTGGAGGCTGCAGAATTTCAAGAGAAGGCGGCCGAGTATGACCTGCGCGGCTACGAAGCGCTGGTGGAGAGCGGCCACGCGGAAATAAACCGGCTCGAATTGGAAGTGGATCAAACGCGAATCCATGCGCCGTTTTCGGGAGTGGTGGTGCGGCGTTATGTGCGCGAAGGGCAGGCCATTTCGAAGGGCGACAAATGTTTCCGGGTCAGCCAGCTGGCGCCGCTGCAGGTGCAGTTTCAGGTGCCGGAGTCGTCTAGCGGGAAGCGGCCGACGAGCGGCGCAGTGGTGGAATTGTCACTCGTCGAGGAGCCGGCGCGCACATTGAGCGCGCATATCGTGAAGGTGAGTCCGACCATTGACGCCGCCAGCGATAGTTATGACGTGCTGGCGCAATTGAGCGGGGCGAACATTGCAGATTTGCGGCCAGGGATGGCCGTAAAAGTTATCTGGCCCGGAAGTTCAGCCGCGAACAGCAGTCCGAAACCGTAACGCCGCCGCTATGCGATTTGGCCCTACCAGCCTGCAAGTCTCCAGTGTCCTGGCTAAAGGATTGCGGCGTCCCAAGCTGCGCGACGATCTGCGGATCAGCGAGCAGACCGTGGCGGGCGAGACCAGCTACGTCATCAAGAACCAGGAAACAAATTCCTACAATCGATATGGCAGCACGGAATACGAGCTGCTGCAACTGTGCGATGGCACCCGCACCTACACCGAAATCGCCGAGGAGATGACCGCGCGTCATCCGGAATCGCCGCTGGATGAGACCGAGGCGCTGGAATTCATCGACAGCATCGAGCCGGCGATGTGGGAAAGATCGATCGGCGAAAAAAATCTGGCGGTGCTGGAACGGATCCGCGACGAGCGTAAAGGGCGCGTGGACCAATCGAGCATGCTTTATATCAGCTTCAAAGCCTGGGATCCGAATAAGACCTTGGAGAAAATCGATCCGTATCTGAGCTGGATGTTCACCTGGGGATTCGTTTATTTCTCGTTATTCATTTTTGTGGTTTCTTTCTACTTGCTGGCTGGAGATTGGACGCGAGTGCAGCAGGACACGAGTGAGCTTTACAATTTCGCAAATAAGAGCGCGTACGACATCTGGATTTTCTGGATTCTGCTGTTGGTCCTGGGGGCCATCCACGAATTTGGTCATGGGCTGACCTGCAAACATTTCGGCGGCGACGTGCACCAGATGGGGTTTCTGCTGATTTACTTCACGCCGGCTTTTTACACCGATACCACCGACATTTTGCTGTTCACGAAGGGGTCCGAGCGGCAATGGGTGATCTTCGCGGGAATCTGGATCGAGATGGTGCTGTGCGGAATTTCGGCGCTGGTCTGGCACTTCAGTCCGCCGGGTTCGGTGACGAACGACATCGCTTACAAAATGATGCTACTGAGCGGGATTCAAGGGGCGCTGCTGAATCTGAACCCGCTGATCAAGGCCGACGGTTATTACGCGCTGTCGCAATTCCTGGATATCGATAATCTGCGGGAGGATTCTTTCGAATTTTTGCGGGCCTGGACGCGAAAGTATCTGTTGTTTCAAGATGTGGAACTGCCCCAGGCGACCAAGCGGCAACGGCGAATTTTCTTCTTGTTTGGGGTGGCCGCGGTGATTTACAGCACGTCGCTGCTGATCCTAGCGCTGGTTTTCGTGAAGAACATTCTGGTGGCGCGGCTGGGTGATTGGGGATACCTGGCGACGTTGGGAGTGATTTATTTTTTCGCGCGCAAAGGCATTCGCGAGTCGATTCCGCTGGTGCGCGGATGGTTCCGGCAGAAGAAGGAGGATTATATGGCGTGGAAAGTGACGCGGTGGCAGCAGGCCGGGGCGGCGGGGCTCGCGCTGGTGCTGCTGGTGCCGCCGATGGCGACGCGAGTCTCGACGGCATTGGTGCTGGAGCCAGGAAAGAGCGCGCCGATCCGCGCGGAGGTTTCCGGCCAGGTGCAGGCGGTGTATGCGCGTGCTGGAGAAACGGTGAAAGCGGGGCAGGTGCTCGCGGTGCTGCGCAATCCTGAACTTGAAAGTGAATCACGCGGGCTCCGCGACGAAATGTCGCTGGCAAATAGCGAGCTGCGGAATGGGCAAGAGCGGTCGGACTACGACAAAGCAGCGATCGGCGTGAGGGAACGCAGCCGGTTGAGTCAGGAGCTGGCGGTGACCGAAAGGAACGTCGATTTACTGCAAGTGCGGGCTCCGATTGACGGAGTTATTGTCGCCGACGATCTGGATCAGAAGGCCGGGTCATTCATGCAAGCGGGGGACAGCCTGGGGAAAGTGGTGGATCGCAGCAACATGAAGGCGCGGATTTTAGTGCGAGACTGGGAACTAGAGGACGTTAAGGACGGGGCGACCGTGAAAGTGAAGGTGGCGCCGTTTCCGTTCCGGACGTACAGCGGCAGCGTAGAGAAAATTATGCCGGCGGCGGCACTGGACCATCCGGTGGCTCAAACCGAGGAGCTGCAGCGGTTGGGGCAGAAGTTGACGAACTATTTCGCGGTGGAGATGGAATTTCCGAACGCTGACGGTTCGCTGCGCGAGGGCATGACCGGAACGGCGAGAATCGCGGGAAAGAGTTCGCCGCTGGCGTGGCAGTTCTGCCGGGCGACGTGGCGATGGGCGAAGTCGCAGATTTGGTGAGTGGAATTCGGCGCGCTGGGGAAAAAAAAGAAGGCCGCCGTTCCTGGGACGGCGGCCTTCGAGGTACTACTTCGATCGCAGTCAGGTTTTGGGGCCTGGTGCGACGAACTCGAAAAAACTACTTAATCGTCATCAGGGGGTTGATGGTGTTCAGCCCCGAAGGCTTCATCAACGGCTTCACGCTGCCGAGTTTCTTGCCTTTCTTCACTGGTTTCGGTTTCGCCATGGTCTTTTAATCTCCCTTGTCTCTCGTAAGATCTTGTTTGTTTCGCACCGCGATGACCTAGATTGCAATTGGCTCGCCAAACCGCGGGATTCGTTTCCTACCTGCCAAGCCTAACAAGATAAGACCCTTACCGTTCTGGACGGCGGGAGGCGGCCCTTCACTTTGTGTTGAAATTTGCGAGGGCGTGTTGATTTTTTCAACGCTCGGATCGGACGGCAGAGCAGATTGAGGAAATGGTCGGAAGACACAAACGAACATAAGAACTCGGATTTCAGCCCTAGTCGAGCGGCAGGTCTCAGTTACAAGTTATATTTTCGGCAAAGGTAATTCATGCGGTTGCGGTCGACTCCGAGCAGGTGCGAGGCTTCAGTCTTGTTTTGCTTGGCATGTTCCAGGGCTTCCTGTAGCCAGCGCTTTTCGAACGCCTCGATTTCCTTATCCAGATGGATGCCGGAGGTGGGAATGCGAAAGCCGTTGCGGGAGTGCCTGGGACCCGATTGCGACATATCGGCAGGCAAGTCTTTGAGAGTGATGACATCGCCGTCGGTCATGATGACCAGGCGCTGCAGAGCATTCTCCAGTTCACGGACGTTGCCGGGCCAGGCGTAGCGTTTCAGCGCCGACATCGCTTCGTCATCGATTTGTTTCAAAGGGAAGCCGTTCGCCGCGCAATAAACGCTGGCGAAGTATTGGGCGAGTACCGGTATATCTTCGACGCGTTCACGCAAGCTGGGGACGAAAATGGGGACCACGTGAATGCGATAGTAGAGGTCTTCCCGGAACGTGCCCTGGCGCACCATTTCTTCCAGGTCTTCATTGGTAGCGCTGACCAGGCGGAAGTCCACCTTCATCGATTTCTTGCCGCCGAGGCGGGTCAGCGACCGGTCTTCCAGTACGCGTAGCAATTTGCTCTGCAGGGGCGGGGTGAGGGTGGCGATTTCATCCAGGAACAAAGTGCCCTGATGGGCGAGCTCGATGCGGCCTTCCTTGGTGGCGACAGCGCCGGTGAAGGCGCCGCGCTCGTAGCCGAATAGTTCGGCTTCGATCAAGCCTTCCGGCAAGGCCGCGCAGTTGACGCTGATGAAGGAACGGTTGCGGCGCGGGCTTTCTTCATGCAGGGCGCGAGCGACCAATTCCTTTCCGACGCCGCTCTCACCGCGGATGATGACGTTGGTGCTGGCGCGGGCCATGCGCTTGATGGAGTCGAATACGTGGCGCATGGCGTCGGTGGCGCCGATGAGGTCGCCTAGGGAATTCTTACGCGTAATCTCTTCGCGCAGGATGCGGTTTTCGCGCTGGATGTGGAGTTTTTCGACGGCGCGCTCGAGCAGGTGGCGGAGCACGTCGGTATCGATCGGCTTGATGAAATAATCGTAGGAACCGGCGTCGATAACTTTAAGGGCGGTGGTTTTGGTTTCGTCGGAACTGAGAACAATAACGAGGGTGTCGATATTGCCGCTCGTCAGGCGCGCGAGCAGGTGGACACACTCTTTGACGCCGCCCGAATCGATGGGCATGGCCAGCAGGAGTACGTCGAGTTCCGATTCCTGTAGCAGCTTGTAGGCGTCTTCGTAGTTTTTACCTTCGAGCACTTCAAAATGCGAACGAAGTGCTGAAGCGATTTTCGAGCGCAGACTGACGTCATCGTCGACGATGGCGATCTTCGGCTTAGAGGAAACAGCGGAGATAGGAGCCCCCCGGGAAGAGCAACTGGACCCAGGACCAGGGGCCGGCAATGGCTTTCCCGCGTGCCGAGATTCTAGGGGGCACAGCCAATTGTGTCAACGCTAAGGACACGGGAAAGCTGGTGGACGGCTAGCTGGCGTCGGTATTGGAGAGCGACGAAATGAGATTGTCGGCTTCCTGGATGGAGCTATCGATGCTTTTGATCAGGGCGGTCACATCGGTATTGATGCTGGCGGAGGTGCCCTTCAGCGAGCCGATGGCCCGGGCATTGAGGTTGTGCTTCAGAAATAAAACCTGGTCATGAAAGGAAGTGAGGACGGGCGTCATCTGGGCCTCGGTGCGGTTCATGGCCTTCATGTAGGTGGCCTGGCGCACTTTGGCATCCTGCAACAGGGCGGCACTCCTGGATTTCAGCTTAGCGTTCTGCATGCCGTTGATTTCGGTCTGCCACTCGGCGAAGAGGTCATTGCTGACCTGGTCGATGGATTTGATGCGGTCATGGAGCTTGCCGGCCTGGTCCGCGGAACGCTCGTATTCGGTATTTAGTTTTTTATAAGCTTTCTCGAGCGAGCCGCCCTGAAAACCGGTCAATTCCTGGAAGGATTCCATGGTGGTTTTCAGCTGCTCTTTGGTTTGTTCCTGATCCTTCTTGGAGTCCTTGACGCGCTGGACCAGGATGTCGCGCTTTTCCTTGCCGAGTTTGGCCATCAATTGATAGTAGGTGGAGGAGCACCCGCTCGATAACAGGGCGACGACGAGTAAAATTCCCCAAGACCTGCGCGACATATGCCCTCCCAATAACATAAAGATGATGGAAAATTGTACGTCGGAAATGGCCTTTTCAGGTAGATGCGGGGCACGGACAGTCTTTGATTTCGATTGCAGCCCGGCCGCTCGCCTGCCAGGGTTTTGCCCTATACTCGCGGAGCAATTCAGCCCGGAGGATCATTCGAACGTGAAGGCACATGCCCATCGACGCCAACGAACGCCAGCTCGGCGACAGACGGCGCGAAACCTGGTGCTGGCAGTCGATATTGGTGGAACCAAGGTCGAGGCCGCACTGGTGAGCGCGGGAGGTAGAATAATTTTCAGCGAACGAACGGCCATGGTGGCCGACAGCCGCGCGAGCGATGGACTGGCAGCGGTACGACGGGCCATCGATGCGGTGCTTGGCCACCCCCACGCACGGGACGTTCGGTCGATGGGAGTAGCGGTGCCAGGCTGGCTGGATGTACCGGCTGGAAAAATTTTAAAGGCGGCGAATTTGCCGTGTTGGAGCAACTATCCGCTGGCGCAGAAACTTCACGAGGCGTATGGTCTGCCCGTTCGAATGGAAAACGATGCCAGTGCGGCAGCCGCCGCGGAAGGAAGGTGGGGCAGCGCGGGCAGATTCCATAATTTCTTTTATGTGAGCCTCGGTACCGGGATCGGAACTGGAATCGTCCATCGAGACGAACGCGGGAATCTGCAGATCATCTCGAGCGAAGGCGGGCACATGAGCATTGATTATCGCGGCCCGCTTTGCCCCTGCGGGAAGCGAGGGTGCGTGGAAATGTACGCGTCGGGCAAGGCTTTGGCGCGAGGCGCGAAATCGTTGCTGGCACAGCGGCGGCTGAAAAATTCGCCTCTGGCCAAGCTGGCGAGGAGGACATCCGGCGGATTAAATGCAGAGCTGATCGGTAGAGCGGCGGCAGGGGGAGAGCCCGTCGCAGTTCAGGTCGTGGACGAAGCGGTGGAGCGGCTCACGGTGTGGCTGGGCAACGTCATCGATCTGTTGGAACCCGAAGCGATTGTATTTGGCGGCGGCCTGGGACGGCTGATGTTTTCGTATGCGACGCGGATGCGACGGAGATTGCAGACGCTGGCGAGCCATCCCAGCGGCAGCCAGGTTCGGATCATTCGGGCCCAGTTTGGGTCGCAGTCGGCGTTGCTGGGCGCGGCGGCACTTTGGTCACGAAACGGGTCACAGCAAGCATCATGAAACGGGTCACAGGATGGGCAAAAATGAGCGAGAGCCGCACCACGAGTTGAATGCAATTGAAACCAAATCTGCTCGGGGCTCGTCGGAATATAAGGGTGATAATTCATCCGCGAGGAATGCCTAAAGATCCGAAGCAGCCGATATACGTCCATTCGACGACCTGCCGTTGCCGGATTGAGCCCAAGAAGAGTTGCTAGCCAATTCGCAGTAAAACGCCCGATAATTCAACCAGGCCATCGGCCGCGCTCAGCGGCATGGCCGATTTATCGGAACATTACCTAAGGTGACCGCTGCGCAAGCGGTTCTTATAAAAGAGGACTATACGTGGCCGAGAATTTTCCCAACCCAGCAAAACAAGACAGCGCAACTACGACTACGAGCGGTGTGCCGAACACCCCGCATTCGGCTTCGAAAAGGCCAGCCGAACGGCTGCCCCAAAAGCGAAGCTTCTGGTGGGTCTGGATCATCCTTTTATTGCTGATTGGCTTGGTCGGCTTCCGCATGTACCAGAACAAGCAGTCTGCCGCACAAGCGGCCAAGCAGAAGGCGGCGCTGGCCCAACGCGGGGTTCCGATCACGACCACCACGGCAACAAAAGGGCCGATCGGGATCTACATCAACGCGTTGGGCACGGTTACGCCGGTTTATACCGCAACGATTACCAGCCGCGTGGATGGCCAGATCAACAGCGTGAACTATCGCGAAGGGCAGATGGTGCACAAGGGCGATCTATTACTGCAAATCGATCCGCGCCCTTATCAAGCGGCGCTGACGCAAGCGGAAGGCACGCTGGCCCATGACGAAGCATTGTTGGCTGAAGGCCGCATCGATTTGAATCGGTACCAGGAAGCCTTCAATCGGAATGCGATCGCGAAGCAGCAGCTGGACGATCAGGTGCAGACGGTGAAGCAGGTCGAGGGATCGGTAAAAAACGATCAAGGTACGGTGGCGGCGGCGACAACCAACGTGGACTACACGACGATTCGCGCGCCGATTGAAGGCCGAGTTGGTCTGCGTTTGCTTGACCCCGGGAACATTGTTACGTCGGGAGGGACCACTCCGCTGGTCGTTGTCACGCAATTGCAGCCGATTACCGTGATCTTCAGCGTGGCGGAAGACTATTTGCCGCAGATTCAGAAACAGATGAAGGCAGGGCACAAGATGTCGGTGGACGCGCTGGATCGCGACCAATTGACCAAGCTGGCGTCGGGGTCGTTGTTGACGCTGGACAATCAAATCGACACGTCGACTGGGACGGTGAAGCTGAAGGCCATTTTTCAGAACGGCGACCTGACGCTATTTCCGAATCAGTTTGTGAACGCGCGGCTGCTGGTGGATACGCAGCAGGACGCCACGCTGGTTCCGGCGGCGGCGATTCAGCGAAATGCGCAGAATGCGTACGTCTACCTTATTAAGCCGGATCAGACGGCGGCGGTGCAGAACGTAACGGTGGGAACCACCGACGGCAACACTGCCGCGGTGCAAGGAATTCAGCCGGGCGATGTGATTGCGATGACTGGGTTCGACAAGCTGTCGGATGGCGTGAAAGTCACTGTACGAAACGGGAATGGCTCGGGACCGGGTGCAGGTTCGGGGTCTGGATCAGGTTCGGGGCAGGGTTCGCCGGCCGCTTCGCGAACGGGAGCTCCGGGCAGCGGCACCGGATCTGGTTCGACTCCTGGCGGGAACGCAACGGGAGCGTCTAGACAGTGAATCCATCTCGCGCATTTATTCTGCGGCCGGTCGCCACCTCGCTGTTGATGGCCGCGATTCTGCTCGCAGGGTTCGTGGGCTTCACGCAGTTGCCTATTTCGGCGCTGCCCGAGGTGGATTACCCGACGATTCAGGTCGTGACGTTTTACCCCGGCGCTAATCCCGATGTAATGGCCTCGGCAGTAACCGCTCCCCTGGAAAGACAGTTTGGCCAGGTGCCGGGGCTGAACCAGATGACGTCCACCAGTTCAGACGGCAGTTCGATTATCGTTCTGCAATTTTCACTGCAACTGAATATCGACGTGGCGGAGCAGGAAGTGCAGGCCGCGATCAACGCTTCGCAGTCGTATTTGCCGGTGGATTTGCCTACGCCCCCGATCTACAGCAAGACCAATCCCGCCGACACGCCAATTTTGACGCTGGCGCTGACTTCCAAAACGATTCCGTTGTCGCAGGTCGAGGATCTGGCTGACACGCGGCTGGCGCAAAAAATTTCGCAATTGCCGGGCATCGGATTGGTCAGCATCAGCGGAGGACAGAAGCCGGCGATCCGAGTGCAGGTGAATCCCACCGCGCTTTCGTCTTACGGAATCAACCTGGAAGATGTGCGGACGGCCCTGCAGCAAACCAGCCTGAATTCGGCGAAGGGAAATTTCGACGGGGCGCAGCAGGACTACCAGATTGACGCGAACGATCAGTTGCTGACCAGCAAAGATTTTCAGAAGGTGGTGGTCGCCTATCACAACGGTTCGCCGGTGGTACTTTCCGAAGTGGCGAATGTAATTGACGACGTGGAGAACGTCAAGCAGGCCGCCTGGATGAATTTAACGCCAGCGGTAATCGTCAACATTCAACGGCAACCCGGCGCGAACATTATTCAGGTGGTCGACCGGATCAAGACTTTGCTGCCGCTGCTGCAGACGAGTCTGCCGGCAGCGGTGGACGTCACGGTTCTTACGGACCGCACCACGACCATTCGAGCTTCGGTGAAAGATGTCGAATTCGAATTAATGCTGACCGTGGCGCTGGTGGTGATGGTTATTTTCCTTTTCTTGCGGAATATTCGGGCCACGATTATTCCCAGCGTCGCCGTTCCCCTGTCGCTGGTGGGCACCTTTGGGGTGATGTACCTGGCGGGTTACAGCCTGAACAATCTGACGCTGATGGCGCTGACGATTTCCACAGGTTTTGTGGTGGACGACGCCATCGTGATGATCGAAAACATCGTCCGCTACATTGAGGAAGGTGAGCGGCCGCTGGAAGCGGCCTTGAATGGCTCACAGCAGATCGGATTCACCATCGTGTCGCTGACGATCTCGCTAATTGCGGTTTTGATTCCGTTGCTGTTTATGGGCGACATCGTCGGCAGGCTCTTCCGCGAATTTGCGATCACCTTGAGCGTGACCATTCTGGTTTCGGCGGTGGTCTCACTGACGCTGACGCCGATGATGTGCGCCAAGTTATTGAAACACGACCCGGAGGCGCAGAACGGGCGCTTCTATAAATTGTCCGAGCGCGGCTTCGAAGCGGTTATCGGATTTTATGGCCGGACTTTGAAATGGGTGCTGCAACACCAGACGATGACGCTGATTGTGGCGGTGGCCACGCTGCTGTTGACCATTTTTCTTTACGTAATCGTGCCCAAAGGCTTTTTCCCGGTACAAGACACCGGCATCATTCAAGGAATATCCCAAGCTTCTGAAGATATTTCCTTCGATGCCATGGCTCAGCGCCAACAGCAGCTCAGCGCCGTGATTTTAAAAGATCCGGCCGTCGAGAGCCTGTCGTCCTTCATCGGAATCGACGGAACGAATACCACGCTGAATAGCGGCCGAATCCTAATCAATCTAAAACCATTGGGAGATCGAGGGATGAGCGCGACGGCGGTGATCCAGCGCCTGCAATCCGAACTATCCAAACTGGAAGGGATCACGCTGTACATGCAGCCGGTGCAGGACCTGACGGTAGAAGACCGGGTGAGCCGTACGCAATATCAATACACGCTGGAAGATCCGGATGGGAATGAACTGAATGTGTGGACTTCGC
>Ga0302176_10001111_pt1 | contig 13398 bp, 10 predicted proteins | sample I_Palsa_E1_1_FD_198787 | JGI IMG/M metagenome (GOLD analysis project Ga0302176, IMG submission 198787) | Peat permafrost microbial communities from Stordalen Mire near Abisko, Sweden - I_Palsa_E1_1 | ecosystem: Environmental > Terrestrial > Soil > Palsa > Peat permafrost | place: Sweden...
CTGGGCTACTCTCAGCCGTCCCTTCGGGACTCAGTTTGTAAGTCGAGTTCTCACCGCAGGCGGCTAAAGGGCAGAGCTCAACCTAGGGCAATACCACACGTGACACAACGACGGCACATTTCGTTGAGGCGATGAGCCAACCGGGTTTACGACCTTGTTTCCAGATGGTTAGCCCCTTGGCGGATGGGAAAAAGTAAGCGCCGGGCGCCTGGCCTCAAAAAACTTGGACCTTTTGCCGCGGTTTGTTCGCGTTATCTCAATAGAAGCCGAGTTTTGGAGGAGGAATACATGGCAACGAATAACCCGATCCCGCAAAGAAGCGCAGTGGGACAGATTCCTGCGCAACGCAAGAGTTGGCTGGGAAGGAACTGGAAATGGTTGCTGTTGGCCACTTTTCTGTTGATGGTCTGCTTTGGGTTGGGGATCTTCGCCCTGATCATGAGTTGGATGAGAAGTTCCGACGTGGCTCTGGAGGCGGTCGCGAGAGCTCAGGCAGACCCGGCGGTGGTGCAGCGGCTTGGCGCGCCGATCGAAGAGGGCTGGTTGACGAGCGGTTCAATCAATGTGGGCGCTGGTGGTTCAGGCGATGCCGATCTCACGGTGCCGATTTCCGGACCCAAGGGCAACGCCACCGTCTATGTCGCAGCGCGCAGAATCGCGGGAGTATGGAATTACAGCCAGATGATCGCAGGCGTTGCGGGAAGCGGAGAGAAAATCGATCTGCTGGCGGCTTCTTCTCGCACGCCGTCCGCCACTGCGTCGGCCACACCACCCGCGATCTCCACGCCCAGTCCAACGCCGGAAAGTAACGTCGCGGCGCCTGCCGCCGCGGCCACGCTTCCAACGTCCTCGCCGGAGGAAGGACTCGGCTCGGGTGACGGCGAGCAGGGCGGAACAAAAGCTGTCATCACCGATCTCAAGCGGGGAGGAAGCACCGTTACTTTGAAATTCACAATCTATAACAACTCAAATGCCCCGCTGTATACCGGCATGAGATTCAAGGCGGACGGCTACAAGGAAAATGGGAGCCGAGGCTTTTCAGGGATCCATTTAATAGATAGCGTCTCCAAGAAGAAGTACTTCGCAGTCGCTGATAGCGACGGTAACTGCGTGTGCAGCGAGCATGTGGATGATATCAACCCAAAAACACAAGCGTCCCTGTGGGCGAAATTTCCCGCGCCTCCAGAGAATATCCAGAAGATTACTGTAGAGATTCCACATTTCGTTCCAATAGATGATGTGCCGATTCACTAATGCAAACTGCGCGAGAATAACTTGAAAAATCACTGGATGCCATTCATCGAGCTCCCAATTGTTCTGCTGGCGATTGCAGTGCCGGTGCACCCACAAGCGCAGAGCTCCGTCCCCCAGACTAAGATCCTCGACCTCGTTTATCGCGTGGAGGATATGGGTGGGAAGGTGCAGGACCTGGAAGTAAAGGAGACGGCCACCGAAGTGCGCATCGATTTGTCGGCGGATGTCCTGTTCGATTTTGATAAGTCCGTTCTCTTGCCCAAAGCGCAGCAGACTCTCTCCCAGGCCGCAGGCCTCATCCACGACAAAGCGAAGGGCACTGTGCGCATTGATGGGTACACAGATGCGAAAGGATCGGAAACCTACAACCAGCGCTTGTCCGAACGCCGGGCTGTGGCCGTCGAAACGTGGTTCAAGACCAGGGGAAATCTCCAAAGCGTTTCTTTTGTCACCCGGGGGTTTGGGGCCAAGAATCCGGTCGCCGCGAACACCAAGCCCGATGGTTCGGATGACCCCGACGGACGGCAAAAGAACCGCAGAGTGGAGATTGTCATTCAAAAGTAGCCGGGCCTGATGGTCCCTGGCAGCCGGTTGCAGGAGCGATTTTCGTCATCGGCTCGACCATAGGACGGCACTGCCAATGTGGGTGCGTTCAGAAAAGAGTGCATTGGTTGGATTACCTGATGAAAAAGATTCGGTCGCTTTTACAACACGAAATAGTGTGGACGTCAGGTGTGGCACTGCTGGCTATCGTTGCGGCGCCTGCAATTGTGGTTCTGGTGCTGAAGGCTTTGGGCTGGGTGCACGGTGCCTCGCTGCACACGTGGTTGCTCGATGTCGGCCAAAATATGGGATCAGACGGAGCCGTGGGATCGTTCGGAGCGGGTGCGGCAGCGGGGGGACAGGCGGGGGGCAAAAGCTCGGGCAACGGCGGGAAAGGCTCGGGCAACGGCGGGAAAGGTTCGGGCAAGGGTGGCAAAGGCTCTGGCTCTGGGAGTGGTCCCAGCCGGCCCGGTTCGCCAACTTCCCCTACCATGCCCACTTACACACCCACGGTTGGAAACCCGACCGATCCGCAGTCTGCCCTTAGCGATCCCGCTTTTCGCCAGGCGCAGCAGCAGTACATGAATCAAAACCCCATTACGCAAACCCCCACCCAGCCAACTGGTGGGTCCACCAATATCGTGAATACGCTCTATCACGCCCTGCAGAATTACCTCACGCAAGGCCAACTCGGGGGAGACGACTACACAGGGGGAAACGAATAGATGTTCAACGCCATCGCAGAGGGACGTAGGGGCGCACGTTTGTCCACAGCGGAGAGTAGACGCCTGGCCGAGCCAACATTTACCCCACGAAGGAGCTGCTTATGCCGGAAGCTATAGAAACCGTTCCCGCGGGCGTTACACACGGCATGTCCGTAGGCGGCTTCCGGATTCCAATCCGTGTGTGGCTCTTCTGGGGAGGCGTGACATTCTGGCTGGGCAACATGGTCCTACACACGGGGTCGTTCGGGATAGCAGAGCTGTGGGCATCTCTTTCTTTTGTGACCGGGTTGGTAGTCATCACCAGTGCCACGCGAACGATTACCCTGGGTCGCGTAGCTGTGTTCTATTGTTGGGGCGGAACGGTGATGGGAGTGATGTGGCTGATCTCCGCCGTGTTCACCAGCTTCATCCCGGAGCCAGACGCGGTCAGCCGGCAATTCTTTGTACCGTTCATGGAGGAATCGCTCAAGCTCGCGCCCGTCGTGTACATGCTTTGGCGAGGGCGCAGGTTTCGCTCCTGGACCACGGGAGCGAGCGACATCATGTTGCTGGGGGCAGCCAGCGGCGGAGGGTTTGGGCTGGTCGAAGAGGCCTACTTTCACCTCCACGTTGGTGCCACTCGCGCCGTTGACTGGTTTCCGCTTAGCCGCATCAACGGACCCACCCTGACGGTCGGGCACTCGACCTGGACGGGTCTCGCTGGCGCCACCTTAGGCCTCGCGCTGCTGTGGCGGCCGCGCAAACCTCTGAACTATCTCCTTGCTGGGAGTGGCCTTCTGTGGTCCATCATCGATCACAGTCACCACAACTATGGGGTCGATCGAAGCGGAGTCAGCGTCGACCTATTTAATTTCGTTACCGGCCACGGCTGGTTGTCGTTGTATTTCTTCGTGATCGCACTCATTTTGGTCTTAGCGACGGACCTGAATTTCATTTTGAGGAGTCTGCCGCCACTTTCAGAGCTCAAGATTCCGTTTGCGGGTCTGTTGTCGTCCCCTAAGGCCGCGCTGTCCGTCTGGAACTTTATTTTGACCAAACGTTCCCTCGCGTTCGCGTCCTTTCACTATAAGAACGAACCGCCGCCGGTGAGGAGCGGCCAGCTAGACCCGATCCTTTACGGTCTATTGCAGAGGCTCGTGGAATTGCGTAACAACAGCAAACCCAGCGTGCAACGACCCCGGGCAGCCCCGCCCAACGATCCTTATCCCGGCAATCCAAGAACGACGTGATAGGTCAATGAGCTTCTCCTTGCTATGGATTGCCGAGTCTCGTGTCCAAGGACGCACTGGTCGCGCAGCTAAGCCGCGGAGAATCTCTTTTACCAAGGCGGCAATCCGAATTCTCGTCACTGGGTGCGTAGTCCTCGCTTCCCTGTTTCTGCTCTGCCGCGCGGGCGCGCAGACTTCACCATTCGGAAGCGAGGAAATCCTGGATTTCCACAGCGACATCCATGTCCAGCAAGATGCCTCGTTGCTGGTAACCGAGACCATCCTTGTGCGCAGCGCGGCGGTAAACATTCGGCATGGGATTTATCGCGACTTTCCTACCCGCTATAAGGACCCACTTGGCAACCGGTATGTCATTTATTTCCAAGTTGTGCAGGTATTGCGCGATGGGCAGCCGGAGAAATTCCACGTGCAGGAGCAAAGCAACGGCGAGCGAATCTACATAGGAGATGAAAACGTAATCCTGGCGCCAGGCGATTACACCTACGCGCTGACCTATACTGCGGATCGCGAGATCGGATTCTTTGCCGATCACGACGAGCTCTATTGGAACGTTACCGGGACCGGTTGGCTCTTCCCCATCGCACACGCAACAGCGACAGTGACGCTCCTGGAAAACATACCCCTCTCATCCGTACGCATGGACGGCTACACCGGGCCGCAGGGCGCCCGCGGGAAGGAGTTCAGCTCCTCAACCGGAACGGGTCATGAAATCAACTTTGCCTGCACCCATCCCTTATCTGCGGGGGAGGGGTTCACCCTGGTCGTCTCCTGGCCCAAGGGCTACATCCAGGCGCCAAGCCGCGAAGCCCGCTTCCGCTATTTTCTTGAAGACAACCAGCCGACCCTGGTGGGCGCGGCAGGCCTGCTCTTGGTGTTGCTGTACTACATGGTGGTGTGGTTCCTGGTGGGCCGAGGACCCGCCAAATCCCAGATCGTACCGATTTACGAACCGCCCGCCGGCCTATCTCCCGCGGCTATGCGCCACCTGGTGCGCATGGGTTTTGATAACAAGACCTTCACTGCGGCGATTCTTGATATGGCGGTCAAAGACTATCTCTCCATTAAAGAGAAAGACGGCGTTTACACCCTCAAACGGAGCAAGGCTGCTGAGCAATCGCTGGCGGAAGAAGAGAAGGCGGCGGCGGGCAAATTGTTCCCCCAACGCAGGAAGCGCGCTCATCAGAAAAATGGGACGGATGACGGCGGCAAGGCTGTTGCCGAGATCAGGCTGCAAACCATGAACCACGCGATCCTCAACGATGCCTTAGCTGACATGAAGAAAGCTCTCCGCGCCGCCCAGGACAGGATCTATTTCGTTACCAACCGCCGCTATCTTGTCCTCGGCGTGATCTTGTCGGTTGGAACGCTGGCGGGTATTTTTGCGGCGGAGACATTTAATCGCAGGCTTATCCTGGGTGTTATTTCCTTTTGGCTCGCTATATGGAACATTTTCGTTATTATGCTGGTGCGCCAGACCCTACGCCTGTGGAAGGGAACACGGGCGGGTGGGAGCATGAAGCCAAGACTGCTAAGACAAGCGCGCTCCAGCACGTGGTTTACGCTTGCTTTGGTCGTCGCGGAGATCGCCGGTCTGTGTGTACTCGCCTGGGGTACCTCGGTTTTCGTGCTCTTGATCCTGGCCGCATTCGTCGGCACTAACCTGCTGTTTCACTACCGGTTGAAGGCGCCGACCCCAGTTGGACGCGACCTTCTGGACAAAATCGAGGGTTTCCGCAGGTTCCTGCGGAACGTTGATGGGAACCGCCTGAACCAGCTCATGCCACCGGATAAGACGCCTGAGTTGTTTGACAAGTATCTTCCTTACGCGGTGGCGCTCGACTGCGAGATCGAGTGGGCGCAACAATTTTCCGCAGTGCTCGAGAGTGCAAGGGAAACCGATAATTACGCACCTTACTGGTATATGGGAAACCGCGTTTTCCCGATCAGTACCTTTCCCCTTGCGTTTGGCGCCTCTTTTTCAAACGCAATCGCTGCATCCTCAACAACGCCAGGCTCAAGTTCTGGAACCGATGGTGGAGGGTTTTCCGGAGGAGGAGGCGGCGGTGGCGGAGGGGGAGGATGGTAAGTGGAAGTTGTCAGGTGCTTCACGGGTGTGTTCTCGGTACCAGGATCAGCATGGCGCGACGCATAGTGCAATCTGAACTCTGCTAAGAGAAAAGCGCGGGACTAAAGAGGCTGCGGAAAACTCTGTTTTGTATCAGGGCACGACTTTAGTCGGGCCGTCAACGATAGAAAATATGACGGGCTTTAGCCCCTGAGGTACGTCTTTCTTGCCCGGTCCGGACTTTTTCCGCAGCCCGTAAAGCCCAAATCTTTGTTGAGCTTTACGTCCCTTCACTCCGGATAAACGACGATCTGCGTGAGACACATCACCAGGGAGCTTGGACCTTACCGGCGTAGAAAACCAGGACGACCATGCAGACCACAACAAGGAAAAGTGGACCTTTTTCTGTGGTTTCGTCGCGTTACTACATAGACGCCGAATTCGGATTGTGGGGGACGGAGTGATGGGTGGTGTGACTCATCGCGCGTGGAAGCGGAAGCTGGCGGCTTCAGAGACTTAGGCGAAAAACGCGCTAACTATGCCCTAACGGAGATGGTTGTCGAAATGCACTCAACCAGCGATTTTCGGAATGACGGACATGACACTCGACAGCCTCCAGCGGCGGGGGCGCGCGCGGTGCGGATGGCTTGGTTGGTCGCGGCCCACCTCGCACACCTGCTCTGGCGGGCGTTCGTCTATTTAGGCGCGACCATCCTTGATTTGATATATGCCGCGCGCCTTGGGCTGCTGATACGCTCCCGAGCGAAGTTTCCCGATCGCGTCCGTGACCTCGAGGCGCGGATGGCCCGCCTTAGGGAACACAGATCCAGACGCTGGTCGTCGTGGAAAACACTCACCATTGGACGCCGGATGGAGATTCGCTTGGCTGCAGGCGTTCTCGCGGTGGCGGCAATTCTCGGACTGCGGGCTTACTTGACGGGAGGCGAAACTTCCGCCGAACGGGTCGCGTATCGGACGGCGGGTGCTGAGTCTCCATTCGCGCGGTCATCAGCAGGCAATGCCTCGACTCCGTCGACCCTCTCTCCGGCGGATCAAGCGCGTCTCGATGCCGAGCATTTCATGGAATATCGCAAGCAAGCCGCACCCGGCCAATGGATTGCATTTGGGGTCGAGCCGGAGCCGAGCGCACGTGCCCATCTGGCCGACGCACAGGCGCAGGCCAAAACGGCAGAAGCAGCATCGACGGCAGCCTGCCATTGGCAATATGAATCCAACACCGTTGACGCCTCCAACTGGAAACGGGCCGCGTGTGATAAGGCGGAAGACCAGGCCCGTGCCATGCAATCAGCGGAGGTGGCCGCCCAGAACGCACTCTATCGTGCGCGGAATCCGGTGGTCCGGCCTGTACTGACGAGAGGCGAGGTCGACCAGTGGGATGGCTTCAAGGTGATGTCACCGGTCGTGATCAAGGACGGCAATCGCTACCGTATGTGGTACGTCGGATGCCATTTTATCGCCGCTGACTACACCTGCGGGGTCGGTCATGCGCAATCCAGCGACGCTATCACCTGGAAGAAATCGCCGGGGCCGGTGCTGACGATGGAGGACTCTGTCGTGAGTCAGGACCTGCACTCAATCGCAGTTGTGCGCGCGGGTGATCAGTATCTGCTGTGGTACTCGATCTATTCGAATCCGCTTCTGGGAAACGATTGCTCGACGCTTAATCTCGCGACTTCCATAGATGGCCTGGCCTGGGAACGGCAGGGATGGGTGCTGAGCGCCAATTGCCAGAACGGCGCGCATCTTTGGCAAAGTACGTTCTCCGACGGAAAGACGATTCATCTGTGGTACGCGGACTATGATGCATCCGCGGACGGTTCGCTGATGCATCTGGTCTCTTCGGATGGCAGGAACTGGCAGCAGGCGGGATCGACGGATATAGAGACTTTGGGCAGCCACCCAAAACGGCTTTGGGTTATGCCGGATCGCGCAGGTTTTCGCGCGCTGTTTTCCGCGGAGGACGCTCGTGGATATTTCGGGATGCTGCAATCGCCCGACGGGAACAGCTGGACGATAGCCGGCGGCGCGCCCAAGCCTGTCGAGTCCGACGCTTTTCCAGTCAATACGCTCACACCGGAGGCGCCGGTCGCGATTGTCGAATCCGGGGGCACATGGATGTGGTTTGCAGTTCTCAACCAGAACGATGGTTCCGAGGAAATCACGATGGCGTTTCAGAAGGAGGCACAACCATGAAATCTATTGCCGGAAACGCAGTAGCCGGAGTTTTGGCGCTGGCGGTCGTAGTGATGGAGACCCTTCCAGCCCATGGAGATCCACAAAAAGCTCCGAACCAGGGTTGCCTGGGACAAACATACAATGTGACGATCGAGCGCCACCAGCACATCAGCACCAAGATTAATGAGTTGTCGGTTTATTCGCCGACGGGTTCCCCGGAACTTTATAACTATGACCTCTCGATGAGGGGCACTTACGTGCAAGAGCTTCGTGATGGAAAACTTCAATGGGTCTCGCGAAGCATTCTCTGGTCTGGCCAATATTGGGCCGAAATCCTCGGATGCTATCGCCTCGCCAGATCGGCGGGCGGACACTTGGAACTCCCCGCCACGGACGGTGACCTCAAAACCATGAGTGCTGCGGATTTAAGCAAACTGGTATGGATCATAAAACCAGAAACAAAGTTAGGGGCGAGTTGCTTTCTCTTCGCAATAGGAGGTTCGGACCCAGTGCAATTGCCATCTCCCTGGCCCCGCGCAACTGGAGACCAGCTGCGATACGCGCACGGCGCCGGACAGACCTTTGGATACTACAGCACGGTGGACCGAGATGGCACGCGATACAGCGAAAGGGTCTCGGCAACGGGCAGTGAGCAGCTGAGTATCAGTGCGGAACCCAGTGAAATTGATCCTAATCAGCCAGGCACGGTCACAAAACAAGACAAGTGGGTGCCGGCCGATCCTGACCAACCGGGCAGCCAGCTGACAATAACAGCGACTTGCGATGGAGATGCGCTTAAGGGCCGTCAGATCGGAGTCCGGATCGATGTAGAGCCACGCAGCGGCTATCACAATCACCTCGGCAATAGTATCAACGGCACGAATTACCCTCGTCCGCGAGGCAAGTTAGCCGACGGGAACAAGGAACCAGATTGCGGAAAAAGCGACACGGATATTTCGGGACCTGGCGCCCGCCCGGGGGACAGCGACAACACCCCCTGCATCGAGGTTCAGACTGACGAGAACGGCAAGGCAAAGGTCAAATTCAAATCCCCACTGACCGGCAGCGTTGATCACCCGAGAAACGGCTCTGGCAGTTACATGAGCGGCATCGCCGGGACCTATCGGGTTACCGCCACGGATCTGCAAACCACAACAGTCCCCGCCAGCATTGAGATTCAGGCCAAGGTCAAGGACGCCGATGGCCAATACCTTAAGCGGGCAAAGTTCACTACAAAGCTCACGGGAGCGGGGGCTACCTCTAACCACCCCGAGAACTTCTATGGAACGGGCGGAAAGGATGGAACGGGTGGAACTCTAGGCACATTTACTAAGTTTGCGGCAGCATTCTACGACTATCAGGATAAACACAACAAGGTACTAACGAGCCCGTACTGTAAGCAGAAGACATGGGGTTTCGTAGCGCTCAGTTTGAACGATATCGCGCTTCCCGATGGGGGCATATTCGATTTGATGCAAGAAAAACCTGCTTGGGGGCCCGGCCACTTTACCCACAGCAAAGGCGGGGGTGGTGATTTCAATCGTTTCAGGGGAGATGAGTCGAAAACTGGGGTCGAGTGCGGCGGTACCATCGCTAATCTTCAGATCTGGTACACGCAGGTGGTGGTCGAGATTGGGAAAGACTACGGGAAATGGGATTGCAAGGATATGGGCGCAAGCAGTGGCCCTTTCATCAATGCACCAGGCAACTGTAACGATGGCGACATCCCGACCGGCTATGAGTTCTACCCGCTTGGTGTGGGGCCCCCGCAGACTTATTTTCCGCCCCTGCTACATCTGCACGTGGAGGACTGATGCGGATACATGCACACCGGCCGGCCATTGTTTTTGCGCTCGCTTTGGTCCTCGTGGCGAGTACGGGCTATCCATCGCACGCAGTTGCTGCCGGTCACGGTCCCAACCTGGGCGTCAACATAATCCGGCCGGGCTCCGACTGGCGCCCGCTGATCGTTCCCGGCCAAACCATTACCATCGATGTAGGGGTCAGCAATCTGCGCGGCGACGCGCCCGCTCGCAACACCGTGCTCACGGTTCATCTGCCGACTGGTCTGTCGGCGAAGGAGTCCAGACCCGCGCCCAACAAAACCGAGACCGCCGCAGATGGCGTCCACCTGATGTGGAACCTGGGCGTAATGGAAGCCGGCGCATTTCCCAGGATGTTCGATCTCGATGTGCTGGCTGCCGCTGACCTGAAGCAAGGAACGGCGCTCGCCGTCGAGGCCCGCGTAAGCACGACCGATAAAGTTGTTGATGAAGGGAATACGCGTACTGCATTTGCCATCATGGCGGCGAGTGCCGCTGCGGATCTCACTGTGCAATCGAGCCTGGACGGCGTCCCGTTCACCGTTGACAATCCGGTCGATTTCACCGTCGAGGTCACAAACCTGGGCACGGTCGCCGCCACATCCTGCGTCCTGAAGATGACCGTTCCTGCCAAGGCCACCTTCACCTCGAGCGACCCATCGCCTTCCGACAAGAGCGGGAGCGTCGTTACCTGGGAACTCGGAGACATCGCGCCGGCTGAATCACATTCGGTCAACGTAGAAGTTGCGCTGGACCGGATTCTGCGCGCAGCCGCGTACGGTTTCGCCCCCAAGCAGCGCGCCCTCAACTTCAAGTTTGACGCCACCACCGCGACCGGCGTATTCAATCCGGACGACGGCCATCTTGAAATCGGCAGGTTTCCGGAACCCGCGGGCTCGAACGTCAAAGTCGCGCTTAACGTCCCGGGAGCTGATTATCCGGGCAAGCTGCCGGTTGGGAAAGATGCAACTTTCGAAATCATCTACGGCAATTACGGGAATGCACCGGCCAGCCAGGTAAAGGTCTTGCTGACCCTGCCCAACGGGCTCGATCTGGCCAGCGAAAGGCCGGTCGCCGCGCGCTCGGGCAAAAGTGACAAGTCCGGCCCAACTCTCTCTTCGTGGGACCTGGGCGACCTTGGTGTGGGCGACTCCGGCATTATCAAGGCTCAGATTCATGTCGCCTCCATCGGAGCCAACGGGAGCCTGGTTAGCGCGGAGATTTCTGCCGCGGGTAACGATGTCCCTTCGCGCGAGAAGATTGCCTATTCGTTGCAACGCGCGACGAACTCGCGCGATAAGATCGCGGACGCGTTGCGGGGACAAGTGGCGCTGCGCGGCGGCCATACGATGCTGTGGCTTTTCCTGATCGCAGTCCTGGTTGCCGTCTTCTTCTGGGCGCTTCGTCGCGCCCTGCCTAAACCAGCTTCGTGATACGGAAGAAGTGGTCCCGATAGAGCAACATTACGCTGGATGCATACGACACGACGGGAAAGATAACGTGCCCCTGAGGGCTGTGCCCCTTACAGCCTCTCCGCAATCGATTTCGCCTGGGTAAACAAATACAAATAATCCGGGCCGCCGGCTTTGGAATCAGTCCCCGACATATTAAACCCGCCAAATGGATGCGCACCCACCATGGCTCCCGTGCATTTGCGATTCAAATACAAATTCCCCACATGAAACGTCCGCCGAGCGTGATCCAGCTTCGCGCGCGAACTCGAATAAATCGCCCCGGTTAACCCATACTCCGTATTGTTAGCAATCTCCAGCGCCTCATCAAAGTCACGCGCCCGGATCACCGCCAGCACCGGCCCGAAAATCTCTTCCTTTGCAATCCGCGCCGTCGGAGCGACATCCACAAACACGGTAGGCTCCACGTAGAACCCACCCTCTGCGTTCGCAACCGCATGACCACCCGTCAACAGCCGTCCCTCGCCCTTACCAACTTCAATATAAGAAAGAATCGTATCCATCGCTGAGCGGTTAACAACGGGACCCACACTCGCATTGGTCGCCGGATCGCCCACCTGCAAACTCTGCACCCTCTCCCGCACACGCTCCACAAAAACATCGTAGATCGCATCTTCCACAATGGCCCGCGAACACGCCGAGCACTTCTGCCCATTGAAACCAAACGCCGCAGCCACCACGCCTTCCACCGCAGCATCCAGATCGCCGTCCGTGCTGACGATGATCGAATCCTTGCCCCCCATCTCCAGGATGTCGCGCTTGATCCATATCTGTCCCGGTCTGGTCTGCGCCGCGCGGGCATGAATATCGAGGCCCACATCCTTGGAGCCGGTAAACGCAATCAGCCGCGTCTTGGGATGCTCAACAATGGCGTTGCCAAACGTGCTCCCAGACCCAGGGCAGAAATTCACCACCCCGGGCGGCATCCCCGCCTCTTCCAGCACATCGAGGAATCGCGCCGCAATCGTGGGCGAATCGCTCGACGGCTTCAGGACCACAGTATTGCCCGTGACAATCGCCGCCGCTGTCATGCCCGCCATAATGGCAAAAGGAAAATTCCACGGCGGGATCACCGCGCACACGCCCACCGGAAGATAAACCAGCTGATTGCGCTCGCCAGGATACTGGATCGGCGTCGTCGCTCCAGCCAGCCGGAGCGCCTCGCGCGCATAGAACTCAAGGAAATCAATGGTCTCGGCGACATCCGCATCGGCCTCAACCCAATTCTTCCCCACCTCGTACGTCAGCCAAGCGCAGAACTCAAATTTCCGCTTGCGAATCAGCTCTGCCGTCTGCAGCAGCAGCGCCGCCCGCTCTTCCACCGCCACATACTGCCAGGTAGCAAACGCCGCGAGCGCCGCACTCATCGCCCGTTCCGCGTGTTCGAGGCCAGCCTTTTGATGGACGCCCACCACCTGAGCCGGCCGCGCCGGGTTCAGTGACTGTATCTTTTCCGCAGTGCGCGATCGTTCCCCGCCAATGATCAGCTCATACTCGTGGCCGAGGTTGTCGCCGACCCGGGTGAGCGCATCCTTCATGGCATGCACGTTCTCCGCATTGCGGAAATCGATAAAAGGTTCGTTGTGGAAGGCGCCGCGAGGGGCGACCGGCTGGATCACTGTGCTGATTTGAGCGGTTGGCATAACCACCCAATTTTACTCTCTAACGCATTTTCACGATGACTGTGCCCTGTTGAGTGTAGCGATGTGCGGCTTTTCTTGGGGAAAAGCCGCGTCCGGCTCTGCGACTTCGGTTTACACCAATCGTGAAAATGCTCTATCGCGTGGCCGTGAGCCGTTCCGTCTGTTCGGACATTTGGGCCGTCCGCTCCAGCTTGTCCCAGTTGAAGGGCCGTCCATCAATCGCCCGCTTTACCGTCTTGAACAGGACCAGCGAAAACAGCTGGCGATAGGCAAAGCGTTGCAGCCAGATATGGAACAGGAGCCAGCCATCCCCTTTGTTCGCCGCGTGTTTCCGCTCCAGGCTGAAGGCCAGCGCCGAAGTAACAAAGTCGATGATCAGGAACGCCAGAAAGAAGGTCAGCAATTTCTCGAAGTTATCGGCGTTGGCTCCCTCGGGGTGGAAGTGCCA